>Ga0209208_10006118_pt1 | contig 16607 bp, 7 predicted proteins | sample S1TSphfallax_3_FD_187694 | JGI IMG/M metagenome (GOLD analysis project Ga0209208, IMG submission 187694) | Host-associated microbial communities from peat moss isolated from Minnesota, USA - S1T2_Fd - Sphagnum fallax MG (SPAdes) (version 2) | ecosystem: Host-associated > Plants > Peat moss >...
GTGGCTGTCCCAACATTAAAAGGACCCAGAATGAGTTCTAACCACTTTGTGTGGTTTCATGCAGGCCCGTGTGAGTGAGTAAAGCTTGTCCACTCTTCCTAGTCTTTCCCGGGACTTCTAGCACACCCCTTTTACCCCCCTCTAGTGCTGGAAGTCGGGATCGTGCCCCAAGTTCCAACCGCTTCCGCATTGCCGCATACTTGGACCCTCAAGTGGGTCTACAAGGAATTTGGGAGCACGACACTCTGCATGTCAGCCTGCCTTGCGGTTTTGCATGGTCATGGTTTGCATGTTGTGCGGCGCTCAATGCTCACTATGTCGTGTGTATGCTCCTATAACGTGCAGGGCGAGCCAGCGCGGCAACTCGATGCTGCCATCCGGGACATGGTGCTGCGGGAAGTGGCGCTACACTTAGCACACCTCAACAGCAGCCAAGGTTTGGCAGCATTTGGCTTGCCAACGCCTGCGGCCCAACCTGCTAGTGCTATGGTGGCAGACAAAATTACCAGGTATGATGTGGCAACGCAAGCAGCCATACGAGATGAGCGCGTGCCGCAACTTAACCCTGAGCAACGGGCTGTCTATGACAATGTCATGGCCGCTATCAACTGCCGTGCATTTTTTGTCGATGGCCTTGGCGGCACTAGCAAAACCTTTCTCTATAGTTGCTTGTTGAGCACAGTGTGCGCATAGGGTCGGGTCGCTATTACTGTGGCATCATCTAGCATTGCTGCATTGCTGCTGGACGGAGGACGCACTACACACTCACGTTTCAAGATCCCTATGCAAGGCCTCAACATCACATCCACATGCTACATTAGTAGGGACTCTGAGCTGGCAACACTTTTGCAAGCGGCTGCGTTCATTGTGTAGGATGAGGCTGTCATGATGCACAGACATGTTTTTGAAGCTGTCAACAGGTCTTTGCAGGACATCATGGCTGTCATTAACCCAACATTCAAGTTCCTGCCCTTTGGCGGCTTGGTTGTGGTGTTTGGCGGCGATTTTCGGCAAATTTTGCCTATTGTGCCTCGCGACACCAGGGGAGATGTCGTCGGTGTAGCTTTGAACCGTTCCAGCATATGGCAACATGTGCGTGTATTCAAGCTACACACCAACATGCGCGTGCAGAGGTTGTTGGCTGAGGGTGGCGCACATGCACAGTCAGATGCCACACGGCTGCAGGCATTTATTGATTACTTGCAACGTGTGGGGGAGGGCGCAGAGCGCGTGTATCCCTCTATTGGTGAAGACTCCATTCTTATTCCTCATGACATGTGCTGCAATGGCCCTACTGTGGCAGATTTAATTGAAGAAGTGTATGGCGCTTTGTCATCTATTGTTGAGTATGCTTCAAGATCTGCATACATCATTGAGCGTGCAATTCTTACACCTTTGAACGAAGATGTGGATGCACTCAATAAACTCATCAATGACAAATATGCATTCACAAAGCACGATGGCTCGTCCGCACAGCACCACGTGTATTACAGCGCGGATTCAATGGTGCATGGGGAGCAACATGGCATTTACCCCACTGAATTCTTGAACACACTCAGTTTTTCGGGCGTACCACCCCATGAACTGCACTTGCAGGAGGGTTGTCCCATCATATTATTACGCAACATGACCAACGGCCTGGCTAATGGTACCAGGCTCATTGTCATTCAACTCATGCAACATGTCATTGAAGCAGAGGTGGCAACAGGTCCTGCAAAGGGCCAACGAGTGTTCATTCCACGGTTAAGCATCACACCTTCAGACACAGAACGAATGCCTTTCACTCTGCGTCGTCGCCAGTTTCCTATGCGCCCTGCATTTGCCATGACCATCAATAAGGCGCAAGGGCAAACATTGAAGATGGTCAGCATTTTTCTGCCCAAGCCTATATTTACACATGGCCAGTTGTATGTGGCCATGTCGTGCATTGGGTGCCCCGAGGGGGTGAAACTACTGGTTACAAATGGGTGGGAGGATGCTCATGAAGATGCACCTGCCGGTGTGTACACTCGCAATGTTGTTTACACAGAGGTGTTGTAACATGATCGTGCAGACAATAAAGTTTAACAGAGCGTTCGGGGTGGCTAGAGTGGCGTAGCCACATGTTACCCACTAGTACTATAAAAGGGAAGGTGGTGGCTTCCCACAAATTTGGGTCGTGGTGAATCTTATGTGTCCATGTTGCTTGTGGCTCGTCCTAGCACCAAAAGTGCTTCAACTACGCATTAACCACCTTGTGTGGGTTTTGTGCAGGCCCGTGTGAATGAGTGAAGCTTGTCAACTCTTCCTAGTCCCATCCCGGAGCTCCAGCACGGTCCTCTACCCTTCAAAGGGCTGTGAGCTAAGGAGCGTGCCTTGACTCCTTATTCTTCCGTTGTTTTCTATTTGGGACTCACATTTGAATCTCTCAAAGAATTGGGAGTGCATCACTTTTCCATAGGTGTTAAATCCCAATATTCAATGTTGCTCTCAATGCCATTCATGTAATCATAAACACATTTATAATCTCCATATAAAATTCCCCACTTGTCTTTGCATTATGGTTTGTTGCAAAGGATAAGAAAATGACCAGCCTTGTTGATAACATTAACAATTTTTTGCCATTTCACAACCACAATTTAGAATAAATCTTATAGGTGCACTTAATATAGCCTTACCAAGAATTCATCCCTTCTTGTTGCAATCAATGCAACCACCTCTTGGTATTCCCAATTTAGACAACATGGTTTTCGTGATTGGATTTTAGTAGTTGAATCACCAGATGTAGAGTCAGTCATCTTTGTTTATCCCTTACCACAACCTCTACCTTTGTTTACATGATTGCATCTTTTAACTATTCGTTCATATGGACACACACATAATTACATATTCATCAATTATCTTGTGCATTTCATGTAAGTTACAAGGAAAAATGGATCATAAAAATGAAAACATACTTTGCATGTGTGATTTTTATAACTTCAACATCACCAAAAAAATTAGAATTAGGTATAGTTGATTATACATGTGTGGTTGAGAACCTTGCATAGTTGTGTACCAATATGTGTGTTGTGTTTATGTGCAACAATGTGTGCAATGGTTTGTTCAATCTATGGTTTCAATTTTCTTTTGTGATCTTTTTGTGTTTATGTAATAGGGTCCATAATGAATGTAGGTAATGATTAGTTGTGCAAAACATGCAACTTCATGCATGTGTGCATATCAAAATGCACATGGTTATGGTGGATAGTTGTGTGATCGCAATGTGTTGACATAGCAATGCGTGCATGGTTATGGTAGGTGGCACTAAAAGGAAAACATGTATTTTTAACTAGTCTTTGCGAATAAATTTTAGTCGCAAGAAACATTTTGTAACTAAAATCCCTTTAGTCACCTAAGATAAGTCGCATGTGATAAATTAATCACAAATGACAAAGGATATTGTATGAAAGAAAAAGTCGACAAATACATTTCATCCTTTGACTTCATTGTATACATATTGTCACATGTGACTAAAATGCAACTATTTTCATCACAATTGAAAGCAAATGATGTGTTGCCACGTGTTTTAATATTTGATTATTATTATTATTCGAAATAATCTAGGAGGTTCAATTCAAATACTTGGATGATCTTATATTAAAACATGTGTTCAAAATAATTTAATAAAAATATTAATATTAGGTTGGTAGGTACTTAGGTAGGTAAATAAATAAGTGCCTACAAACCTAGGCTACATACCAACCTACCTATTTAGGTAAAAAACTAAGTAGGTAGATTTTACCTTCCTAGGTTAAATACATACTTATGTAAGTAGGTATTTAGGTAGGTAGGTACATAGGTCAACCTAGGTGTGTAGGTCAAACTAAGTACTTACCTAACAAAGTAGATAAATAGGTTGAGAAGGTAATACTTTGGAAATGTGCATAATTTGTTTTTTCTTTTGTGTTGAGCCTTTTGATTAGCTCATCCCATGTGCACAAATTTCTTAATGTGAAATTGGATGACCACAGTTCCTTGTTTAAATAATATTCAAAATACGAATGAAAAACAAACAATATTGTTACAACTTCTTCACAAACTAAGTTATAATTCCAAAAAAAATTTCATGCCTTACTTTCCTAGTTTTTTTATTTGTAAACAATTCAAATACTAGATAATTAAGTACTCATTTAATCAATAATGATTAAATTTACATATATTTAAATTATAAATTATACATTATCAATATTAAATATTCATTATCAATTACTTAAATAAGCAATAACTTTTTAATATTTAACAAACTAGTTATTTAGTTCCTTACAAGTTATTAATACATAATTCATAAATATTTAAATAGCTAAAATATTTTAAATATTTTATTATTATTAAGAATATGATTGAATTATATATATTATAATTAATGTAAAACTAATTTAATGACTATAATTTAAAGATTAAACATTTTAAATATTTATGTTAAAATTATAAGTAATGAATCAACAATTGCTATTAGAAAGTAAATTTTTACGCGAATTTAAAAATATATGTTATTCAATTAACTACATTACTTATTGTATGATTACATTTATTGTTATAAAAATGATTATAGGTTTTTAAGAAAAATTCTCTTGGTAATTATTAACTATAAATACAATAATTTGTTAAACATAACATTTTATTTCATAATTACTATAAAATATTTATCATAGATGATGAATCATAGATTTTTTAAATAATATTAATACTATATAATAAATTATGAAATTAAAATCAGTAAAATAATTATTTTAACCACAATATAATTTCTCCAAATTTTTAATTCAGGTTTCAAGTTATAAATTACAGACTGTGAATAATTATGTTCAATTAGAAAATAATTATGTACATACTAATTAATTATTATCTGAACTAATTGCAATGATTTAAAAGTAATGTCAGATTAATTACATTAATTAATTTCTTCTTATATAAAAATATAAATTAGATAATATACAAATCTATGTTGTAACAATAATTATTTAGTGTAACTTATATTTAATAAACATAATCATTTATAATTATTTATAAAAGTGATTTATTGTGAATAACACTATAGAAAAAACCCTTAAAACTCAATCAAACTTTTTTGAATTAAAATATAAATTTAAGATTCCAAAATAATAATTTACAATTCAAATATCAAATTTTAGATCAAATAAATTTTTTGAAGTTAAATAACAAATTTCAGAATTGAAATGTCAATTCCCAGATTCAAATAATAATATTCAAAATTAGAATGTCATTTTTAAGCCTCAATTATTAATTTTCTGAATTGAAATATTAATTTCAAGAATCCAAAATAATAATTTGAAATTCAAATTTCATCCTTCAAATCAAATAATTTCTTAAAATGTGAATTAAAAACTTCAGAATTCAAATATCAAATTTCAAGTTCAAATAAAAATATTTAAAATAAAAATGTCGATTCTTAGACTCAATAAATTTTTTTGAATTGAAATACTAATTTTTAGATTTGAAAATAATAATTTAGAATTCAAATATCAATTTTTAGATCAAATAAGTTTTTTGAATTTAAATAATAATTTCCAGAATTGAAATGTCAATTTTCAGATTGAAATAACAATATTCAAAATTGAATTGTCCATTTTTAGACTCAATTAATAACTTTCAGACTAGAAGTATTAATTTTGAGAATCCAAAATAATAATTTGGAATTGAAATTTTAGGTTCAAATCCAATGATTATTGAAAATTAAAATGAAAAAATTTCAGAGTTGAAATAGAAATTTTCATATTCATATAAAAATATTCAAAATTAAAATGTCCATTTTTATAATCAATTAATAATTTCTGAATTGAAATATTAATTTTTGGATTCGAAAATATTAGTTTAGAATTCAAATATCAAATTTTAGATCAAATAAGTCTTTTTGGATTTAAATTGAAAATATCGTACTCAAATCAAAATTTTGAAATTCAAATAATGTTTTAAACAATTGAATTAACAAATTTCAAATTCAAATATCAAGTTTCACATTCTAATATATATATATTTAAAACTAAAATAATATTTTTTCATAATTGAAATATCAAAATTTAGATTTGAATAAAAAATTCAAAGTTCAAACATAAATTTTGAGATTCATTATATGAACAATATACATACTTATGCATATTATATATATGTGTGTATATATATAATTTTAGTAGATACATTAAAATACACCCCTATATCATTGTAGGAAAAACCTTTATGATCAAATAATTTGGTGTCTATTGTGACTAATGGGACATATCAACCTATTAATGGATGAAAATAAATGTACAATATATCCAACCAATAGAATGAAATTTTTAATATTTACATCATAGTTGTGAAAATGACCAAAATAGTTGAAACTTGGTCTTATAGTTGCAAATATTCCCAAATCTAGTCGCAAACAATTACAAATCGCATGTAGTCGTAAATGGAGTGGTTACATTTTGGCTAATTCTACTAGTGTGGCAAGAAGAACTTCAAAACTATGAATGATGAACAAATGGTGGGCATTGGTTGCAAATATGATAATAATTATTTAAGGATTCTTTTTTTTGGTTTAAAAATTAACAGTACAGTTTGGACCATAGCCTTCACAAAACAAATGGGAAGTTACCATTATGTGTTTAGTTAACATCATCCTAACATTTTTGTTAACACCAAGGATGCCACTTAGGATTTGATGATCATTTGTAATTTTGGTGTGGACACAACATAAGTCTAGGTCCCTCTAACATCAAGATAACACTCGTTTAACATGAAGTGTGGCCTAACCATAATACTCAATATTAGGGATTCATGTATTTTTAAACCTTTTATCAAACTTTTATCTTCTTTTGGTATGCATTTTCAAATCTTTGCAACACTTACGAAATATATTGTGGCAATTTCTTTTAGGGTACATTTTTTTTTTGCAATTCAATGCCTATACTTCTTTTCCGATGTGTATTTATTTTTGTTAACTAATGTCCCCACTTTGCGTTCAATGATGATGTGTTGTAGTTGTTATTCCTTGCAAAATGAACAAACTTGATGTATTGTGTAAACCTTTAAACTATTAACGCAAGTGTTGTGTTTCAAGCTTGAACTTCTATGGCAATTTTTTTTCTTTTCGATCCATTTCACATGTTGTGCGATTGAAATATGTGGAAAACACATCACAAATGTGAATATAAAACACAAACCCATGAAATAACAACTTTTATGCGAATTTCAAACAAACCCATGAAGCTAGTAGGTTTGTGATGCATGTTAAGTTACATTACAATTTTTTGATTAACATTTGTTGATTAGTTTCATTCTTGTAAGTACATTTTGTTATCATGGTGGTCATTGCATCTATGTACATGGATTGAAACTTATCACAAATTTTTCATCCCACAATTTGATAATGAAAATCATGTGAAAATCATTTTCCATGAGTCCATATTTTTGGACATGGATTTCATGTGTTTAAAACATGTATTTCATCCTATTTGAAAATATTTCATCATATTTATATCTGCATCATATGTATTTTAGACTCACAACATTTGTATGTAAAAAACATGAACCCATGAAACAATAGATTTTATGCAAATTTTGAATGAACCAATGAAGATAATAAATTTGTGATAAATTTTGTTGTTTGGAATATTCATAATTGAAAAAGATTTAGGGTTTCAAGCTTTCATGTAACATGATATGGATTTCAATTACATTCTTAAGTTGTTATTTTGAAAAATTGATGGGGAGGAAAAAAGAAAATTTAACGACACTTGTGTGACAAATGATTTAGTGCAACTTGTAAACAACATGGACAAGTCACAATGGTCATGAATAAAAAAAACTTGTTGTCAAGCAAAAAATTGTTTCAAGTGCACAATTGTAAAAGTTACCAATGAATTAAATTTTTTGGCTTATTCTTCATCACAATGCACTTGGTTGGACTTTCTTTATGTTCAATGATCATATTGACGTGGTCAATATCTAAGCTATCTAAAGTATTAAATACCTTGGATCTAAACATGATAAAATGAACCATTAACAATATATATATATATAATTAAATATTTCTAATTAAATGTAAATTATAATGCTTATAAATGTTTGACTTTTTTTTACATTATTTCACTATGTGAAAAAACATTGGCTACAAGTTTTTAAATGGTAGTTTACATCCATTGAATCATTTTCAAATTTATTCAAATGTTAAATTGACATATTAAAAAAGGCATACCACAAATGCAACACACATTGCCAACATTAATTTGATGTATTATGTACACTTGTAAACATGTTAAATAAGTTTGACTCCACAAAATTGATTAATTTGTTTACATTTGCACCCCCTTATGCCACCCCATGTGTCAAACATCCTTTAGCAACAATTAGACATAAAAAAACTAATGTATTTTTTTAATGATCTTTTGCACAATATCACAAGCATGAAAAACCACATTGTCAATGAACATGATTTTACTTTAATTTGTTACCCAAACAAATGAATTTGGTTGCTAAAGCTAGTTAACATGCTAGGCAAAATGGGAAAAGGGGAAGATAATTCCTTTTTATAATAATTATCAATTTTTTCTAGCCATAGCTTTTATATGCCCAATGATTGAAGTCATCCAATAGTTCATGGATGCTTTAATTATGTTAATTGTTAAAAGGTATTATCATAGATGATTTCCCATAATAATTCATTAACATCATCACCACCATCATCATCAAAATCATGGCCAACATTAATGTTGGCATTGTCACCAACATTACCATGAATGAAATTCATCCATGAATGTTCAATTTTCATCCACATGGATGAAATATTCATAAAGTGGGTAAAAACACATCATATTGAACTTTTATAAAAATCGCAATGCCAATTTTTTCTAGGTTAATCAAATTTTGTTGTATACAACTTAAATGCATTGAAATTTTTAACAAAATGAGCTAAACACTGAAATATATATTTCAATCCTCCCAATTTCAAAACAAATTACACTAAAAACATCAATATTTAATCAAAGATGAACTTTATAACATAAGCTAGTATATCCAACCTTTCACAATTCAAAACAAAATCGTTATGGATTTAATTTTTAATGGAGTTGGAGAACGTGTTTATAACTTTGTACAACCACACATTAAAACATCATAGCATTTAAGATGATAAATCAAGAAAGGTCCGTTCATTTTTTTAAAGATTTGAAATGAAAACTCAATAATCATAAATTCTTGTAAAACCCATCTTGATATCTAGATTGATTTTTTTGAAAGTAATGTTTAATATATGTGTTTAAAAAGGTTTAAGTTAAGGTGGTATAATCTTGGAATGGGAAAAAATGTTAACTTGAACATCATTTGAACATTTTTGTTTAACCCAATTTCATTGGGGTCAAAATAAATTGGAGGACTTTCAATGGACCTTCAATTATTTAATTTGGTTCACTTTGATGTGTTTTTATTGCATTGTTCATGCATAATTTAATTACGAAGGGCCTCAAGACAATCCCTTGAAATATTTTGGGATATTTTCCTTAAACTTGGTCCCAAAACACATATAATTAGAAATAGTACCCCTCACGTTATTTTTAGTTTATTTAAGATTACTTTAAGGTATGGTATTTGTCCATCATAATAAATTTTGTTTGAACTATTTACATTGTGCACACATCATTTTGATTTTTTAATTTCATGCTTACACTTAAATTGAAGTCTACCTTTGTTATGGTTTGTTTGTGTCCTTTGGAAATCCTTTTGTTTATGTTGGTTTCATATTCATAGCATGTGTTTGCCATTGTTACTGGTTGAAAATTTGAATTGAGATGTTTTGTGATGCAGGTCAATGTGATTGAGTGGAATTTCCATTTCATAAATAATTTACCCACAAACACATCCCAAATATGTTATTAAAGAATATGGAGTGGTATGTGATCCTAGCCATTGCACAATGTGCAACTTCCACTTTTGACCTTTAGATGTCGAAAATTGGGTTTGATAATTTTGCATTTATGATAAATTTCATTAATGATGATTAAATGTTTTATCGTGTTACAATTGAATTATTTGAAATTCTCAACACATCTAGAGCAACATCAATTAAACAAGTGATATGACTATAATAATTTTTTAAATTTATGATGCCATTTAGGATTAACTTTGTAATCATACTGGATATTATATGATTAAAGGCCCTTTAATCATGTTAGACAATTTGTTTTAAAAAAAAATCATTTGAATGTTTGATGTGGCACTTTTCATCATGTAAACATTCACTATCATTTTATAAAATAAATCATAGAGGGCAAATTGTATATAATGTTAATGATGCACCCCCAAACTCCTTGAAAGACTGAAATGCGAATGTGAATGTGAAAGCACTGAAGAAAAAGGAATCAAGGTATGTTTTCTAACTCATATCACTTTTGGGGTGAAAGGGCCGTGTTGGAACTCCGGGATGGGGACTAGGAAAAATGACAAGTAGGTTAACTATTCACACGGACCTACACAAACAAAGCAATAAGTTGGTTAGTGCATAATTGGAGCACTTTTGATGCATGGACGAACACAAGCATACATAGATTCACAAGACTCACCACGGCCCGAACTTGGGGGAAACCATCACCTTCCCCCTTATAATATTATCTATTATTAACCATGAGGATTACATCCAAATGTCATTTTTTCATGAGACTCCCAAGTTGAGAATTTCAAAACTCCTGAAATTGGACCTTTTGGCACTTTGGAGGTCATAATTTCTTGTCAAGACCTTTTATTAAGATGAAGTTTGAAGAAAATTTGTAACCCTTGTCAAGAGCTTTTCAATGATATGTGGCATGGTACATGCACGCATGTATTTCAAAACAATTACCAAATTATCATGCTCTGGAATCAAATTGACACTTTGACTCCCGACCTTTCTTTTGGCCATAACTTGTGTTTTAAGTACTCAAATGGGTCATGTGAGCCCATTTTAAACATATATGTTTTAAGATTTTTCTAATGGTATAAAGAACTATTTAATTCAATGTGTTTTGACCCCTAAAATACCTCTTTGAAATTTTGAGACTCAATAGGGATTCAAACTTTCACTTGGGAGTGTGTGGGTTCATTCTTTCACATTCCTAGTTGCGAGGCCAAGGTTAAGGTCATGACAATTAAGGTGTCTATAAACCCTAAACAATATGATTAACAAATAATGAAACATTTGAATGGTCAAATTTACACCTATATTAAAATCATTTATTTGAATTACTATTAATTTTTTTTGAATAAGTAGGTAGGTAATAGGTTTAGGTAGGTCAAAAAAGGTAAGTAAACATGTAAGTAAGTGTTTGTTTAACCACCTAATTTAACTTAACCTACCTACCTTAACATTTTAAGAATATGCATAGGTTGTAAGTATTAGGAATTGAATCCTTCACTTTCATAGTGATAAATCAAGTCCTTACTAATGGACTATACCATTAAAAAATGTTCAATTGTCAAATTTTTTTCACATGTTTATTTCATATCACTATAAGATCATGAGGTAAATAATAAGCAAATTATAGAATGGTAGGTAGGAAATAGGTGGGTGAAATGGTAGGTAAGTAGGTAGGTTGTAGGAAGTAGCTAGGTGGGTGAGTGGGTAGGGAAGTAAATAAGTGGATGGGTAGGTAGGTTGTAAGAAGTAGGTAGGATGGGTAGGTACATAAATAGTTGGGTGGGTGGTATGGTGGATTGTAGGTGGGTGGGTGAGTGAGTGGATGGGCATGTAGGTAATTAGGATGTAGGTGGGGTGTGTGGGTGGGTAAGAAGGTGGTCAACATTACCCATGTCACTATACATTAATCATTTTATAGTCATTTTCCAACTAGTTATTCATATTCCAATCAATTCATAATCACTTAAAATTACCATGTCAATATTATCCATTTCATTGCACAATGATAATTCTTTTGCCATACATCAACTACCATGTTTTGAAACTATAGTCATTTGATAATTGCATTGAAAAATCATATCATTTTTATCCATGTAATTTTAAACAATAATCATTTTATAGTCACATAGGTGGCAATTAGAAGTCCACATCATTCCATCCTTTGTCATGGATGTCTTATTAATGTTTTTTTTGGTAAACTAATGATTTTGTTATTTATATATGTAATATTATCATCCATTAGTGACAAAAACAACTCGTTTATGATTACTTGTTTTCCACATAAGATTAAAAGTTATATTGTATGAGTTAGAATGTCCAAATCTAATTAACCTTCAAAATGCAAACAAGTAAACCTAATACCTAAACTTGTGGATTCATGGAAATTTTACAAACCAATGTTCATCAACATTGTAAGCCTTAAATCACATTTTGTCATAAGTTTAAGGTTTTGTGTCAAATGTTTGTACATGGATTTTCTAAATTGAATTGAAGTATGTACACACAAAATTGAATCAAGATGCAAAATTTCACAAGTTTTAATTATCTCACACACAAGTTCAAAATTAAAAGTAGGGCATACAAATCAAAAGCAAGTTGCTCATGGACACACAAAGGCTTACAAAAGTGTTCATATAGATGAAAACATTACATCTTGAGGACAATCACCATAATGATTCACCTTTTTCTTTTTTTTTCATTATCAAGTTTTTTATAATGATCACCCCAAGATGAATGGATGCGTACTTTTCAAGCATCTTAACTTTTTCCTTAGCTACAACCAAGGAATCAACCGCATTAACAAAGAATTCCAAGTTGACCACCTTTCGCAAAACAAATACGACTACCATTTCTACTACAATGTTCACAAAATCAAATTACATCTTCTCCTCATTCACTTGTGGCTACTCCACACATGGTTGGTAAAAAATGCTTATGGATCCTTTCACTTATAAATGTTGCAAAAAATTTCTTGCCCTAGTTGCAAAAACAATTGATTTTAGATGCAATAATTCATTGTTTCTTTTTTTGCCTTAAAAAATTGCTACCTATTGGTTTTAGCCGCATGGCTAGCCCAATGAATCAAAAATCCTTTGCCCTCAACCAATATAGTTTTTTCGAAATATGATGAAATCACTAGGGCTTATGGCTTTTGGTGTATTAGCGGCCATAAGTATTCAACATGACTTTTTGCATTGTTCATTGTTATTTCACATGTATGAATATCAATTTCTTACGAATGCCCCAAACAACATTGCATTTAGAAGGTTTAACAACATTTGCGTTGGTTTCATTATATGAAAATTGATGCCAATGCCATTGAACCCCAATGTTTCTCAAAACCATTCCTTTGTCGATCGTGCAAGGATGGGAAGGCCAACATCACTTGTTATGATGTTTAGAAGCTTTGTGAATCATCCAACAACGACAACAATAATGTTCATATGAGGTAAAACTCTAATCATAAACAATTCAAACTTACAAACTACAATGCGTGCATAGTAAACTTGAAACAAGGATTGAGTAAGACCAAATTAATACAACACCACTATGTCATTTGAGGTTTTTTGTTAGCTACCGACATTATTGTCATTTTCAGATCTAGCCATATGTCACAATAGTTACTTTTCCTTTTCATCTAATGAATGTATTTGTTGTACTTGTACCATCTCAGGGTTTTGGATTAAAAGGTGGGAAATTGTTTTTATAATTTGATATTACCATATTTTCTAAAGATTTAGCCACATGTCACAAAAATTATTTTCCCCTTTCATTTAACAACCATATTTGTTGTATTTGTACCATCCAAGGGTCCTAGATTAAAAGGTGGGAAATTTAGGTGGTCTTTTTTTTTCATTCAAAATTTTACATATACTTTCAAGGTACACAAATTTATGGATGGAATAAGTAATTAGTTTTTCCTTCCTAATTTGTGATTTGTGTATTTGAATACATGTATTTTTTAGTGTATCAAGGTTTTAATATTAAAAAAATGTTTCAAATAAAAATTTACTAAATTCAATTAGGCAAAATCTTTTCCAAATTTAAATAAGTTGAAGTAACTAAATTCCTTAAGCACTTTGCCACTTTTGGTCAATTCTAAAAGAGAAAAACTCAACATCCCTTATTTTCATTATGTTGTGAAATTAATGCACATTTGAACATTTCAATGGTTGATTAAAGTACATTTTTAACTTGTAAGAGTTTGTAACAAAGATTATAAATTTATGAAAGGACTAAGAAATACTAGTTTCAATAGAAATTTGTCCATGAAATTTTGAATATACAAAGAAAAAACCATAATGAACAATCTTCTTTACCAAAACTTTTAATTTGTGTTAAAATCACGATGCTTATATTAAATGATAAATGAATGTTCGATATTGCATTGTGCTATGATAATGTTGATGATTACAATCTTTTTAAATTGTAAAATGTTTTCCCATTAAAGATGTACTTGGATTAAGTCTTTTTTAAAAATAAAAAAAAATGAAATGAAAATTTGAGATTCATGAAAATGGTAAACTATGGTACAGTAAAGGGTTTAAAATAAAATCAATCAAATTATTGATGTACAATTACATAAGAATAAAAGTATGAATCAATTCCATATTCATGATTTATACAACTTGTTTTGTTCTAAAGGCCCAAATAAGTTTTATTTTATTTTCAAAAAAATTCAAAGTGAGTAAATTTATATGTGTTATTACTTTTGACTTTTTATGTACTTCCAATTTTAACAATATACCATGGAAACACCTAATAGTTGATTAATAGATGTGTGTAATCACGAATATAAAACATTTCAAGAATTAAATTAAGTGGGAGAGTCTCACCATCATTTTTTAAACATTAAGGTCTATTGCCTATATATATTTGTGGAACTTCTTATTCCATAAATAAGCTAATGTTGTTTGTATTGTTGAAGTATGAAATTTGTGTAATCAAACATCCCTAGTTTTGACAACGAGCTCAACACTTGCAATGTCACATGTCAAAAGTTTGTAAGCCTTCACTATAGTTGTCAAGATTATAAACTTCTCACATTGACACAAAGACTTTTCATGTCATTATTATGTAACTATTAATAGAAATATGACACTTTGTATAACCATTGTTATTGTTTTGAAAAATTGAACAATGATGTGACTTGTTGTTATGTATGTTGAAATTTCTTTTAGGAAAACAATAAATGTTTTTTGGATCAATTTAGTTTGATCCTTTCAAATATAGTCAAAATAACCTAGTTGTGATTACTTGCTTTTTGTTCAAGAATTTGGATATCATATTTAATAATCAAATTTAATCATTTTTCGATGATAACAATTTAATTAACCCAAACCATGTTCCATAAAATTTGAACATCTATCTATTAAAGAAGGTTGTTTGTTTGTTTGTTTTCTTTGTCACATTGAAATCTTTTAAAGCATGGTGCCTTTTGTTGCATTCGATATGTCTAGAAAGCCCTGGATGAGAAGGGGTGTAAAAAAGTGACCGTTTGTAATGTTTAAAATTGCAATGTAAAAATTATTGAATATTGATTATTTTCAAAAAAAGTTTAGTAAAATCAGAACCAATGTTTTTTCTATAAAATTGGGGCACATTCTTAGTATAATCTAACAAATAGGTGGTAATTTTTAAATTTAAGTTGTGGCAAATATATTTTTTTGAATATATTTTTTTGTCAAAAATTAATTTTAATTTTTAAATGGTTTATTCACAATTGAACTACATTAAGGTCCCATCACACTTGGGTCAATGGTGGAAGCCACAATAGTGGTCTGTCAACATGTTACCCGTCAATTTTTATTTTTTTATATATATATGCTTATGTGTTGATGATGAGATTAAAAGGTAAATCTAAAGTGCTTCATCTTAAGGCCACATTAAACAAAGGCCCAAATAGCAAGGTCCAATGAAATTAACCATTCTTATTGGTCCCAAGGCCTTTAAACAAGGGTCAAATACCAAAACAACTCCCCCATATTTGACCAATTTTAGAGTTGACATGGTTGGTTTTGTGAATCCTCACGAGGTGGTTACTAGAAGGAATGCATTTTTGAACATTCCAAGTGCATAAAATTGAATTGGAAAGTGAGCACAAAAAGTGAAGAGTTAAAATGCCAATTTTAACAAATGGAAGAAGATTTAGATCTATAAAAAATCCCTAAATTGATTCCCATTTCAATCAATATAACATCACGAACGAAAGCAATTATGGTGAAAGACGAAAGTTAAAAAAGTGAAAAAGTTGAAAAAAAATCTGTATTGTGAATTATTTTTAAAAAAAAAAACCATAAGAAAAAGAGAAAAAGACGAAAGGTTAACTCAAACTTCTCGCATGTCAATCACATATTTTTGATATTGGACCCTTGAATTGGACCCCAATCCTTCAAACACACTCATGGTACCATAGAAAAAAATAATGGTGTGAAGAAGGGTCCAATTCAAGGTCCAATTTGCTTCAAATTGATCCACGGGCTTTTGGTTGAATCCTTGTCTAAAGAGATCCTTAGTCTTATCCCACAACCATTGCATGACCCCTTTGTCTTTGTTGTGCCATACTTTGACCTTTTTTTTGAGTGTTGTTTAATGTTTTTGAAACTTTTTGAACACATGGCAATGCTGATGTATGTTAAAAGATGAACATAAATTTTGAGTGAAAATAGAAGATTTTGGATATTCCATGAATTTGACAATT
>Ga0209208_10006119_pt1 | contig 16607 bp, 9 predicted proteins | sample S1TSphfallax_3_FD_187694 | JGI IMG/M metagenome (GOLD analysis project Ga0209208, IMG submission 187694) | Host-associated microbial communities from peat moss isolated from Minnesota, USA - S1T2_Fd - Sphagnum fallax MG (SPAdes) (version 2) | ecosystem: Host-associated > Plants > Peat moss >...
GCCTTTTGATTGGCTCATCCCATGTGCACAAATTTTTTAATGTGGAATTGGATGACCACACCCTTTTGTTTATATAGTGTTCAAATTGGGAATGAAAAACAAACAATATGGGATAAGTTTTGAAGTTGCAACTTCTTCACAAACTAAGTTGTAATTTCAAAACTTTTTTCATGCCTTACTTTCTTAGTTTTTAGATTTTATAAACAATTCAAATACTAGATAATTATATAATCATTTAATTAATAATGATTAAATTTACATATATTTAAATTATAAATTATACACTACAAATATTCAATATTTATTTATCAATTACTTAATTAAAAAATAATTTCTTAATATTTAACAAACTAACTATCTAGTTACTCACAAGTTATTAATACATAATTCATAAATAATTAAATAACTAAAATATTTTATTATTTTTTAGAAATTGATTGAATTATATATAATATAATTAATGTAAAACTAATTTAACGACTCTAATTTAAAGATTAAAATATTTAAATATTTTTGTTACAATTATAAGTTATGAATTAACAATTGTCATTATAAAGTAAATTCTTACACGAATTTAAAAAAATTATTATTCAACTAATTACATTACTTATTGTATAATTACATTTATTTTTTAAAGAATTATTATAGGTCATTAATTTTTTTCTCTTGGTAATTATTAACAATAAATACAATAATTTGTTAAACATAACATTAATTTTCATAATTACTATTAAATTAATATAAAATATTTATCATAGACGATGAATCACAAAAATTTTAATAATAATATTATTATATAGTAATTTGTGAAATTAAAATCAGTAAAATAATTATTTTAACTACACTATAATTTGTCCAAATTTTTAATTCAGATTTGAAATTATAATTACAGAGTGTGAATAATTATGTTCAATTAGAAAATAATTATGCACATAATAATTAATTCTTATCTGAAGTAATTGCAATGATTTTAAAGTAATGTCACATCAATTACATTAAATAATTTCTTCTAATATAAGAATATAAATTAGACAATGTACAAATTTATGTTATAACAATAATTATTTAGTGTAACTTAGATTTAATAAAAATAATTATTTATAATTATTTATAAAAATGATTTATATGGATAACACTAGTAAAAAAAACCCTTAAAACTCAATCAATAAGTTTTTGAATTAAAATATAAATTTAAGATTCCAAAATAGTAATGCAGAATTCAAATATCAATTTTTAGATCAAATAAATTTTTTGAAGTTAAATAACAACTTTCGTAATTGAAATGTCAAATTTCAGATTCAAATAATATATTCAAAACTAAAATGTCCATTTTAAGACTCAATTAATAATTTTCTGACTTGAAGTATTAATTTCGAACATCCAAAATAATAATTTGGAATTCAAATTTCAACTTTCAAGTCAAATAATGTCTTAAAATTTTAATTTAAAACTTTAGAATTCAAATATCAAATTTCAAGTTCAAATAAAAATATTTAAAATCAAAATGTCGATTTTTAGATTCAATAATTTTTTTTGAATTGAAATACTAGTTTTTAGATTTTTTTTAAAAAAAATTTAAATTCAAATATTAATTTTTAAATCAAATAAGTTTTTTGAATTTAAATAACAATTTCTAGAATTGAAATGTCAATTTTCAGATTCAAATAACAATATTCAAAATTTAAATGTTCATTTTTAGACCCAATTAATAATTTTCAGACTAGAAGTATTAATTTTGAGAATCCAAAATAATAATTTGGAATTGAAATTTCAAGTTCAAATCAAATGATTATTTCAAATTTAAATGCAGAATTTTCAGAGTTGAAATATAAATTTTCATATTCATATAAAAATATTCGAAATTAAAATGTCGATTTTTATAATCAATTAATAATTTTCTGAATTGAAATACTAATTTTTGGATTCGAAAATATTAATTTAGAATTCAAATAATGTTTTAAACAATTGAAATAACAATTTTGAGATTTGAATAAAAAATTCAAAGTTCAAATATTAATTTTGAGATTCATTATATGAACAATATACATACGTATGCATATTATATATATATAATTTTAGTACATACATTAAAATACACCCGTATATCATTGTAGAATACCTTTAGGATGCAACTAATTTGGTGACTATTACAAGTAATGAGACATATAAACCTATTAATGGATGAAAATAAATGTAAAATCGATCCAACCAATAGGATGAAATTTCTAATAGGTGCATCATAGTTGTGAGAATGACCAAAATAGTTGAAATTTGGTCTTATAGTTGCAAATATTCTCAAATCTAGTCGCAAACGACTACAAGTCGCATGTAGTCGTAAATGGAGTGGTTACATTTTGGCTGATTTCTACTAGTGATTGCACACAAGGAAGTACAATCATAGAAAAAGCGAATCATACATACAATGTAAAGGATAGAAACGGGGCCAAACATGTTAAGACAATTAAAGTGAATGATTAGCTTAACACAAAATAAGCCAATCATAGATAGAAACTAACGTTAGTGAAATTGATACTTCATAGACAAGCTCACACAAATTTGGATAATGGTAATGAACTAGATTTTGAAATATAGCGTCATAGAGACTAACAAAAACAAAAGTAAACATAGACAAGGATACATGCACATACACAAGCATAGAGATTTGTTGTTACACACAAATTCATTTGTAGAAGTACATTTAACATCAAACACCCTTAAAATCAAACCTTCTATTATTGTTTCTCAAATATGGACACATTGAAGGATACATGGAATCGACACTAGCACACAAAAGTACACAAGATGAATATCTGATAGGAAAAATTGGGTGATTGCATAAGGTTTGGACATTTGAAAACTATTAGTTTTTGTAGGTCTTAAGTGATATTTGGAAAGAAGTTCTTGGCAGCTTTCTAGAAATTTGGGACTTTGCAAAATGATTGTTTTTATAGGTGGTACAAAAGGATTTTGAGTATTTGGCTTGTTGACAATTATTTTGTGCAAGGAAAGCATCAAGAACAAAGAGGAATGCATTATACCCTAAACTTCTAAATTTTGTATTCTACATGTCTATCATTTCTCCTATGGTGCCCTCGAATTGCAGAAGGGAAGAAGGATGAAAACCCATCCTTCATTTCTTTCGTCTTTCTTAAACCTTAAAATTTCAAAAAAAGTAGAAGCAGCAGAACACATACTTGAAAGTGGGGTTACTCGTTAGGTTGGTCTTGAGTGACTTTGGAACACACTTGTCGAGAGTTGTTGTGGAGAGAGATTGTTTAGTGCACTTCTGAACATGCTTGCTTTCCGGAATGCACTTTTGAACCGAACATAATTCCTTCCTTCACCAAAAGTGTGAGGGAGAGGGGGAGTGAGATGGTGAGACAAAATGTGGGAGAACACGAGAAATGAAGGAATGCAGGGTGCGAAAGAGAGGATAGTGAAAATGCGAGAGATTTAAGAAGCATGAAAAGTCGAAAACATGCGAAAGAAAGAGAATGAGAACAAGAGAGAGAAATGGAGATCGGGAGAATGAAAGTGAAAGCTAGACCTTAATTGTTTGTTTTTTGAGGGGTGACGTTGGGATGGATGGATGGAGATATCAATGGATGGAATGATCAACAAAGGGATGGATGACCAGTTTAATGGATGGTTGGATGGATGGAAGGATGGATGGAGTGTCAAAAAACATTAAAATTGGGGATTATATTTTATATGCCAAAAAAAATTATGAAGGTGGAAGGAAAAATATATATCCAAAAAAAAGTGAAAATAATTTGGATAGAACGATTAATGGATGGATGGATGGATGGTTTGGAGGATGGGTGGATGGATGGATGGATGGATGGATGGTTTGATGGAGGATGGGTGGATGGATGGATGGAGTGTTGAAAAACATTAAAATTGTGGATTATATTTTATATGCCAAAAACATTTATGAAGGTGGATGGAGATGGATGGATGGATGGATGGAGTGTCGAAAAACATTAAAATGAGGGATTATATTTTATATGCCAAAAACAATTATGAAGGTAGAAGGAGAAAATATATATCCAAAAGAAAGATGAAAATAATTTGGGGATTTATTTTTTGGCTAACATAAAATATATATTTATATTTTAAGGGAAAAAGATGAAAACTAAAAGTAAAAAGTCTTGAAGTATAAAATTTAATGTAATGTATGAATAATGATCATTTAAATTAATTTATAGCCCAATGTCCAAGGATTTTATGGATTTATGGTAAGATTACTACAAGAATGTTTGAATGGTTTTGGGTTTGGGTTGAACATGATTATGGTTTGAAGGTTATAAGGATGTTAAATTTAGTGTTTAGGGTTAAGGGTTTTACAAGGTTTGTGTCTTGGGTGTGAAGGTATTATGGATTTAAGGTTAACACTTGAATTTTCTATTATGTCACATTCTAGTTTGAAGTTTTGGAGGATTAAAGTTTAATGTTTTTGGGGAACTTTAAAGGGAACAAGTTTAAGGTTTAAGGTTTTTTGGGTTAAATAATATGGAACTTTAAAGGTTTGGAGGCAAATTAGGGCTTAAGGTATTTAAGCTTTCAAGGTCTCAAGGTGTTTTGAAATTTGGTAAATTAGGGTATGAAAGCTTGGAGGTGAAATTATGATTTAAAGGTTTTAGGGTTTTGAAGGCTAAATTATGCAATTCGATGTTATCACTTCTTAGACTATTGAACGTACTATAAATGAAATAGTGTTGAATCTTTTCATGAATGTGAGGATGTTTAAAGTGATTTGTGTTTGAATTTATGAAATAAGATTTTTACAATTAATGTTCGTCATGATTCTTTTCCTTAATAATTTTATTTTCAATAATTTTTTGTTAATCTGTTTAGCAAAAGTGATATATAATGGATAATGTGAAGATAAATATGCAAGATAAATTTGCTTTCATTACTCTAATGAATAATTCATCATTAAATTATTTATATTCTGGAAGATTTCTGGATAATGTTAAACAAAAATTGAAGATAAATTATTGGCCTACATTCCTTTTCAATTAATTTCCCAAACATTTAATTACTTTCGCAAATTGATAAAGAGTATAATGTCAACACAAAGATCACGAACAAATTGATTTAAATTCTTGAATGAATGATTAATGATATTTCTTTTTTTACCAAATGTGATGGAATAGGTAATGTGAAGACAAAGACCTAAGATAAAGTGGACTAAATATCTTTTTAATTAATTTATTGATTATATAATATAGTTATTTTAACACGTTTGATTATGGTAATGGATATCTTTCCAATGAATCTTGATTAATTAATTTAGCATATTTGATTACCATGCATATTAATGTGAAGATAAAGTTTCAAGATGAATTGGCCTAGTAGTACATTGTGTCTTTTGAATAATTTTTCATTGATCTTTCAGCAAATGTTTTGATACAATTATGGACAACAGTAAAAAAAAATTGAATCTTCCAACTCAACATCTTTTGAATAAATACAAGTTCATATCATTACAAGAAATCCCAGTATTTTTTACTAGGAATTTTGGTGAAAAAATCCCCCCAATATGGTTTTTTTGCTCCCGTGTCCAACTTGACCAAAGTGCCATTTTGAACATGTCAATTTGGACCTAACCATTTTGATGGGGTCTTTTTGGTTAGTCTTTTTATTGGGTATTTTTTACTAAGTTTTTTGGATTGAACCACCATGACAATAATATAATTTGGGTAGTAACCAGAAATATAATTTATTTAAATTAATAAAAATATATTAATTAATTAATTAACCTACCAACCTTATGTCTTAAGCTTTAGCTAGGTGGTTTAATAGGTTTTGCAACCTAGGTTACTTAATTAAGTCACCTAAGTAGCCAAGGTAATCTACGTTGCAAGTGTGGAGACTTGAAGTTTTCACCCCCACATTAAGGATCAAGTCCTTAACCATTGCACCACCACACCATAAGGTGATTTTTTTGAACAACATATTGTAATTAACTTCCATGAAATTTTTTTTCAACATGAATGAAATAAATGAACTTGAATTTTTTACACTACTTACATAAATAGGTAGGTTATAGGTAAGTTAACCTAGGTAGGTAGGAGGTACCTATTAATAAATGCGTGTACTTAAATGACATGTAGGTTATAGTCTATTTAGCCTTATAGGTACTTACTAAGTCTATGTTTATACCTACCTATGCCTATGCTATTTAGTAGGATATGTAGGTGCCTACTAACCTGTAATTAATAAATCTAGCCTAGGCATACTAGGTAGGTAGTCTAGCCTATTAAGTGGGTCTAAGGTTAAGTTACCTACCTAATACTAGACTAAGTTACTTACTTAGTAACCTATGTGGCCTAACCTAGGTTAATCATATTTACTTAGTAGGCCTAAGTGGCCTAGGTGAGGCTACATACTTATTTAGTAGGCCCAAGTTAAGTTAACCTAGGATATGTACCTACCTAGTAGGCCTACATTAGGCTATGTACCTACCTAAATAACCTAGGTTAAGCTATATACCTACCTAGGTAGCCTAGCCAATAGGATAGGCTACCTACTTATTAGACCTAGGTGGCCTATGTTATTTACCTAATAGGCTTAGGCTAATAGGCTACCTACATGGCTAATAGGTATATCTAGTAAGTCTAGGTCACCTAGGATACCTATTTAGAAGGCTTACATTACTTAGTTATAAGCTACTTAATAATCCTAAATTACCTCTTAGGTAACCTACTAGATATGTTTAAGCTATCAATTAGGTTATTATTTAACAAATAACCTATTAACCTATTTTTTTGCTAGGCTAAATAGGTAGTCTAGGCCTAACCTAACCTACTAATTATGTTAGGTCAAGTAGGTAGCTTAGGTCATTATAATCAAATGTATTGGTCAAATGTAACATTTGTTTTTCATGCCCCAAACCTTTAGTCAAAATGGACATACCTTTGGGTCAATGTGGACATTTTGGTCAAGTTGGCCTTTTGAAAAGTTGTGTTTTTTTAAAGTGGATTTAATATTTTAAAAATAAACTCAATCAATGGACAAATGTTTTATGATTTAGGACAAAGTGACCTCTAAATGTCAATTGAATAATTACTTATTTATTATTTAACAATAATTTTGATACAATGGATATTGTGAAGACAAAGATCCAAAACTAAGTGGCCGTAATTTGATACATTGATGGATAATATGAAGATAATTTTAAACTTGCAAAAAAATGTGGCTTTAATGTATTTTGAACAACATTGTCTTAAATTTTATTATTTTAGATATTTTGATACATTAATGTGAAGACAAAAATTGCCTCAATGTATTCAATGTGAAGACAAAGATTAAGGAGAAATCGGCCTCAACCTATTTTGAACAATAATTACTACTTATTTCTTAGTTGAGAAAATTTGATACAATAAATATTAAATTATGTGAAGAAAAACATTCAAGACAAAAATCATGGCCTAAGTTTAAGTTAATGTCAAGTTTTGAAATTTTATTACTACTTAATAAATAAATATATTAATTTAGAAAAATTGATATGTCAATTAATAGTATGTTGATATGAACAATGTGAAAACAAAGATCCAAGACAAAGTGGTCTCCATATTGTTTTAATAAATACAAATTATTTATTAGTATATAATTTTGTTTGAATCAATGGATAAAATTGGGAAGACAATTTAGATTAGAAAAAATGGCCTCAACAAGCTCTTTTGAATAATTATTTAATATTACATTAATTTATTATTCATAAAAATTTGATACAAAAATGCAAAATAATGTGAAGACAAAAATCCATGACAACTTGTGGTTATTAAAAGAACTTTAAGGTAAATGTTATGGTCCATGTGTAGAGTATATTAGTGTTGAAAGCTTATTTGAGGGTTTTTTTTGTTGAATCACTCAACATTAGGTTTGCCAAAACTTAAATGAGCAAGGCTCCCCATATTTATAATTTCCAACTTGAAGTTTTTTTTCTCACATCAATACAATTGTGTATTTGTCCTTTTAATAATTATAATTCTTTCATTGAAAAAAACACATTGTGTTTTGAAAATAATATATGAATATTATGAATTTAAATGGTTTTGATTTATCAATTCCCCTATAACATTATGACGAATAAAGGAATAAAATGATTTTTTTTTGGTAATTTGATCATATTAAATTATTTTATTTAATATCAATCAAGAATGGCATCCTAATAACAATGTATAATTTATTGATTGCCAAAAGTTTCACATCTAGAGTGTGTTTCCAACTTTCTATAGTTTTTTCATAATAACAATAATTCTATAATTATTTTGATATTAACACATTGTGACAATTAATATCCAAAATTTTGTAAAGTTAGCAATGTCAATCAATGACACTAAGGCATTGAATAGAAAAGAAGTTAGCTTCTAAGGCTACAACTTATTTCATTGTCCAAGCCTAATGCAAATCCATACAACCATGGCATGGATCCTATCCTAAACATGATAGGTGAACAACATGACTAGTAATTTCAATATTTAGGGTAATAAAATTTTAAACATGTTTTGGTTAATAATATGGTCATATCAACATATTAAGCTTTCACATTCAAATTATGTTAGATTATTTGTTATCACAACTTTCCCAACTGCCAGTTAATATCCATAATTTAATTTGATTATTAGATTTTGTTAGACAAGTTTGTGATTAATATGTATCCAATTACAACTAGACACATAATCAATCATTATAATTGGATAAAATACATATTAACAACCCAATGTTGGTCTAGAACAATTATTTTAAATCAATCTCTTTAATTTCAAACTAGATGTTAGATTGAAATTTCTTGCATTTAAAATAGGGTAAATATCATGTACACAATTTGATAAACAGAGCAAAGATATGTTTGAATGGGAAGGATGAAAACTTTAATCAGATTTTGGTTGAAATTGGCAATGTACATATTATATGTATAAAGGATTAAAATGCATATCTATCAATTATTGTTAAATAGACTAGAAGTCTATGTTAAATCAACCAAAGAAAGTAAATGCAGTTAGTACAAAACATACTATAATGATTTTTTCCCTTAATCTACCCAGTTTGTTTTAGTTGACATGCTTAATTGTCATTGTAGATTTCAATATTCAGGAATTTTCCAATAATAAAATGTAATTAATTATTGTTAGACTTCCAAATAAATTTGTTTAATTAACTAAAATTAGTCTACATTGAAATCACATATTAATTTATGTACTAGGCTCAGTAAACACCAACTATATTTATATCTTAATATGATTTTGATGTAAGTCTAGTTGTTTTGCCCTACGAACTTTATGTGATGCACATAATAAGTCCTAAACTGGTACTATCACTCCAAGAAATGATTTTTGATCAAAAAGGCATTGGACCACATGGTGCCCATTAAGTTTGTCAATTTCCACCAGCACATCTTAAGAAATGGGATATAAATTCATGATAAAAGTTCCAATTTATATTAACAATTTCCTCATCATTTTGACCCCTAAAGTTCCCTAGTACACATAGTTTCATAAAATATCAATTGTGTGTGAAGGGGTAGAAATCTCTAACTAATTAAACTAAGACCATATGCATCAAGCTAGTAACTTAAAATAATTACTAGTGGTCGACTATAATTTAGTATCGTCCCTTATTAATAATATTTATTTTATTTTATTTTATTTTATTTATATGGTGTTAACAAGTTTTTAATGGGCAAATAAATTATATAAAATTTCCCACCGCTTACAAGTTTTCAAAATCTATTTTATTTCAATGTATAATAATAATAATAATAAATTTCTCAAATATGCAAAATAGGTGAATCAGATATAATATATTGCCAAATTTGGTGCATGGAATCTAAAATTGAACGTTGGAAGAAAATGTTTGATCTAAAGTGTTTATAATGGCTAATGCTAGGTAGGTTTGATTACATGGGGCTTGTGGATGGACAATAGTAGTAGAAGGTGATGAGCCATGAAATGGTTGAAAAGAAGCTATCAAAAGTTTTCTATGTTTTTGGAGCAACCCAATGCATTGTGTTGTTGAAGAATATGTAAGTTTGTGTTATATTAGGAATTGCTTGGGGGGGGGGGAGGTTAATATGTTGTGTTGCTTTGAGTGAGGATGAAGTGACTTTATTGAATTTCGTTTTAGACTTTTTTATAAAACCCAACTTGTGAATAATCCATTTTTTTGCACTTAGGTTGATAATAATTGTTAATTGTTTTTGTAATATGCTATATCAGTTAATAGATGGCAAATGAAGGATTTGGAGTTGGATCCAATTTGTAGATCAATGGTGCATTAGTTGATAAACTTGGAGCTAAAATAGTTATATCATGTGTAAGCTTACTCATAATCATGATGGTGTTGGTCACATGCATGCACATAAAATTTTAACATGAATTTTGAATGTGATTTGGAAACACAATAATTCCATAAGATTTTCATATAATATAACATCATGCTTAAAGTGCCACATGCACCTAATATATATTAGGTAGTAGTAGTAAAATGTGGTTTGAAAGCACCAACATTCCATCAAGTTTTCGCACATAATAACATGTCTATAGACCACTTGGTAATTGTTTAAAAGTTTTCTTGGAAGTTTTATAATCTGCAAGTTTAGTCCTTAAAGCTAGTTTTAAACTTAAAAACCAAAATATGTTGGTCAATGTGAGCCATACCGATGTAGTCATGTCTGGTAGTCTCAATTTTTAAGAGTTGCATCAGGGAAATTCGAATGTGGTAAAATTTTTAGGGGTTTTTAACAACATCGTGTTAAAATACGGGATGATGAATGTGCATGGTTGTGTGGGGGGTTGTTTTCTTTTCTGGGGTACGACATTGGTGAATAAGGTGTTGGGTTTATTTTTTTCTTCGACAAAATGTTGGTGAACCATAATTTTAAAACCTCAATGGCGTAATTAGGGGTGCAAAATCTCTAAATGGTTGGGGGTAGAAGTAGACACCAAAATTCATGGTGTGCAATAAAGCATTGGTCTTGTCCTAGTATTTAGTGAGTATCAAAGAGGTTTGAGATTCATGGAGTAAGTGACAGGGTGCCAATGAAAGATCTAATAGAAATAGAACAATCTTCAAGCCTTATAAGCGTAAGATTAATTCGAAACAACTTAACAATTAAATAAACATAGGGATAAGGTAGCAATGGCAATATGAGTTTCATAATGAGTGAAACATTTATTTAGATTATGGATAAGTTCAATGAGGAGCTGCGATTACATGTGAAGTCCTAGGCTATGCCACAATGATAGTTCATAACTTTAGGAAATTTAAGATGTGTCAAATGGTGCGAACTAGGTAATCTACCTTGCTATTAGAAGGTAGTCGACGAATCAAACTGTGCAACTAATGATAGTGTCCAATGCCACGAATTGAAGACCATGCGAAGATGGAGGTATTTTCAATCTCGTAACAACCTTCACAGATGGTTTCAAGTTCATCACTAAAAGTGGGGTCGACCTGCAACAAAATCACTAGGGTGCAAGATTTTAGAGAAATGCAATAATACCAAGCTCGAGGGGGATTGATTTCAAGACGAGTGCGCACTTTTCATGGGTTGGGGTCTTCATCACGAAGATGTTGCATCAACGTTAGATCTAAAGATGACTTCGAAGCCGGTTCTTCATTCGCTTGTGCAGTTTGGGACTTGTAAGACATGACCATACACAACACCATAATTTCAAGGAAAAGAAAATAGATTTTCAATCAAAATCAAATTGGCAATGAATGCGGGAAGGACTTGTGACATTAAGATGTGTGGTCATAATTTATAGGTCAAGGAAAAGGGAAAAAATGTGTAAGTAATGGCCTAGAACCATGGTAAAGTAAAGCTTAATATCAAAGGAAAAAATGAAGGCTTGAGTAAAATTTGTTGGGGGGAAAATGAAAAGAGGTGAAAAAGAGCTTCTCTTTCTCCTTCCATTGACCACCAAGCATTGGAAGCTTCTCCTTCTCTTTCTGTTGGGCACTAAGCATGGGAACCTTTTCCTTCTCCTTCTATTGGCCACCAAGTTGGGATCTTCCTTCATTTCCTTCTTTCTCTTTAAAAGGGCGGATTTGGATCATTTGGGGCTTCTTTTTAGACATAATCTTCAACTCGAATCTTGAGAAATCTTGCTCCCACAATCTTTTTTGGTAGGAGGAAAATGTTTAATCTTGGTAGATGGTAGAAAGAAGGAGAATAGATTGGATGTTTGGGGCAGTTTTGAAAGAATGGAAGTGAGTGGAGATAATGTAGGGAGCTTGAAATCTTAGGAAAACTTTATAAACCCTCTCGGGTTTAGTAACATAATTTATTATTGGTTTTGTTGCACAGCTTAAGATGTGGTAGGAAGGTGCGCCTTGTAGTTAGCTTTCTAATGAGTTAAAACAAACCAGATTTGAATAACATATGTGTTAGGAATAATATTTCAAGTGACTAGTGGTCTACAGCCAAATTGAACTTCTTGCCTTCCTTAAACCTTCTCGAGTTTAGTAGCATAACTTATTATTGGTTTAACTACAAAGCTTAAGATTTGGTAGGAAGTTGTGCCTTGTAATTAGTTTTCTAATGAACTAAAACAAACTAAATTTAGATAATGTATGTGATAGGAATAATATTTTAAGTGACTAGTGGTCTGTAGCCAAGTTGAACATGGTGTTGAACCTTTAAAAGTTGATTTATGAATCACAATTCAACATAAAACTCTAAGATTTGGCGTGTTCGAGCTTGGAGAATGTATCTATTAGTTCTAGATCGTAATTGATGCATAGGAAGCAAGCTATATGATTTTAATTACAAATGCAATTTAACATCTATAAATACACTTGCATTTTCCTTTCACTGATAACACATGACCTTTCAAGTATAATCACGTCATAGAATCGAGAGTAGAAGGACAAGAAGTTGACCCATAGTCAATTTAGAATATAAAACTAAACTTATCATTTTTAATGTTCATTTAAAAATTAAATGGGTGTATTATTTAATATCATTTTGTGTGACAATAGGTTTTTGCATTATACAAATTATTGATATAATTTTCACACTAATACTAGCTTAAAAATGCCACATTGATCTACCCTACAACATTTTTGATTTTTTACAAGTCTAGTTGCCCCATAGATTTTTAATGAAACATAGTGAAAAGATTGGCACAAAAGTGACAATGTGAGGAAGACACATTGAAGAAATCAAACACATGAAAGTGTGTGTTACTAAAGGCAAAAAGATTAATGGGTCCCCCATAATAAACAATAGGAATGGATGGAAAGAAATCAAAACAATTATTGAGTTGGAAGTAGGGGACCATCTTTCATTGAAAGTAGTTGTAACAGTGAAAATTTGTAATGAGTTCTTGCGTTTTGAAGGATATTAAGTTGAAGAATATTTACAACTTTTTTTCAAATATGATTTAACACCACAAAGTGCATGAAAACTGCTAAAGAAAAGTGATTGGTTTTTAATATTCGATTATAGATGAAAAAAAAAATTTGACCAATATTTGTGAATTAAGGGGCATGCACCAAAATAGTGGGCATTCACACTACAATAGTGGACATCCACATCAAAACAATATATTAACCATGATTAACAAGTTAGTATAATTTAAGTGGGCTTTCACATCAGAATATTGAATCAAAAAATGAAATATTAACCATGTAGGCTAAATTCTAGTATATTTCAAAGAACCTCAATGTGGGAGAGAAAGGATAAAGAAGGATGGTTGTCATCTTGTGTTGAACTTGGAATGTTGGTCCCCTACTTGAATGCCTTGAAGGATACTAATTCAAAACTTAATATGAAAGGACAAAGGAAGCCCAAAAACAAGGTGACTTAAAATATATTAAATTTATTGTATAACGAATGTCAAGTTGAGTCATTCATTTGTCATCAACACTATAACAAATATGGGCTAATATGCTATTAAGGTTTCATAGAATTCATGAAACCTAGTTGCACATAAAGGTACCTAGGGCATGGCCATTGCCATGTGCATGACATTGGGCCTTCATGGCAACCACATATAACCTTATCATTCACATGTAAATTGCCATGTCATTGCTATGTAGCGGCATGATTCATAATGGTCAAATCTCCATTAACAAAGGATATACCACAAAATAGAACCAAAGTGAAAATTTTATTTTACATGTGTTGAAATATATTATTACACAATTATATTAGATAATCTATGTGTAAAAATGAACAAAAATTATAATTTCAAAAAATTCCTCAGGGCTTGGAAAATATCATCATTATTATTACATGCCCCATCTATTTATGCTTAATTTAAATGGAATAATATTCCTATAATATTATTAACCAAGGATTAGACATGGAAATATTCCATGCTAAAGATTTGGGCAAATGTTAATGATAATAGCCATTTTGTTAAATTTCATAAAATTTACATAGTTTTGAAATTAAAGGGGGTGAAGAATGTGGATGAAGGGGTCTATTGGGATATTATAAAAATAAAAGGGTAATAGTATGTGCACCAAATTTTCAAGCCAATTTTTAGTCTTTTTTCCATTTAGTTTGTTTTAGTTTCCTATCTAAATGAAATAACACATATTTAATTAATTTAAGACTTTACAAAAGTCCAAAAATCTAAACAATAATTTTACAATGTTATATTTATTCAAAATTTCAATTATAAATCACCTAGTGGACACCAAGATTAGACAAAAAAATTTAAAAAAAAAGAAAAAAACATAGCCTTGTGGGTATGTCTTCAAATCAATTCATGAAGGAAAAAATAAAGTTTAGAAATAATAATATGTAGGATTGTTGATCATGATTTATTTTAGCAAGAGTAAGATTTGAATTGAAAAGTAAAATGCAAAAGTCACATTGTATAATAAGTTTAATGTTATATGATATCAAGTTTTGAAAGAAAAACTTTCAAAGTTGTGAACTAATTTCTTCTCTAAGGGACAAGTTGAAATCATGAGCTTATGATGATGATGATGAGTAGTTTGATGAGGAAAATAATAACATGGCATGAGTGTTACAATGCTAGTTGAAAAAATCATAGATTCTATTACATGTTAACCTAAAAATAAATCTAGTTGTGCAAATGTTTTTTTTTCATAATTATTGTTGATTTTTCTTGATCAGGAACAGTTATGAAAATAAAACATTAATTTTACACAATTAGATTGTTTTTAACTCAACAATGCAATTGAATCTATAATTTATCTTCAATTATCATTGCAACATGTGTGTCAGGATATTAGGTTGTTGTTTTTAGGATGAATTTGCAACACTAAACCATAACCTCAAACCCCTTAAACGTTAAAAAATAGAAATATTTTGAATGGTACACCACATCCAAACCAAAATATGATTCATTGACATCAACACAAACAATTATGACATGGTGGCCATTAAAAGGTTAATTTATAAAAGAAACAAAGTTTTGAAAACTTCAATTAAAAATGCAAGTTATAATGTAACAATTTTGATTTATGTTGGGTAAAATCCCTTCAACACAAAAAAATGAAATGCAACAGTATACATAGAGAAATTGTATATACTATTGCATTCCATTTTTTTGTGTTGAAGACAAATATATATATAAACACATAGAAACCAATTAGCTAATTAAACTACAACTATATATTTTAGTTTAAAATTCATATTTGAACTATATTGAATTTTTTTTTAAACATACAAACATAATATTCACACGAAGCATTCACATGAAACAACATAAACACTTACATTCACATTTGCACAAAAAAAACACACTAAAATGTGTACCACACACCAAAATATCTATGATGTACATGTGATGACCTATAACTTTATGTATTATTTTCAACACACGTTTTCTTTTTATACATATAAAAAGTATATATAAAAAAAAAACGCAAACACACACCCACATACATATATATACAAACATACTAGTGGGTACCCGTGACCTTCGGACACTATGAAGTCCCCTGGTTTCTTTAAACCATATTCATGTTTTAGTTTTTTTAGAAACTTTCATCTTTTTTATTTTTTATTTTTATGTGTTTTCTGTTTTTATTATTATTTTGTATAATAAAAATAAAGTGTTTCTTTTTCACTTTTGTATTTTTGTTTATTTGGATGCAAGTTTGAAATTTGGAGAAAGAAGACACACCTCATTCTTTTTCAAGTAGGGTTTTTTTTCATTATTATAAGTTTTATTTTTTCTTATTTTCTACTTTTTATTTGGTTTCTTCTTTTTTGTATTTTTTTTTCTTTTAAAATTATTTTACCGTATTTCCCTTTCCTTGTTTCATTTGTTTCCATTCCTTTTTTATAGTTTTTGCGTTCTTACTTTTTTTTGTTTATGTTTGTTTCATGTTTTAATTTTTTCTATTCTTATTTTTTCTATCTTCATTTTATTTTTATTTTTATGCATTTATTTATTTATTTATTTTTTCTATTTTCTTTTTCAAAAAAAAATTAGTTTTGCTAATATGTTTTACAATGAAAATAATTTTTAAAAACTTTTGTATTTTTTTTTATTAGATGTAGGTTTGAAGTTTGGAAAAAGAAGACAAACCTTTTTTTTTTTCCAAGTATGGTTTTTTTTCTCTTTGTTTTGCTCTTTGTTTTGTTTCTTATTTTTTGTCATCTATTT
>Ga0209208_10006121_pt1 | contig 16603 bp, 12 predicted proteins | sample S1TSphfallax_3_FD_187694 | JGI IMG/M metagenome (GOLD analysis project Ga0209208, IMG submission 187694) | Host-associated microbial communities from peat moss isolated from Minnesota, USA - S1T2_Fd - Sphagnum fallax MG (SPAdes) (version 2) | ecosystem: Host-associated > Plants > Peat moss >...
CCTGCCCCCCTGCCCCGCCCTGCCCTGTCTGGCCGCCCGTTCTCGGAATCCGACTGGTCGGGCCGGTTCCCGTTTTCGGAATCCGACCGTCCGGGCCGGTTCCGCCGCGTCATTAAAACGCGGAACTATCGCGTCGGACGGACACACGCACGGACAGACACACATGTCCTAATTATATATAGGATGTTGAGCCAATGGAACCCATTTCCAAAAAAAATAATATTGGGATGTCCAGATGTGTTGTCCAAGATGCCATTTAATATACCTTGAACAATGACTAGTCTTTAAATGAATTCAAATGTATAATAAGAAAACATGTGCAATAGGTTAAATGAAATATGGAATCTTACAAATTGAAACTCAAAGTTAAACACCATAATCTACAAGTTAAATATCCCCGTGTAGGATGAGCATGTACAACAAGGCTTCCCATTAATATGGGCCAGCCTTATTATTGCTGAATGTAATGTCTTCATACCCTTATGAACCAAGGATAGAACCTTGGGGTCCACGGTGTAATGCATTCCTACTAGGGCATTCTCTTAAGCTTAAAAATTACTGTTTGGTCAATATCAGCTATTGAACATATGAGCTCTAGTGATGGTATTGGATCTTAAAAAAAACTTCATACCAACTTGGTATTGTAACACCTGAATAGATTTTTGCACTTTAGCACCAAAAAATTAGTTAATTTTTAAAAATGTGCTTCAACAAATTAAATATTATTTTCAATGTTTTTGGCCTAGATTATAAAAAATATTTATATTTTCAACATTATGAATGAAAAAGAGAATCATTTACTTTTCACCCATTTTGATGCACATCATATTTCATTACATTCTTTAGTTCTTGTTTGCATGTGGTTTTTACATGAATTCTTGATTTTTGTTTGCCAAGAAGGTCTAATATGCCACTAAGAGAAAAATACTCCCATAACCAAATCAAAGAGCAACAAATTTGCTAGCAATCTTCACCTGGTGAGGAATAAAATTTTCTTTTTCCCAATTTGGTTACTCTTTTTGCAACAATTAAAAAAAAGCCAAGGTTACCCTTGAACTACGTATTAAGAATTTTAGTGATTAAATGGAGATGACAATGATCAACCATTTCCCTAGACAAATTAGGAAACAATGATTTTCAAAATCAAGATGTCTCATCAAATGGGTAGCATTTCATTTCTTTAGTTTGCATCAGATCATAGGCCTAATTTGAAGGTGAATGGCACTTGCACTTACTTGCCATTAGCAATTCTAAAATTTTGACATTTTGTGCAATAAATTCTTAGAATTTTAGTAATTTGAAACTAATTTAACTAATACTGATTTTCCTAAGTTGTTATGGTATTGATATTGCATCTTCTTTAAAATATTATTTTATTTTGATATTGGTATATTTAAATTTAAAAAAAAACTCATTCTAGCCTAGTCTTAATATTAGGGTCCAAGGTTGACTTTTGGCTGGGTCGTGTTAGTATATACTTAATATTGAGAATGGTACAACCTTAGCATGAAGTTGATATTACCTCAAGTCCCTACCAAACATGTATAGGTACAAGGCTAGTATTACCCATGTCCCAACCAAGCAAGTACCAATATGAAACTAGTCAATAGTATATTATCTTAGGTCATACCAATCTAGTTGATTCTTTGATACCAAAACTAGTACTGATCTATATCTAGGTTTCCACGTTTAACAAAATGAAATAATACATATATATCAAGACATACTTTTTTCTTCAGGCTGTAGTTGGTTATGTGATATATAGATTGTGTTCTTTTTTAGTGTTGTAAGGTCAAACTTTAGGTTGCCATATAAGATGATAGCCATGCCAACCCAGAAAGAACACCTTCAACCATTACTGGGGAAAAGGCCCCAATATGTATCTTACTTGCATTGATTAAAATTAAAATTTGCATTTCAATTCAGAGTTCTTTTGAAGCATAATGAGATAAAATAAATTCATTCACTCATCTTTAACAAACAAACATCCATGATTATTGTTCTTCATCATCTATGGATGAAATTCACTTTGCAATTTTGAGCTGTTTTTCATGTAGTTCATGTTGTAGATTCATCATCATCCATAGTTTTTTATGCGTCATCATTCGTAATGTATCGATACATAATCCATGCATTTATGAAAAGACAAGTTCTCTAGAACAATGTACATGATTTGAATGAAACGCAATAATTTCACGGTAAGGGAGTCCAATGGTATAAAAAGCAAATTCTTACTAAACTTCCTTGGAAAATTATTGGTCATAATGCAAAATATCATACCGATACTTGATAATTGGCATATTTTGTTGAAATATTCAATTAAAAAAAAAAGTTTCAATAAGCCCAATTTGATATGCTTGGGTGTGGTTGAACCTGCGAAAAGCATGGAAGGAACTAAGCGTGCACAATGGGTTCTACCAGGAAATTGTCTATGAGGAAGAAATTGCAAACATGCCGAATGACTTTGTTATGTCAATTGATATATAAACCACATGGAGTACCAAATGTCGACATGAGATATTAAGAGACGTCATGGATGGGAAAAAGATAGAGATGAGAAGCGATGTCATTGACAATTGTCCATGTATCAAGCATTTAAAAAACAAAGATATTGTGTCATTTGTGCATTATGATGCTACTATGTCTCATGGGTGGGTCCAAAAGTGATTAAATAGTGTTCCATGAATGTCGAGTCATTGAAGTGTTGAGTCGTTTGTTGAGCAAAGGAAGTTGCGGGGGAGGGGAAGATCTCACGAAGGATTTGAATGCTCCCGCTCTCTTCCTGAACAGTATTCAAAGTGAACCATCAATTGCAAGTACAACATCCCAAATATCATGAGAGGTAGACTATATATGGACTAACTAAATTGCATGTGAAGTATACTAAAGTCTAGTCCATTGAGTTGGAAAATTCAGGTGTGCGTGTAATTTGAAAAGCAGGTGAGGTTTTAGCGAGAGAGAGAGAGAGAGAGAGATTGTGTGTTAGTAGAGTGTGTGTAAGTTGCGCGCAAGAAGAAGAAGAAGAAGAAGAAGAAGAGACTCTGGCTCAGGTAGAGCGTTCTGGTTGCGTTCCTATTTCTAGAGTGTGTCTCCAGCAGCTTTGGAGTACGACAGCTTCTTGCGGAACATATTCTGAGTGTCGAGCTTGGAGCGAGAGCTGCTATTTATTATGAATGCTAATAATATTATCGCTGGGAGTGTTGATGAGGTAAATATTACCAAACTTTTGCTGCTCGGATCTTTTGACGACGTTGAGATCATCTTAGCATCTTGAGTAGTGGACTCATGATCAATAGTGTTTTGAACTCATGATCACTATTTCGAATCAAAATGCATTTTGCAAACCTCGTAGAGTAGAGAGTTTGTGTTTGTGCGCGTGTTTTTGTTGTGCAAGAATTTTAGAAGAGTTTATAGCTAGTTTCTATTTCCGACGACCGTTCCTATACTTTCTAGACTCGGTGTCCAACACGTCCAGCTGGAGTCGTGCGGATTCTTGTAGGATCTGAGTACTGCAGTCAAGGAGCTTGGAGCGAGAGCAGCAGGTATGAAGGTGGAGAACAACATCGCTGGCAGTGCTGATGAGGTAACCAAACATTTGCTCTATTTTTGGAATCAAATTAATGTATTTTACAGTTCCTAACTATTTACATCTAATTTTGAAGTTGAGATCTTGTAAGCATTTTGAGCATATATTCAACGCAAATCCCTTGCATTCTTGCAGGATCTGAGTACTGTTGAGCTTGGAGTGAGATCAGCAGCTATGAAAGAGAATATATCTGGTAGTGTTGATGAGGTACCAAACATGTGCTCTATTTTGAATCAGATCTCTTTTTGCAATTAACTATTTCAGATCCTTTTGAAGTTGAGAGCTCATCATCTAGCTTGAGTAGTTGAGATAAGCGGAACAAGTTGAGATCCTTACGTGTTTAGAATCCCTTACATGTTCGCAACTCATGGCTACGTCGTAAGTTAACATATAAAATGCACCCACATCTGGCCGTGAGGCCAAATGGAATTTCTATATTTACCAGCATGCATCTTCAGCTCGGCTACAATGCTTTGGCAATGTTTCGCGTGAAAACGTAAGGAGTAGCTCTCAGCAGAGGATCTGTTTACTTGCAATCGAATCTATTTGAAGAAATTAGTCTTCCTGAAGCTGGAATCAGGAGATGAATATATCTTTCTCCTCAGAATCTTCATGACTTTTTGCGTTGTGATTGCAGCTCATAGGATGGACGCCACTCGTGGAAATAAAGCACATCACCAAAGCGGAAGGAGCTTTGGCAAGGATAGTGGGGAAGCTGGAAGGGAAGCAACCAGGAGGCTCTGTGAAAGACCGTGTCGCACTCAAGTATGAAAATCATGATCAGGCCCAGGGCTGATCGATCCTCACAATTACAACTACAATATCCGATCATGTTATAACATCCGCATCAAAACCATAGATTTCTTTTAAGTGCACTAGTTCAATAGGTTTGTGGTGCAGCAATGAGGGTGATGAAGAATTGATCTCTGTGCTGTCGGAAAAAAATGTGCAGTATGATACTGGATGCAGAAGAAAAGGGGCTGATAACGCCTGGCAAGACAGTGCTGATGGACATCACAGGTGGAAACACAGGCGTGGCAATAGCAATGGTGGCTAGGCACAGAGGCTACAAAGCGATCATCACCATGCCTGATTTTTGCTCTATGGAACGACGCATTCTTATGCGTTCACTTGGTGCAGAGTTAATTCTAGTAGGTGCGTCTTGTCTCTGATTTTTGTCGATGTGCACACATTCTACACCTCCTTTGTTCTCTTCGTTGTAGGTTGTCGGCCTCAAGTCAAGGTTGTGATCGGGTTTGCTGATGGTGAAAACAGATGCCAAAAAAGGATTAGATTATATTTTTGAGCTGCAAGATGCCCTAGTTGCAAAAACTCCCAATGCATACATGCTGAGCCAGTTCACGAACCCAGCAAATCCTGAAGCACATTTCCGTTATACTGGTAAGGTCCTTTTTTTGACAATCTTCTTGCACTTGAATCTTCTAGCACAAGCCCTAAACAATTGACCAAGGCATGCACATTATGGATAGATGAGGATGCAACGTTCTTCCGTACAATTTATGTAGTTCTTGTTATGTACTAACACTTTGATTAATATGCAATTGGATCTTTCACAGGACCTGAAATATGGGAAGCCACAGCAGGAAAGGTGGACATTTTTGTGGCTGGATGTGGGACGGGTGGTACTGTCACTGGTGCCGGTCGTTACTTGAAGAGCAAGAAACCTAGCGTTCAAGTTGTGACAGTTGAACCCGCTGAAAGTGCAGTCTTATCAGGTTTTGATTTCTTCTTATGAGGATTTGAATTATTGTGTTATCCACCCACTGTAGCTTGCAAATCACAAGCTTAATATGTGATTTGGTAAAGAATGTATGAACTTGCAAGCAGTGAAGTTCATGGTGCCCTTTTTTGGGTTTGCAGGGGGGGAGAAGGGCCCACATCAGATAGAAGGAATTGGGGCTGGAATAATTCCAGAGCTCTTGGACATAAGTATGCTTGATCGTGTTATGACAGTGCATAGCAATGAGGCTCTTGACATGGCAAGGAGACTGTCCCTTGAGGAAGGCCTGCTGGTTGGCATCTCCTCAGGTGCTGCATTTGCTGCTGCTCTTAAGGTGAGCCTCTTGGACCAGCCTCTTAAACCTTCTAGCTATTGCATGTCATAAACTGAGGTCTCAGAAGCGTTTGGATTTCTCCTTTCTTCAGGATTGGGCATTTCTGGTGACAAGTTTTTTGTGCTTGGAAATTGCTGTTCTAATGAAACAGATTGCTAAGGAGCCAGAGAATGCAGGCAAGTTGATTGTGGTGATACTCCCCAGTTCTGCTGAGCGTTATCTCAGCACCACTCTCTTCACAAACATCAAAGAAGAATGTGAAAAATGGCCTGTGTTATGACTACTATGCCAGAAGAAGAATCTTTGTAGCATGTGCAGAAGGTTCATGCTGTTTAAAGTGTGAACTTCACTTCAGTTAAATCTCAATATCACATTATTTCAAGCTTGAACTTCACCCGAATTCTTGCTTACAAGCCCACACTACTGCTAGTGGGCATGTTCTTACATTCTCTTATGCATTTTGCATGTTATCAATATTTTACACATTTTTTTCTTTCCTCAAAAACAGTGGGAAAGAAATCAAACAGTTATAAAGATATTGTGACTTCACCATTGTCATCAGAACGAAAAAAACATTGCACACAAAAGTGCTTTTTGCTTTTCACATTCTTCTTGCAAGAAGCTCTGCACACACATCTACAGAAGATAAAACACAATGGATCTAGATTTTTGGACAATCTAGATCAAGGAACAAAGGTTAGAATTGGAGGATCTAGAGAGAGAGAGAGTGAAACCTAGAAATAGACTTGGGGGAAAGCTCCAAAAGCTCGAAAGCTCTAAATTTTCTGCTTAAGAGAAAACCCCGAGATAATCAAGCAGTCTGGTAGAACTGTTGTGGCTGTTCGGTTGAGAATATTCTCGTGATCTTGATGATGTCTAGGCTGTTGAGAATTCAGAGTCTAATCTCCAATCACTAAATTGCTTATACTCAGACAAATCCTCACATGAAGAAGAGTGGCAAGAAGGTGGTGGAGTATAGCAAATGCTAATTGATGAGTTGCAAGAAGCATCAGGTTGTTCATATGCGGAAGCTGTTCTATCTATGTCACTTGAAGAAGACCTACACTGGTAACTTCACCTTCTCGATAAAGAACCTGTGGTTTTCTGGTTGGGTATTTGATTTTATTTTTTCAATTTTTTTGAGAACTGTTATGATATATCAGAATTGGGGCTTTATTTATTTTTAGAATGGTGATTATGAACACTAAGGATCACCTTGATAATCATCATCAGGGGTCTATTCCGATTTCTAATATATGCCCAACACTGGTTGCTACATACATGAAGCATAATAAACTCATTTTCAAAAGTTTCAAATACACAAGGTTTATGAACTTTTCTAGTTGATGGTGGATTTTGTGTTCTTCATAAACATGATCTCAGAAGTCCATATCACAGTTGTTGCACATTTGTCAGTGTGCAATTCTTAAGGCCAGAGTGGCAGGGAAGATGGAATAAGAAGGAGAGCTTGCTGATGGTTTGGAGACCCACATGTGGCAATGGGATGTCCAAGATGCTCTGGTATTAGAGCCCTATTCAGCTGCTGCTAGTGCAATTTAAAACTTGTGTACATTTTCTGTGCATTGCTCACCACCCCACACAATAAGCATGTGATGAGGTTGAAGAGGTTTTTTCAAGGTGTTGACAAGCTCAGTGATTTAGGTGGATGTTTAATGACAGCAGTTTACAAGTTATGTTTAGGTGAGATGCTGCTGTCAATGTGTGAGTGGTTTTAGGTTTAAGATTTTGTGGGATTTCATTTGCACAACTTATGTCAGGTAAGGTTCAAGTTGCTGCTACTGCAAACATGTGCAGAGAAGTAGGGAGTACAACTAAGGTTTTTATTGTGGTGCCACAAGTTTGAATCTACACGCAATCACTACATTTCTCTGTTGGAATTTTGGGAATGACTTGATAATCACGGCAATAATAGTACAAGGGAAAGCTTGCACAGATCATTCAGAGCATAATATGATTATATGAAATTGTGGAATTGCTGATGCATATTAGAATCTGAATGTTAGAGTCTGGTGTTTATGCACAGTTGAAATCTGTTTTGAACATTGTAGGTTTTGCAGTTGCTTCCAACTATAACTTGTCCTGACAATTCAGCTACAAGCTTCACAACCAAGAATTCCAGTCTGCGTGCTTTTCAGTCAGAATACAGAGAATTCACCAAATTAACACCAAGTATTCACCAAATTTATCACCAAGTATGCCACCAAAAATCACCATGCATTTCACCAAAACATTTCCACTGCAATTCAACAAAACACTGTCATCAGACTTGGCAACTGCTGAACATCACAGGGTGACTGTACACATTGATTGCATGGAGATATTACCAGAACTTGATTGATCCAACATCAGCACTTAAGTGTTGATGGATGCACAAATCACTATCTCAAGTTCTCAAGTTCAAAGATGAATCCACCAACTGAAAAGCAACCAATATCATGAAACACAAGAGGTTCTCAGGACAAAGAGGACGATTATGAAGAGATTTGTACAACCCAAAATAAAGTATGGGGAGCCCTTTTGTATCTTGGAACCACACAATTCCTTGGTGAGAAGATCAATTCAAGAACATAAGTGTTTCACAATATGGCCTCAGGTGACCATCTCCAAGGTAGAAACAAGTTCAATGGAAAAATACTTCATTCTGTAGACTAACTTGATTTTCTGAAAGAATAAAATGAAATAACTCTCACATGAGTATTGAGGAATCTCTATATATTCACAACTAAAGGTAACCAAAACCAGGTGAAAAACTTTCCCTCTAAAATAAAGAGAAACAATGAAGTGCATGAGGCTAGTATTGACTTCGGCAGCCATATTGCTGAAATGGACTCCATTGTGTTGTAAGGGCTTCATGACTTCCTGCCTGATACCTCGACACATGGCCACCCAACTAATATACCTACTTCAAAAGAAAATAAAAGTCTGGACGCTGCTAAAGCAATGTGGAATGACAAGCTTCCTCCAAAAAACACTTCAATCATTCTGAGTAATTGTACACAACATTGATCAGCAACAGTAAGCCTGGGTGATGTGGGTCTTTTGCACTGAATCCCTATCCCTAACTACAATGCCACATAGTGGAGCAGCAATTGTAGGACATACAAACTTATTGACAGCACATTGATCATGACATTCCTACTTGGCAGCAAGGGCATCATCATAAAACTTTCAGCTTACTTTGGATGAAGAGTAAAATCCACGTTATCAGTCCTCAGGCTCTTAAGTAAATCAACCTATACATGGACATCATGTGAGGAGTTAGAGACATGTACCCTACTTTTTTCTGTAACTGTGAAAAGCCAGAAGGCATGCTCAAAGCCACATACATACAGTAGACAAATAGGAACTTGAAAATATTTGCAGACAAACAACCATAATTGAACTTGACCTGGAGCGAGTATCCAACTACTAAGCCTTGGCCATCAAAACAGGTGGGATTGTGTGAGAAGAAAGAAAGAAAGGTAGATGATAGGTTGATAAAACATGAGCAAAATATACAATTTTTGTAACTGTCTTGTCACTTCTGGCAAGAATGTACCTGAGAATCCAACCAGATTCCAAGGTCAGAAACTCTCAGAGTATTGCTAACTAAGAATAATTCTCCTTCGTCAGTCATACCAATCACTCTCCTTGATCCTGCCATACTAGGACTCAAAGCATCCTGTACTGAACGTGGACCGGAAGGTCAGATGGGCAGGAAAACTACGTAATGTCCCATGGTTGAATGTGGAATTAAGTTTCACTTTGGACATGCATGCAAATTGAATTGAATTTGAATTCAAATTCAAATTCAAATCCTTATATTTGATTCAAATACATTCAATACAATTTGAATTGAATTCCAATTCAACAATTGGATTACAATTGAATTGAAATTGAATTGAAAAGAAATGGGATACAAATTGGTGGAGAAGATATTGAATATGAAGTTGAAAAAAAAAACTTGAGAACGACACAATTTCATGTCTTTTTATTTGGAATGGGTTAATTTGAAACTATCCAAGTGATGAGTAAAACTTACGACTTATAAAATTTTAAGTTGTCCTACCTAAACCAACTTCCATGAATCACTCGTCATTGAAATTAGAATCATTGATTAATCCTTCACAAACGTATGCTCATTAAGCCCTAACAACTTTGCAATGATATGTGAGCACTTCCATCTCTGTGCTGTGGGAAACAATGCTGCAGTATGATACTGGATGCAGTAGAAAAGGGGCTCATTACGCCTGGCAAGATGGTGCTAGTGGACATCACAGGTGGAAACACAGGCATGACAAAAGCAATGGTGGCTAGGCACAGAGGCTACTGAGTGATCATCATCATGCCTGATTCCTGCTCTATTGAATGACACATTCTTGTGTGTTCACTTGGTGCAGAGTTAATTCTAGCAGGTATGTCTTCTCTCTGTCTTTTGTTGATTTGCATTCATAATTCTACACCTCCTTTGTTCTCTGTGGTTTGGGTGGTGGGGATAAATGTGAAAGTTGTCAGCCACAACAAGTGATATCTTACATAGGTCATTCGCATTTTGCAACTGTCAATTTCTAACCTGGTGAACTGCAATCCCATGAAACTTGCCCCCCTGCCAATGTTAGACTATACCAGTCTCAAATCAAGGTTGTGATTGGGTTTGTTGATGGTGAAAACAGATGCAAAATAAGGATTTGAATATTGTTTTGAGGTGCAAGATGCCATAGTTGCAAAAACTCCCAATGCACAGATGCTGAGCCAGTTCACAAACCCAGCAAATCCTGAAGCACATTTCAGTTATACTGGTAAAGTCCTTCCTTGAAAATCTTCTTTTCTTGCAGTTCAACCTTCTAGCACCAGCCCAAACTGTCAACCAAGACATACAGATTACGTATAGATCAGGACACAAGCTTCTTCTGTACAATTCATGTAGTTCTTGTGATATACTAACACTTTTGCTTGGTATGCAATTGGATCTTTTGCGGGGGCTGAACTATGGGAAGCCACAGCAGGAAAGGTGGACATTTTTGTGGCTGGATGTGGGACAGGTGGTACTGTCACTGGTGCTGGTCAGTACCAGAAGAGCAAGAAACCTAGCATCCAAGTTGGGACAGTTCAACCAGCTGAAAGTGCAGTCCTATCAGGTTGGTTTCTTCTCATTGTGTTAATTCACCCACTATAGTTTGCAAGTCACAAGCTTTTGTGATTTGGTAAAGAATGTACCAACTTGCAAGCAGTGAAGTTCATGGTGCCTTTTTTTGTTTGAGGGGGGGAGAAGGGCCTGCATCAGATACAAGGAATTGGGGCTGGAATAATTCCAGAGCTCTTGGACATATGTATGCTTGATTGTATTATGACAGTGCATAGCAATGAGGGTCTTGACATGGTAAGGAGACTGTCCCTTCAAGGAGTCTGTCCCTTGAGGAAGGCCTGCTGGTTGGCATCTCCTCAGGTGCTGCATTTGCTGCTGCTCTTCAGGTGAGCCTCTTGGACCAGTGTCTTAAACCTTCTACCCATTGCATGTCATAAACTGAGGTTTCAGAAGTGTATTGTATTTTTTCCTTTCTTCAGGGCTGGGCATTTCTGGTGACAAGTGTTTTGTGCTTGGAAATTGCTGTTCTAATGAAACAGATTGCTAAGGAGCCAGAGAATGCAGGCAAGTTGATTGTGTTGATATTCCCCAGTTCTGCTGAGTGTTATCTCAGCACCACTCTCTTCACAAACATCAAAGAAGAATGTGAAAAATGGCCTGTGTTATGACTGCTATGCCAAAAGAAGAATCTTTGTACCATCTACAGAAGATTCATGTATTTAAAGCTTGAATGTCACCTGAATTCTCACTTACAAGCCATTATACTACTACTGTTTGTGGACCTGTTCTTACATACTCTTACACATTTTGCATGATATAAATATTGTACGCATGTTTTTTCTATCCATAAAAACACTGCGAAACAAAACAAGCAATTGTAAAAAAATTGTGATCTCACGAATCAACAAAACATTGCGCACCTAGAAGAAGAAGAAGAAAACACTTTTTGCTTTCCACATTCTTCTTGCAAGAACCTGTGCACACACATCTACAGAAGATAAAACACACTGGATCTAGATTTTTGGACGATCTGGATCAAGAAACACAGGTCAGAATTGGAGAATCTAGAGAGAGAGGGAAAAAAAATTCTAGAAACAGACTAGAGGGAAAGCTCGAAAGCTCTAAAGTTTCTGCTTAAGAGAAAACCCCAAGATAATCAGACAGTCTGGTGGAACTGTTGTGGCTGCTGGGTTGAGAATATTGTCCTGATCTTGATGATGTTGAGGGTGTTGAAAATTCAGACTCTGATCTCCAATCACTAAATTGTTCATACTCGGAGGATTCCTCGTATGAAGAAGAGTGGTATGAAGGTGGTGGAGTATAGCAAGTGCTAATTGATGAGTTGTAAGCAGCAGCAGGCTGCTCATATGCAGAAGCTGCTGTTGAGAATGAGGTTTGGTAACTTGGTTGCAAGTAGTAGGAAGAAGATTCATGCATGGGTTTTGTGTATGAGGTGTTGTTGGTAGACTTGTCATACACTGGCTCTGAGTATGAATAAGCAAATGGTGATTCATACTCCTCATGAGAAGAAGACCTTGTGTACAAGGAGTAGGATGATTCTTGAACAGGCTTCACATATGAAGTATAGGACGAGGCATAATCTTCATGGGTAGATCTCATGTCAGAAGAATATGAGGAGTCGTATACAGGTTCTGCTGTGTAGGGAGTATATGAGGATACGCAGTCTTGGTGAGAAGATTTCGTAGCAGAAGAGTAGGAGAAATCATAAGCGGGTTTTGTGTATGAATCAACAGAGGATTCATACGCAGGTTTTGAGTATGAGGGAGATTCATAAGGAGATTCAAATGGAGATCGCAAGAGAGAAGAACCTTTGAAGCTTGACTGTGTTGTATAAGTAGCAGCAGAGGGATAGGCACTAGGTTGAGTGTAAGCGGTTGTCCACGGAGCATGAGGAAAGGTAATGTATGCTGCTGCTGTCTCTTCTGCCTTTGGGGCCTCCTCTGGTGCTGCCTCTGCTGCAGGAGCAGCTGCCGGCTCCTCGGCTTTGGCCTCTTCAGCTGGAGCTGCAGCTTCTTCAGCTGGTGCTGGGGCTGCTGCTTCAGCAGCAGCTGGAGGAGGTGCGGCAGCAGCTGCAGCTGCCAACCTCTCCTTGCGCTCCTCTGAGAGCCACTCTGCAAACCTGTGAAATACAATGTACTTCTGAGCTAAACCTTCTTTCTTCCCTCTCCCAAAATCCTTCCAAAGTTTACTGGGTCCAGTGGCAGGATTGTGTTACCTGTACAAGGCCTCTCGGTTTGTTCCAGTATTGGGAATGGAGGCGAGCATCCCAGTTTGGAAGTTGCGCTCCGAGACAGGCTCATCCAGTAGATGTTTCCCAGTATTGATCAGTCTATACAAATTAGTGGGGCTTGAGTCATCAATTGCTGTCATATGACCTTTCCGATTGTCTGTCTGCATAGGCAAGCATCATATCACAAAAAACATATCATTTGATCTGAGAGAAATCATATCATTCTGCCAATCAACCACAACTGTATTTCATGAACTCCATAGTGACAGGTAAACTCAGTGATGAATCTTCAACAGCCTGATTGACCAGGTGTACTTTCACCACCATCCATACATAGGTACCTGGATACGGAGGTAATTGGTGCCACAATTCTGAGACTGAAAGATGGTAGAGAGGTTGTAGTCGACCATATCTGCATTCCCGTAGTACACCATGTCTACCAGAGGTGAATCACCTTTGTTTAGGAGCCAATCACGTGCACCCCATCTGGCTATCTCCTTTGCATCATATCCTGTCACATGCTGTCCAGTGCCCAGTGACAGCACTAATAGATCATTGTAATTCTGCACAAATTTGCACAAAATAGCCACATCATAAGTCTAGAAACCATGAGACACATAAAGACATAATTGTACCGACCAACCTGATCTTCTCTCCCCTCTCCTTTTGGTAATCTTCCAGATATCAGGAATTTGTAGGCATTTGTGTTTTTGAGGTAAAAATATAAGGGGGACATTTCAATTTGGGATCTTGCAATGCTTGAAGCAACCCAGGAGTAAATAGTTCAGAATTCTGACCGCATATTCCACTCTTCCAGAAGAACGGCCACCTGATTGCACCTCCTTAATTGCCTGTGTGATTGCCACATAAGTCTGCAGTTTACACAAAACACACATTGGTCTATTAATACCAAAAGTGGTTTTCATTGTTTCTTGGTATAACACATTCAGATGTTGGTCCTGAAACCATCAGTGAGCAACAAAGACAAGGAAGCTCTCTTGTCTTTAACATTATGTAAGGAGGACAAATTAAGGCTGTCATGTCTGGAGAACAAAAGACTTGATGAAAAAGGATTTGAGAAAGGAGGAGCTTTTAGTTGGGGGCTTTTTTTTCAACAAGAAGGAAGAAACTCCTTTGGTCAACAGTTTTTTGGGAGTTGGGTCAAAAGAGAAGACAGAAAAAAACAAACCGGATTGTTGACAGCAACACCACCATCAATCATGTTGTACTCCCGTGAACCACCTGTTGTTGCATCTGTGAGAGTGAACTGCACCGGTGGCAGAAATGTTGGAGCTGCTGATGTAGCTCGGCATACCTTCTTCATTGGAGCATTTTCTAGAGGATCTAAACTTGCCTGTGAAAAACCAAAAAAACTGCATAAGATTCCAAACTAACTACAATGAAACCCTTTGTAATCTCCTTTCCAAAATTGCACAAGAATTGTGTTTTGTTCAAGCTAGGTCAATTTGCAATTGTCATGGAAACAATCTGTTGTTGCTACAAGCACAAACTGCAAGAGAAAAAGATCCATGCAGTGCAAAACTGCAACTGCAAGATCAATGGGATGGAGCAAGGGAAAAATCAGGCACACATGCACACACCCACCCGCCATGATGAGAAAAGCACAGGTTGTTGCAGTTTGGTGTCAAAAGCAGGAATGAGGATGGATGTGAGAGATGCATCCAGAAGTGGGTCACTCGCAAAGTACTTGTTCAGGACTTTCTCCAAACCTTTTGCTTTGTATTTGGGTCCATTTAGTGCTGTGAAATTCATTCGTGTTTGACTAAATGGTCCTCTGTATAGAGTACACACAAACCAAGGCCACCCACACACCCCCACAGAATCATCAGCTCCTCAAAAATCCAAAAGCTTGCAAAAGAAAAAAAAAATCTGTTTAAAGAACTCAGAAAGGATTTGAACACTCATGACTCAGGAATTGAATTTTCCACAACTCACTGTAGTAAGAATTGTTCTGCCATTGAAAGATTACTGCAAGGATTGATCAAGAGCAAATTGTTCAGGCATTGAAGCTGGACAGGATGAAGATTGTTCATTGTTCTTGTTGATGCTGGAGAGATTACTGCGAGAGGATGGAGATGCAAATTTAGGTCATGGGTGGATCATGCAACAAAAAAAATTTAGGAGCAGGAGGAGAAGGATCTCAGGAGCTGATGATGACGCAAATGACATGATGATGATTTTACCTTGCCTGAGGGAAGACTCTTCCTGCATACCATAGATAGAATTCGACTACATCCTTTGCACTGCAAAGAGGTCTCTTACTGTCGTCATTACCCGGTGCAGCAAGCATGGCAGTGATCAATCCTCCTGTGCTGGTGCCTGCTATCATATCAAAATAATCCACAAGTCTAACATCCGGCCCATCCAATCTCTGCACCACCCAGAAAAAGGATTAGTATATTACACTCTGCCATCAGTAAGCTTTTTCTTGTTGTTCTCAAAGTGTTTCATCTTCTTAACTTCTGTGACTAGCAGGCTCAAACACTGTAAGCAATTGACCAGCTCCACAGATATGAGATTTGTGCTTCTGTAGACGGCTTCAGCAAATCTCCAGCCAGAATCTGCAAAGAGTTGGAAACATGGAAACATGCCAGAAGAAGAACCTTGTACACTCAACCACTCAATCTTAATAAAAAATGGATCAGGGGACCCATGAGAATGAAATTAGATTTTCCAGAATGAAGCATTTTGTCAGCAAGATATAATCCTGTTTGGAAAAATCAAGGAAGCCTGAAAGATCATGGATCCTCGATCCGCTCATTAGATCTGGTTTGACGCTTCTTGGTATAAGCATCTTGATCGCGAAGACCCAAACGCTCGAATCAAGTTTTCTACAATAGAGTCTAGTTCTCAGATGCTACAAACATTCGACTCACCAAGAATCATCGAGTTCGTTCTCTACAAAAATTTATCTGCTTACAACAACCTATCTGCACGAGGAATCGCATCTCTCTACAATCATAAATCGACTTACAACAACCGGCGCGAGATGGCGGATGGGATTGATTGATCGATTATGATTTTACCTGCAATTTGGCCTCAAGCTCGTGGAGAATAGTAGCAGGTATGAGACCACGCACTCCACCACCATCGATACTCAGAATGGTAATCCTCTTCCCAGCACTTCCCTTGGGACGCTCTCCCATGAAAGCACTTGCCATAGGAGCTACTACAGCTACCCCGATCAGTCCTCCAACCCGCACAAAACCAAACCAACAACAACAAGCGGAAAACAACAAGTCTAGAACTACCACACCCCAATCCAAAAGCTTGCAGAGCCGTGAACACACAGAGATGGCACAATAGAGATTGTTTTCAGATGGTACAACGAGATCTGGGTCAGTAATGCGAGGGCTTGCAGGGTGGGGAATCGCACTGCTGATCTCTCCAATGCATCATCACCATTAGAACTCAGAATTCGAGCTTGTTGATGCCCCAGAAACAGGCAAAAAAACCCAAAAAAAAAGAAATCCAAGAACGCAGGAGCTTCTTCTGGATGCAGCAAATTCTCAAAACAATAAAGTGAGAATTGTTCGAGAATTGTTGAGGACCTTCAAGGGGATTCAATACAACTGTAGTAGACC
>Ga0209208_10006122_pt1 | contig 16601 bp, 10 predicted proteins | sample S1TSphfallax_3_FD_187694 | JGI IMG/M metagenome (GOLD analysis project Ga0209208, IMG submission 187694) | Host-associated microbial communities from peat moss isolated from Minnesota, USA - S1T2_Fd - Sphagnum fallax MG (SPAdes) (version 2) | ecosystem: Host-associated > Plants > Peat moss >...
GAATTTAGCATCCTCTCAAGCTGCAACAAATTTGAATCCCAGTTGTTGGTTCAACCCAGACCTAGCTCAACTCTTTTTTGGCCTACAAAGAGGTCAATGGGTCCAGTACTTCAAGGACAAATTTGCTATCTATATTTTTTGTGAGTCCAGATTGCACAACAACACAAATACATAAGAGCTCAATGCAACTCTTTTAAAAATCTTACTCAGAGATGGATGCATTTCATGAAACTGAATGGTTGTCAACATGGAATTCATGAGAATTCGCATTTTTTCCTTTCTCATAGAAGTTGAGAATCTCTGTGTGTGTTGATGGGTGTATTTCACCTGGAAGCTCTGGACACTCAGTCAGTTCAGAGTCTTCCAAATAATGCAAAAGTACAAAGACCAACAAGAGTTAGGAGTAACCATTCCAATCTGAAAGAGATTCAATCTTCAAGTCAAGCACCTCCTTTGCCACCATAAACAACAGTTCAAAGTTTTTCTTGCACCAAGAAGAATCATTATGTCTTCCTAACTTGGCTGGAAAACACCTTTTCTTTGGATCACCATCCCATAGTCTATTGTAGGGAATGTCTCAACAATGTGGTAGCACACCAGTGGATAAGACTAGAGCTCCCTAGTTTTATTACATATTTTGTTGCTTTCTAATATTTTTGTACCTTCTTAACACCTATTTACATGATCTCGATCGTTGGTTGGTTAAACCTCATAACTTACCCTTTACTACATCCCATACCATGTATGCTTGACACTCCCCTACAATGGACTATGCTTGGTAACCAGCTAGAGGCTGTTGGTTACCATGCTTCCACCATTTCCAGTAAGTAGTGTCCTCCCGCAGGTTACCTAGTTAACATTTATGTTAATAGGCTAGGTATTAACCATGCACATGTATCTACCTACCTAGCAATCACCAAATGACTTACTTACTAACCTAGCTACATAGGAACCACCTCCATTCACTACCTACTTACCTATGATACCCCCTACCCACTTACATAATACTAGGTAATTACTAATTACTAGTTAGCTAAGAAATGTGAGGTAGAAGTTGGAGGGTTTCCAGGATAAGTTACCAAGGTTCCATCTTCTTAACTCAGGTGTGGTCCATTGGTTGATGGCACCATCACAGTAGGTTGCCAATGTATGGTGCAATGGTGTGTGCTGGGTCACACATAATGGGTGCTGGAAGAGTTGCAACACATTTACACAGATTTAGTACTGTTCCCGACTTCTGTCCTCAAAGAGCCTCTCAACCCAAATAGCCAAGCCCTCAGCCTTGTGACTCAATTGTGGATGAACCACAACTCAGTTACCAAGGTTCCACTTTGGAACTTTCGTCGTCCCGTGTAACTTCCTATGTAAATGGGTAATTACCATAGGTGAGAAGGTGATAGGAAATGCAAGTGGTTGGTTAGTACAATGTAGGTAGTTAAGTAACTTGGTGCCTACTCTCTAGGTAGATTCATGTGGATGGCTAACCAGAGATTAACCATCATATGGATGGTTAACCTGCAGATGTAATCTGTGGTTAGCCTTCCACATGATTAAGTTAAGATTCAAATTTTGATATTTTGTCATAGTTCCATGGAAAATTTTAAAATAATGGGTGCAATGCTTCTTATTGCAAGGATTGAATGGTTTGAAAATTTGGATATGTGATGAGTGCTAAATTTTGGTTTGGGCTTACACCACAATAAATTTTTCCTCTTTTGTTCACTTTTTTTTCGTGTTGCTCCAAGGTCTTCAGTGATGAAATGAATTGTTACCTCATTTTGACATTGGCAAAACTCTTGCTGATTATACCTATTGTGATGGGTTAGGGAAGGTAATTTAATTATTAATTAATTAATTATTTTGTGATTTGAGCCTACAGTGGCATGATGATTTATTGTCCATTGACATGGATTCATTGAAACCTCATCACACACCAAACCCTAATAAAAGGCACATTCCCTTACATTATAGATTTTGTTGCTCTCATGGGCCTTCTTTCATTGAAATGGTAAATTATTCCCAAAATTTTGGAAGTGTTGGACTTCCATAAGTCTTGAAATTTTTAGCAATTGGGCCATGTGAATAACATTTAAAAAACCTTCATTAAGACCCAATGTCGTCTGAAAATAATGATTTAAACCAACATTTAAAAATCCTTCATCAAGTCTACCTAATGTAATATCAACAATTTGATTTGAACACAATTAGACCTTTTGAATTATGTGTTAATTGGTGAGGACTATTTGATAAATTTTGCTTTTACTCTTCATGTTCTTAACATGCTAGCGTAGTTTATTGTATCTCTCATCTAGATGTTTTCTATTAAAATCAAGATCAATAAATTTGGACATGGTTTGATATTTAAACACTATTTTGACCATTTGACAAATATCAACTCCATAAAATGTGAACACGTATTGCTCAAATGGTGGTGTATGGCTTCCTTTGATTCTCACTTAGGTCCAATTTTTTTGCCTGAATAATTCATTCGTTTTTATTCATGCTATGCCTTTGACTTGTTTTTCAAGATTGGGTGGTACGGCATTGTATTTTCATTTAATTTGATCAATTGAACTTAATTTTTTATAAAAAACACTTAAACAATTAGGGTCTTCACTTTTTTTAATAAATACATTAATGAGGTTGTATAGAACTTGAAACTTTTATGAAATAAAAAAATTCTGAATTTTGATGTTCCTAATCATTTCCTAACCAAAAAGTTTTAGGAAAATAACATTGGTTATGTTCTTTGAATTTTTTGATCAAAAACACTTTTGATACATATTTTGGGGGTTATTTTTTAATATATAATTCTCAAAGGTACCTTAGATGATCTTTGAAAAATAAATTATTAATTTTTTATTGAATATAATTTAATTATGAATTTTCAAAGTTTAAATTTGTAGAAATTAAGAATACAATTTTGTAATCATGATTTTAATTTATTTTCATTTCAATGAAAAATTAAGGCCATATATTTTGGCATGCAATGAATGAACATGAGAAAATAAAAATAATATTAAAAAATAAAAATAAAAAACCCAAAAATATTATTTGATCAATTTTAGTTCCTTAACCATTTGCTGAGTTGATTCCTTATGATAACACTCAATGATACTTTCATCCTTTTAATATAAAGTTCTTTTTAAATCCAAAGGTTGGTTTGTCATAATAAAATGATTTTGAGAAGGTTCACACATGTTATTTATAGTATGCAAAAATACCTAAAGCCATTACTTGAGGAATTTGCCATCAAAAGGGGTTAATGTCACAAATGTCATCCATAAATTAAAAGAATTAGATCTTGAAACCAATAATTGTGCAGGTGCCCCTTCTTACATATGGTGCAATTGATGATGAATTAAAGATTTTGTACGGACATATGGTTACAGAAATAGTGGGTGTGTTGGCCCTTTTATTATCATTTATGGAATTTGTTACAACTGAAGGTGCTCACAATATGTTGGCCTTTATGTTGGACTTGAGGTTCAAAGGGCTGAAATGTGTCATCAAGTTTTTTGGCCATGACAAGTCTAAACTTCTAGCAGTGGAATATGACAATAAAATCTTGTTCCCCTTGCTTGTGAAATGTGTGTTAAAAATTCAAGCGCAACTAGTTAGGTTTCATTAATTATTGGAATAGGAATTATTTTCACAAGGTTGTACTTTCTTTACTTATATTAATTTGGTTATTTGTGATTTGGTTTTTTAATTAAATACCTTGGTGTTGATGGTTTGGTTTTCTTTTCTTCATTGCACAAGTTTGTGTATTTCATGTGATAAGAACCTTGAAGAGTTCTTGATGTTATATTCCATGTTGTGAGCATCATGTTTTAATTTCCTTTCAATAAAGATTTATGTTTGCATTTGACAAAATCTCTTATTTGTTAACATGCTATCAGAATTTAGGTTGTTTGATGAAAAAGTTGAAAGAAACCTAGAGTTAAAAAGTTTCTAGAACTAGAGCTTGAGAGTCTAGTAATATCATAGGAGTTTGTTAAGTGCAAAAGAAAAAATGGGGAAAGGAAAGAATGTGAAGCAAAATAAAATAAAATAAAAAAGGTGATAAGAGATCAAAATATCAAAGGTTGTGGAAGTTAGATCTTTAAATCTAAATCTAAATCTACTATGAAAAGATCTTGGAATGAAAATTGGAGAAATTATAGAAGACTATAAGACGTTTTTATTAAAAAAATTCCAAAACAAAGGGATATGTTTTATGAAAGTTTTGAGCTTTTGAAAACTTTGTGTTAGATTTGGTTTTTTGGTCATATCTCCTTCGTTTGAACATTTTTTAATATGAAGCTTTGGGATTTTATAGATCATAGAGGACTATACATGGAGAGAAATTTCATGTCATTTGGATATGTATTGAGAAAGATCCAAATATCTAAAGTTTTAACCTCAATTTTGAAATCCGTTTCTTTTGAAAGTGATATTCTTTGTGATCATAATGAATTTCTAAAAGATATAAAAAACATATATTTAATCTTTCTCCCAAAATTTTAAAGAGTTTGGAGTTGTTGAAAGTGAGTTATAAATCATTTTGTGTTTAAGTACTAGTTTGAGGTGATTTCAAGAAAGTAGGAAGATCTTTCATTTTATGAAGTTAAATGAACTAAAATTTTGAAAGATGGTAGTAGACATAGTTTTTCATGTTTCGGCAAAATTTCAAATTGATCCAAGGTCATATCTGAATAATGTAGCTTTACAAAGTTGTGTCAAAAGTTTACATTGAGAAGACATCAAAACAAATTTTGAAGTGGAGTAAATACAATTTGAAAGAACTTGAAGGAAGGAGTTTGAAGATTGTGAAGTGCAAATACATTATCAAGACCTTCATATAAAATTTTAGTATGTAATCATATACATAATACCATACAAAATATTATACGAAATATGTACATATATGTAAAACCTATGTATAGTATAAAATTAGGTATAATGTTAAAGACATACATACATATGCAAGGTCCATTTTGTTCAACCCTAAGCTTAATCCTAGAAACCTAAAGAAGGAAAACCCTAATCATAACCCTAGAAATGCAAGGAAGGAAATAAAATCATTTTTTGAAACAAATCATTTGTAAAACCCTAAGAAGACATTGAGTGTTGCCCCGAGAGATGGATGATGGTCTTTCTCAAATTGCAATTGAAAAATTAGACAAAAACAATTTCTAAGTGTAGTAATTTAATATTATGAATTTTTTGATGGGGAAAGGCTATTGGGAGTTCATAAATGGTGATGAAAAAAAACCTATTTTCCCATAAAACCCCACGCAACAATAAATTCAAGCCAATAAAACTTGTCATGAAAAAGTTAGAAAAGTCTTATATTGGTTTTTTGTGAGTGTGTCCGGTTCTATAATTATGCATATTCAAGATGCAAAATCACCCAAGCAAGCTTGGGATACATTGGTGAAGATGTATAACATTAATACACAAGCCTGCAAAATGCAAGTAAAGTATAAGTTGCATAATCTATAAAAAAACAAGATGAACATCAATGACTATTCTACAAAGGCAAAAAACCTTACAGACAATTTTGCGTCTATAGGAGCCATTATAGATGATGAAGATTTAGTGGCCATGACCTTGAATGGACTTGGAAAAGACTATAGCCAGTTTTGTTCTTCAATTGTAGTTCAAGAAACATTTCCCGATTTCTAAGACTTAATAACCCTACTTATAAGTGAAGAGATGATAATTGTTGATACTTCATCCAATGGAGGATCACAAAAAAATGTTTTCTATTCAAATACTAATAAAGGTAGAACTAGAGGTGGTAAAACTTCATTTCGAGGTCGACACGAAAGCTCACATGGTGGACATCATCAACATGAAAGTCAACCCCATGAAGGTGGATGAAGAAACTTTAGAGGAAGAGGAAGTTGTGGAGGTCGTGGTGGAAGTCATCAAGATCAATAACCAAATAACGATTCAAACTATGACTATTACGGAAAACCTGGGCACATGGCAAAAAATTGTTACAAAGGGATATGGTTACTATAAACGCAATATGCTTTAAACAAATTGTCCAAATATGGGATGAAAGGTTGCAAATCCATTTCAATTCCATTGGAGCAAAATGTGAAGTTAAGTGCAAATGAAGGAAACCTTATGGAGGATACCACTATGTATAGACGCATAGTGGGGAGTTTGATTTACATGACCATCATAAGGCCAGATTTGAGTTATGTAATTGGAGTGGTGAGTCAATTCATGAAAACAACACGAAAGCCACATTTGGATGTAGTGAGGTGAATATTGAGGTACATAAAACATACTTTGAAAACAACACGAAAGCCACATTTGGATGTAGTGAGGTGAATATTGAGGTACATAAAACATACTTTGCAATGTGGAATTTTTTATGAAACCAAGAGCCAGTTACAAATACATGGATACACAAATGTTGATTAGGCTGACAATATTTTAGATAGAAGATCAACCAATGGTATCATGTTTTCTTTTGGAAATGGTGTTGTTAGTTGGAATAGGAAGAAACAACCAATAGTTGCACTATCAAGCACAAAGGTAGAATATAGAGGTGCGACAATTGTTGCATGTGAAGTAGTTGGTTACAAAAACTACTCTAAAATTTGGGACAGTCCATGGATGCTCTTGTTGTCATTTATTGTGATAACATTCGTAGCATACTACTTGCTAACAACCCGGTTTATCGTGCTAGGACAAAACACATGAAGGTGCACTACCACTTTATTAGAGAAAAAGTTTTAGCAAGAGAAATTAACCTTAATCATGTCAATATTGAAAATCAAACTGCCAACATTTTCATAAAGGCTTTAGGTACAAACAAGCTAAAAAAGTTTTAAAAAATGTTTGGTGTACTAAAAGTGGATTTGAGTTTGAAAGGGAGTGTCGAGAATTCAAGCTAAACTAATTAGGTTTCATTAATTATTGGAGTAGGAAAGTAATTAAGTTACTTTTACAAGGTTGAAATTTTTTTTTACTTATATTAATTTGGTTATTTGTGGTTTGTTCTTTTAGTTAAATACCTTAGTGTTGATGGTTTGGTTCTTTTTTCTTCATTGCATAAGTTTGTGTGTTTCATGTGACGAAAACCTTGAAGAGTTCTTGATATTATGTTCCATGTTGTGAACATCATGTTTTAGTTTCCTTTCAATGAAAATTTATGTTTGCACTTGACTAGATTTCTTATTTGTTAACAATGTAGCCATTTCTTGAATCTTGATGTTGCAGGTATTTATACTTCAACTGTAAATTGCCCATCAAATTCTTTTTTTAATATTTTAATTTTAGGTGTAGAGGTAGATGAGGGATTACTTTTAACCAAATTGTCTTTTTTTTGTCATTATGCTATGAATTTGAATGATGATGCAAGGTTACCTTTGTGTTGGTGGAAGGAACATGTTAGGCTATATCCCAATTTGGCATTTCTTGCTAGACAAATTTTGACAACTCTTGGTTCATAGTTGATGGTTATTTTTAATGAAGTTTTTTGGCTATGTGTTTGGCTTGATTTTTGTTGTACATTAATGGTGATGGTTGGTGTGTGTGGTGTTGAGTGTGGGGGAATTATATTCAAGTGGCGAATAATAATAATAATTTTTTCAAATTTTGAAGAGCTTTGGCGATGGTGGGCTTGGTAGGGAACTCTTGTGGGAGTTTTGTGGATTGAAGAATGTTGATGATAAAAGACTTTCCAAGTCTTCCTTTTCATTGTTGCTTTGGTTTTGGGGAATAGTATGTAGAACGTCTACAGCAGTGTTCTTGGGATGAGTATTTTTCTTACTTTATCTTTCGTTGTATCTTGGAGTTTGGAGAATAGTTAGGTCTAGTGTAAAAACATGAATAGAGTAATGGTTTTAATGTGGAGATGAAGAAATGTAATATGGGATTAATGAACTTGTTTGACTTATAGGTTTCAATCTTTCAAGGTTGGGATATGGGGAGGGGATTTTGAGAAATATGTAGATAGGAAGTGAAACCCAAGGTTGGGATCTCCAAAAGAGGATCTGTTTCATCACTTTTGTGATTAGGGGAAAGGGGATTTTTTTTAGTGGTTATTAATGATTGAACCTTTTTTGTTTAAACTTTTAAAAAAGATTTGTTGGGAGATTCTAAGTTGTGAGGAGAAAAATATTATCATACTTATGCTAAAGTAAGATAGATAGTTCAAGATAGGTTGTTTTGAGGGATTTAATTTATCTAGATTTGTAATATATATATAGATTGGGCTTAAGCTCTTTGATTAAGGTAGGATAACATTTTTTTTTGTTAGCCATTTATTACATGGAACAAATGTGTATCAAACAATAATAATTTGAGATTTAAATTGATCCTTTTGGTAGTGGTGAAGTGTGTTGGAGTTGTCTATTGATAAAATTAAGGTTATGAATTGTGCAAGGTGAGGTTCAAGATCAAAAGGTTAGAATTTAGGTTTAGATGTCTCCCATTTTATTGCTATAATGGGTTTTGATCAATGTGGGGTTCTCAAAAAGTGACCTAGTTTTTAGACCAATTTTTAGTGTAATTTTCATTATGAATGGCTACCAAAATTAATTATGATGGGGGTGAAAACCAACCTCCCTAGTTCTCACATTCATGTGTGAAAATAGTTTTAAGAATCACGCACCCCTCTCCCCCATATTTTTTTGGTTATTTTTGAAATTTGGATGGGTTTTTTCGTAGAACCCCATTTTGTTTTTAAGGCAGTGTAAGTTGAAAGCACATGATAGTGACCCCTTTGGGGCACTTTTGGGTCTAGTATTCTAGTACATATATTATAATTGGTACAAAAAGCATGGTACCTTTAATTTTGAGTATCAATTTTGGATTTTGGGCCTTACAACAATTATTTTTACAAAACTAATGTTATGTAGTATTATTTTAAAAATAACAATAAATTTCATTATCTATATTGAAAGATCCATGAATATATTTATAATATACATTGGTATAATAGGGCCATAGTCTCATTTTGATTGCATTAATTTTAGGGTTTCATTAGTCATTAAAATAATCAATTTTAATGAAATAAAAAAATGGCCCATATAGCTATGTTTTCCATCTTCTATGTGGATGTGATGTTTTGTCAAAATTTCAATTTACCACACATTTATCGCATCTTTGCTAAAAAAACTCATTTTTTGAAATGAAAATTTATAAATTAATCATAACATGGTATTTAAACATGGTTCATATTATGTGAGATGACATGGTTCAATATATCTTTAACTTTCATAAATATTATGAACCATACTAACATAACCATGTGCGGTAGTTTCAATTTTTAAGAATTCAATTAAAGATATTCAACTGTAGTAAGACTATTAGGGTTTTAGCAACTGCATGTTAGAATAAAAAATGATGAGTGCACATGGTTGCATGGGGGATTTTTTTTTTTTCAAAATTTGATATTAAACAAATGAGGTGTAAGGTTAATTATTTTTTTCAACGAAAGTTGATATTCATAGTTTTAGAACCTCAGTTGCATGATTAGGGGTTAGAAATTTCTAGAGGGTTGGGGTTAAAAGTAGAAGCCAAAATTCGTAATGTTCGGCAAAACATTGGTCTTGTTCTAATATTTAGTGGGTAGTCATTTAAGCAAAGTTGTTTGAGATTTATGAAGCAGTTGAGGGGGTGTCAATGAAAGGTCTAATGGAGATAGAATAATCTTCAAACATTGTCAGCATGAAATTAATTCGAGACAACACAACAATAAATAGTGTGATAGGGTGGCAATGGCAACATGGATTTCATGATGAGTGAAACTTTTATTCAGGTTATGGATAAGCTCCACAAGGAGTTGCATTTACATGTTGAATCTTAGGCTATGTCATAATGATTGTTCATAATTGTAGGAAATCTAGGATGCGTCAATGGTGCAAACTAAATAATCTACTTTGCTATTAGGAGGTAGTCAACGAATCAAATCGCATAACCAATAATAGTGTCCAACACTGGGAATTGAAAACCATGCAAAGATGGAGGTGTTTTCAATTTCATAAAAACTTTCATAAATAGTTTCAGGTTCATCACCAAAAGTGGGGTTGACTTGTAACAAAATCACCAAGGTGCGAGAGTGCGGAGAAATGCGATAATACTAAGCTCAAAGGGGTTTAATTTCAAGACAGGGCGCACCTCTCATGGTTTGGGATCTTCATCATGAAGATGTTGCATTAACATCAAATGTAGGGGTGACTCTTAAGGTGGCTTTTCATTCACTTGTGCAACTTGAGGCCCATAAAACGTGGTCATATGTGACATCATGAATTCAAGGAAAGGAAAAAATCTTTAATCTTCAATCAAATTGGCGATGAATGTGTGGAAAATTGGCTACATCGAGAGCATGGTTGTAATTTATAAATTAAGGAAAAGGGAGGAAAGGCGTATGAAATGATCTACAGTTATGGTAAAGTAAAACCTTAAGATCAATGGAAAAAGAAAAGAGGTTTAAGTAAAATTTGTTGGGGGTGAAAATGAGAAAAGATGAAAAAAATGTTTCTTTTTTTTCCAAAGGCCACCAAAAATTGGAACCTTCCATTGGCCACCAAGTTGGGGTTTTCTTTCACCTCCTTCCTTCTCTTTCTTTTTAAAAGCGTGAATTTGAATCATTTTGGGCTTTCTTTTCTAGGGGTAACTTTCGATTTGCAAATGTTCAAAGCCTTGGTTGGAAAGGTAAACAAACACCAAATTGGGCTCCTAGGACACCATTAAAAAGGTCTTGAAGCATAAATGCTTAAAATGCCTTCACATTGTTCATTTAAACCCGATTTGCATGAGTTATGATCAAAAGAAGGGGTGGGAGTCAAATTGAAAATTTGACTCCTAACCACAAATCCCTTGAAAATAGGGGTCAAATGAGGTCCAATTGGAGCATGCTATCCACTATTGGAAATATATTTTCAAGGGCTAAAAGATATTATCTTTTCATTTTCAAAAAAAAAAATTGGTTTGAGAAAGATACGAACGTCCAAAGTTTTTAAATAACAAAAGTCTGAGTTTTGGAACTTTTGTTTGGAAGTCCCAGAGAAAAGTGACATTTGGATGTAGTCCCCACGGAGAGGCACAAAATATACTATGGGGAGGGGAATGGTGCCTCCTCCCAAAGGTTGCGAGCTGTGTAAAGCTTATGCTTGAGCTAATCTTTATTAAGTTTGTCACACCACTTTTATTCAACTTGCACTAATTGCCCTATTTTTTTGGTTGTGTAGGTTGACCTTATCTTGAATTCTCGCTTGTGAATTCATCCTATTCCCATCCCAGAGCTCAAGCACACCCTCCTACCACCATAGTGTTGCAAGTTAGAAGGTGTGCCCCAACTATTTTTTTCTTTTGTTGTTTCATTTTGAAACTCACTTTTAAGTCTCTTGAAGAATTTGGGGCGTGTCACCCAAGGATGAAATTCAACTCTTTTACCACCAAGCCATCCCATTTGTTGTGGAAAAAAAGTAACGTGCATTTTATTTAACCTATTTGATTTTAAACATTACATTAAAAATCAATTTTGAACTTTGATATTTTATTACAATTTTGTCCAAATGACAAGATTAAAGTTTAAACTTAAAGTTTTTTCAATATTGTACACAAACATATTTTTTTCCTTTTAAAAATATAAATAAATTTGAAAAGAAAAATATTTGAATTTCGTTATTCAATACAATTTCAAAAACCATGTGCATTTTCAATTAAAATTTATAGTCGCAAATCAAGTTGAAAAGATGCCATATGATATCTAATGGCCTTTGAACCACCTTCCAAGTTGAAAACAACAACATTTTCATCTATTTTGGGATGCCACTAAACATGGATGATATAAGTGTATTTTTCATTTTCATTTTCATCCAAATCAACATTAGTTGCACGTATAAGTTGCATATGCAATTGGAAACCATTTTGTAGTTGTTTATGTGACTACCAATCATTTTTACCAAGTGCCAAGGAAGATAGTTCTATCTAAAGTTACAAAAATGGTTGATTTGGACAAAAGTCACAAATGCATGGGTTGGAATGGACATGATTCCTTCTAGTGTGAACTTCATGGCTCATGGGTTTTTTTTGTTTGATTTTGTGGCCTATGAGTTTGAAGTTCACCATCATTGGTGGTTCACCATCCCTATTTTGCCATCACTTGTTGGTGTTACTATTCATGATTGTTTAATGTTGCTTCTGCTTCACCATTGTCTCTTACTTTTACTTTTTTCATTTGATGTTACTATTGGTTCACCATTGATCCACCTTTCTTGCTATTGTTGCTTGTTATCGCCATTAGCTATTATTGTTTTGCCATTGCCCTTTGTTGTTATTGTTAGTTCTCATTGCTACTCAATTCTTGTTTATCACACCTATTATTGTTGCCATAACTAAATTTCAAGGTACTTACATTGGACTTAACCCTTGTAATTATTACTCGTTGTCACTTAGTGTTATTGTTTGTGTTAAGTATTAAAACGCCTTTAATGCTTTTGTTTTGTGTAGGAATTCAAATTAAAACAAAGAAAGTGCACTCAACATTTGATGAATCAAAACCTCAACAAATAATAAACATATAAGTATTTTTTTCTTGTTTTCTTTTCCAAGTTTTTTTCTTTTGGAAAAGTTTGTTTGCTTTTTAACATTTTATTTTCAAGTTTTCTTTGTTTTTAAATATTTTTAAAATTATTGTCTTTTGGAAAGTTTTTTTGTTCGTTTTTAAAAATTATATTTATCCTTTTTCCCCTTCTACAAATCCCAATTTTATTTTCCCTATGTTTTTTGGAAATTTCGTTGTTTTGGGTTTAGTTTTTAAACTCCTTTTTCCCCTTTCAACAAATAATAGTTTTTCTTGGGTGTTCTTTCATATTTTCACATGTTGTTTTTTAGTTTGGTAGGTTGGAGAATATAAGTTTTAATTACTTTTTTTGTGCATGCTTTATATTTTAAACACTCTTAAATATATATATACATACATTCAAAATAGATACAAATCAATTTTGTAATTTTGCATAGTGGTGCTCAAGGAGATAAATGTGAGTATTTTGTGAATGTGTTCAATATGGTAGATTATTTTGTTTGTAAATTCTTATAGTATTTTGGTAGATTGTGAATTTTTTTTTTCTCTATTTAATAAGTAATAGTCTTTTGTGAAAACTAAACATGGAATAATTCTCTAAAAAAAATATAAAAAAATAATGGTTTTCGTGAATGGAGTGGTAATGGAAGGTGAACGTTTATAAGATTTTTTAAAAAAAAATCCAAATATTTGTTGAATATAACTAACTTACTAAGCAAAAATCTAGAAAATGATGTAAAATTTAAAATGAAAAAAAAAAGCTGGAAACCGCATAGTCAAATTACATTGTGTTGGGCATTTATTATGTTAACAATAATAAAGATGTTGATGTTAAATCTTTTCAAATCATGTGTTGTATCTTATTTTATAACAATTTAATTTTAATTTCAAACTTGTAAGTTCAAGAAAAAAATGATTTAATTTATGTAATACATCAAATAGAATAACTGCATTAAAAAAACATGTGTTTGCAAACCATTTTATTTTTGCCAAAAAGTTTGAGGAGGAAATGGATATGAAAACTTAAGGGGAAAAACAATTAACAAAGAAAATGTCTAATATATTTGGCAATTTTAATTTTAGTTTTTTTGTTGCAAAGGAACCTTTTAAAAAAGATGATGTGCAACATAAACAAGTTTTGGAGGATTTGGGGCTTTTAATTGTGAAAAGTCATTTGCTTTTGTAGTTTATGAAAAATGTATGGTTTAAGTGTTTTTGTATGCATTTATGTCTAAAAGTTGTTTTTCCTTCCAAAAAATAATTTTCACAAGAAATGTTATTTGGGTTAATGGAAAAACCTAAACAATTATATGTTTTGCTAGCCTTGGTAGAATGTGATTTTACAATTGCACACTTTGACCTTTGGATGCCAAAAGGTGCACATGATATCTTTGCACTGACGATAAATATTCTAAGGGAACTTGAATAGCTATAGCTTGGTAAAGCATACCATCCTTGGATTTTTTGAACCCACAACTAGACATTGGCTTTAACCAAAAATCTAATTAAATTGTTAGACATATATGAATTAAGGAAGAAAATTATTATTTATGTGAAGGATGAAAAGTTTAACCAAAATATTATGATTGTAACATTAAAATTAGTTGTAAGCTATGAGATGTTGGGTTTAGGAGAAAGTTTTTAGGGAATTGGTTTTGGGCATGCATTTTTTAAAACATGTTAATATGTTACAACAAATGAAAAAATGCGAATTCACAAAAGTGTATCAGTTGGCCCAAAAGAAAAAAAAGGCAAACAATAATGGAATAATGCATGTGTGAATTTTAGTTTGTGTCTAAGGAATTGGATACCTAAATGAAAACAAGGTATCTTTTTATTTTTATTGAATTTCTTAAAATTTGCATTTCCTTTTGAAATTGTTGCATGAAATATATATAATTTTTGCACACTTGTTAATAAAATTATCCTCTTTTAAGAACCTTTGTATTTCAAAGAAACTATAATACTTTGTTAAAATCTGCAAAATATCATGAGGATGATGGTAAGAATGCCAACTCCTTTGACATGGCACATTCCCCATATTGTTTTGATTGCCCAAGTGGCCCTATTGTATCTATTTGTGTTTTAAACTAGTTTAAGGGTCATTGCTTGTTAAGTGATGCATTGAATTTTGCTATATACATAAGTTAAAAATTTGGGGATGAAATTGAAATTGTAATTTCCTATGATAACCTAATGGATGAAGATGCTAGTGTTGTTATGGACTTAACATATTTGCTTTTCAACATCAAAGTTGTTGGGGTTTTAATTTTTTTTTCTCCCTTTCTAAAAAAATATGAAAAAAAAACTCATAATATGTTTTTCTTGTTGTTGGACCTTAAATTTAAGAGTTTTTATCTATTGTTTGCACTTGTTGGTTGTGAATAAAGGAATGTCATTGCTAAAAAATATGATACAAAGTCCCTATATCCATGCTTTAAATATGTGATTACCGTTTGCACTTTTTGGTTAAGTCCAAAACTAATATTGCTAACCAAGGAGTTGATGAATACTACAACTTGGATTTTTGAAATGGTAATCATGACTATTGAGTTGGTAAAGGAGCTTGTGAATAAAGAGTTTCTAATTTTTAGGTAATATCAAGTTGAAAATATCAAATGTCATTTTCAATGGTGGGAAAAATATTATACTATGTTTTTTATAATTGAATTCCTTGCTTGTCAAATCTTGCAGATGTTGGCTTACACATTAAGATAAAGAGATTTTGTTTTGTCTAATTGAAATATTTTCTAATTTAAGAAGATGTTGTTTGCAATTAGATAACTTAAACAAATTATTTTTTGTGAACCAAAATTGGTTGAATGATCCTAATGTAGTTGCAAGTCCCCTTTAGCTTGGTAGAACTAATGTAGATTAATCTAGATTTAGAAAAGGAGTTTGAAGTAGCTTTTGAATGGGATGAAGTTGTAGAACTGTAGATTTTGAATAAAAACGTTGCAAAAAATTTCATTTTTAACATTCATTTAATTTTTGAAGTGTCAAAAAAATTCCTTTCTAATAAATTAAAATTTGATGACTGGGTTGTGAGAATTGGATGTGAAAATCATGTATTATTGCATTTGTCAGAACTAGTATATCTAAAAATTTGCTGAATATGAAAAACAAATCTTGATTACCTAGATGGTTCTTAGTAGCCCAAAAACTTTTTTAAAAATAAAATTTGGTCTGGTTCTCATAATTCTGTATAATAACTGGAAGCGACTGGTTCTAAAAAAGAAGGTGAGAACCACCCAACAATGGTTCTAATTCAACTTCTGTGTTGAATTTCGAAATTTTAAAAAAAAATTGTGATTTTTTATGTATAGATAATTAATATTGACAAATGATGTGGATATGAGAATATGGATATCAGATTATTGTTGGATATTTACAATTAAAATACATTATATAATAGTATTTCTAATTGTTTTTCAATTTTGTAATGTAGTTGAGGTGGCTATGACCATCCATAACATGATCAAACAAAATTTTACTACAAAAAAAAACTGAAATTCAAAAAGAAAAAGAAAAAGCATCCTTATGTATTTTTGACTACCCTAGTGGAACTTAATTTAAAAATATGGTGATTAAAAAAAGAGAATTCTGACTCTGGTGACTGGGAAACCCTAATTAACACTTTCTTGCAAGTTGCCATTTTCAAAAAAACATTTCCTGAGTTTGGAAAAATTCTGCCTAAACAGAAAAAGATAAAAACCTTACATTACATAGTTGTCACAGACAATTATTGTCACAAAAGAAGTCTAATATGTAGTTATAAATGATTTACAAGTAAAGTATTGAAGTGGCCTATAATCATCAAGTTGTACACTTATCATGGGATTGTGACATTATCATAATTAGGGTTTGTAAATGCTTGTTTTGGGTGTAATGACACTTATTATTATGAAGAGGATAAAATGAAAATGAGAATCACCACCATTCACTAGGCTACCTGCTTGCAACTTCCACACCAAAGTAAAAACACAAGTTATCCAGGGAACAAAAGAAACATTAGCTCCGCGAATTGTTATTATTTGTCTTTTCAGTACTGGCTCACTATAGG
>Ga0209208_10006123_pt1 | contig 16597 bp, 17 predicted proteins | sample S1TSphfallax_3_FD_187694 | JGI IMG/M metagenome (GOLD analysis project Ga0209208, IMG submission 187694) | Host-associated microbial communities from peat moss isolated from Minnesota, USA - S1T2_Fd - Sphagnum fallax MG (SPAdes) (version 2) | ecosystem: Host-associated > Plants > Peat moss >...
CACTGGATGCCTGTTATTACTCAGTTGTGGATGAACCTTAACTGAGTTAATATTTGGTTTCACCTTGGTAACCCAATTCTGTAGGAATTAGATCTCATATACAAGTAAATAGGTAAGAAATTAGGTAACTACTAAAGTAGATGGATCATACATACCTAGCTAAAGGGCTGTTTTTACTACCTTACCTACTAACTAACAACCTGCTTGTGGGTTGTTAGTAGGTAGGTAGGGGAAAATAAAAAACAAAGCAATTTAACTAATCACCATGGTTAGCTAGGGAACTGGAACCCAACAGAAAACTGTTTCCTGACCACTTGGATTTTCTTCATCCATTTGTACTGTGCAGGATCACTTACTGAGCACCGCTGGAGATGATGTGTGTGTGTGTGTGTGTGTGTTTTGTGATAAGCTCAGTTCGGACTTGTGTTGCAGAAGAAGGACCCAAGATTTGAAGGTCGCGGTCGACCCACGCTCTCCGCCGCATTTGTCCAAAATCCAGAAGAAGATCGCTAATGTAAAACTCTGGTTAGGTTTGAAGAAGATATGTGCACTAGATGTGAGAAGAGCGCGTGAGAACCGTGCGTGTGGGAGAGAGATAATTTGACTTGCCGTTTTTGTCTTTTTTGAAGTAATGGGTTGTGAGTAGGAACTAGCTGGGATCTGTTTTTTTTTCCGGCAGCACTTGCAGCGTTGCTGAAGGGAATTGTGTGATGGAGGAGGAGACGTTGACTGACAGTTTTGGGAGATTTGCTTCCAGTTGGTGATGCTGTTGGGTTCGTGAGAATATTATCATCATCATCATCATCATCATGTGCAGATGAGATGTGCAGACTGAGGAGTTTGTAGAATGAGTTTTTAGCTTTGTGGATGGTGCAGGAAAGGAGTCACTCTTGCCGGCCGTGGTAGCAGGAAGTAGACTAAGACGGAGGTATTAGTCAAGACCGGGGAGCTTGAGGGATGATGATGATGATGGTCTGTTGTGTGCGAGCTTCTGTATCTCGACTCCCACTCAGCCAGATCATAGTGCGCCGGAGGTACCATGTGACGCTGTTTTCCAGCCCCTGCCGGTTAAGCATCCGGCCTTTCTTGGGTGAACAATTCCACTCCAGACAAGGTTAATTCTCCCATTCATTTCACCTGCAGCAACCAACCGAGAGAGAGAGAGAGAGAGAGAGAGGCATACACGAACCCCACAACAGAAGACACAGACGATAGTACAAAACACAATAGAAAAAGGGTAAATGGGTCGTTGCTGTTGCTGATACCTGGTAGGGGGAATGTTGGATACAGCAGCAGCAGGGCGATGTTGCAGGAGTGGAACAAGATGGAATGAAACTGCAAATATGTTGCAGATGAGAAGAGTGATGGTCTCAGCGACAACAACCACCCTTGCGTCCAACCACCATGTAAGTCATCTTCCCCCTACTCACTGGTTTTCTTCTCCACCACACTTCCCCATTAGCTTACACACTGGACAGTAGTGGCTGCCATGACTGAGTCTTCCTGTTGCTTCTGGAAAATGTGACAGAAACTCAGGAATGCACATTTTGTGTCACAACCTTCAAATTGTTGTTGTCGAGTTTTGTCTGCAATTTCTAGGGTTTCTTTCAAATGTTACAGCTTCAGTTATAACTTGACAACAGAAAATGAGAAGACTTCTAGTGAAGGGGGAGCTTGTATAACATTTCCATCTTTGCTCATTATGTGGGTGGCGATTAAAAGGTTGGCAGTGATCACGAGATAAGTGTCTTCTTCATCTGGGTCTTTTTTATCCTTGGTGGATTGACTAAGGTGAAGTGGATCTGGGTTTATGCAGCAGTCGATCTTTTTCTCAGATGCAGGAATTGATCGTGCTGCAGAGCTGCGGGCAGACACCAAAAGGCTGTCTGGCATATTCAACAGTCCTGAAGCTCTGGTAAGCTTTTATCTACCCTCAGAAGTATGCCCGCCCAATTCCTCCTGCACAAGGTTGAAGGTGTACATCAATTAGAGTAAAGCATCACTGTGACCAGTTATGTGTTGCCCTTTTCAGCCACACCTTTTCACCATTGGTCTTGGAAGCCTTTGATTTGAGAAAGTCACAAATTGAACATGTCATAGTTTTTTAGGTCTTTTTAAATTTGAAGTATGCTTTGGTGAGCAGGTGGTGCCTCTTCTCGGGGACAAAAGCTTGATAAAGGCAGGCAAACCTGTCCTGATCTCGGTTTTGGAGTTACCTGCAAAAGAGGATGGAGATCAACCAACTGTTATGGATGCCATTTTCCTTGGCTTATCCAACTTCAATCAATCACCTATATTTGCAATAGATGTGACTCATCTCTGCAGGTAGTGCACATTGTAAACCTTCAGTGTTCTTGGTTTTCTGGTCCTTTTGTTTTATTATGTGTCACTTCCCAAGTCTCCAGTACAAGCAGATAAGAATTGATTAGTGCATGACTTTGGGAAAAAAGAAAGACTTGCTACTTGTTACTTATGGACTGTAGTTGTTGCTCTCACTTTTAAATACACTTAATCAACAATAGCTTATGGCCAGTACTTGCTAGGAATTGCTATGAGAGCCATGCAGCCCCACCAGCTCTTTCTTAATGAGGGACAGTGGTTACAGTACAGGTGGAGAAAGGCCAGCATGGGAGCAAGGTGCAGAGTGGGTTGACCTCCGCCGTCATGGACCTGAGCTCATGGCATCTGAGGCAGGGCTTCTGGCTTATGCTAGGGGCATGGTGGAATGGCAATCTCGAAATGTACCCTTCTTTTCCATTCTCTTTATGTGGGCCATGACTGAAGGACCAAGGAGCTCAGCCTTGAGACCCAGGAATTACTGCTCTGCAACCACAGAATTTAAATTTATGATTGTTTAGGAATGATCATGAATTTGCAGCTGCACTTCTTTCTTCCCAATTGTTTCCTCATAGCAGCAAATGTTCTTTTGGGAAAAAAAAATCCTTCAGGCCAACAGATTGAACAATGTATCACTCCTTTGATGACAAGCTGAATGCGAGGTTGTTTGGATGCTGAACCATTGTGATAATGTGAGGGTTTTTGTGTGTTTCATATGTAGAGCAGACATATTGTGGACGGTGTGGTGCAAGGATGAAGCCAAAAGATGGGGGGCACAGTTTGCACTGCTCTTTTGAGACCTGTGGTAATTCTGCCTATCCCCGCTTGGTGAGTTCATTTTTCCTTACTTGTTCCAATGTAAAACAACCCACTTGACATCTGTTCTCTTGTTTCAGTAATGCAAGTCATGAATGCTATGGCAAGAGAAGTCTAATTGAGTTTTTGCCTTCACAATTCCATTGTTCTGTGCTGAAGGCAATATATACAAGCTAGTAACCAATTTGATTGGGTGGTGGGTGTGACAGGATCCTGCAGTTATCATGCTTGTCACATGTGGGAATTATGTTCTCTTAGGGCGACAAGTAATTATCTTGCACTGCATTATTACCTGTGTACTAGGAGAGTGCTTCTTGTTAATGTAAATCTGAAACCACAAGATCCTTCCCACCTGTAGAAGGAGAAAGAGCACTGTGCAGCTTTCAAAATAGCCAGATTATTGGTAACATTGTAATTTTTTGAAATTTTTACTCTGTCTCAGGGAAGATGGAACCCTGGTCGGTATTCTTTGTTAGCTGGTTTTCTAGAGATTGGGGAGACATTCGAAATGGCTGTTGTAAGGGAGGTAAGAGAAGAATCAGGTATCAATGTTGACATCTCCAGTGTAAGGTATGATTGTGCTCCTATTTTTCCACCTCCATCTTTGAAGGAGCCTTCACTTTCTGCTGATGCATCCAAATTCTTCTTTCTTTATGAATTTTCGTTTCCCACTCCCTTGCACATTAGTGCTAAATGCTTTGTGCCCTGCCTGTTGTTTTGCAGCTATGCAGCTTGTCAGCCGTGGCCATTTCCATCATCTCTTATGGTAGGCTTCACTGCTGAGGCAATTAAGAACCGGACAGAGCCTTATCATGGCATTTCTGGGAAAGGGAATCCTGGGATCAGCAGGTCTGAGACACTAACTGTTGTTGATGAGGCAAATGCACTGCCTAGAACAGCTGCTGATATGAAGGAGCTAGAGGTAAACAATCTTGAAGGCCCCAATCATAGTACACACAACTTGCATTGTGGGTGCAGCTAATGTTGGTTTCTCTTGTCTAAACAATGTTCATTTCTGAAGCTTGGGCTGCTGGATGTTCGTATATTAGAAAGATAAAGAAATCCTGTGAAATAGAGTTTGGGAACAATTATATAGTAGAAGGAAGAACTACAGGCTTCCATCATTACAAGAAAAGGATAACCCTGCCTGCAAAGGTCTGATAGTATGTGATGTTTGGTTTGTAGGATGCAAGGTGGGTACATAGGGATTTGTTGGCATGGGTTTTGAAAGAGAACCCCTTACCGGATGGTGTTGCTTTCGGTGTACCTGGGAAGTATGCAATTGCACATGTTCTTATGGATCGCTGGACTGCCACAAAAGATGATAACTCCTGGGAAGGAAACAAAGTTTTGACTGTTCAGATTGACCAAGGTATGCTGGTTCAAAGACCCAAGTTTTATTGTAGGTCACACACACACACAAGATGTATTCTTGTATTGACTTGGTGATGTTTGATTGTCTTATGTTTTGGTGGTGATTAGCATGTTGGAGTTTTTTTTTTCCGCAATTGGTTGTCTGAGATGTCATGCGGTGAAAACAGGAAAATTCAAGTATGTCCTTATGAGTATAAGAGACAACCATCACCATGAAAAGCTGGTAAACTTTCTTGCACCTGACTAGATTGCTGGAATCTGCACACAAACTGATATAAACCCAAATTGAGGAGGTATAATGCTCTCTAAATCTACAAAAAATTAGGGCTTTTGTGAGAAAAGTGATACAGTGAAGGCACTCTCACTCATTGATAAGTTCAAGTTATTAGGCCTTTATGATCTCATTATCTAATTATGTGTTGTGATTACAGATTGTGAGGGGCAATTCCCGGTTTGGTTTTCACTTGGAAATACTGGATGCTGCACACAAAGAAGTCTATGACTTGGGGCTACAGGTGTGTTCCCTCATATGCTTTCTGTCTTGTTATGACTCATTTCTTATAAAGTTTGGGATGTTGCTCCATTGTTCAACTCCTTTGTCAGAGTGGTTTGATGCTCAAGTGATGAACATGACTCTATGTTGATCTGGGCACTGGACATTAAAAAACTTGCAGTGTTTTAGGTTACATTAGGATGTTTTTTTTCCATAGCACTGAAAATCGGGAATTTTGGCTGCCTTTTCTTTCTAGAACTGTAGATACAACAGTTTTTGAAGGCATACTTGTTGAACTTACCATTGAAATTAATTTGTGTATAGGTTTCGCAATTAGGGGGAGGATGGATTGAACATGATGCAGCAAAGCACAAGCTTCATGTGTTTGGTGCATCACAAGCATATGGTTCAGCTGACCACATTGTCACATGTGCCCTCCTCCGCCAGTGGTATCCTTTCCATAACATAACATTCTCTTGGGCAGAGTAAAAGGGAACATCCCAAGTGGGAAGTGCACAACGGCAGCATTCTGCTCAACCACCAGGATGGATTATTCAACAAGTCCAAGTATTTTACAAAGCTTCAAGTTGGGTCAGTAGAGGTTTCCTTTTGGCAAATGATACTGCACTTTGGATATATCAAGATGTAACTTACCATCATCATCTCTTGTAATTGTTCACATGTAAAGAGCTGAATAAGACTTATTTTCTTTAGCACCTTTATTAAATTCTCTAGTTTGTCTAGTTTCATTCAACCAGATGGTCTCAAAACTGGAAAAGGCAGGTGGTGCGAATGTGGCTGGGCTGTACCAGCCAGGGCTTCCATGAAATAGCAAACATGTCCAAAACACTAATCTGCTACACAGTACTGACCTTGTGAGCGAGCGATCCATTTTGTAAAACATACTGGGACACATTGGGCAACACACATTGTTGTAATTGCTGATCAAGGATGGTGTGTTTTTTGAAACAAAAGGGAGAATACCTTTTCCCCCCTCCCCCCTCCCAATATTTGAAATAATCCTTTACACTTGTTGGTTTTTCTTGATTATCAACTAAATAATGAGGTTTTTGGGATTGCCTCCCACCGATGGGCCACGCCCAACATAAAGCACAAGGCAAACGGTATCCTACACCTAAACATAGATTTGGTGTGTCCCATAATCAGTGTACTAAGTGCTCCCAGACAATGCACAATGACGCGTTCCAGCAGAATGCGCATGCATGTATTGTGGTCTGTTGATGTCATGACATGGCATTGTAGGGGCGAAGGCATATTTTGCAAGGATTTTAATAAATATTGCAGGAAAGTCTGCACACAGGCCTTTGCAACATTTGGTTTGGGAATCTCATTGAACTCTCTTGAAATCTTTGCAATTGTCAATCAAGATGCCCATACAGAAAGGTAATCTTTTGAACAGGAGATGCCATGCATGATCATGGTAATGAAACTCTATGGTTGTAGCCCTAACACCCATTTGCTGCAAATCACACAAACACACATGCAAGAGTTTAAGAGCAAGTTTGGAGCCAGCAAAAGACCTGAACAGAGAGAGCCCCTCTAAGAAGCTGAGTGCAATAGAGCCTGGAAAGAATTTGGGAGAGAAACTTCATTACCCACAGATGACACATCCCTTTATGAAATAACAGCTCTTGAGTGGGAATCAAGAATTCTTCAGAGAAAGTATACATGGAGTTCCTAAGCAACAGAAGGTGACTGTAACTCCGCTTGAAAGAAAACAAGCCTTTTTCAATATCTCATGTTGTTTTGATGGCAGTACCATCTGCCATCCAGAGTTCGTACCAGGTCACTGGTGTCTGTGTTTCATGCTTGATGGTTTTGATGGGTCACAAACAATACAAAGAGTATGGCAAAATTAGCATGTGATGGGCAAGCAGGAAAGCAAGAATCACTTTCTTGGTAGACTTCTCAGAGTCAATAGGAACACAACATTGACATTGACATGGAGAGAACAGCCCAGGGAGCAGTAATGTTAGGGAGCCCAACAATACCTTGCAAACTGTTGAGACTGGATATGGATGCCAGTTGTTGCTCCATGAATCCCACACCAAGAGGCCTTGTCTGCTTCAGTTTTCAAGCTTCTTCCAGTGATTTCTGGACTATCATTTTATTGTAGGGCACCAGAACATTGGGGGATCAAAGAAAACATTTGAACTTTTACAACAAATGCAACGAAACCTTGACATGCAAATAGAAATGTGACCAGAATAAAAACCCAATAATTCAAGAAAGAAGGCAATCTTGTAACAGGTAGGACAAGAAAGATCCAAAGCTCTCTATGGATGATGTCCAGCAAGAACTGAGAGTTTGTTCAAGGGTGGGAATGACAGCACACAGACTCCGGCTCAAAGCATACAACAGAAAATCAATAAAATTCAAAAGATAGATGAGATAGAAGCAGACTCAAACAGAAATGTACAAAAATGAATAGCACTATACAATTTTTTTCATGCATCAAGAAGTCGTCAGCTCTGGCATCTGGATCCTCAAAAAAAAGATGGAAACAGCCGCAGATGCTAATTACATTCGTTCCTGTGTGGCAACTATGGGTTGAGATTCCATCTGCTCCTGCTTGGATGCATAGGGTCCCTTCCTCACAGCCTCCTCCAATTTACTCAACGATTCAGTGTAAGGCAATGCAGAGCGCTGAACTGCTGACGACAGAGCAGATGCCATGGCCATACAGCAGGCATGCCGCCATTCCATAGCTTCTTTGTTGCTTTCTAGGCGAGTATCAACAAGGATATCAATCAGATCCCTATTGGAGCTGAGCTCTCGCAGACACCACGGCCGTGCAAGAAGAGGCTGTATCAAGCGGTACATAGCCAGCCTTACCTCTGGAGATTGTTGAAGGAGGTTGAGAAATAGACCGGACGGAGTACGCATCGAAGATCGCCCGGCAGCAGCCGCATAGACAAGATCCTTGAGAGCCGCTTCCCCGTCTAAGCTCAGTAGGAGCGAATCCCTGGATCGTTCCGATCCCGCCAACGATGCTAGCGCATGTATGCCTGCCAGTTGAACCCCGTCCCCGCGATGGTAGAAAGCAGCTTCTGTTAAGTGACGGGCAACTGGAGGAGTTGAAGCACGGAGAAGCAAGAGCAGCTCGGCGCCTCTGACAGTGCTCCCTATCAGTGCAAGAGCATCCAGAGCACTTTCATGCTCGCTTTTATCCACGACGCGTGCAGCAGTCTCTTCCGTTTGCTTGAGATAGACGAAGTGCTGGTCTATTGCAGAGACGATTGCACTGGCATCCGAGGCCGAAAGAGGAAACGACGAGGACTGCTCAAACAATGCCACAAGGCGAGCGGCAACGGTCAGAGCTCGAGATCGTGTCAGCGAGTCGATTCTTTCGTTGCCGAAAGTAGAGATCAAGCGACCGATCAGGTTTCCGGAAAGAAGAAACCTGGCACCTTGAGGCGTTGTCGCCAGGTCGCAAAGAAGCTCCATCGCATTCAATTGTGCAAGCATGTCATCGCTATTATCGAGTTCGAGCTCCAGCACTTTCAGAACCCCCGATCCTTGAATTGCTGCAGCAGCTGCGTCAGACAAGCCAAAGATCGTGGCTGCCATCGCCAGAGCACGTATACGAACAGTCGCAGGTGCATCCATGGCCATCTCCTTAAAGCGTCCTGATCCAACTCCTTTATCCGTGAAGAGAAGCTCCAAACCAGCAGGGCTTTTCGCCAGGTTCACTAAGGCTTCAACCGCCAACTTTGCAACAGATGCATCGGCATCAGCGACAGCAACAAGCAATGGCGCTGCGACGTGCGCTTGTGCAACAACACGCACCGCGGCCGCAGCACCACCGCCATCATCCTTATCACTGTCTTGCAACAAAGCGGCAATGGCAAAGCACGTCAATCGTCTCACACGAGAGGATGCGGCATTCAAGCCCACATTAGCATACTGCACCGACTCAGGCAGCAAAGCCTTCCCGTATCCTGTCTGGAAAATCCTTTCCAAGGAAGCAACCACCGAGGTTTCTAGACCTGGAACATCGCTGCCTGCCTCAAGAGCACCCAGAAGAACGGGTAATGGAAACTCCGATAAAAACTTGTGAGCAGCGGCATCGGAGGTCACACCAGGGTATGAAGCAAACTCCGAAGCTGCAACAGCCAGCAAAGGAAGATCCACAGAAGTTTGGTCGATGTCCATGTCCGCCATCGCCACCAAGGGTTTCCAAGCAAACAAGCAAGCGCGCTCTCTGCGTCGTTCTCGTTCTCTTTCTCTCTCTCTCTCTCTCGCGCGCGCAAACTAACGACCGGTCACCGGGAAGCTCAGTCGCTAGCTTCTCGGATTCGACCGTTGAATCAACGGGCGAAGCAAACGACCCGTTAGTGCTCCTCACCCCTTGAAGTAGAGGGTGGATGCTTTTCTTCGTCTTTTAGGCTTTCGCTGCTTACTTTTAACGGTCAGGATTAACTAACTCTAGACCTATCGCCAGGACACGTAGTATTTCAATCTTCTGTAGCCTAGTCAGCATGATTTCTCATCCATCCATCCATCCATCCATATGCCTACTGACGTGATCGATATCAAGGTTTATTTCATCCATCTATCCATCCATGTGCTGACTGACGTGGTAGATTTTGAGGTCCTGGGTGACTGACTTCAAGGTAGTGGGGTATCACCTTCATGGATGAACAGACTTTCTCATCGATCTATCATCCACGAATGTTTACCGGCAACAAGAGTGATGGATAATGAGGTCCCAGCTGACTGACTAACTAACTGACTGCAGGTGGTAGTTGGGTGTAACCTTCATGGATGAAAAATGGATGACGAAGTCTCTACATCCACGAAAACCCGTCTTTTATCCTTATCCACTGTTAATAAACCCATAAATAAGATACAAACTTCGCGGATGAACAGAATTCCCCATCGATCCAACCTCGTTCATGGTGGATATTTTGAGGTCCTGACTGTAACATGCATGGATGAAAGATCGATGAGGAAGAAGTCTCTTCATCCACGAAGGCTGCATACCTATTAGGAGGAAACAAATAGGTGATTTGTTTAAAAGCGTGGGTGGATGATATTATTAAGGCCCTAGGGAGACTTCAGGCTAAGTGGGGTCTAATATTCATGGATGATGGATCGACGAGGAAGTTTATTCATCCACGAAGGCTGCAGAGTTATGGGCAACAATATATTGGATAAGGATTAGAAGACGGTTTTTTTCCCCTCTTCTTGAACCTCACCTCTCCTCCCCCCCCCTCTTCACTCACGTCCAGTTTGTTGCTTCGCTTTGTACTGTTCTCATTTCAAGTGTGTGTGTGTTTTCGAGTTTCCTGTTTGTTTGTTGCCGGATTATATGTCTCAAACTTAGAATCCATTTGATGTAAAAACCCTTTTGAGGATTTTCCTCTGCACAATACATCCGATTCAAATACATCTTTCGATATTCATTTTTAAAGCTCCTTCCTCATTTGATTTACATAAGAAAGAATAAGAACTTTTTTTTTGGGTCGTGGGGGTTGTTGTCAGATTTCCTCTACAAAGAGCTTTTCAATCTCTCTGGTCACTCGCTTTCAGGTTTCTTGAAACCTTAGTAGCTGAGGAAGATGACATCAGGAACTGATATTGCACTAACGGTGCTCGGCATCATAGGTATTTTTATTTGCATGGTCGTCAAATGCATATATATATAGAGAGAGTCTTCTACACCACCGTGTCTAAGTATAACAGATCAAAAAAGGCCATCCATCTGTCTCTCATTCACTCACTGACAGTGCAACTAGGGCTTCAAGGTTTCTGTTAAATGCTTGCAACCTCCACAGATCACTTGTCATGAACTCGAAGTTCATTCTCATTTTCATTTTTTGAGTTTGTTGCTTATTCCTCCTTGCTCAAAAATAATTGTATTGTAATTTTCACATTGAGATTTTTTCATGATCAAGAATAATATGTTTATATACCTACAATGGTGAGCTCTGATGGGGGTACTTTGCAATTACCTTTTTGTCAGAGCAACCCATCCATTTACATGTGTGCATGAGAGGCTCATGTCATTAGTTATATAATGTATTCTAGGCTAGTACTAGTTTATTGACATTATAAAATCTTTTTGACTAACCTTAACATTGACATTGCCTTGTTATGGACTCTGAGTGGAGCTGGGTTTTCTTTTGTGTGGTGGGCAAGCACAGGGAATATCACATCAATGGGGTTATTCATTTCACCCATGTAAGAAGAAGCTCCTCAAGGCCAAAGCATAATTTCTAAACCCTAAGTAAAAGGGTACAACATTTAGCATTTTCTAAAAGCTCAACAAGTCTTCTGCACCAAGCATTGAATTCGTGGCTCCATTAAAACATAATGTTACAAGGGAGGTCAATGAACATGGCAAAGAATAATGGACTTGTCTAATTCTTTTTACAATTGTTGTCTTCAAGTTGTCAAAGCATTGATCAGCAATGGGGGTTAATTCATCAAAGGAGAGAGATTGTTTTTGAAACCTGAACAATAGCTTAGCAATCTCAAATGGCTAAATGCTTCTTTCATTGGAAAATGTGTACAATGAACAACAGGCCCACATTTTATGAGATTTGTAAGAAGAAAACAACTGGGCTGTACTCGGGGTTGCCATATGTGGCAACATTACTCAACTGCATGCTTTGGACATTCTATGGATCCCCAGTTGTTGCCAGTCTTGTGTTTGTTATCTCTATCAATGGTGCTGGCTTGGTGCTCGAAGCCATTTATGTCGCCATCCACTTGTTGTTTGGAACCTCACAAAGCAGGGTCAGTAACTAACCTTGAAATTCCAGATCTTCTTCTACTCTTCCATATGGGTGGTGACACTTAAAATTAAGGTCATGGGTGCCAAGACTTGAATTGTCATGTTGGCAACTTCAGGTTAAATTGAAGACGAATGCAAGCAAAATGATTGTTCTCACAAGGGTTTTTTTGTCCAACTACAAGTTTGTTGATTTTCACGTGCAGGGGCAAACCTCAGCAATAAGTTTATATGGTGAACATTAAAAGTCATTCATATGCACATGTAAAAACCTAGCTTGAAATAATGGAACCCATATCATCATTGCTCATGTTTAGCTTACATATGAAATGTGGGTGATCAATGCAGAAGAGGATGCTTGGACTATTGATTGTGATCAGTATCTTCTATGTTGTGATGGTGCTGGTCATATTGGAGGTTGTGTCAAAGAAGCATTATAGGAAACTTGTGGTCGGCTCCATTTGTGTCATCATTGGAGTGTTCATGTATGCTGCACCTCTTGCTGTCATGGTAAACAAATGTCTTTACACTTTATACCTAGATGCACATTCATGATGTACATGGTTGAATTAAAATTTCCAACTTCCAAGACTTTTTGAAGCAAAAAAAAAATCACTGTTGTTTTACATAAGCATATAATGGGTATGGTGAGTGCATTAGAAGGCGAAAGGAACCTTGAAACAACATCCAGAGGAAGAATTTGCCAACAAATTGTATAGAAGTAGTCAGTTATATGAATTTATACATGACATGTTATGCATGTACATTTTGTACTAGATGAATATAATGTGCATCACATTGGGGGAGGGTTATTCAATGTTCAGAAAGAGGTGATCAGATCGCAAAGCGTGGAGAGCATGCCCTTCTTACTCTCCTTTGCCTGTTTTTGCAACGGTTTCATTTGGACGGCTTATGGTGGCATCAAAAACGACAAATTCTTATATGTAAGATCTTGTCTGGGAGTTGTATATATCATCTATTCATCATCTGCAGGTCTTGGGTGGATCATATTTTGTACTTTCTGAGTAGCCCTTGCGTTTGCAGAAGTGACTCTTTAAAGATGGAGCTAAGGCAACAGTAATACATGAAAAGGTTTAGCCAAATTTGGCTATAACTGAATCATTAAAGTTCTAAAAATCTAGGCATCCTTCATTACTGTTAGCCCCTTCTGCAATATGGTATAAAAATATCTTGCAATTTGTCTGAATCTTTTTTCAAAATATGGGAGTAGAAAGCCCCAAAAATCACTTGTTTTGTCAAAAAATAAATTAAAACAAATTCACCAAGTGTTGAGATGTCACCCATTAAAAGAAGAACAGGTTCAGAGAGTATCATTTTGCCACCTAATTCCAAATGAGACAAATCTTTAAAACATTTAAAACTATATTTTCAAATGCCTTGTTTAAGTTATAGATTATTTTCAAGAATTTATTTTCTACGTGCTTATCAAATTTACCTCCAAAGTAATAAACAAATAGCTTATTTTGAACTGATGCCGTTTTTAAAAATAAAAATGTACGCAACTCTCCTCCATGCTTCGGGTTTGAATTTAATTCAAATGTATAGAGATATATGAACTCATGGGGGAACTTACAAAATTGCTCACTTGTGGTATGAAGGGCATCTTTATCTAGCCTCACAGCTCTGTGATTAGACATTCCAGACTTGCTATTATGAAGAGAAAATTGTAATCGTTCTAACTTGTAAGCAACTGATGATCACAGATTCCAAATGGGTTAGGCACCTTCTTGACAATTATTCAACTCACATTGTGGTGCTTTTACAACAAGAAAGGAGGGAAACAAGATCAGTGTCCACAACCACCACCTTCAGTGCAGCATGCTCTTGACATGGATAAGATGGAAAACAGCTCCAAAGATGATCAAGCGACCATGCCATCCCTGATGACAATATCTCCACAGCTTGATTGCCAGCCCTGCAATGATCACAAGATCGACTTCCAAATTCCACATGGGCAAAACTCCACCGCATTGATGGCTTTGACATTTACAAAGGATGATGAGATGTGAAAGTTCTAGTGTGAGGAATAAGGGAGTTGAAGCTAGATTGTTATGTAAATCGGCAAAACCCATTACATGGATTTGTGCACTGGCTAAGTTTGTTTGCTTTCTGAGATTTTAGGACATTTTTGCAGCACGGAAGTCCTTCTCAAATTTTCTTCAGATTCATGAACAAGTACATTCCTTTAGTAGCACTTTATCAATGCAAATAAGAGTATTTACTTCAAAAGCTCAACAAGTATCATCTTGTGCAATTTGATTACCAACACTAAAGCAATTTTCTCTTAAAACACTTAAGGAAATTTCCTAATGGATTTTGAAAGCACCTTATTTTCATGGAGATCCTTCTAGGAAAGAGGAAGGATCTTACTCATTACACCTACTATTTAAGAGATGGAGGGACCTTGTGCCTACGTATAGATCCATAAGACTTCTCCTAGTTGTGTGGCCAAAGTGAACCCTCATCCACCTACACACCATCCAGTAGATGCCTCTTATGGATGATGCCCATTATGACTCAATTGTAGTTGAACCTCAACCAAGTTATTATGTGGTTTCACCTTGATAACCTATTTGTAAGAAGTACTATTATTTCAATGACAAGTTTCCTTGGAGCTTACGGTGCATACAATAGTTTGGTGATCTTCCAACCTTTGCTGAAGCCTATTGAAACAATAGCAGTAATTGTGTTATCAGAACAGCTGAAATGACATATGTACAAAATACCAGTCATATCTAGATTCTACACTCAGGGATGTGAGGATGAAAAGGTTATTTTTTCCCCTGGAATCCTCAATAGGATGAAGTCACAAAACTTTAAGGATATATATGAAAGTTTTGCAAATATATCAATATTAATGTTAATGTGAACCATGTAGTTTAGAACCTTTAATCCCAATCAGGGATACATTAACAGTTGATGTAAGGTAGTTCATGTAAGGCAAACCTTTTACATGTTGTGCAAACAATAAGTCAAAGTTTTCTACAATCTATCCATAAAGCCCATGTTGAAAAGCTAAAAAATTCTCCTTAGGTAAATTCTCCTCAAGTTTCTTTGATAAAAAAAGAGGGATTTTTTTTTGGGGGGGAGGTGCGTGGGGAGTGACAGTATTTCATTTATTGTGATTATCATAATTATGCACTCAGCCAACATAGAAGTGGAGATCCATGGGCTGTTTAGGATGCATGAAACAATCACTGGATGATGCATCATGAGAAAGTGCCACACATATACCCATTCCAGAAATGGTCAGAACATGGAGAATTGACTGTACCCCTAACACGAACCCCGGTAGAGTAGAAATAGATATAATCCTACACAGAAAGGATTGAATTCCAGTTACAAAACGATGGTGAACCCAAAGCCCCCAATTCAAGAGTTGAGAGTTGTCATTGTTCAAAATACCTGACCTTGCACTACTCAGATGTTGAACAATATCCATCAGTGCTTATTGCATGCTCAGAAAAAGGATCAAACAATTGCAGTTATTTGGCTTCAAGGCATCAGAAAGATTATGCAAGGCATACATGCATATGTGCAACAATCACATGAGATCAATTGGCAAGTCCTGCAAATTTTGACTCAATGACTATGTAATGAAACACCTAGTAACCTCTAAAGCATCAGAACACAAATACAAAATGGGAATGTAGACATGATTAACATATCAAATCATTTCCCACCAGTGGTTTGTAATGCTGACATTTCCAATGACTTGACAATAATACCTTCCTTCACTATCATGATGATGTTTGATAGGTCACAAAGTGAGAGAAGATGAGAGAGTGGATTGTTTCTTAAGACCAGAATGTCTGCATAAGCACCTTCAGCCAACACACCCACGTCACCTTCCATCCTGAAAAGCCGTGCACACATGCTAGTGGCAGACCGCAACACTCCTTCTGGTGTTTGCACCTGACCCCTTATTGCAAATTCATCCAACTGGTGCTTGTGCATGGGTCCCAACAAATCACTTCCAAAACAAATGTTCACCCCCTTCTTATCTGCCAATGCTAAGGCCTCCATGCCCTTGCTCAGTAGATCACTGACCTGCAGAGTCAGTTGGCAAGATGAACCTGTTACTCCCATCCAACTCTTGACACATAAGGATTCATACTGATTTTTCCTTGTTGGATAGGTGTTCTCTCCTAGAACTGAAAGGGCTCTGAGACAGACACAATACTTGACAAGATCAAGAGCTTTCAACTATACTCCAACCTTGTGGAACTCCAGGGTTGGTAAGTCTTCTCTTTTCCTTCACAAAACTGGGCACCTCCCTCACCATTCACATAGATATGGGAATCTCACCTTTGCAATTTGGTCTGAGGGCATTCCGGACAATTCTCCATCACGTTTGATGCGATCATAGGTAACCAATGTTGGCACCAAAAATGAATCTGTCTTCTTCAGCAGATCAACACACTCCTCATCCAAATACTGTCCCATAATTGCCCATCAAATATGGACTTCTTAGTTAGACATTATGCTGTGGTCAGAAGACTTAAGAACAAGTCATTGATCACCAATTAGCACAAATAATGACCCTGTTGCAGCTTCTGCTGTTGCTCATGTTTCTTTAGAAAATAAGGCAAATTATATGTACTCTTCCGAAACAATCAAAGGTTGCTTCCTGGTCAGGAAACACACAACAAAGGAATCAAGTCAAAAGTGGAAGGGAAGAGAAAAAGCGACATTGCCATGTTCAATTGATCGAACCCCCAACTCCAGCACTCGCTTCACTGCATTTGCTGTGTATGCATGTGCACAAACATATGTGCCTGCATGCTCTGCCTCCT
>Ga0209208_10006124_pt1 | contig 16596 bp, 7 predicted proteins | sample S1TSphfallax_3_FD_187694 | JGI IMG/M metagenome (GOLD analysis project Ga0209208, IMG submission 187694) | Host-associated microbial communities from peat moss isolated from Minnesota, USA - S1T2_Fd - Sphagnum fallax MG (SPAdes) (version 2) | ecosystem: Host-associated > Plants > Peat moss >...
TTCGTGTTACGAATTCTCCCAAAAGAATTTTAAGTTATTAGTTGGTGAATGTATCTTTTATTTCAAACTAGCTTAAAAAATTTCGCACAATAATCAGTCCTTATTTTTATGTAACTAACCACATAATGATGTATTATCTCTCTTAAGTTCTACCATATTAATGTCCCCACTTAAGATCCATTTCAGATCTCTAGCTAGTTATACAAGAATGGCTTCCCATACCTTGCATCTCTCCTGATAGTCATTTGGTGCATAGAGATTTTAAAATCCTCACATTGCCATATGGGGCTCCTTAAATAATCAAATCCATTGGACCGTGTTGCCTCCAAAAATGTTGATTCGGTGATCATATTGACAACTTGACTACTCTACTATGGTGCATATGCCTCCATGTCTAACCTCATCTATTTGGTTAGTGGAGTTGTAGCCTACAACTGAATTAACCCTAGCTTGAAACCCCATTAGATGTCACAAGTCTTGGAATTTATAACCTCTGAGCTTATGTTCTTGAAGCATAATAGTGTGTGCTTTTGATTTAAGACCTTAATATGCTAAAAGTGTGTCAACTATTTGGGACTCATTGAGACCTTTAATGTTGTATGTTAGTAGGTTTAAATTCATGATCCACAACTAAATAGATCAAAGGCTTGATGTTTCGAGTCCTTCCTTCATGATATTCCATTTCAACTATTGGGAAAGCCCCCACAACATGAAGTCTATTCCAATGTTAGTCTTGTTGGCCTCAGTTGCATAATGAGTGGACAACAATATTCAAACCCCATTTGTTAGCTTCTTTACTTGGGATCGGAAACAATTTATCTAAACTAACCCTAACCCTCCCTCACCTATCAAACTAACTATTGCTCTGTAATTACCCCAATAGAAGCTTTTGTGAGAGCAACATTTAAATCTACATACTAAGCTTAGAGCAATATATGAGTAGCAAACACATCTACAAAAATATTGTTGCATTTGCAAGGATTATAACAAATGGCAATGCCACTCCGCCCAATGTTCCACCATCCCATCGTCAATTGCATTTTGATTGATTTAAGTTGTAACCCTAAAAACCCCATTGGGGCAAACCTAGGTGCAATGAAAATCCTTTGTGATTTACAAAATCACAAGATTTACCTCACACATTTGTAATGAACCAAGGGCTATTGATTTCCAAAAACCCGTATTTTGTGATAGGGCAATAATGACCTTTTCAAGAATGAACTCAAATGTCTTGAAATTGATGTCAATTTTTATTAAAAAATCATCTTATGTAAAGCTGATGTGATATTGTTTATTTTTCATTTGACATGTAGTCAAATATGAACATTAATCAATTATGAATTCTAAGATTAATTAACAAAGAAAGGATAACATGACAATAGATTGGTGTGAAATTGACATCATATTTACATACAACATAATAATAGTTGTTTAGTTCATGGTCTCCAGTCCTCATTGATGAAGAAGGCAGATTTACATGAACAAGTACATATACCATATCATATACCCAATGTTTGTGTTCTTTTGGTGAATTTAACACCACCACCTTGGGCCTTCACATTATATATATATTTAATTTTTTTGAAAATAAATTGAAATACCATGGTACCCAAATATGGGGTTCTCCCTTGTGGTTTCCTTAACTGATAATTTATAGAAATTTCAGCATTTCAAAAAAAAAAAAATTATCTCCAAACCTGGACAGGTACTACAGTAGTTCAATTGATATGCATACAACCTTGTTGGTAATATGAAGGAGAGAACTATTTGTCAGCCTTGCGCACCGAGGCAAGGATCATGTGTTTAGATTCAATATAGAGTATATTGGCTTAATGGAATTTGGCCCCTAGGTAATAATAACAGGTCTATGTTTATATGAGGATTTTTTTAAGATGATATTTTGGCTTGTGTTGAAACTTGAGATTAGTTACGGAGTTATAACATCTTGATGGATTTCAGTTTCTTTTAGACGATTTTCAGAAGATTATGTTTTTGCATGGTGAAATATTTGAGTCTCCATAATTCTTCACACACCCGTTGTTAACAATCACAATGGCGAGAGTTTCATTTCCTGGATTGTCGGTTGGGAATTACTGGAGGCTGAGTCTAACACCAGGTACCTCTCGACTGATTTCTGTTGACAATTTGATGTCAGTACTGTAGGGTAGGGTCAGTTTCCACATTGACAAAACAAATAATTTGTTTTTTTTCAAAAAATTAAATAGGAAATTATTGAATTTTTCATGATTTATTATAGTGCATGCATTAGGGATTTTTTTTCAGAAGTTGGTTGTTTCCCATTGTGTTACATACAGTTCTCGACATGTTCTCACAACATTCTCCTCAAGGGTTTTAATGATGTTTTTTTTCCAATTTGTTTTGCATCTTGTTCTTCTTAGCACCACACTTTATCCCATATCCACCAAAGTTTTACTCTTGTAAGATACAGCGGTATGAGGGCGATGCCCCAAAAACATTTTGGGTGTTTTAAACATCAAACATACTCCATCCCTTAGACTGAAATCAGGGTCTCCCCAGTCCCCATCCACATATAATATACAGACTAATAACAAGCCTCACTCAAGAGGGTGAAGGTACCAGTATACATGCCTAACTCATGGAGGAAGTTAAACCAGCCAAGGGAGGGTACTAAATGCACGGAGTTCACCCTGGCCCTAACCTAGGTAGGTGGCCTCAAGGGAAGGAGTACAATATATATATTCTGCTTTTACTATGTTCTACATTAGTGTTTGATCTCCTGTAGTATTATTGCTTGTCTTTTAGGTTTTTGCAACAATCCGACTTGGGAACAAGGTAACTACCTCGAAATCCAAATGGATGATCATAAGGTGCATTAGCTAGGCAACATGAGTATTGGTAATGACACTCTCCAAAAAGGGAAAGTGCCATGATAAAGATGTTCAAAATTTGATCACATCGCTCTATGATGGGCCAATCAAAGAAATCCATCGCCAATATATATATATATAGAATTTTGGGTGCACCCATGACTAATTAATGGAATAAATAGGTATCCTTTAAGGTGAATCCTAGGCTATATTATGACAATGTCTATCCTCCTCCTTCCAATTTATCGACTTAATATGTTAATGATGTTATAGGTGGTTTTATCAAAGGTGAATTAGGATAACCATCTATTGTTGATTTATGTTCATGTGGTGTTCCTCATGCTTATTCATGCTCTTCCACTTTATTATAATTTTTCTTTTTACACAAAATGGATGTCTTTTTCATACTATTTTTTTCTACAAATAAATGAAAGACTAGTTGTGAAGATTCAAAATTTCATATTTTTAAAGTAATAAGACTTGCAATAATTTTTTATTTTTATTTAAAAATTAAAAGAAAAAAATAATTATTATGTATCACATATGATAATTGCATTAATTGTGAAAAAATGCACAAAATGTTGAGAAAAAAAAATTGTGAAAGCAAACATAGGTGTATGAAGGTTGTTGATATAAAGAGAAGATCCACTAACTTATTTGTATGTGTCACTTGCTTAAGTATATTTCATCCAAATTTTAAAATTTTTAATTCAAATATAATTGTAAATTAGTTGTTGAATAATAAATAAATATATAATTGAAAGTTAGCAAATGCAAAAGAGTTGATTTTAATGACCTCATGGATGACATGACAATGGGTGTGTTTGTCGCAACCCTAGCCTTGGGTTCATGACCAAGGCAAAGGCTTGTCAAGGTGCGGGTCAAGAGTGAAGCTTGGGAGTCACATTTTCATGCTCTCAGGAGTGTGGGAGAATGTGAAGGAATGAACCCCAACACTCCCAAATGAACTTGCACTTTGGGAGTTGGAGTCATAATAGATTTTCAAATTTTCAGGGAGTGATTGCAAGGATCAAAACCCATTGGATTGAAAAGTTCCTTACACCATTGAAAAGTTCTTAAAACTTAGATGTCTAAAATGGGCTCCCATGACCCATTTGGACACTTAAAACATAAGTTATGGCCAAACGAAGGGCTGGGAATCAAATTGGTAATTTGATTCCCGACCACTAAAAGTTAGGAATCTCCCCAATTTCCTTGTGTGAAGGTGGTGTGCGACATACCTTTGGAAAAATCTCGACAAATGCTACAACTTTATTTCAAACCTCACCTCAATTGAAGGTGTGCACACAAAATTATGGGCCTCAAAATCACGAGAGTCCCAACTTTGGGCATTTTGGGACTCCCACTTGGGAGTCTTGAGACAAAATGACATTTGGGTGCTTATCTTGTGTGGCCAGGCACATAGTATAATACAAGGGGGAAGGTGGTGGCTTCCCCCAACTCTGAGTTGTGATGAGTCTTATGAGTCCATGTTTGTTTGTGCCTCTTCCATGCACCAAAAATGTTCCAGCTACGCACTAACCAACTTGTTGTTTGGTTTGTGCAAGTTCATGTGAATAATTGATTTTCTTATCAATCTTCATAGTCCCAATCCCGAAGCTCCAGCACACCCCTTTACCCCAATGTGCTGCGAGCTAAGGAACACGCCCCTTTACCTCGAAGTGCTGCAAGCTAGGGAGCACAACCCTTTACCTCGAAATGCTACGAGCTAGGGAGCATGGCCCGATTCCTTTTTCTTCCGTTGTCTTCACCTTTGAACTCACAGTTGAGTCCATCAAGGAGTTTGGGGGTGCGTGAGTGTTAATTTGAATTTTTCATGGTGGCAATGTGTAAATGTGACATGATTGCACAATTTAAGGTTGTATGTTTGTTGCACCATGGTTACATGTAACAACTTTTATGCAATTGACAAATAAAACTATATAAAATTATATATATGGTGTGTATTTTCATTATACAAGGGCATCATGTGCAACTATTATGTGATTATATTAATAGAACTTTGTGAATTTTAATCATGACATTTTATTCATAAATGTATTATTGTATATATGTGAAAATATTGCAATTTAGTTGCACATTAGATGTAAAGGACACATAATTGCACAAGAATAAGGTTTTTGTGAACATGATTTATCATAGTGTAATCATTAACATTAGTTCCAATTTTTATAGTTTTAACTATGGTTTCTTAATGATTTTATGGTAGAAAACTTGTGTTCTTTTTATTGTTATGATCATTGAAATTGCTTTTTCTAAAATGTAATCATTTTGGTTTTTGTTAGGTGGTGTTGTTAAACTTCACTAGGTTTGGTCTTGATATCCATGACCTTAGGGTTAAATGATCAAATTCTTTTAATGTTAAAACTTGACTGAATGTTTTGTTTGGACAATGAATAGTCTAAAGCTTTGTCTACCCATTTAACTATTGTAATCTGATATGGTTTATGTAATTATTTAAAATCACAACCCTGTATTTTTAAATTTTTAAATGTTGTTTTGAGGTTTTTTGAAAAAATATACATTTAGGAGCTTCAGAGCATGTGAAGTGTGTGAAGGCAATGTGATAAAATCTAACTCAAAATTTTTGTGCTTCATGTATTGCTTTTACTTTGTAACATGTGAACCATGCTCATTGAGAATCAATAAATAATGATTGGATTGAAAGATCCCACTTTGGAATATAACTCTTTTTAAAAACAATTTTTTTTTAATAAACAAAGGTTTCTCCATTTTTTTTTGCACAACCATGTACATCCCTAGTTTGCAAATTTTGATGTAATCATTAGTAATCTTTCATCACACAATCCTTCACCCCTTAAATATTTGGAAGGCTAGAAAAACTCACTTGCACTTTGTTAACAACACAATTCATAATCATCCATTCCCTAAACTTGAGGATGATGTTATAAATATGGGTCCCTACAATTGCCTAGCTTTGATAATTGTCAAGTAAAAGATGAAATGTAAAATTCAAGCATTAAGAACCCAAATATAAACAAAATGAAAGAAGAAAAACCAAATTAAAAATATCTGCAATCCTACTAATGTAGTGTTAATTTCCTCCACAAGAACAAATTAGCTCCCAAGCTCAATAAGAAAGAATTTCTTTTTAAAAACCAAGCAAAGAAACACAAAATACAAAAGGTTTTTGGGGTACTTGCAATCCCTGGATTACCACAATGAATTCTCTTTGATTGTCTTAAGGTGGCAAAGTGCCCCTTTTATCTCTCCTCTCTTTGGTCTCTTAAAGAACTACCGTTACACACACAAATACCAAATCATACACACAATTGTGTCTCTCAGGATTTTCCACGCCAAACACACATCTCCTTGTTACATCAGAGTCTCCCGTGTACACGCCATCACACACACATATGAATAGTGTTGGTTGCATGTTGAAAAAGCCAAACACAATAGGGTCCACATTGAATTCTGGTTGCTGCAAGTGTCACTAAGTACCTCCCTTTCACACTGTTGAGAGATTCAATCACCGACATCTCTTTGGTCATGGGCACGCTTACCTTAGTTGAGGCTTTTAATCATAATTGCCAAGATGATTGAAGTTTTCAGTGTGCTTGAGCATTGAGTTGCAGGAGCTTGCTACGGACCTCTTTACACTAGATTTGAAGGCCCATGACCATGATATTCAGAAAGGCCTTGAGCCTCATTCAAAAGACATCCCATGAAAATTCAACAATATAGTGTAAAGAGGTCCTACAACCTCTTTTGTGCACTGCAGTTGTCAAGTGTAGAATAAGAGCAGGTCTACCCACATTTTCTGTTTGGGCCTCTACCTTTGATGATCACATCCAACATAGAATGAATAGTAAAAGCGAGAGACCATTTAAATGCCACCACATGGGCAAATCATTATGGCTGATCAATTGCAAGCAATCATTAAACACAAACTTGGCTTTTATGCAGATCACTATATCTTGTAGAACATTAAAGGTCCAAAGTCCAAATCCATTGTCATGCTCGTTGAGGGCTGTACTTCATCTAAGATGTAGTGTGTACACGCTATTTTATTGCTGCTACCCTAGTGGATGCTATCAAACATAAAATCAAAAAATACAAGTAACTGACCTAAAATTAATAAGTTAATTGACCATTTCATCACTGAGCCAATATTATTCCATTATTTTTTGCACCATGAAGAACATATAGTGACATTTGCATACATACGGGTTTTAAGTCAAGCACATTTTGTCAGCTCATGTGACCCAGCACCCAGGAATGCATCACCCGAGTTCTCCGATTTTGATGTCATCAAGTTGGATGCATCCCAATTTTGAAACACCTGGTACACCCTGAGCTATGTGGAGGTCAGTTGGCAACACGAACCCTTAAAAAAAGAGTGTTCTGTCCCTGCACAACATCACAACACGGTGATGGTGTGTTGTTCATGGGTGCTGCTTGACTCTGGCCCATTTTGTCTGGCTATTCTTGTGATATATACAGGTAAAGGCATGTACCCGCTGATTCCACAAGTTTTCAGGCACTCACCACTGGCAGAATTGGTTGTCATGGCCTATTCTTTCATTTCCAACCTGCATAAATGCTACTTTACAACTTTCTTACTCTACTTTGAGCATACCGACGCACATTCATGCCAATTAAGAGCTAGGCCAGGCCTCATAGTGAGTCACTACTTAGTGACACACCAAAATTATATGTCAAACATCTTCTATCACGGAATCTTTTGTAACCGATGATGTGAAAGAAAGAGAACCCAGTGGAATTCCTCATTATCTAACATGATGTGAAAGAAAGAGAACCCATTGGAACTCTTCATTTTCTAAGAGCCTATGCAGATGTGTGGATAGCTCTATACCTGAGGGCATTTCTATATTATTACATGCATTCCATTCCTTCAAAAAGAGAAACATATGAAGGATTTTTCTTTCTCATCAGAAAACTAAGTTCATCAGAGTCAGTCTACCTATCTAAGAAGGATTATTATTATTTGTCCCAATAGCAGGAAGGAAAGTACAGCTCTTTGCAAGCATCCCAAGACAACCCCCAAAAAAAAATGAAAGAAAACAACAGCAACTCAGGACTCCAGACGAGGGGCGAAGTTTTCTAAAAAAAAGCCCAAATCTGTCAGGAACAGAAGCCAGCCATCAGTCTATTATCTCAATACTCTCTCCCCACACCAAACAGTTATGTGCCATAAGACAACGGCTCCACAATAGAGTCTAGACTGTCACCTGCCATTAAGCTTGATTTGTGTGTTGTCCTTAGAAAATAATTGAACTTACAAGTGCAGAGAAGATGGCTTGTTTATTTACTGATTGATTTCTGTGCACACACACAATGCACAAAATCTCTCCTGAGTCCTACCTACTGAGTTCTCTCCATCTCACACTCAAACTGCAAGTAGCCTACTTAGGTGCTTAACTTTTACTGTTGAAAATCTATAAACAAATTTAAGGCCCTAGCCCTTGAATAATCTTAAGAATTCGGCCCTGTGAAAAGTCCCTAACACATGGTTGAGTCGTGTTTCTTTGCCGGGTCCAGATCCATGAAGACTCACTAGGTCTGGTTCTAAAGCTTGGGTCTGGGTCCATGTAAAGTCACTGGGTCTGGTTCTTGGTTGGTTCCATGTCCATGTAGACTTGCTGGGTCCTATTCATAGACCTGGATCTGGATCCAGACCTAGACACAGTGGAAAACCAGAACATGCCAACACTGGTTGAAACTTGGAACCTCTACGAACTTTTAAATGGGTTTTTACTTTTTGCTCCCAGAAGAGCTTCTTCACCCCTTGATTCCCTGGTTTAATGGCAGTGTGTGTGTCTCTGTGGGTTGTCTTCTTATTACAGCTTCTGCTTGCTTGACAACAGTTAAGCCTACTTACTTTTGCACTGGATCCACGGTATTTTTCAGTGTTGGGCAGGTATCCGAAAATATGTGAGAACTCTCCAGGGTTTCAAGCCGATTCTCAGTTTGAATACATCCGGGTATCATGTTGGGTCATACCCTTCATGAAACCCTGGGTTCTTTCTAAAGTCAGAACTGGTCATTTGAAACTGTGATATAATATATATATTAATATTTTGTTGAACCCCTGACAGGGTAGTAAAATATTTTAAGGTCAGGGTTTCAGCTTTCAGGGTTAGAGAAATCATTAGGTTTAAGGTTCAGCAGTCAGTAGGGTTTAGTGTTTAGTCAATAGTTAGATTTAAGGTTTAGTTAGTATTTAGATTTAGGGTTTAGACAGTAAACAGTGTTGCTCAGTGCAAAATTATATAAAGGAAGGGTTTTCATTTTTTTCTTCATTGTGTGGTGTTTTTTACTTTTTTGTTTGTTAATCACTTAGATTAGTTGCTTTGCTAGTGAGTTTTTGCACTTTTGCTTGTGCTCTCATTCTCATTGTTGTTGTTGTTAGATGGAGCTCTCGCTTCTTCTCCCAACATTGATGTTGTTGCCGTTCAATGGAGCTCCCAATCCTCTCAACTCTAGTTGTTGCTCTTCTTGATGGCATTCCTCCTTGACACTGTTACTCCTCTTCAACACTACTCCCCATGCTCCTCTTCAAAGGTGCTCCTCCTTGATGTTGTTGGTTTTGTTGCTCCTCCTCGACACTACCAGTCCTACTCCTTTTCAACAACCCTCCTCCTCGATGTTGCTACTCCTCTTGCCTTTCCTTGACATTGATTTTTTTACTCTTCCTCAACGTGACACCTTTTCTTCTTTCACTCGACTCTTCCTCCTCCATGCCACCCCTACTCTTCCCATTTTAGGTAGCTCTTTGCTCCCCCTTGATGTTGTTGTTCTTCATTTTTTATGTTGCTCCTACTTTTCCTATTTTAGATTAGTATTTCCCCCCCCTTTCATGTTTTTGCAGGTGTGGGAGTGTGATCGGACAAGAAATTAGTTGGATTTCTCTAGTGTGAACACTAGTTTGTTTTAGGGTTTTTGTTTTGTTTTGAGCAACCATCAACTTTTTTCATGCAGGCGGTGGAGTTTAACATTACTGTTCATTAGTAATTATGGATAGGAAACTTTGTTGTTGGTGTGTTATGTGAAACAGGTTAGCAGTAGACAATGGGTGGCCACGAGCGCTTCAAGCATGCAAGGGAGATGGGAGTAGGATGCGGTTGGACAAGGATAAGAAGGGGAGTTCAAGGGCAAAGAAGAGAGGTCTGTAGTTTTTGGATTGCATTTGTGGTAGATCTTGTAGAATCAAAAGCTTGCAAAAGTGAGTTAATGTTGTTTTGATCTTTGTTGCGCCAGTAGCTACATCATGGTAGGCATTGTGTTTTTGTTAGTGTTAGGCCCTATAAGGGATTGATGCTGAAAGATGATGATGCACAAAGGGGGTCCGAGCTATAGAATCAAAAGCATGTAGAGGGATGCATTTGTATGGGGCTTTTGTGGAAGCATTCTTAAAGTAGCAAATCTATGATGAATTTAAGCTAGAAACCTTAGCGGGTATCTTTAGATTGGGTAGAACGTGGGTACAAAATGGGAAAGATTACAAAAAATATCCATAGACCCATATTCTAATCAAAACTTTGTTTTTCCCAAGTTGTTGCAAGCCAACATGACATCTATTCTCCATCCTTAATTCGAAAACAAAAATCATCTTGTTTGTGGAACCAAAACAAGTATATTTTTACATTATGTCATAAGGTAGAGGGACATATTAGCATCTCATAATGAACCAAATGAACACAGAGGGTGTTGACCTCAAGCCAAATCCCATTAATTCATGTACTCACAATACTAAAAACTATTCTTGGTAGTAGTTAGACGGATACTACATAGAGATCTAAAAGGGACTAACATGTATGTGGTGCCTAGAATCCCATTCGGGTATAAAGATTTATGCCCTGATGGAATAGTAGCACCAATGTGTTGTAATAATGCATGAATGGTAGGATATAAGTTGCAAAAGTCATAGGTACAAAGTTTGGATTTGTGATGAAGAGATGTTTTTCGTACCCTTTTCTTTTGATTACAAGTGGACCAAGCTTTCCAAATTCAACTTCTTCAGGCTAGACTTGAAAGTGAGGTTGTTTGTTTTCAAATGTTTGTTTGTTGATGACTCATTACTTGTTTTGATTATCCATTTTTTTTTTGGGTAATTTTGATTAGCGGGTTTTGTTTGTTATGTGTAAGAATTATTTGGATATTGTACATTAAATCTTACACATTGCATTTCATTTGCACATTTGCATTTTGTATTTTTTCAACACATTGCATCTTTTTTAATTTTAAAAAAATTGTTTGTAAATGTTTAAATTGATTTCCATGCCATAAATAAACATAATCTTATTTTGGAAAAAAGTACACCTATTTTAATTTCTCCTATATGGTAGTTAGTATTATAGTAGAAAAAGGGGGAGTTGAGTCAAAATCAAAATTAGATTTTGATTGAAGAAGAAAATGAAAATAATCAAAATGAAATGAACATTGAGAAATATTTGGAAATAGTAAAAATGGAAATGTGCAAATAGAAAATTACAGAATTGAAGAAAATGTGGAACAAATAATGAAAAAATATTTGTAAAAATTACATATTCCAAGGAAAATTTGGAAAGGCCATAATAAAAATGCTCTATGTTAGGGATTTTATTATGTGAATGATGAAAAAGAGGTGGAAGTAGCAAATCATCAAGTCTTGAGATGCATTATGTGTTATGTTGATACAATAAATGTTTTTAATCCAAGAACTAAAGAAAGAAAAGGTTTAATGACCTATTATAAGACTTATGGTATATTTATTTCAAAGAAAAATGTAGATGTAGATCATTCCATATTTGCAAAAAAATTGAAAGAAAAATTAACAATGTAATAATAGAAAATGTTGAAAGATAACCTACAAAAAAAGGCCAAACATAACAACGCATTTTGGGTTTTGTAATTGGCCTTTTAACACTACATACTAATTAGAAATAACATATGTGACTAATGACTGGTGAGTTGTTAAACAACCCATGTTGTTTCACCCATTTAGTTGCAAAGCCTAGTCGTTTTAACAATTTGGATTTTTTAATTTTCTTATAATAATGAAATTCCATGTCATCATTAACTTTGGTGTGATGTGTAAAATGCATACCATTTCAACTTAGTTGTTTTATTTGATTAAATGTTACAAAAGACATTTTGATGAATGGATGACATGTGTCAAAAATCTATAAACATGTTGAGTCATTGCACATGACCAAAAGTCAACCTAATTTAACTTAACTAAGCTAACTACCTATGTTAAGCAACCTAACCTAAGCCAAGTGGCCTAGGTATCATAAGTTGCAAGAATGAAAATTTGAACCCTTCACCTTCACTTTGGGGTTTAAGTCTTCATCCATTTCACTATTACATTTTTTTATATTAATTATATTCAACACAAAGTTATAAAACTCAAAAATTCTAACCTTGAATTAACCTTGGCCACCCTATGTTGACCTAGGTTAACCTACCTGCTACCTAGCAACCTAACTTATATCTAAACCTCCCTAAGTTGACTTAAGATGAACAAGTTTGTAAATTTATCCTATTTATTAACCTAGCCTAGGTTAACCTAACCATTTTTAGGCTAAAAAAAACCTAAGATAATTATGTCACATATAGTCACGCCATAGTTGCACTTAGTTGCACAAACTTGAGGTGGTTACAAACTTGATGAAATATCTTGTAATGAGGCTACCTAAGTTGACTTGGCAAAAAACCTAAAGATAGGAACCTAGGCAAACCTACATAAATTAACCTATTTATAAGGTAACTTATTTTAGATATATTTAAACATACTAGATGTAGTAAATTTCTTATGTTTAACTAAATAACTTACAAGGTAGCTTATATTACAAAATAGGTTTTTATTAAATAGCCTACATACATAGGTTAACTTAATAGGTATGTTAAATATTTTTAAAAATCAAGGAATTATGTGTCACCTTTTTAAATGACTATAAGTATTATAATCATAATTATAAGTTAACAATAATTTTTTTAATACGCATACACATGCATGTGAATTCATGATTTCAAAAACCTCATGGCACATAAAACATTATGGCATGCCATGACAAATATTGGTGCCTAAATTCAAAACACACAAAAATTTATGATGTCACAAAAAATCATGGATTGCCATGAAAATTTGTGACACCTTGTTGCCAATGACATGTCATGTTATCATCATATGGAAGATCGAATCATTATGAATCACAAAGGACAACCATATATTCAACTAATTAATAAATGAAATTAGTTCATAAAATCAATGACATGAATTATGATGTGCAGTTAGTGCCACAAATCATGAAGTGTTGCGACTACTAGTCAACTTTGTTGCCAAGTGCCATGCCACATCAACATCACATGACCATGTGTTATTATTCACCAAAAGTTGCAAGAAACAATGGAATTTTGTTATTACCTAATTTTGGATGATTGAAAATACATTAATTTGATATTTGTGTAAAAACCATCAAGTCGTGCTATCGATTATAGTCGCAAAACTATAATGCCACATGGCACCACAATGTCTTTTTATAACTACACAATCATTAACATGAACTTGTAGTTACAAGTGTAGCAAAAAAAGACAACAATCATTTTAATAAGTAGTTGTAAAACCCAAGATGTGTTGTTGTGAAATGTTCCAAGAAATGCAATTTCTATTTTTTTTGTTGTTAAAAAACCTCCCAAAAATGTTGATGTGTGAAAAGTGGACTTTTTACAAGACCTTGGCCTTGTAATTGTGAAAATAACTTACCATTGCAATTTGTTGAGAATGTTTAATTTAAACATTTAATTTTACATTTGTCTCCTAAAGTTATCTTCCTTTCTAGAAAGCAATTTTCTCAAGAAGTATTACCTAACTTGGTGGAGAAAATGAAACAAGTATATGTTTTGTTAAAATCAACAAATTATATTTTTGCCACAACAAGTTTTGACTTGTAGATGTCCAAGGGGGCGCATGATTTATTTACTCTTGTTATTATTTTTTTGGGATTTGATTAGCAACCTAAACATGTAACTACTAATTTGTTTGAAGCAATATAAATTATTGGGCAAACATTGGCTAATAATTTAATAAAATTGCTTGATCAATATGGGTTAAAAATGAGGGCTCAAATTTAAATACTATGACAATTGTTTTGAAAGTTGTTATGAAATGTGATGAAAGTTTCAAGACTATTTGTTTAGGCCATTTTTTTCCTAAAGAATGTCAATATGTTATTATTAACGAATTGTTTTGTAAAATCTCATGTTTGTTTTAATTATGTTTATAGAGTCCGATTTGCAAAAATGTATAACTTGGCATAAAAAATCTGGGAGGGGCATACAAAAATGGAACAAGGTTTGTTCAGATTCTAATGTTCCCTTCAAAAAATGAAATATTTAGTGAAAACAAGGTGATTATTTAATCTATTGCATTTAAATTTTTTTTATAGATTTTTTAACAAAATCATTATGTTTCAATAAGCCTTGCAATTCAAGGATGTTATTATCCTTTGTTAGAATAGGTTAAAATAAGTGGAAGAATGCCTCCTTTTTTTTACTTGGGACATTTTTAAAATAATTGTGGATTTTTTAATTTTTTGTTGTGATTACTTGTGTTTTGAACAATTTTAGTAACATGTAGTTATTTTCTAATGCACTACAATAAGCCATTATTATGTGCTTAAAATTCAAGGAAGAAAATATAAGCCCATATGCCCTAGTCAATTTGACTGATGATGATTTTGAGATCATTTTTGAGTTGTTGTTGTTTGTTTCCAACATCAAAAGGGAACTTTGTGGTGTTTTAAATTCCTTTTTAAAAAAGAAAAAGAAAATGTGAAGTGAAAAAAGTTTACAAATATGTTGTCTTTGATGCTAGACCTTAGATTCAAAGGCCTTCACCTAATATTTTCTTTTGTTGGCCTAGAGGAATGTGTAAGTATTCTAGATGAATATGATAAGGAAACCTTATATCCTATGCTTTTGAAATGTTATCATCATTTACATCCAATGATAAAATTTGTTGGATGTGTAAATCAAACAACTGAAGATTGTAGTCTGGATATTCAACATACTGCATCCACAAGCCCATCAACATTAAAAACTTGTCACGAGTGGATTATTGATTTTCAAACATTATAAGTGAATCCTAAAGACATCAAGTGTCTTCTTCAATGGTGGGGAAAACATGATATCATGTTTTTTATAGTTGGTTTTTTTGCTTGTGAAATCTTAGGCATTATAAGGTTGCAAATTGAAATTGATTTTTTTTCCTTTAATGAATATACTTACAAACCTAATGATATGTCATTTACAATCAGACAACTTAAATTTTCTTATTCTTATGAGTAAAAATTGGCCAAGTGATCCTAGAGTTGGATATAAATCACCTTCCAATTTAGTAGAGTTAATTCAAATAAATTTAGATTTTGAAGATGAGTTAGAAAAATTTGAAGGTTCATTTGAACGTGATGAAACTAGTTGGTCCCTTCTAGGACCTAGAGTGGAGGTAAGCTTAACACCCAATATTTTGAAGGGTATTAATATTTTTACTGTCGATGTAATTAAAGACTGTCCATATAAAGTTTGTGAATACCATAGTGAAATGAAGGCAACAAGAAAAAAAATCTTTATTTTGAAAGTATTTGAAATGATGCCATGTGGCACTCTGAAATTTCAGATTGCATTTTGAACCCTTAGGCCTACCTCCACTAATAATCAACATATAAAATGTTGAAAGAAATTTAAGAAATTTTTTGAGTGCAAATTTTTATTTAAAATATAAAAGTTAATGTTTGAAATAATAAATTTTATAATAACTGGTGTGTGAAAACTGCCTTTGAAAATCGATTGGTATAAAATGTGTGAGAATCGGCGCTTTGACAACCAGGTGAAATTACGTTTTACAAATTTTTGAAACCCTGCCCAGTTCTTTAAAATATGAAAATAGAAAAGGAACAAAAGAACCGAGTTGAGTCTCTAGATACATTCTAATACCCAGACCTGGCGGTTCTCCAAAAAACTAGAGAACCACCCAACATTGGTATTTTTCCAACCAATGTGTTCACTGTTGGTGCTACATAGTTTAGCTATATAAAACTGCATAAACTCATTTTTTAACAAAAATAATTCAAGAAGAATTTTCATCTGCATAAAGCATTTCTTGGGGATCTTAGAATCTCTACACGTTGTTAATCATGTAGCCAAATTTGGAGTATCATTATTGCAAAAAAGTCTTCTGGTGTGCCAGTTTTAACCAATGTTGTTGCTCTAAATAGTTCAGCAAAATACAAATTTCATAAACTCATTAAAAACAACAATTAAGTGGAATTTCACCAATGTTGCTGCTTTGTAGTTTAGCTGTATTAAAAAAAAAAACCACAAAAACTCATTAAAAAATAATTAAAGAACAATTTCACCAATGTTTGCTGCTTTGTAGTTTAGCTGTATAAAAAACACATACTTAATAAACTCAATTTTTTTCTTAGAAAATAATTTAAGGATAAATTTCCCATCTGCCAAAAAAAGGCATTTCTTGGGGGCACGATCAGGCTTTAGAATCTCTATGGAGACGTGAGTCAAGTAGTCCAAATTTGCAATTTCATAATTGCAAAGAGTCGTCTAGCGTTTCCAGTGTCTTGTACTTACTTCCTACGAGTCTCCAAAGCCTGACACAGATTTTGGGGAAGAGGGTTTCAGCCTGCAGACTGCACTGATGAGTGTGTGTGAGTTTCACAAGGTTTTATTTATTTATTTATTTATTTAT
>Ga0209208_10006125_pt1 | contig 16595 bp, 23 predicted proteins | sample S1TSphfallax_3_FD_187694 | JGI IMG/M metagenome (GOLD analysis project Ga0209208, IMG submission 187694) | Host-associated microbial communities from peat moss isolated from Minnesota, USA - S1T2_Fd - Sphagnum fallax MG (SPAdes) (version 2) | ecosystem: Host-associated > Plants > Peat moss >...
TTTCCTGGATGCACTTGTGGTCAGTACACCAAGTTTGTGCTTTCGTTCAACTCATGTTTCCTGGACATGCACAGTGAGAATACCAAGACAGCATTGGTGGACTCCATGTATGTGTTTTTGAAGCGGCCCGAGTTCAGCAAGTACATATCAGAGTTAGGGAGTGTGAGCCCGCGCATCCTTCTGACGGGTCCTCCTGGTATGTACTTGCATTGTCCCCATCTGTAATTGTATGAGCTTGCATAGGTCTAGGTATTCAGCAGTAGGGAGTGAAACAAGAGATTAGTAGTCAGGGGTGTAGGGTTCTTGGGAGATTAGGGTGTCATAGTAATGCTCCATCTTCTGTATTGTACTATGCACTGTTTTTAGTGTAGGCAACTCTGTGCCTTAGGCTTGGATGCTTGCTTGTACAGGGCCAAGCTGAAATGAACTTAAGCTTCTATCCTCATCTGTTCTTTGCAGCTTGAATGAGGATACTATTGATTTAATTCTTTTTTTTTTGGGTCAACTATATCTCTTCAGTGCTAGCCAAAGTTGTGAGCAAATCTTTGTATTGTTTCTAGAAAATCGGGACACTCATTTGTGTAGAATTGTTTGCTCAAAATTTTGGGCGGGTGGTTCCATACTATTCTTACACCCACCATTGGGAGCTGACAAAGTCAGTGGTGAGTGATGGCAGCTAGTCACTGCTATTCATGGTGAAAAGTGATGGTCTGAGTGAGTGACAGTCATAAGGTTATGGCCACACTCGTTCTCGTTGTGAGTCTTTCTCTGCAATCTCATACATATGTACTGTCTACTGAGAGATCTGCTGGGTTATAAGAAGGCTTTTAAAGTCAAATTGGCTGCCTGTGTTGGTTGCAGGATCAGAAATGTACCAGGAGATGTTAGTGAAGGGCTTGGCACAGCATATGCAAGCTAATTTGCTTGTGTTTGATAGTGCTCGTGTTTATTTGGAGGTATGTATCTTTCCTATACCTCTCTCATTGACAAACACTCTTAAAGTTTTGTCTTGTTCTTTTGCCTTCACTGATTCATTTAGAAACTTCTTTCTTGATTTAGTTGAGACATCACCAAGGGTTGGGCAACTCATTGAGTAAGTTGGCACAAGGAAGTTAGATATTTATACCCTAAGAAGAAGGTGCACTGTGTCTAAATGATTCCAACCAGATCCTGAGCCCAATAGAAAAGGTTGGCTGGAGGATCATACCTGAACACAATCATTCAAGTCATGTTTGAATCCATTTTGATCCATTCAGTGGCTGACGAGTAGGTAATGATGATACAGGCAAGTGAGTTAATTCCTGGCAGCAGAGAGACAGTGGCAGAGCAATCAGAATCTGTGAATCAGCAGGCTGCAGATGCATCTGTTCAACTCCTGCACAATGGATGTGGGGACTTAAAGGACATGGTAGGAAATGCACCATATTGTTCTGTTCAATTCTTTTCAACTCTGTAAGCTGGAACTTGTTTGGAAGGTACTTGATTTGTGTTTTTTGGTACATTCATAAGTTCAAACTGCAAGAGTTTTTGTTTGACAATTGGGTTTTGAAATTGCCTCTTCCCTTTGTGGTAACTTTGGAAGCCACAGAGCTTTTTCCTGTGGGATCTGTGTGGCAGTTCCTTTCAATGAACAAACCAGTAGCTCATGTTGAGAGTTTCATGTAGTGCATGGCATCTTTGTGCACAAACAAACAGTGGGTATTTTTCCTGGCATTGTATTGTGCAGGCACAAACCCCATCACGATCTGCTGACAGTGTCAAATTAGTTAGAAATACATCGTCCAATAGTCACAACATGGATGCAGCAGGGATAGAGGTAACTCCTTTTGGGATGTTGTCACACTTTCACACAAAGAGCAATGGAGACAATCTTAATGTAGATTCCAAAGAGCTGGTAACTGCTGTGGCTGCTGCAGCTGCAGCTACTACTGCTACTGCTGCCAAGGCTCCCAGTGACTCCCGCCGTGCTCTCAAGAAAGGTATGGACACCTACCTATGAGGAAGAATTTTAAAACGTTTGCAGTTCCTTAGTGGTAGGGAAAACCAGAGTGCAGATGGCAATCAAGTTGTATGTGCTGTGAGGTAGCATGTCAAAGGAAATGTGTTCTTGTGGAGCATCTGATTGTTGCTGATACAATGCTGTTTTCAACTGTCTATATGGCTATGAAGTGTACTTGCTCATTGAGTTATAGAGTTTTAGTTTGTTGTATCCTGTGATACTGAAGATACATTTTATTTTGTGAAGGTGATCGGGTGAAGTATGTTGGAGCCAGTAATGCTGGCACAACAGGGGGCCTTGCTGTTTTGAGTCATGCACCACCACCTGGGTATCTTGCCATATCTCTTAGTTAGAAACTTTAAGTTTCTCTTCACTGCTGTCCATATGGCTCCTGGTTATTCATCTTCGCTATTTGCTTGGTTAAGTGTCTTCTGTTTAGAATTTGACTGTGATTAGCACGTGTCAGGATTAAAAGAAGTATGAGATTGCTCACCATGGGAGTTCCAAATTATGATGCAGAGGGCCGGCAATTGGCTCAAAGGGACGTGTGCTCATGGTTCTTGAGGACAATCCCAACAAAGTTGGGGTGCGCTTTGACAAGCCTGTGTACGGTGGCAACAACTTGGTTGACCTCTGTGAGGATGGCCATGGCTTCTTCAGCAATGGTATGTCACTTTTCTTTTTTTTCTCACCCTTTTTGATACCTTTCATACCCAAATTTCATCGTCAATCACATGACTCTGTGGGTTGCAATGCTAGTGAGCCATCTCTGGTCTACTTCATGGGTCATGTTCCCTGTGCATCTGCAAAACTTCTGCTCTGGGCAGGGATGCCAAAACTGGTGTAGGAGGGAGACAGTAGGACACTGCTGTTCTCAGGGATATTCGTGCTTGCTTGACAGCTGCCAACAAATCTTTCATGCAGTGTCAGAGCTTCGGCTGGAGCCTCCCGGGACAGACATGGACAAACTTGTGTTGGAGTCTCTGTTTGAGGTATGTTGTACATTCCTGACTTATTATTGGACTTGTGAAGATGTTTGGTCCTTGCACACTTTCTGTTGTCTTACAAAGTGTGGACCAAACCATCTTAGGGAATTTAGCCACATGTTACAGAGTGGAATGCTTTGTGGCTTCAACTTGTTGACAGTTTTCTAGGTTGCTCAGCAGCTTGCTCTGGGCATGTGAGCATATGCAGGTAGTCAAGGCGGAGTCACAGAAAGAGCCATTGATCCTTTTCATAAGGAATGTAGAGAAGTCAATCATTGGGAATTTTGAGCGTTATATGAAGCTAGAGAGCCTGAAAGAAAATAGGCTGGTTGTTATTGGTTCACACACCTTGGACCAACACAAAGATAAGGCTAGTCCTGAGCCTCTGTGACCATTGACTGCAAGTAAATAGGTCAAAATTTTGTTTTTCCTGCAGTGTGTTTGTGGGTTGCATTGATTCTTGGTTGTTTGTGTGTTAAAAGTGTTAATTCCACATCGATGGAGTCCCTTTGGAAGGAGGTGAAAATGTAATGCTCTTGGGGTTCATTGTGCAGGGTCATTCAATTTCTTCAATCTCCACAAAGGGGGGACACAATGTAACTGCTCTGTTGGATCTCTCTTTCCTGGTAGGTCTTTCTGTCTTTCGAAGCACCAGTGGGTTTTTTGGTACTCTTTCTCACTTGTGTCACCACTCACGTTTAGTGTCTGATTTGCTTTCGTGCCTGTACCTGTACCTGTCTTTGGTGCCTGTGAACACATGTATGTTTGAATGAGTATGTGGATTATACATGGGTGTGACCAAATGTAACTTGATTTACATGGCAGGACCAACTGGCGTCTCGCATGGAGGACCACAAAGGTGAGGGTCCAAAGGCATCTAAGATGCTGGTTAAGCTGTTCCCTACCAAGATTCATTTACAGCAACCTCAGGTACTTGTTGAACACTTCTCCATTTCTGTTGTTGTAGGTTAGTACTGCCCACTGTCCTTTACATTCAGCAATAGATTGTGCAGTCTATGTGATGTTGCATTGTTGGATTCTATGGAATTGCACTATTGTTCAATGGTAGCACATTGTCATACTTTGACTAGAGGCTGTCTCTCAGTTGACATGTAGTCTTTGTTGGATCCAATATTTCCTGGTCTTGTATAAAAGAGCGATGTGTTTGGTTTGGGTTCAACATAGCAGTGTCAGTTGCACAACAGTTTTTGGACACAGTTTCCAAAGTAGTGTGACTGGAAGCTTATGCAGGAAGAGGCACAATTGACAGAGTGGAACAGAAAGTTGGAGCAAGACACTGAAATACTCAAAGCAGCGGCCAACAGGCAACATTTACGCGTGGTATGTTTGGAGTGCATTGTCACATTTCAAGTTGGTGTCCTGAATGAATGATGAAACAATTGGGTTGTATGAACTCTTGAGGGACTTTGGATGAAGTGCTAAGACTTTAGCCTTCTAAGGTTATATTGTTGAGTGGGGCTAAGAGGGGGTTTGTACAGGTGATGGGAGCCTCAAATGTAGACTGTGATGACCTTGCAAGCATTGACATCCGAACACATTTGCTAACACATGAGAGTATGTCCATTGGGTGCTTGATTTCTCTCTTGTGTATTATGTGGTTTTGGTTCTTTTTGTGTGTAGATTGTGCTGAATGTTGTGCAGAGCTGCCTTCACTTGTCAGAACTCTATGAAGTTACTATTAACTAACTACACTTTGGGTCCAGTGGCAGAGAAAGTTGTGGGATGGAGCATTAGTCACCACTTGCAGAATACATTGGAGCCTGTCTTGAGGAATGGTAAACTCATCATAAGTGCTGAGAGGTTAGTCAGATTGCTTCTGGTGTTTAGTTATGATAGGTGGATGTACATTTGCAGGAGTTTTACTTGTGGATGGAGTGGTGTGTGTTGAGACCTAAGAGGGAAAACATCAGCAGTTGGTTAGTTTCATCTGTTTCTTGGAGAAACAACCTTATTGCACTTCGAACAGCATAACTGACAGGATAATTTGGATGGGTTGTCAGTATCCAGCATAGTTTGGCGGAAATACAGTCTGTGCAGCGCAGTTCCTCTTCCCAAAAGAAGAACCTAAAGGTTAACCCTTTGTTTTTGTTCGCAATTTTTTGGGGAGTGCTGTTGGAAGAGTGGAAGGGGAAAGTGAGGAGAGTGATGCATGAGCCACAGCTTTACTACTAGTGACTACAGTGGGGATTTCTAAAGAATTATGAACTTTCATGTTGTTAAGCAGGAGGTGTACCAGCAGAACTAACTAAAGGAGGAATGTGACAGGATGTGGTGTGTGATAATGAGTTTGAGAAGATGCTGTTACCTGAGGTCATCCCTCCAAATGAGCTGGGGGTGACGTTTGACCACATTGGTGCCTTGGATAATGTCAAAGAGACCTTGCGGGAATTGGTGATGCTTCCCTTGCAACGGCCTGAGCTCTTCCTGAAAGGCCAGTTGACCAAGGTATATTTTTTGGAATAAGGCAGACATTATTATTCTGAATTTGGACTTTTTTCTCCCTGAAAGAGAGGAACTTCCAATATGTCATCCAAGTGGCATCTATATACTTGACTTTCTGCAGATGTGCAGGGTGTGATTCCTCCATAGACAAAACCCTGGTGAGCTAGAATTTTCTTACACTTGTTTTACTGCCTGCAGCCCTGCAGGGGTCTGCTGCTGTTTGGACCTCCAGGCACTGGCAAGACTATGCTTGCCAAGGCAGTTGCAACAGAAGCAGGGGCTAACTTCATCAACATTTCCATGTCCACGATTGCTTCTAAGGTTATCTATTTTGCACATTTGTTAAGTGATATTATTTTTTTCTGTGGAAGGTTTGGTTGCCTTGACTTTTTACTGAGCTGTGTATTTGGTGATGCACTTGATAGTGGTTTGGAGAAGCTGAGAAGTATGTGAAGGCAGTGTTCACCCTGGCCAGCAAGATCTCCCCAAGTGTCATCTTTATTGATGAGGTATTGACATTCTTTCTTTATTACTATATGATTCCATTGGGTGTTGGGGATCTTGTCTGTGCCCATTTATGTCTGTTCCTCATGGGGCAATTCCTTTGTACTTTGGTGTCCTTTATGGAGTGATTAGGGTTCTGACTCTTGAATTGTGTGCAGGTAGATAGCATGCTGGGACGAAGAGGAAAAGATACTGAGCATTCAGCCATGCGCAAGTTGAAAAATGAGTTTATGGCTAGCTGGGATGGGCTGCGCACCAGAGAGAGGGAGCGTGTGTTGGTGTTGGCTGCAACAAATCGACCTTTTGACCTGGATGAAGCGGTCATTCGTAGGTTTCCACGCAGGTCTTCTCTCTAAAGCAATTTGCTCTCCTTTCTTCCTGTATGTGATTTTGTCTGTATTTGATGGTCAATGTTCATTGTATAGGAGTGATATCAGCTACTTCCACCTGCTTGCATTTGCAATGCATCCATTGGGTAGGTTTCTGGAGTTAATTATAGACACAGGAAGATGCAAGGTTAAAATTCACTGACACATTTGGAACTGTGAGCAGGTTGATGATAGATTTGCCAGATGCAGATAACCGAGCAAAGATCTTGAAGGTCATTTTGGCAGAAGAGGACCTTGCTCCAGATTTCAATGTTGAGGAATTGGCTGCTGCCACAGATGGCTACTCAGGCAGTGATTTGAAGGTCCGCACTCTAGAAGGCTGTTTAAGCTTGTAGTGTTTCCCGGGTAATGCTTTTTAACAGGACAAAAGCACAGCCCCAATTTTGAAAATGGAGACTGCAGATCAAGGATGGCTGACACTGCTTATGTGTGCTTGTAACAGAATCTGTGCACAACAGCAGCGTATAGGCGCATACGAGAGTTGCTTGATAAGGAAAAGAAGGTAAGAACATGTCAAATAATTGATGGGTTGGTTGGGAATGTTGCCAATGAGAGTCTTGCTTCTCACTTACTTATGTTGAAATGGACAGGACAAAGAAAGATCCAAAGCTCAGGGTTTGGAGCCTCTTGCTGTTGAAGCAGGAGTCACACCCTACATTCGTCCACTGAACATGGCTGACATGCGACAGGCCATGGATAAGGTAGCTTTTAAGTTGAGTAAAAGATTGTCTCCATTTATTTGTTCCTGTTGTGTCAAATTATTGACCTTATCATCACCCAATTCTCATTGTATATAAATGGCAGGTTCGGTCAAGTGTTGCATCAGAAGCTGGGAGTATGTTAGAACTCCAGGAATGGAATGAGCAGTATGGGGAGGGTGGCACTCGCAAAAAGACAACACTAAGTTACTTCATGTAAAAAGGAAATTTTCCACATATAGGGTGCAGGCCGGAGTGACATCAGGTGACAAGCTGTTTCTAAGTGCTGCTCTCTTTTTCAGCATCTGCAATGCAGAGATTAGTGGAGCAGCCCCTTCCTCCACTGTGGTGAGAAAAGCACACCCATGTAGAAGAGCTCTCAGTAGAACAGAGTAGATAACTCTCACCATGCCAAAAGATTTGAGGGTTATCTAACTTTTGAGGTATTTTTGGGTTTGATGAGCTTTTACCAGATTGAACAAGGAGAGAGTACTGCGCAAAAGTCTGGTTTTTGGAGTCTGAATGGACAATGAAGGTGGACAGTACTGCAGCCTTTGCATGACATGGGATTGTTTCACTATGTTATGCACTGAAGTACCCACACACACACACGAATGCAACCATGGGAGATACGGCCATGGGATGTATAAAAAATTAGTCTAAATGGATTATGGTAATAGTGTGCACAATTGTTGCTATATTCGAAGTGTCTGACTGTTTAAGATCAGCCAGCTAGAGTTTCACAAGCATCATTCATGGTGATGATACTGCAGGTTGTATTCAGAATGTGGGAGTGGACAAAATAATTCTGGCTTGTACTGCAACTGTCGCCTTTTGAGACACTGCCTCATAATTTATGAGCAATTGCAATGTCCTGGTGTTATTACACAAGCAAACTTGGGTTACAGAAGTGGCATTTTCTGTTCTTGTTTGTCTGAAGTTTTATCCTCACTCTGGTGCAGGCAGGGACACAATCTGCAAGGGGATGAGGGGATGATGTATCCTAGGTTGTCAAACTCTGGGTGTTCTTTTGGAGATGTCACTCCTGCAATTATCTTTAGATTCAAAAGACGAGATCGCCGAAGAAGGCAATGTTAGTCAGCATTTTGTGATACATGTGTTTTCTATTGGTGTCTTGAAACTGCTATAAATATTGTACATTTGATCCACTGCTAATTAGCTACGTAAAGGTCAATTTAAGGAATTGCATCAGGCAAACTTGGAATTTCTAGACTGAAGGACATAATGCTCTCTTGAGGAGTGGCCTCACAATAATTCTTAATTGTGCATACTGAAGAGAAGTCTGATCCATTTATGTACCAGAGGCCCAAGAACAGAAGATTGGAGATGCAAGTTTTGTACACTTCAGCCTGACATGAACTGGGAAATCACGGAGAGGATCTTTGAAAACTTTAACCATGAAAGTTGAGACCAATTGCTCAACCAAAATGGCACAATGGATCTGCTGTTTGTTGGGATTATGCAACCTGGCACCCACCAGTGCCCCTTCCATTGGAAACCCATTTTGTACTAAGTAAATGGCAAGGGCATACAGGTCGTTGTAAATAGTTGAGGTGTGGAGTTAAAACTGCTTGAACCCTCTAATTGGATGTAATCGATTGTGAGCTTATGGGTTACTGGACACAAAAGAGTGTGAGTTATGAGGTTTAGCCAACTAGAATGTGCAAAATGGAATTAGGAATGTACAAAAAGGTCAAAAGTAAGCAAGATATAAATGAGGAGCTCTTCTCCATTGGCATGTTGCCACATTAATGAGATGCTCCCTACAATTGGTTATGGAATGGTCAAACCCCTGCCTGTTATGTTGGGCAATGCACCATGCAAGTCCATTAGGGACAGCCAGGTGATGATGGACAAGGGCAAGCCCATTTCATTACATTAGGGTTTAGGGTGGCGGATTCAAATGATCTTAAAAAGAAATTCACTTTCAACAAGCATTTTGGTGGGTTTAGTAAGACTGGAAGATTATGTCACATAATGTGATCTGCAACCCCAGACCTTAATGATTTCAGTTATGGATGAATGGCAACCAAGTTACCAAGGTTCCTAGTTCCTACCTTGGTAACCTATCTTGTCAACTCTTGTACTTCCACCTCATACTACCTATGTAACTAGGTATGTAAGTAGGCAATATCATAGGAAAGTAGGTAGAGAATGTAAGTGATATACAAAATTGGATCAAAAGTTCATCAAAATTAGCAAAAGTAGTTGGAATTCATACTAGTAAAACGACAATTTCTCCAGAATTCTCCCAATTTTTTTTGTTTAAAAGATGATAAATTTTGTCTGAAAACAAAACACTGATTACAGTACTATGGTGGAACCTATCGAAGGAAGCTGTTGGATGTCTAAAAGTCTCTACTTTTAGACACTTGACATAGTGAGGTGTATGGATATCAACACAAGTAGAGAACCAATCAACATAAGACCGAATTCATGCTTTGCGACAGCCTTATTCTCATAAAATACTTTTGAGAGTTAATAAAAAACACACAGCAACATCATATCACCAGACAAAACAGTCAAGAATTCAGTATATATCCACGAGCTGACCTCTTTTATTTCTGCATAGTATACATCACAACTGCTGCATAAAGGGAAGGAAGGGGAGGACGCGGAGTTGGTTCTGGTAATACAGTCTAGGTAGTGATACTTCGATGCTGGGCATCTAGAATAGAAATTCATGCCCCATCTTTTCAAACTCAGCAACACAATCACATGCCTGGCTTGGTATCCGAATGCCTCTCTCTAGCAGCACAACTTTGACTTGCAGGCCTAAAACCTGTAAATTTTTTTCTCCAGAGCAGACAACTAAAATTCATATCATCCCAGTGTGCATCCATTGTCGAAAAATTATTGTGGAGAGAAAAATATAGTAGCAGTATCCCCTCGTGTATGTGAATTTGTCCCTCTGCACTACACCAAGGCAATCCTATTGCCGTCCACATTAATTAAAAGAAGAGCCTCTTGTGGAAAATAGAAGCTCTATATCCCTGCAAAGGCAGTGTTATAAAAGGCCCTTGCAAGGCTCCAAATCACAGGCAAGGTGGAAAACGATTTAAAGAGATGACTTATGCACATCCACATGCTTCCCTCTTTCCATTTATCTGGATTTTTTTAGAAACAAAAACACAGCATGAGAAATGAAAAGGTGATGGATGTGGAAGATGGGGAGGAAATCAAGCAAGAGAAAAGAGAGAAAGGCTCAAGAGAGTAATTTGGAGTTTTTGCTTCATGAGTTCTGTCTCCTGCTATCAAGTGCGGCACCTTCTTTCAGCATATCATTGGCATCTGTCTCCATTCCCAGCTTTGAAAGTGCAGCAGCTTGCATATAAAATGCTGTTGGCCATTCGGGATGGACATATTGCGCTTGCATTGCATCACGTAAAGCTGCTTCAGCCTGATCACTCAGCAAATATGCCAGACTTCGTCGTGCAAACACAGTTGGTGACACCATTGTTCCTACATCAACAAACTGTGACAAAAAATGTACGGTCAACATGATGTGCCCTGCAACTCATCACATCAACTGCTGCACCCAAAACAAGGGCAGGTTTAGGGCAATGCTGATACCTGTGAATAACAGTCAATAGCAACCCTGAAATCCTTCTCACGGAATGCCATATCACCTCGCTTTCTTGAGTTAAGCATGTCTTGCATTTGTTTTGTCCACACCTGGAATGACAACTGCAACCCCCAACTCCACTTGCTTTTACATGTTGAGAAAAGGAGAAAACTGAATTCCGTTCAAGTGAGTATTAGATCGTCCCCTCCCACAAGTAATCAGAATCAATCACTTAAGCCTCTCTCCTCACAACCCACAATAAGGACCTGCAGAGTGAATTGTCTCCATAGAAAACACAACAAGCAGGTAGGCTTACTGAACAGTACCTCATTATCTGTACCCTCATCATCTTTGTAGCCTGTCTTTACCAAAATCTCATGCACTGCTGTGAGATCATTCCGAGAACAAGCTTCCCCTAGTGGTGAGAATGTCAGAGTTGGTACAGAATCCCCCCGTGAGATCCCCATCATTGTGTACGAGGGTACCTGCTGTATAATTTTCCAACCCATGCATCCCCAGCAGCTCCAATCTCAACCACTGTAATGGCTTCTCTCTCTGACTAAATGACAAAAAACATCATTCACTCCAAGACACATGACAACTGCAACTCCAACTTTGATTTGAAAAAACAACAACCACCTGGATATTGCTCAGCATTCAATGTGCACTGGACTACCAATTTCCATGGTTATTGCAAAAATGGAATGCTTGTCTAAAAAATTTCTGTGATTCTATTACCTCACTAGAATGGGTGAGGAAAAATTCAGAAGTGACAGAAACTCAGTTATAGTACAGATTACCCTAAACCTAGACTTGTTCTAGAACCAAGTCAACCAAGTCATTTGACACCACTGTAAGACAACTCCCAAGTTCCAAGCAGTTCATGTCATGAGATGCAGCAACAAGATGTGGCAAGATACCTCAGTTCTTCGTTGCAGTGGCGTGAGTGCAGTGACAAGCATTTTGGCATTGGGTCGCTCACGTGGCTCAAATTGTAGGCACCGGGAAGCAAGACGCACTAGTTCTGTCCCATCATCATTTGTGAACTGACCGTCCAAGTAGGAGTCCATAAGCAGAAGCATATTTTTTCCTCGTATCAAATCCAGTGCCTGCATCACCCATTACTCATTTTGCCCTCAACTTTGAGTCATCTGAGCTCACAGAAGTCCACCCTAAAACTATGAAACCTCTAGGCTACTTCAACTCTAGTCCCTTCCAAGAAAACCTTGGATCAGAAATTAAGAAATGTAAGGAATAATTCTCAGATTTTTCTGCCCTCTCATTCAGAACAGCCACAAACAACAGTTTATTAATTGATTCAAGATTCATATAATATTTCTGGACAAAGATAGAGAAAGGGTTATGTCACACTCACATGGCTTGGAGGTATGTGCTTCCCACTCAATAGGTCTAACAACACAGTGCCATAACTGTAAATCACACTTTCAGGTGTTACCCGTCCTACACATACCACCCAAAGTTTTAGGTTACAAATGCATTAGTTCACATCCCATATCAAGTGGAAAATCCAACTTGAAAAACTGACCTTCAGGTCCTGATGGAGTTTGGCATTCCACTAAGCAGTCGCTGCAATTATATGGCTGCCTTCAATTGAATCCTTAGTTTGAAATTGAAACCTTCAGTTTTCCATTCCAATATTTTCTTCCAAAAGAAATCCTATTGAGGATTAATGATGGGTCTGATCCTCCTGGTTGGATACCTGTTCGCAAGTACTCAGGAGGAGTGTAGGCAAGATTAGTGCTATAACTCTTGCCATCCCTGCTATTCTTCATGAGGCCAAAACACGAGAGTCGTGGATCACCATCCTGCAACCCAACAGAATATAATCCATTGGTACAGCCCGTAGCTAGGTCCACTTTTCTTATTCTAGGATCTATTTATTGGCAAAAATGATTTCTGATTTCAAGAGTATTTCTGCATGGACTCACTGTAGCTATATCAACAAGTAGGGAACAAGAACGATTCATCAGGAATGGTTAGAGTCAGGTCAGGTGGTATGATGCCTGGTCAAACAAGACCCGATATGCATTGAGGTCATGATAGAGACGGAGCCCATTATTGGCACAATGATCTAGAGCCTGAGCAATGTAGAGTGCCACACGTAACCGCATTCCCCATTGCATTGGCTGCAACTCCCCTGTGATATATGACATGTCAACAAATCTGATTTGCAAATAAATTGGACAAAGGAATTGCCTGTTGCTGTTACAGACAATACCCAAAGTCTGCTGTTGACTATGAAGAGCTAGCAAACTCAGACTAAGTCCAGAGGTTCAAAATCCTTGCATCACAAGCTTGACACACTAATCTGTATGTGAGCAAGGACCACAACTTACAATGGAAGAGATGCTTGGCAAGAGTATCATGGGGCATATACTCAGCTACTAGCAGGCGCTCGTCACCCTCACTACAGTACCCAATCAGATTAACCAACCTCTCGTGCCTTACTTGTCCCACCTTCCATGCCTCATCCTGCCATAATAACATCACATTGCACCTGATGAGAGACATCACCACATGTCAAATTCGCATCAGACTGTGATGCAGAATTGAGACAAAATGACCATCTTCAAGATTTTTGCTGATGCCCTGAGATAAAGCAGTTTCAAATCTTTGACCACAGAGATTCGATCTCTAGCTGCAACTTGTGTGTGATGAAATGGAGGAAGGGGGAGAATAATACCGCAAAACCCTTGGGGTCAGGCCATGCAGCTTTAGGGAATCGCTTAACCGCAATCAGGTGATTCTGTTCAAGCCTGCCTTTGTATACAAAATTCGGTGCTTTCTCTCCACTTTCTGACACAATGAAGTCTGCATTAAATCCATTTGTTGCCAACTTCAGTGACTCCAATGAATACTCCCTAAAGGCTGGCACTTCCTCTGGCTCTGGTCGCAATCCATTTTCTGCACACAGTACCACACTTACTGTTAAATGCCAAATTCACCCACTCTTCATAACAGAAGAGGGAGATGTGCATCCTGATCCAGCACCATGGATCGAACTTGCACCTAGCTCTCTTCTGTACAGATTTGTGACATTCTCAAGCTTTAACTTGCCCAGAATACACCCTAGAAACACAGCACTTTGGAACCAAACCCTAATTTGAGGATGGCAATTTCTTGGCATATTCCATTTCACAGCAGACAGAGACTACACCATTCCATTGCACAATCAATCGTGCTAGAGAAATCAGGAGAGCTTCCCAATCTGGATCTGCCTCGAATCATAATGTAATGACATTGACACTGGTACACAGCAATCCAGAAATCTCAGCCAACCAGGTTACAAATGTTACTCCGGCATTCCTTAAATCCTCTGTTGACTAACTTCCTGCCATTAGAGAGAGAGAGCTCACTGGAGCTAAAATTTTGGAGCTACCTCCGGTGAGCTCACCAGAGGTACCACATGTATGTATGAACTCTTATCACTGATGAACCTAGTCTTGGGTTGTTGTACCAACAATTGTTGCATGCCCATGATTTTGCTCTGATTCCTGCTGGTGCATGATTGATCAGAATCTCACATCACCATGATATATATTGCTGTTTCTATTTGTCTCTCTACACCTATCACATGTCAAGGAAACTCAGAGCATCATGCAAACCTCATCACAGTGTCTTTTTGTCAAACATTCTCGAGAGACATACACTGAGCATGGCATATCACAATGGCTGGTACCTTAGCCAATTGTGGTACCAGCCCTTGTGGTCCTGAGCAAAGTACTCATGGAAATTGTCAAGTGACCATCCCACAGAGACGTAATTTTCCTGCTCTCTCTGTGGATTTTTGCTTCACATAATAATACCCATCTCTCACTTGCTTGCAAGAATCTGCTCTGAATGAGCTTTGCTTTACCCTATAAACAGTAGTAGCACAACTAAACTGATGCACCTCCTCCTCCTCCTCCTCCTCCTCAGAGAGAGAGAGAGAGAGAGAGAGAAAGAGAGAGATAAGAGTATTCTTAATCTGACAGAATCCTTCTCTGCTGCAAATTGAGAATCAGATCGAAGCGACGCCAGTTTTTGAGGCAACCCAACTATTCCTTTCTCAAAGAAAGAAAGCAAAAAAATGGACAGGGGAAAAAGAAACGGATGGAGTAGACGACTGTTGTTTCAGCAATCATCAAAAGCAAAAAGAAGAGAGAGTAACCCTCCTTTCTCATCAAGAAGCTCCTGTTAATCTCCTCCGCATTGCACATTCTCACAGCTCCAGGGCCACAATGCACAGAAGGGGGGGAAAAAAAGAAAAGACCAAAAACACAAAACGAAGCAGAGAGCACAACAACGCACAGAAAGAACGCCCCCCTCCTCCCCAAGAAAAAAAAGAAAGCCACAAACCTAACTCGGGTCTCTGAGGATCCACAACAACATGAGTGGGAGCTTTCGCGTCCTTCTCCCGCGAAAAGAAACAGCCCATCCCACTCCCCTCTTCCCTCGACCCGTCCCTTCCCCACTTTCCCTGCCACCCCAACCCCCACCTCTTTTCTTCCTTTCTTTCTTCCCAGCTCCGTTCCTTCTCTTCTTCCTCCTCCTCTACTACACCCACCACAACGGTACCACCCACCTTCTGGCCCCTCCTCCTTCCTTACCTGCCCATACCTTTTCTCCTCCTTTTTTTCCCCCTATTTCTTCTTCCTTCTATTTCGTCTTTCTTTTGTCTGTCTACTCCAACTAGCGATTCTCCACAGAGTGAAGTTGCAAACTCGATTGCTGCAAGCTCTTCTTGCTCTTGTTCTAGTTCTTCTTCCCGCAAGCTCTCGTCTGCTCAAGCTCTCTCGACGTCGTCGTCGTCGTCGTCGTCGCGAGCTGAGGAGTACCCACCCGCGCAGATCCGCGAGGAGCTGCTGCTGCTGCGCAGTGCACAGTGCGCAAGAGCGACGGCAATCGCCAACAACGACAGCAGCACAGTGCGCAAAGAGCGATAGCAATCGCCAACAACAAGACCGAAGGCAATCGCCAACGACAGCAGCACAGTGCACAACGGGCGACATCAATCGCCATCAACAAGAGCGTAGGCAATCGCCAACAACGACAGCAGCAGAGTGCGCAAAGCGCGTCAGCAATCGCCAACGGTAGCAGCAGCACAGTTCGCAAGAGCGACAGCAATCGCCAACAACGACAGCAGCACATGCGCAAGAGCGACGGAAATCGCCAAAAACAGCAGCATCACTGTTCACAAGAGCCACGGAAATAGCCAAAAACAGTAAGCAGCACTGTTCCCAAGAGCCCCACGGCAATAGCCAAAAACGGCAGCAGCACAGTTCGCAAGAGCCACGGCAATAGCCAACAACAGCAGCTGCAGAGTTCGCAAGAGACACGGCTATGTTTGCAACAGCAACAGAAATCGCCAAAAACAGCAGAAAAGCCAAAAAATAAACAAGAAAAAATCCCCCCCCAATAAAGGAAAAAAAGATATAAAAGGATAAAAACAAAGAAAAAAAGGTAAAAAAAAAGGGAATTAAAAAAATAAATAAAAACAAAATTCCCAAACAAACAAACATAGACAGTACCTGCTACCTACAGACCTTCCCTCACGTGCCTGCCAATTACCAAACCTACAGTCGCTTGCAGTAGCAGCAGCAGCAGCAGCAGCAGTAGCCAGCAGTAGCCAGCAATAGCCAGCAGCAGCAGCAGCACTTTACCCTGGCTCTGTTTTACACTGTCTGCCACTGTCGACAACTACTGTTGTTAACTTTTTACTAGGGTTCCCCAAATCTTCCTCTTTATTTGGATTTTTGGGGTGCTTCAAATCATTGAGAGGTTTTTTATTTTTAATTTTTTTTTAATTTAAAAAATTCTTAGAATATCCTTTTGACATTATCAGAAGAACCATCCTATATTACATATTCCTAGAATCTTTCCCATTTATTAGAAATTTAATGAATTAATAATAATTTTTAATTTTTTTAAAAAAAAGTACTCTTTTGACATTAATTAACCCATACATAA
>Ga0209208_10006126_pt1 | contig 16594 bp, 11 predicted proteins | sample S1TSphfallax_3_FD_187694 | JGI IMG/M metagenome (GOLD analysis project Ga0209208, IMG submission 187694) | Host-associated microbial communities from peat moss isolated from Minnesota, USA - S1T2_Fd - Sphagnum fallax MG (SPAdes) (version 2) | ecosystem: Host-associated > Plants > Peat moss >...
GTGTTGGGGGTCAACGATCGGCTGCAGCTCGCGCGGGCCGAATCTGCCTATCGCAGCGAACGCGCCGAGGAGCTGATGATTGCCGGCGCGACGCTGGCTGACCCTGCGCGCATCGACATCCGCGGCGAGGTCACCGTAGAGCGCGACGTGTTCATCGATGTGGGCGCGGTGTTGATCGGCCGGGTGCACCTGGGAGCCCGGGTGAAGGTGGGCCCGTACTGCGTGATTCGCGACGCGCGGCTGGGCAACGACACCGAGGTCAAGGCCCACTGCGTGATCGAGGATGCCGTGGTCGGTGAGAACTGCCGGATTGGACCGTTCGCGCGACTGCGGCCCGGCACCGCGCTGCGCGCCGAGGTGCACATCGGCAATTTTGTCGAGGTCAAGAACAGCGTGGTCGGGCCAGGCAGCAAGGTGAACCATCTGAGCTATGTCGGGGACGCCGCGGTGGGCGCCCACGTCAACGTGGGTGCCGGCACCATCACTTGCAACTATGACGGCGTCAACAAATCCGCGACCGTCATCGAGGACGGCGCCTTCATTGGCTCGGGAACCATGCTGGTGGCGCCGGTGCGCATCGGCGCGGGTGCGACCATCGGCGCCGGCTCGACGATCACGCAGCCGGCTGCCGACGGGAAGCTCACGCTCGCGCGGGCACGTCAGGTCACGGTGGAGAAGTGGAGCCGGCCGACCAAGAAATAGCAGGGATCATTCCCAGCGGAGCGTTTGCCCGATTGACAGTTCCCCGGCCTTGTCGAGAATCACGCTGCCGAGGGCAATGTCGCTCAACGCGAGACCGCGGTGCCAGAAGAGTATCGTCTCCTCCTCGCGCTCCCGGCCCGGCCGCAGCTTGGCGACAATCTGACCGAGTTCGGCGTGCAGAGTGGCCTCGTTCAGCTTGTCGAGTTCGACATGCTGGCGCAGCGCGCCGAACGGCAGTCCCTTGCGACACTGGCCCCAATCGTCGACGACGACTTTCGACATGATGTCGGTTAGCGTTAGCTCCACCGCGCTCATCGTGCCGTAGGGAATGACGAGGGCTCCCGGTTTGATCCATGCCGTCTTGAGCAATGGCGCCGGTTGTTCCAGGCGTGAAGCCTCCACCACGATGTCGGCACCCTCGACGCACGTTCGCCAATCGTCGACCGCATGGACGGGTTTGCCGAGATCGCGAGCAAGGCGGTTCGCGAAGGCATTGCGGCTCTCGGGCCGCCGCGAATGCACCCGGATCTCGGCGAAATCGAACAAATGATTCAGCAGGCGGATATTCCAGTAAGACGAACCGCGCGCGCCGATGTGGCCCAAGATCTTGCTGTCCTTACGCGCCAGGTACTTCGCGCCGAGCGCGGTCATCGCGCCGGTGCGCATGGCGGTGAGCGTCGTGGCGTTGAGAATCGCGAGCGGCGCACCGGAGTCGGGATCGAACAAGGTGAGCATCCCGATTTCCGATGGCAGGCCGATTTCATAATTGCCGACGAAGTCGCCGACCACCTTCACGCCGGCGAGGCCCAACGGATGGATCACGCCCCGCAACACGTTGAAATGGCCGGTGGCAGAATCGTTCGGCACGAGATGCATCCGTGGTTCGATGACCACGGCATTGCGCCCTTGGGCGTCCAGCCCGCTTTCCACTGCGTCCAAGATTTCCGTATTGCTGAGCGCCAGGCGTTGGATATCCGGACCATTGAGATAGACGATGTGCAGCGGATGCATTAGTTCAAGTCAACCTGCGTTTGTCGGCCTCGGGATCGATCAACACGGCGGCGAGTATTCCCAACGCCGCAACCAGCCCACCGGCCGAAAGAAACCCGGCGCGGAACCCGGCCTTGGGATCGGATCCCAGATCGATGATTTGCCCCATGACCAGCGGCGCGCATAGACCGGCGAGTGTCTGCACGGAGTTCGTGATGCCGAGCATCGCGCCGCGCTGTGCAGGCGGCGCGATTTCACCGATCAGTGTGGACCCCAGAGTGAATATGACGCTGCCGACGGAGAAGCTGAGCCCGATCAAGCATACCTTAACAATACCGAACTCCAGCAGGCACATGCACATCATCGCGACGCCGGCTGTGACCACGCAGAGCGCCCCGAGAACGCCTCGCGACAGGCGGGTCGGCCAACCGCGGCGGCTCAGGCGCTGCGACAGCCACGCCAGCATCGGTGCCAGCAGCATCTGCAGCACCGACGGCAGCCCGACGATCCACGCCGCGCGGGCGGGCGGTAAGTCGAGTGCTCTGACCAAATAGTTGGCAAGCCAGGTGATGTTGAGTGCGATGACCCAGTAAGCGCCGAATCCTGCCAGGAAGACGCCGATGGCCGTGCGACTCAGGAGAAGCCGGCGATAGGCCACGCGGGTCCGCGCGGCGCCGGAGGCTTCGCCCGCGAGGTCCACCGGACCGTCCTCGGCCACCGCGAACCAGACCGCGGCCCACACCAGCCCGCAGCAGCCGAGCGCGACGAAGGCGGTGCGCCAACCGTGGTGGACGATGATGAAGGTCAACAGCGGCGCAATGACCCCCGTGCCGAACGCCGCGCCGCTGGCCACGATACTGGTTGGCAACGCGCGCTGAGGGTCGTCGAACCACTTGTACACCGCGTGAATTGCGATGGGAAAGGAAGGCCCTTCGGCCGCACCGAGGAGAATCCGGCTCGCCAGCAACAGGCCGAAGCCGGAACGGAAGCCAAGTGGCAGCAGCGCCAGGCCCCACGCCAGCGCCATGAATACCATGAGCACCTTGGTCCGGACATGGTTGGCCAGAAAACCGACCGCGACCCCCGAGACGGAAAACAGCAGGAAGAAGGCGCTGCCCAGTTCGCCGAATTGGCGGCTCGACAGCTCAAGGTCGCGCATAATCGGCACGCTCGACAAGCCGATGACGGCTTTGTCGGCATAGTTGACGAGCATGAAAACGAACACCAGCGACACGACTTTCCAGGCTTTCGACCCGTGCGGCTCGACCATCTGCTCGCGATCCCCTTTGTTTACGCAATCCTTACACGACGCAAACGGTCTTTGTACCTCGCAATAGCCACTTCGATCGCTGGCTCGGATCCTTGCAAGGCACCATTTACACTATCTTTGCACCGACCGCGGGTTTCTTAACATCGTTCCGCCGACCCGCTGCGTAGGCTCTTGCCGTCGATTTTTGCTCGGATCAACCCCCAAGGGACGCGTCGGTATGAGAAAAGGCACGAACTGGCTTGCCTTGGTCGTATGGGTCTGCGCCGCCGCGCCGGCGCTCGCCGACAGCGGACCCGCGGACGGTTGTAAACCCGGCTCGGAAGACTCCGGCTTCTGGCAGCGGTTGAGCGACAGCTATCAAAAACACCTGTTCCCCGTCGACCAGCCCGCAGCCGCAGTCGATCCAAATGCCCCCTTCGACGCCGAGGCGGCGGGTTACCGCCAGGACTTGCCGCCGCCTCCGGTCTCGAATCCGCCCTGGCCCTATGCCGTCTACAACGAGGGCGGCACGGAGCTGATTGGCTACGAAAACATGTACAGCAGCGCGCTCATGGACGCACTGTATTGCGGATCTTCCGGCAAAGCGTTGAAAGACAGCCGCTTCGTCATTTATGGCTGGCTCGAACCCGGCGGCAACATCAGTACGTCCAACCTCGGATTCAACAAACTAACCGGCACGGGCGGCAACTATCCCGCTGCTTACTCGTACGAGCCCGACACCGTGCAGTTGGACCAATTCGCGCTGTACTTCGAGCGCACGGCGGACGAGATCCAGCGCGACCACATCGATTGGGGCTTTCGGGTCGCGCTGCTCTATGGCAGCGACTACAAGTACACCTTCTCCAACGGTATCTTGAGCTATCAGTACACCGAACAGGAAAGGCTCTATGGCTTCGATCCGGTGATGTACTACCTCGATTTTTATTTTCCGAATTTTTTTCAGGGTGAAAACCTGCGCGTCGGCCGCTACATCTCCATCCCCGACATCGAGGCGCAGTTGGCGCCGAACAACATGACCTATAGCCACTCGCTGCTCTACACGTACGATCCGTATACGCAGAACGGCATCGTGTCGACCACGGCGCTCAGCAAGAACTGGAAGGTGCAGCTCGAGGTCTCCGCCGGCAACGATATTTCGCCCACGGACAAGCATTTCCGCCAAATCACGCCGGCTGCCTGCGTGATCTACACCACCGATTCGGGCGGCGATGCGATTTACCCCTGCATGAACGGCTTGAACAACCAGAATTTCGGCTGGAACAATATCCAGCACGCCGTGACCACCTGGTATCACAAGTTCAACGAGCATTGGCACATGGACACGGAGGCGTGGTACATGTGGGAAAATCATACGCCCGACGTCTCCAATCCCCAGGGCGCGGCGATTCTGACCGCGATGTTCCCGGCTCCGGAGTACAACATCGGCGCGCCCGCGGGAGCGCAATGCAACAATACCGCCCTCGTCTACTGCGCCTCGCATGAATGGGCGTTCGTCAACTACTTGAACTATCAATACGATCCGCACGATATCTGGACGTGGCGCTCGGACTACCTGAATGACAGCACGGGACAACGCACCGGATTCAAAGGCGCCTTCGTCGAATTCGATCTCGGCTACACCCATTGGGTGGGCGATGCCCTCGAGCTGCGGCCCGAGGCCCGCTACGAACGGCAGATCTCTGCGCCTAACGCTGCGGTCACGGGCTATGCCTACGACAATCCCTGCTATGCGGCGGTCAATCCCTCGAGCCCGACGTGCACTTTCAGCAGTGGCGGGCGAACCGCGTCATTCGAGCAGAACGGCGGCAAGCGCTCGCAGGCCATGTTCGCGATGGATGCGATTTTCCATTTCTAGAGTCACTCACTCGCATCGACCGTGATTTCTGCATCATCAACGCGGCTTCGGTCGCATCACCGTGCCGCCGATGACCGCACCCCGCTTGGCGTCATAGGCGGCGGGGCCGCCCAAACTCAAGCCGCTGCCGGTGCGATGGCCGATGGCGCTGCCGGAAAGCGCCGAGCCGATCTTCACGGTGGCCACCTGGGATTGCGGCCGGGCGGTGGTGACGGGCCGCAACTTGGCCGATGCGGCGCGACCGGGCGCCGACGCCATCACGGCCGACGCTGACCGCGCTGCGCGCTTCGGGCTGGCGGCCTTGGGCGTCGCGGCCTTGGGCGTCGCCGACAAGACGTGCGCGGCCGTGCCGCGCGCCACACGCGTCGGCTCCGCCGCATGCGTCCTGGGGCTGGGGGGTGTGGCACCGGTGGCGCCGCGGCCGACGCCGGGCGCCAGCAACTCAATCGCAATCATCACCGCGACACCCACGCGTACGCCCGCTAGCGGTTGCCACCGCATCATGTCGTCGTCGCAGCGCTGGAAGTTTCGCCGTCGCCGCCATCGCCGTTATGTGCATCTTTGCGCAGAAAAACGAGCTGTAGCGCGGGTACGACCAACAGCAACATGATGGGACCGATGAGCATTCCGCCCACCACCACGGTCGCGAGCGGCCGCTGCACCTGACTGCCGATGCCGGTCGAAAAGGCGGCCGGTACCAAGCCGATACACGCCGACAGCGCGGTCATCAGCATCGGCCGCATGCGCTTCTCTGCGGCGTGCTCCATGGCGTCGACCGGGCTCATCCCCTGCTCCTTGAGTTCGTTGAAAAAGCTCAATACCAAGATGCCGTTCATCACCGAAACGCCCAACAGCGATATGAAGCCGATGGCCGCGGACACGCTGAACGGCAGGCCGCTGATGAACAGTGCGAGCACCCCGCCCGCCACCGCAAAGGGTATGCCCGCGAGCGCCAGCAGGCTGTCGCGCACTGAATTGAACAGGCTGTAGAGCAATATCAGGATCAGCGCCAGGCTCGCCGGCACGAACAACGCCAATCGCGCCTTCGCGGTTTCCAGGTCCTGGAACTCGCCGGCCCAGACGATCCGATATCCGGTGGGCAGATGAATGTTCTTCTTGATTCGCTCCTGGGCCTCGGCCACGGTGCTGCCGAGATCGCGGCCGCGCACGCTGAATTTGATCGGAATATAACGCTGCGTGGTCTCGTGATAAATGTACGAAGCACCGGAGTCCAAGCTGATGTCGGCCAGCTCCCGCAGCGGCACGTAGGCGATGTTGCCGGAAGGCGTTTGGTATCCCACCGGCACGCTCGAGATCTTCGCGAGGCTGTCCCGGTACTCGTGCGCGAGGCGCACCGTGAGGCTGAACTGCCGATCGCTCTCCAGCACCGTGGTGGCCACCGCGCCGCCCATCGCCGCCTGCACCACGGCATTCACGTCGCCTGTGTTGAGACCATAACGCGCGGCTTTCGCACGATCGACCTTGATGTTGAAGTTGGGCTGACCAACGATGTGAAAGACGCCGATGTCCTCCATGCCTTTGACCTGCTGGATTTCATGCAAGACTTTGGCGGCGTACTCCTCCAAGACCGTCAAATTGGGTCCCAATATCTTGATCGAGTTGGCGCCCTTGACCCCGGATAGGGATTCTTCGACGTTGTCCTGGATGTATTGGGAGAAATTGAAATCCACGCCGGGAAGTGCCGCGTCGAATTCGGCTTGCAACTGGGCCGTCAGCTTGTCCTTGGTCATGCCGCGCGGCCATTCATCGTAGTTCTTGAGCGGCGCGAACAGCTCGACATTGGAGAATGGCGAGGCATCGCTGCCGTTGTCGGGGCGGCCATGCTGCGATACCACGGTGATGATTTCCGGATGACGCAACAAGATGTCGCGCATCTTGCGCGTGGCTTCGGTGCCCGCCTCGAGCGACATGGTCTGCGGCATCGCCGCGCGGATCCAGTAGTTGCCCTCCTCCAACGCCGGCAGAAACTCACTGCCCAAGAACGGCATCATGATCCCGATTATCAAGAGAAATGTCACCCCGAGTCCCACCACGAGAGCGCGACGCTTCAGAGCAAACTCGAGCGCCGGCCGGTAAATGCGATGCAGGCTGCGCACGATGATTGTTTCGGTCTCCTTGACCTGCGCAGGCATGAGAAACGATGCCAGCACCGGAGTCACGGTAAAGGTTGCGATCAGCGCTCCCGCCAGCGCATAGCCATAGGTTCGCGCCATAGGTCCGAAAATTTGGCCCTCGACGCCCTGCATGGTGAACAGCGGTCCGAAGGCCGCGATGGTGATCGCCGTCGAGAACAGAATCGCCTTGTCGACCTGCAGCGCCGAGAGATAAATCATCCTGAGCCGCACCGTCCACGCCTTGCCGCTCGGCGGCGAAGGGTCGACGCCGTAGGCGCCCTGACTCAGACTTTGCACCATTTGCGCCTGCAGGCTGGGCATTGCCTGGAGGTTGCGGAAAATGTTCTCCACCAGGATCACCGCGGAATCGATGATGATGCCGAAGTCCACCGCGCCGATCGACAGCAGATTCGCGTCCTGACCTTGAAGCACCAGGATGATGATGGAGAAAAACAAGGCAAACGGAATGTTCACGCCGACGATGATGGCGCTACGCAGGTCGCCCAGGAAAATCCATTGCACCAGGAATACCAGCAGACAGCCGAAGATCAGATTGTGCAGCACGGTGTGGGTGGTCACCTTGACCAACGACGTGCGATCGTAATAAGGAACGAGTTTGACGCCGGGGGGCAGGCTGCCGTCGCTGTTCATCGCCGCAACCGCAGCCTCGACGCGTGGCACCACGTCGTTGGTGTGCTGCGTTCGACCCATGACCACGATCGAGGCCACGATATCGTCTTCATGATCGCGTCCGGCGATGCCGAGCCGCGGCACGAAGCCCACGGTGACCTTGGCCACGTCCTTGACCAGCACCGGGACACCGCCGAATTGACCGAGCACGACATTCTCGATGTCATCGAGATGGTAGCCCTGGGTCAGATCGTCGTTACCGCCATCGTTGATGAGGCCGACGCCGCGAATGTTTACCGATTGCTGTCCGACGCTGATCTCGCGGCCACCGACGTTGATGTTCGAGTTGCCGAGCGCGGTCAATAGCTGCGGTATGGTGATGCTGAAAGCCTGCAGCTTGGCGAGATCCGCCTCGACGTCGAATTCCTTGGTGGTGCCGCCCCAGCTGTTGATGGCCGCCACACCCGGAATCGTCGACAGCCGGCGTGTCGCAATCCAATCCTGCACCGTGCGCAGATTGGTGAGGCCGAAATGCGGCGGTCCCACGACTTGGTAGCGGAAGATTTCCCCGACCAGGCTCGATTGCTGGATTTGCGGCACCTGATTGGCGGGAAGCTGCACGTTTTGCTGCAGGCTCAAGGCGGCCTGGGTGTAGGCAAAGTAGTAGTCGACGCCGTACTTGAAGGTGACGCGCACGAACGACAGGCCGTAGAACGACGTCGAGCGAATGGTATCGATTCCGGGTGTCGAATACAGACCGATCTCCATCGGCGTTGTATAGTATTTCTCCATCTCCTCGGCCGAGAGTCCGGCAGCCTGGGCGGTGATTTCCAGAATCACCGGCGCCGGGTTCGGGTAGGCCTCGATGTTCAATTTGCTGTAAGCGATCAGCCCCGTGACGATGAACACCAGCAGGCCGAGCAGCACGATCGCGCGACGCGAAAGCGCGAATCCAAGGATGGCCTTTATCATCAGCTGTCTCTACGCAATGTGACGCAACGGGAACGACGGGTTCGCGGCGGGCTGCGTCTAGGACGCGCCGCCGTACAAGATGTTGCTCAAGAAAATCGCCCCATCGACGGCGACGGTCTCTCCCGGCCGCAGGCCTTGAAGGACTTCGTCATAGCCATCCTGTTGTAGTCCGATGCTCACCTGGCGCCGCTTGAAGACGTGCGGGTCGCCGCCGACCACCCAGACGGACATGGTGCCGTCGCCTTCGCGCACCACGCCGTTCTCCGGCACCGCTGCGGCGCGTTGTCCGCTGCCGGTGTGAATGACGAACGTGGCGAACATTTGTGGCAGCAGTTCATGCCGCGGATTGTCGATCACCGAGCGCACGGTGACCCGTCGCGAGTTGGGGTCGACGGCGGCGCCGAGTGCGGTGATGGAGCCTGCGAATACGCGTCCCGGAAAGGCGCTCAAGGTGACGTCGACGACCTGGCCGCGCTTCAAGGAGGGGCTGTCGGTCTCGGGCACGCTCGCCAGCATCCAGACCGTCGACAAATCCGATACCGTGTAGGGCGCCGGCGCATTGCCGGGCTGCTCGAGCAGCCCCGGGGCGGCGTTGCGTGCAGTCACGGTGCCGTTCAGCGGGCTCTTGACCACGAGCGCCGTCTCGACCTTGCGTGAGGCGATGATTCGATCGATCTCGGCATCGGTCTTGCCGAAGATGGCCACCGCATTACGCGCCGCACGCAGCGCACCCTCGGCGCTGTATTCATTCGCGATGGCGGTTTCATAATCGTTCTGATCGATGCCCTTGACCGGGTAGAGCTCCTTGGCCCGCTTCAGCGCACTCGCCGTCTCCTCCAGGGTCGCCGCGGCCGAGATGAGATTCGATTCCGCCGCGATGAAGTCGGGGCTCTCGATGGTGAACAGCACCTGACCCTTCTTGACCTCATCCCCGAGATTGGCGAAAGCTTCGATAATTCTGCCCTGGTAGGGCGTGAAAATCTGCGCCGTGCGGTCTTGGTTGAAGTCGATGTTGCCCACCGACACCTTCACGCTGCGAAATTCCCGCTCCGCGACCGCACCCGTCTTGATGGCGCCCAGCTGCGAATCGGTCAGCTTCACGGTGTCGGGTTGCGCCGCAGGCCCGTTGAGGGACGGCGCTGCACCGCCCGGCGGCGCCGGCGTGGAACTAGATTGGGCGCAGCTTGCCGTCGCAAGCACACTTCCGGCGCATAGCGCGGCGGCGCGTAGAAATCGCATGTTCACCCTCGGTCGTCGCTGACGCTGCATAATGTCGATCCGATTCCTCGCCGGCTACTGTGAAGATTCACAGCGATAATTCGCACTACCGCCCACGCGCCCGCTTGCCTCACAATAGGCGGGTAAAACCCAAGCCAAACCCCGGTGATGTCCGCATGTATAGCAATCGCCGATCGCGCGCTTTTTACACTTTTTTTATGATCTTTGTGAGTGGCTGCGCGGTCGGTCCGAATTTCCATAAACCCAGTGCGCCCAAGGATACCGCTTACACCACCACGCCGCTGCCCGACGCGACTGGGTCGGCGCCGGTGGCCGGGGGCGAGGCCGAGCGATTCGTGGTCGGGCAGGACATTCCGTACAAGTGGTGGGAGGCATTCGGCTCGCCGGCGATCAACGCCTGGGTCGAACTCGCGTTTCGCGCCAATCCCAGCGTCGCCGCCGCGCAAGCCTCGCTGAAGGAGGCCGAAGAAATGGTCTATGCCCAACAGGGCTACTTTTTTCCGACGGTCACGGCGGATTACAACTTCGAGCGGCAAAAACTGGCGGGCAATTTGAGCGGCAGCAGCGCCCCCGGGGTGCAAGGTAACGGGACCGCCATCAACGCGGTGCAAAGTGCCACTCCACCTTACAACCAGCCGCTTTACTATAATTTTCATACGGCCCAGTTGACCGTCGGGTTCACGCCGGACGTGTTCGGGGTCAACCGGCGCAAGGTCGAGTCGCTGCAGGCGCAAAAGATGGTGCAGCGCTTCGAGCTGGAGGCGACCTATGTCAGCCTGGCGTCGAACGTGGTGGCGGCGGCGATTCAAGATGGCTCGACCCGGGCGCAGATCGATGCCGTCAAGGAAATCATCGCCGTCAACGAGAAGTCGCTCAAGGTGGTTCGCGACAAGGTCGACTTGGGCTACGCGATGCGCATCGACCTCGCCAATCAGGAATTGCAGCTGGCTCAGGCGCAGGCGCTGTTGCCGGTGCTGGTGAAGCAACTCGAACAAAATCGCGATCTGTTGCGCGCCTTGGTCGGTAACATGCCCGACAAAGAGCTTGCCGAGAGCGTCGATTTCGATGCCTTGACGCTGCCCGCGGCGATCCCGGTGAGCTTGCCGTCGAAACTCATCGAGCAACGGCCCGACATCCGCGCAGCCGAGGAGCAACTGCACGCCGCCAACGCCGAGGTGGGCGTCGCGATCGGCCAGATGATCCCGCAATTCAACATCACCGGTGCCGTCGGCGGCACGGCAACCCAATTTTCCCAGATGTTCAAGTCCGGGGGTCCCTTTTGGAATCTGCTCGGTGACGCCTCGCAACCGCTGTTTGCCGGAGGCACGCTGCTGCACGGAAAGCGCGCCGCCGATCAGGCGCTGCGCCAGGCAGCGGCGCAGTATCAAAGTACCGTGCTCGAGGCCTGCCAGAACGTGGCGGACACCTTGCATGCGATTACCACCGACGCCGACGCGCTGGCCGCAGCGTTGGTGGCCGAACGAGCCGCCAAAGCGCTGCTCGACGTGACCCACCAACGGGCCGAGGCGGGTTACACCGATTATCTCACCGACCTCGCCGCGGCGATGGCGCATCAACAGGCCATCATCAATCTCGTGCAAGCCCGCGCCACCCGGTTCGGCGATACGGCTGCCCTGTATCAGGCGCTCGGCGGCGGTTGGTGGAATCGCGATGCCGCGACCACCGTGGCAAATTGATTGCCGCCTCGCCGTGGCCTCTCCGAGCAAACACATTCTATGCATCGAGGATGACGCCGAGACCGCCGCCCTGATCGCGGAGGATCTGCAGGATCGGGGCTATGTGGTCAACATCGCGGCTGACGGGCATGAGGGCGTGAGCGCCATCCTGAAGACGAATCCCGATCTCGTCTTGTGCGACATCAACATGCCGGGCATGAGTGGCTTCGAAGTGATGCAATGCCTGACCTCCCTGTCACCGCAGCATGAAGCCGTGCCGTTCATCTTCCTGACCGCCAGAACCGACCGCGACAGCGAACTCACCGGACGCCGTCTCGGTGCCGACGACTATGTCACCAAGCCGGTGGACTTTGAGATTCTGGCGGCCATCATCAACGCACGACTTGGCAAGGGCGCGCGCAACGAGATGTGGTCGCGCCACGTGGCGCTGAACGATCGGGAGTTGGAATGCCTGACGTGGTCGGCGCGCGGCAAGACCTCACCGGAGATTGCCACCATCCTGGGCTTGAGCAAGAGAACCGTGAATTTTCACGTCGAAAATGCGTGTCGCAAACTCAATGTATCCACCCGGACCGAGGCCGTGGTCAAGGCGACCTCGGGACGCCTCATCAACCCGTAAGGCGCGATCATGACGCGCTCCATCCGCGCCCGCCTGTATGGAATGTTTGCGCTGATTTTTCTGCTGGTGATCGGTGTGGGTGTGGTCGGCTTTGCGCGGCTCAGCGACGTCAATCGTGCCGCCGAAGGAATCCGCAATCACTGGTTGCGGGATACGCGCATCCTCGGCGACTTGAGCAACTACATGTCCGACTACCGCACTGCGGAAGCCACCTACCTGTTGTCATCGTCGCCGTCGGAATTCGCGTCGGGCGCCAAGGAAATCGCCATCCTGCATGCGGCCGTGTCGGGCAGCCAGCGGGCTTACGAAGCGATTGCCCAAGACCCGGCGGACGCCGAGCTGTACGCTGAGTTCGCGGGGCAATGGACCGCCTATAAGGCCGTGGCAAGCCGCGTGATCGCGCTGGCGGGTGACGGCCGGAGGGAGGACGCGGTTGCGTTGTACAACACCGAGTCGCGCCGCCTGTTCGATCTCTCGAGTGACATCTTGAGCCGGCTGACCGATCAAACGGTGGTCAAAACCCGCCGCGACAGCGAGCTGGCTGCCGCAACCTATCGTCATGCACGCAATATGATCGTGATCGCGATGCTGTTGGCCACCTCCCTGCTGCTGGGCGTGATTCTCTACATTACCCGATCCATTCTGGCGCCCCTTCTCAAGCTGCTGACCAGCATGCACCGGCTTGCCGAACACGAGACCGAGGTCAGCATCGCGAGCATTCATCGCGACGACGAAATCGGCGCAATGGCCCGGGCCGTCGCGGTGTTCCGCGACAACGCCGTCGCGCTGATGACCAGCCAGCGTCGCTTGATTGAACAGGCGGCGGCCTTGGAGGCGGGTTTGGAGAACGAACGCCGGCTGACCGCGCGGCAGCGGGACTTCGTCTCCATGACCTCGCATGAGTTCCGCACTCCCCTGACCATCATCGACGCTCATGCGCAGCGTCTCATCAAGACGTGCGACCGCCTCGAGGCTGCGGATGTCGCCGAGCGAGGCGCGCGTATTCGCGGTGCTGTGCAACGCATCACCCATCTGATGGACAGCCTGCTGGGCGCGTCGCGTGTTCTGGACGGTGAGGCGGTCTTCCATCCTTGCAGTACCGAACCTACGGCCCTGATCCGCGATGCGTGCCAGGTCCACCGCGACGCCACGCGTGGCGTCGTGATCGTCGAGGACTTCGCGTCGTTGCCCGCGACCATCAACGGCGATCCCAAACTCCTGTTCCATGCCTTCAGCAATTTGATTTCCAATGCCATCAAGTATTCGCCTGCCGGAAGTCCCATCGAGGTGAGCGCCGCCGCGACTTCGGGTTGGCTGGTGGTGCAGGTGCGGGATCACGGCATCGGTGTTCCCGCGCGCGAGCGTGACCGACTGTTCGAGCGGTACTTTCGCGGCAGCAACGCCACCGGCATCGCCGGTACCGGGGTCGGCTTGCACCTGGTGGCGATGGTCGTTGCATTGCATCAAGGCGAAGTCTATGCCGAGAGCTTAGAGGGTGTCGGTTCCCGCTTCGTCATCAGGCTGCCGTTGGGTGCCGCAAAACTCATGGCACCCCGTGCCGATACCCATGCACTTATACATTGAGGCAGCCCCTCGTGTAAACCGCTGGCTTTCTGGTCGCTGTCGGGCACACTAGCGGCCTTTTCACCTCTCTGCCGGAGCAACGGGTTATGTGCGGAATCGTCGGCGTGGTTGCGGAGCGCAATGCCGTTCCCATCCTGATGGAGGGACTGCGCCGCCTCGAGTACCGCGGCTACGATTCTGCCGGGCTTGCCGTCTTGAAGCCCGGCCACGACCTTCGCCGGCTGCGCACCGTCGGCAAGGTGGAGGCGCTGCAAGCGGCGCTCGACGCGGCGCCGATCGATGGCCCGGTGGGCATCGCCCACACCCGTTGGGCCACGCATGGGGTGCCGACGACGCGCAATGCCCATCCGCACGTGTCCCGCGACGGCATCGCCATCGTGCACAACGGCATCATCGAGAATCACGCGGCGCTCCGTGCTGAGCTGATCGCGCTGGGCTACGGCTTCGAGTCGGAGACCGATACCGAGGTCATCGCGCACCGCATCCATCATCATCTGACCCGGGCGGCCACGCTGTTCGAGGCGGTGCAGAGGACCGTGGCCGAATTGCACGGTGCGTACGCGCTTGCAGTCATCTCGCAGGCCGATCCAGAGTGCATCGTACTCGCCCGCGAGGGCTGTCCGGTGGTGGTCGGGCTCGGGATCGACGAGAACTTCGTCGCCTCCGACGTGGCGGCGCTGCTGCCGGTAACGCGGCGTTTCATGTTCCTCGAAGAAGGTGACGTCGCCTTGGTGCGCCGCCGCGGGGTCAAGATCGTCGACGCCCACGGCGCGACAGTGGCGCGAGCGATCCGCGAGAGCGACCTGTCGGCCGATGCGGTGGAGCGCGGCCGGTACCGGCATTTCATGCTCAAGGAGATTCACGAGCAACCGCGTGCCATCGCCGCGACGCTCGATGCACGCATTGCCGGCGCGCGCCTGTTGGAGGCCGCTTTCGGGCCGACCGCGGAGCGCATCTTCAACCAGGTCAAGGCGGTGCACATCGTCGCGTGCGGTACCAGCTTCCATGCCGGGCTCGTGGCCAGTCATTTTCTCGAACAGGTGTGCCGCCTGCCGGCTCGCGTCGAGATCGCGAGCGAATATCGCTACCGCGATCCCGTGGTCACGCCGGACACGCTCTTCGTCACGCTATCGCAGTCCGGCGAGACCGCCGACACGCTCGCCGCCCTGCGTAACGCCAAGCAGGCCGGCTACCTGGCGACGCTCACGATCTGTAACGTCGCCGAAAGCTCCATGGTCCGAGAATCAGAGCTGGTGCTTTTGACGCGCGCCGGTCCGGAAATCGGTGTCGCGTCGACCAAGGCGTTCACCACCCAGCTGACCGCGCTCGGCTTGCTGGTGGTGGCATTGGCGAAGCCGCGTTTTTCCGATCCGGCGCTGGAACTCGAGCTCGTCCGCCAATTGCTCGAGCTGCCAGGCCTGGTCGAAAGGACGCTCGAACTCGATCGGACCATCCGCTCGCTCGCCGAATCCTTTGCCGACAAGCATCACGCGTTGTTCTTGGGTCGCGGCCCCCTGCATGCCATCGCAATGGAAGGCGCGTTGAAGCTCAAGGAGATTTCCTATATTCACGCAGAGGCGTATGCCGCCGCCGAACTGAAGCACGGTCCGCTGGCACTGGTCGACGATGACATGCCGGTGGTGGCGGTGGCACCGAACAATGAGCTGTTGGAAAAGCTCAAATCCAACCTCGAGGAAGTGCGCGCGCGCGGCGGCAAATTGATCGTGTTTGCCGCTCCGGAAACCGGTATGCAGAGCGCCCCCGGGGTGACCGTGATTCACCTGCCGGTGGCGGTGACGGCGCTGCAAGCGCCGGTGATCTTTGCGGTACCGATGCAACTGCTCGCGTATCACGTGGCGGTGCTCAAGGGAACGGATGTGGACCAGCCACGCAATCTGGCCAAGAGCCTGACGGTGGAGTGACGCTGAATGCCCCGCGCCGCGACCCTGTTCGGACCCGCCTATTTCAAGAAGTTCTACGTCAATCCCGCGACTCGCGTGGTCACGCCAGAGGAAATGCGCGTGCGGGCGCATACCATCGCCGCGGTGCTGGCCCAGGCCAGCATCAGCGTGCGCACCATCTTGGATGCCGGCTGTGGCATGGGGCTGTTGCGCAAGCCCTTCGAGACCGCCCTGCCGCGCGCCCGCTACGCCGGGCTCGAGGCGAGCGATTACCTGTGCGGCCGTTACGGCTGGATCAAGGGTTCGGTGGTCGACTATGCTCCCCGCAAGCCCTGCGACCTGGTGGTGTGCTACGACGTGCTGCAATACCTCGACGACCGGGCGGCGGCGCGCGCGATTGCCAACCTCAAGCGCCTGAGTGGTGCGGCGCTCTACGTCTCCGCGCTGACCCGCGAGGATTGGCGCGACAACTGCGACCGTACGCGTACCGACCGCGCGGTGTATTTGCGCTCCGGCGACTGGTATCGCCGCCGCCTGAAGCGCAATTTCCGCTATCTCGGCCTCGGCGTCTGGCTGCGCAAGGAGGTCACGCCGCTGCTCTGGGAGATGGAAGGGGCGACAAGTTGACCGCAGCGCCGTGGTTTCAGAGGTTGGCTTGCATCCAGCTGACCAACGCGCCGTGGATGGGTTCACCCGCCCCATAGTCCGCGCGGGGATCGTTCACCAGCGACACCAAGACGAAGGTCTTTCCCGACTCTGTGGTGACGTAACCCGCGACGCCGGTGACGCCGTCGAGATGGCCGGTCTTCAGGCGCACGGATCCCGCCGGTGAGGTCTTCATCCGCGAGCGCAGCGTGCCGTCGATGCCGGCGAGCGGCAGTGAGGCGATGAACTCCGGGGCGAAGCGGCTGTGGTAGGCCGCGCTCAGCACCTTCGCCATCTGCAGTACCGAAATGTGCGTGGCGCGCGACAGGCCGGATCCGTTGTCGATGTTCATGCC
>Ga0209208_10006127_pt1 | contig 16594 bp, 11 predicted proteins | sample S1TSphfallax_3_FD_187694 | JGI IMG/M metagenome (GOLD analysis project Ga0209208, IMG submission 187694) | Host-associated microbial communities from peat moss isolated from Minnesota, USA - S1T2_Fd - Sphagnum fallax MG (SPAdes) (version 2) | ecosystem: Host-associated > Plants > Peat moss >...
GATCTGCAAAGTTTGCCCAGAAGGCCATGGGAACTAGTGATGGGAGGTTGGATGTGAAGTTCAACAAACACATTTGGAGCAGAGGTGTACGGAATGTGCCCACCCGGGTTTGTTTTGCATGGCAAGGACATGGAATGATGATGAGGCTGCAAAGAAGGAGCTGTACTCATATGTTACTGTTGCAGAGGTGCCACCTAAAGGTTTTAGGAACCTTGGCACCAAGGTTGTTGAACAGGATGATTAGGTCTCAAAATGACAAAGTTTTGACTTGATATTAGCACACAATCACTCCTTTTGCAGTCAGGTTCTTCCAGGTTGCTTCTGAGTGTATATTTGCATTCAAAGTTTGGACATTTGTGAGGTTTCTTTGGGAAATTTAAGTGGTTTGATTGGCCCACCCAGGATTGTGTTAAGCAAGTAATGTAGCAGATGAGCATGACATGTTCCATAGTGACAATCGGAGGTCTCTTCTTGAGGGATGAAAAGTGTTGAGTAATGGTGGCATTACTTGTTGCTATCAGAAATCTAATGCTCTGGTGTTGCAATAGGTCTAACATGACAGGCATTTGCCACTTTGATGAGGATAAGCATGTACTTCCAGTACAATTCATTGCAAGTATTGTTTTCTCAAATGGTTCCACTGACAACAGAGTCATTTACATTGAATGGTGTTGTATGCTGAATGATGTTCAGGTGAGTGGTCCACGTCCTTGTGGCTGGTTTAATGGGACAAGCTTCTGATGTAAGTTTCATGGAGGCTTTCAATGTCAAGAAAGTCTTTTGAGCTTGAAGATGGAATGTAGGGTTTCTAATTTTAGTGGTGACCTTGGTTGTGATTTTTGTGTTCAAGGTCGAAGCTTCTGATCACATTATTGACTGGTATTGTCTGCATCATTGAGCCTCTTAAGGCATCAGGTTCTGTAGCAATTGGAATTGTGGATGTTTCTGTTTCTTCCAAAAAAGAAGAGTAAACAGGATCTCTTGAAACTGAGGATGCTCTTTAACCTTGTGGCCCAACATTTCCTTATAAATGCAGATAGGTGTGCAGGACAGTCATCCTCAACTGGTAACTGAGGTCTCTCCCTTTGACAAATACTTTGAAGAACCTCAGACTATGCTATGTTGGCAAATGGCACCACCTTGCCTGTGAAGACCTCAATTGTGATGCTATAGACACTAGCTGTCTTTTTTTGTGTATTTCACAGTGTTCTGCACACGTTTAATATATCTGGTGCTCCCCATGGAGTTGTACCCAATTACACTGAGGTGAAGCTAGAGTTGTCCGGGGTTCAGCTTTGTGACCATCTGAAGTCTGTGAATCCTTACTCTCCACAACAGTTACAAGAACATTCTTTGCCTGGCTTTGTACCATTGATAGCAAGTGGCCTCTTGTCTGGCATTAGACCATTGCTAACAATCAGCTTCAACACCTTGATGCAAACAAGAAACTCTTTCAGGTTGAAAATGACTGCTCTTCACAATTAACACACAATCAGATGGGACAATTACTGACCTCCACCAGTTCTTGGCAGTCCAATTGTGGCATGTATTTCTGCGGCCAACTCTGCCTTGCAAATCAAAAGTACCTGCAAACAGATCCAGATACTCCATGTGGCAATCAAATGTCAAAATGAAGCTGACCCAAGAGAAACATGATGTCACAGCTTAGTGAGAAATGTCCAAACGAAGCTTTGATGCCACTCACTGTGTGGTGAGAGAATGCTAGAGCACATATCTGATTTCCCTCTCTACCACACTTTGAAACATTGCTATTTCTACTGCATGACAACCAGATTGGCCTACATGATTACCTATTTGAACACTGCAAACTCTGCCCACATGCACATTGTGTATCTGTGAGCCTGAGTTCTTGCACTTCTTTTTGTGTGTTCACATGGACTTGTATGTTGTCTTGGCATTCACCTGGCTACACCACATGTCTATTGAGCAAATGCATGTGATAGAACTCAAGGAGCCTGATATCTTACCTCTGTTTCAGTGTTGGCATGAACTTGTAGCTTGTCTTGGCATTCACCACACATTTATTCAGCACATACATGTGGCAGACGAGTTCTATGTATGCATCGTTCACACTTCATAATTCACATGCAATCTGAGTTCATATAACAATAGTCTGATCTGCTTGTTGCAATGAAACTTTCCACTCACCATACCTATTTTTTCATAGAAGAGCAAGTGCGATATTGAATCTTGCAACAACTTTCCACAGTTCTCGTTAGAGCAAAACTGGGCAAGAATGATCCTTGCAACATCTTTCCACTCTAGCAAAGAAAACTTCATAGTACTTATTGTTAACCTGTAAGTATGCAGGCTTCATTCCCCTTAAGAACCAGTACTGTGTTATGAAGTGGTGTTCATTCTGGCCATTTTGTGTTTTGCTGACGGGTACAAGTTGAGGCAAGAATTGTTGATGATGAAGAAGAAGCCTACCACAATGATTTCAGGTCAGAGAAGCCCAAGTCAAGCGCAAAAAACAGTAGTTGGCAACTAGCTGTGCCACACACAAAGAATCAAACAGCTGCACAGACACACCTCAAAAGTTTCAACCCTTTATATCTCAACAAGGAAACAAAAATAGGAGATCACTCAACCCTAGAGATCAATTATGATTTCTAGAAAAGTGAAACAGCACAGGAGATCACCCAACCCTAGAGAGCCAGTGTTGCTCAAGCCAGCATTCCACAAATGTTTTATGTTTTACATCAAGGAAAGGAAAAAGGACAAAATGGGATCCATTGAAAGTTAACCTTCCAACTAATTCTAGTGCAAGATTGATCTAAACCACCCTAAATTTATTTTCTAGTGTATGCAGTATACAGCTGCATTCTCCTCAACCTCTTAATTGAAGCAAATGATAAAAACAGACAATTCACCATCTTTGGTACATTTTCAAGATTTGGAGCTTTGGGAGGAGGGATTAGTACTTGAATGGCTCAAAATCAAATCCTTGCAACTAACCAACATCTGGCAGATCTCAACAAACTTGGGGCGGTCTTCAGCCCTCGTGGCCCAACACTTCTTTATGACTGCAGATAGGTGTGCAGCACAACAGTCCTCAGGTGGTAAAGTTGGCCTCTCCCCATCACGAATCCTTGGAAGAAGCTGATTTTTTTGTATGTTGGCAAATGGCACCTCCCCAGTGAGGACTTCAAAGAAAACCATTGCAAAACTATAGACATCTGCTGCCTTCGTGTATTTCTCTGTGTTCTGCTCATCTTCAAATACCTCGGGTGCTCTCCACTGAGCTTTACCCACTTGCCTTGTGGTGAACCTAGAGTTGTTCAGGTTCAACTTTGACATGCCAAAGCCGGTGATCTTAGCTTGCACAGATGACAAAAGGTGCGAGTCCTCAGTCTCTGGGACATTTACAAGAACATTCTCTGGATTTAGATCTCGGTGCATCACCCCACTCTCATGCAAGTATGTCATGGCCTCTGCAAGCTGTAGCATTATATCGATAGCTACAAGTTGAGGTATGGTCTGACCATCATGAACATTCTCATGTAGGTAAGCGCGTAGGTCCTTGCTCATGAGCTCCATAACAATGACATGCTGGCTTCCCTTGATTGCATACCCTATGAATTGAACCACATTTGGGTGTTGCAACCTTGCTCGTATATTTACTTCATTCTCCACCGCCTCTACCTCAGGGATGTTTGAGGTAAGCATAATCTGGGCAGCTGCCATCTTTCCATGGAACGTACATTTGAAAACTACTCCAAATGCTCCAATGCCAAGACACTCCTTTCCAATGCAAACATCCTCATATTCCATCAAGTGGAGAAGTCCATGATCAGGATTTGTTGCCCTGAAACGCCCCCCACTTACGTCAACCATCCTTCCACTTCCTTGGAACAATTTTTCACTGTTGTCCGTTGCCAGAATGCTTCTGGTGTAATCACCATCGTTTCTGTGTTTTCGAGGCTCAGAGTTTTGCAGGGAGGGATGAGGAGAGGAATGGCTCAGAATCATACCCTTGCACTCCTGCAACATCTGGCAGATTTCTGGAAACTTAGGACGGTCTTTGGGCCGTGTGGCCCAACACTCCTTTATGAATGCAGATAGGTGCCCAGGACAAGAATCCTCAGGCGGTAAAGTTGGCCTATCCCCAAATCGAACCCTAAGAAATATCTGATATGGTCGTATCTCGGCAAATGGAATCTCTCCAGTGAGGACCTCAAAGAAAACCATCGCAAAACTATACACATCTGCTGCTTTTGTGTATTTCTCTGTGTTCTGCTCATCTTCAAATACCTCTGGTGCTCTCCACTGTGCTTTACCCACTTGCATTGTGGTGAACCTAGAGTTGTTCATGTTCAACTTTGACATGCCAAAGTCTGCAACCTTAACTTGGACAGATGACAAAAGGTGTGAGTCCTCAGTCTCAATGACATTTACAAGAACATTATTTGACTTGAGATCACGGTGCATCACCCCACTCTCATGCAAGTATTTCATGGCCTCTGCTAGCTGTAGCATTATATCAACAGCTAGAAGCAGTGAAAGTGGAGGGCTAGATTGACCTTCATGAACATTCTCTTCTAAGTACCTCCGCAAGTCCATGCTCATGAGCTCTGTAACAATGAAATGCTCCCTTCCCTTGAATGCATACCCTATGAATCTGACCACATTTGGGTGTTGCAACCTTGCTAGCAGACTTACTTCATTCTCCACTGCCTTGACCTCAGTGATATTCGAGGTAAGGAAAATTTTGACAGCAGCAATCTCTCCATGACATTGGCATTTGAACACTGATCCAAATGATCCATTCCCAAGGCACTCCTTTCCTCTATGCACATCATCAAATGCGATCAAGTGGAGATGCCCACGATCAGAATTTGTTGACCTGAAGCCCCTCCCACTCATCTTAGCCATTGTTCCATGAGCTTGAAACAAATTTTTAATGTTGACCATTGCAAGTATGCTTCTGTTGTAACCACCATCATTTCTGAATTTTTGAGGTTCAGAGTTTTGAGGGGAGGGATGAGGATGGGAATGTCTCAGAATCATACCCTTGCACTTCCACAGCATTTGGCAGATTTCAGGAAAATCAGGACGGTCTGCAGCCCTTGTGGCCCAACACTTCTTTATGAATGCAGCTAGGTATGCAGGACAATAGTCCTCTGATGGTAATGTGGGCCTCTCCCCATGACGAATCCTGGAAAGAACTTTGTGTCGTTGTATGTTTTCGAATGGCATCTCCCCAGTGAGGACCTGAAAGAAAACCATCGCAAAACTATACACATCTGCTGCTTTTGTGTATTTCTCTGTGTTCTGCTCATCTTCAAATACTTCTGGTGCTCTCCACACAGTTGTACCTATTTGCATTGAGGTGAACCTAGAGTTGTGCAGGTTCAACTTTGAGGACCCAAAATCTGTGATCTTTACTTGCAGAGATGGGAAAATGCTTGAGTCCTTACTCTCCACAACATTTATGAGAACGTTCTTTGCACAGAGATCCCGGTGCATCACCCCACTGTGATGCAAGTATTTCATGGCTTCCGCTATCTGTAGCATTATATCGATAGCTAGAAGCAGTGGAAGAGGAGGTCCTGTGCGACCTATCCTGTTCTCATCTGAGTACTTCTCATCTAAGTACCGCCAGAGGTCCATGCTCATGAGCTCTGAAACAATTATATGTTGGCTTCCCTTGACTGCATACCCTATGAATTGAACCACATTTGGGTGTCGCAACCTCGCTTGTAGATTTGCCTCATTCTCCACTGCCTTGGCCGTCCAGCGGCTCGAGGTTCTGAAAACCTTGACAGCCGCCATCATTCCAAGGAATTGACATTTGAACACTGATCCAAATGATCCATTCCCAAGAAAGTCTCCAAGTTGCACATCATCATATTCTACACGTCCATGATTAGAATTAGCTGCCCTGAATTTGTCGAGCACGTATTCTGCAAGCTTCATGGCATCTCCTTGGAGAACTGACGTTCTCGTGTAGCCTTCTATGGTTCTGAACAAGCTCTCAATGTCCCTTGCAGAGGCGGCCTCCACATCTGGTGTTAACAAATTAAGGACGTCTGATTTGAAGAATGTGTAGTCGGGCGGTACACTCTCGCTAGTAATCAGGTTCAATTCCTCGACGCAAAAAAGTAACTCATTAAGATGGAGGAGGACCCTTTCCTGGATCGAAGCGGAATCAGATGAGTTGACCATCGACTTCCACCAATTCTCGTCGGTCCACTGCGCCACCAGCATCTCACCACACAACAGTACACGCTTCAATTCCGCCAAAATGATTTCGCACTCATGCGTTTTTCTGAAATCAAAGTCGCGGCGGAGGGAGCTTGAGTATGTGGTTGCAAGGAGACTACACAAGGAGTTGTTAAACCTGACCTGCTCACATCGTAAACTGACAGTCATCGCCACATCTTGGCATTCCTTAAACAGAGTTTCCGCAACAGAGGAGTCTATACTACTGAGGCCAAACCCGAGCTGTACACGTTGCAAACCTAAAGTCCTCGCCCACAGATCCAGAGTCTCCATACAACCCTTGAAAACCATCCCAACCCAAGAGAAACACGACGTCATGGTGGAACGAGAGAACAATAGAGAACAATCAATGGATTCCTACAACACTCGAACTCGAACATGACAGGATTTTAAATTCCTGTACTACTCCTGCTACAAGCTACTAGGCTGATCTGCGATCTGATTTGAACTCTGCAAACTCTGCCCGCTTACTTACGCGTTGTGCGTGGTCCTGGGTTGCTTATACCTTCGCGAGTTGTGTGTTCCGCAGGTATCTTATCTTCGCCTTCGTGTGCTCTCTTCTGTCGTTTTCTCCCTCTTTCACGGCATGTGCATGAAGACTTCTGATTTTTTTTTTTCCTTTCTTTTTTTCGTTTTGTTAAACAAAAGTGTAAAACACATGAGGTCCATGTTATGATATTTACCTTAAATTTGCTTCCCCTTAGCTACTTCTGGAGCTTTAAATCCAATTTACTGAGTCTTGCGACTTAATTCTAAGTTACTAGCTGGTTATCAACAAGGGTACGGGTCCAGTTATAAATAACTGACCTGCCTGCTATTAAAAAAAAAAGCAAGAACCGGTAAAGAATCGGACCCACCTGGTATGGGATTTAGTAATACCCAAGGAAGACCCTACTGGTCTAGTATAGGATTCATGAGAATCTATATCTTACTAGATTTTGATGTCACACACAACGAAGCATCTAGGTCGGTTATAACTTATCATCTAACCCTAACCTAATGCACTTGTTTGAGCTTTGAGAAAGTTACGACACAGAGCATCGTTTTGTGTGATTTTAGCCACGGATTTGGAGAGAACGAATCATTCAAATAGTGATGGTGGTTTGGCTTAATTCCTTTCAAGAGAAATCTACTGAAACCTACAAAGGAGGGCATATAGAAACTGCTAGATACTCTATACATCAACAACGGAATGCTTTTGGATTGAGACACACAAAAGTCATACAATTGCAAAAGTTGCCCACACCCTGGCCACCCATAATTATGCCCATGTCTGACTAAATACTTTCGCTAACTTTAAGCATTCCATGGATCAGCCCACTCAGGACCGCCCCTCCTTTAGGCTATCATGATCTTCCAGTGTGGCCACTTGAACAAACAACCCCACATACTCCACAAGACATCCCATTCTGCCCCCCAGAACCATGATAACATACAACATTGAACACAACCTGGAGATGATATAAACTTGAAAACAAAATTAATGAAAACAAAGCATGCACCCATGGTAATTCAAAACATGAAACTATTCATGCATAATAATTTAACAATAAAACAATAAATGTTTCATCTTTTTTTATTTACAAATATCAATTCACTACTAGAATTCCTATTTTTTCAAATTAATCAACTTGACTGGATGGGTTTTTAAAACTAAAGACATGTATTTTTTTACTAGAGGCCAAGGGCTTGAATGACTATGGGTATCTTTTGACTAATCAATTTGATTAGCGTGACCAATTTGACAATTAATCAATTCAAACATCTAGTCAAATTGGATTTAAAAATATCGCATAGTCAAATTGATTAATGGCCTAGCCAAAAAGGTCAATAACAAATTCCAATACTAATTAGGTATCTTGAGACTACATGTAACATTTTGACTATGTTTAACTGATTGGAAAAAAGTTGAAAAATGTAAAAGTTAGTTAATCATAACTAAATAAATCATGACCAAATTAATTATATATAAATATGCTTTATCTAATAGTGGTTAAATTGATTATATTGAAATTAACTATGGCTCAACTACCTATGAAAAATCATTAGAAGAAAAACATGTATTTTCAACTAGTCTTTGTGACTAAATTTTAGTCACAAAAGACATTTTGTAACTAAAATCCCTTTAGTCACCTAAAACAAGTTGCATGTGATAAATTAGTCGCAAATGACAAAAGGTATTATATGAAAAAAAAAATCAACAAATACATTTCATCCTTTAACTCCATTGTATACATATTGTCACATGCGACTAAGATGCAATTATTTTGGTCACAATTGAGAGAAAATGATGTGCTACCACTTGTCTTAATATTTGATTATTTAAATTATTATTATTGTTATTATTATTTTGAAATAATCTATGATGTTCAATTCAAATACTTGGATGATCTTATATTATGACATGTGGCCCAATGTGAGTATGTCACGTGGCATTAAACAAAATAATTTAATAAAATATTAATATTAGGTTCGTAGGTATCTAGGTAGGTACATAAATAAGTGTTTATAAACCTAAGTTACATACCAACCTACCTACTTAGGTTTAAAAAAAAGTAAGTAGGTTCTACCTTCCTAAGTTAAATACTTATTCATATAGGTAGGTACATAGGTCAACTTAGGTGGGTAGGTCAAACTAGGTACCTATCTAGCTAGGTAGATAAGTAGGATGGAAAGATAAGTACTTTAAAAATGTGCATAATTTGTTTTTCTGTTTTGGGTTGAACTTTTTGATTGGCTCATCCCAGGTGCACAAATTTCTTAATGTGAAATTAGATAAGCACACCCCCTTGTTTATATAATGTTTAAAATAGGAATGAAGAACAAACAATATGGGATAAGTTTTGAAGTTGCAACTTCTTCACAAATTAAGTTGTAATTCAAAAACTTTCTTCATGCCTTAGTTTTTAGTTTTTAGAATTATAAACAATTCAAGACCTAAATAATTAGATAATAATTTAATTAATAATGACTAAATTTACATATATTTAAATTATAAAGTATACACCACAAATATTCATTATTCATTATCAATTATTTAAATAAGCAATAACTTTTTAATATTTAACAAACTAGCTATCTAATTACTCACAAGTTATTAATACATAATTCATAAATAATTAAATAACTAGAATATTTAAAAGTACTTTATTAATTTTTATAATCTGATTGAATTATATATAATATAATTAATGTAAAACTAATTTAATGATTATAATTTAAATATTAAATAATTTAAATAATTTAGTTAAAATTATAAGTAATGAATTAACAATTGCTATTAGAAAGAAAATTCTTACACGAATTTCTTTTTAAGTTTTATTTAACTAATTACATTACTTATTGTATAATTACATTTATTGTTGTAGAAATTATTATAGGTCAAGTAATTTTTTTCTCTTGGTAATTATTAACTATAAATACAACAATTCATTAAACATAACATCAATTTTCATAATTAATGTAAAATTACTATACAATATTTATCATAGATGATGAATCATAGAATTTTCAATAATATTATTATTCTATAATAAGTTGTGAAATTAAAATCAGTAAAATAATTAATTTAACTACATTATAATTTTTCCAAATTTTTAATTCAAGTTTGAAATTATAAATTACAGAGTGTGAATAATTATGTTCAATTAGAAAATAATTATGCACATACTAATTAATTCTTATATGAAGTAATTGCAATGATTTTACAATAATGTCACATTAAATACATTAATTAATTTCTTCTAAGAATATAAATTAGATAATATACAAATCTATGCAATAACAATAATTATTTAGTGTAACTTAGATTTAATAAACATAATCATTTATAATTATTTATAAAAGTGATTTATTATGGACAACATTAATACAAAAACCCCTTAAAACTCAATAAATAATTTTTTGATTTAGAATATAAATTTAAGATTCCAAAATAGTAATTTAGAATTCAAATATCAATTTTTAGATCAAATAAGATTTTTGAAGTTAAATAACAAATTTGAGATTTGAAATGTCAATTTTCAGATTCAAATAATAATAATATTCAAAATTTAAAATGTCCATTTTAAGACTCAATTAATAATTATTTGAATTGAAATATTAATTTCAAGAATCCAAAACAATAATTTGGAATTCAAATTTCAAGTTTTAATAAAAATATTTAAAATCAAAATGTCGATTTTTAGACTCAATAATTTTTTTGAATTGAAATACTAATTTTTGGATTCGAATCAATTATCAATTTTTAGATCAAATAAGCCTTTTTTGAACATAAATTGAAAATATCATATTCAAATCAAAAATTTGAAATTCAAATAATGTTTTAAACAATTGAAATAACATTTTTCAAATTCAAATATCAAGTTTCAAATTCTAATATAGTTTTTAAAAATTAAAATAGTTGTTTTCAAAATTGAAATATCAATTTTCAGATTCGAAATGATATGAACAATATACATACGTATGCATATTATATATATATGTTTTTTTTTATACATACATTAAAATACACCCGTATGTCATTGTAAAATACCTTTAGGATGCAACTAATTTGGTGACTATTGTGATTAATGAGACATATCAACCTATTAATGGATGAAAATAAATGTAAAATCAATCCAACCAATAGGATGAAATTTCCAATAGTTAGATCATAGTTGTGAAAATGACCAAAATAGTTGAAATTTGGTCTTGTAATTGCAAATATTCCCAAATCTAGTCACAAACGACTACAAGTTCATGTAATCATAAATGGAGTGGTTACATTTTGGCTGATTTCTACTACTGAAACTAATGAAAGTTTAAAAGTTAACCATAATTAATTAACCATGGTTACTATAAGCATAATCAAATTAGTTATATTTATTTCCAATATATTAATTATTTTACTTTAATAAATTTCACCATAATTAATAGACCCATAATTAATTTAAAACTATTGTTAATTTAGTTATGGTTGGTTTTGCCATAATTATTTTATCCATAATTATTTCAGCCATAATTTATTTTTTCATAACTAGTTTTGCCATAACATATTTATTCATTAGTTAATTTAGTCATATGAACTTTATTAATGGGTTAGTTTAACTAAATTTATTTGCTCATGGTTGGTTTAACCAATTTTAGTTTAGCCATGGTTAATTTTGCCATAATTATTTAAACCATTTTGATTTAAACCATAATTAATTTTTGCATATTTGGTTTTGCCATAAAATATTTGTTCATTAGTTAGTTTAGCCATGGTTAATTTTGGCATGATTATTTTAACCATTTTAATTTTAGCCATAAAATATGTATTCATTTTAATTTAACCATTTCTAATATAGCCATCAAATATTTATTCATTAGTTAGTTTGACCATATTTATTTTACTCATGGTTAGTTCAACCATTTCTAATTTACTTATAAAATATGTGTTCATTAGTTAATTTAATTGTTTTTAATTTAACCATTGTTGGTTTTGCCATAATTATTTTACCTAAAATTAGTTTAGTAACTACATATTTAACCATTACATATTTAAATATGGTAACCTGAACCATAATTATTTTTAATTTTTGGTTGGTTTAGTCATTATTAATTTAATAATCATTAATTTTTCCATAATTACTTTATTCATGATTAGTTTAATCATTGTTGGTTTTGCCACAATTAGTTTAATCGTTTTTTGTTTTGCCATGATTACTTTAGTTGTGGTTGGTTTAGGCATTATTATTTTACCAATCATTAGTTTTATCATAATTAATTTTTTAAAAATTAAATTTGCCACCTATTTAACTTATGCAATGTAAGTATGTGATTAAATAGCTTAAATACAAGTAGCTTATATGTAGGTGGATTTATTCATACATACCTTACCTATACTCCACCTATTTACCTATATTTTAACCTATGGGTAACCTAGTTATATAGGCTAGGGTAGGTCATTTATATACCTATGATAAATTATTAGTTAGTTAATTAGTTATTTACCTAAAATACACTAATGAATGTGTAATTAAGTAGTTAAATATTAATTATTTTAAATACATTGTTGATAATATATAATGAATTAGGTCAAATTTGTAAATATTGGTTATAATTTGGTTGTAATTATTAATTATAACTAAATAATTAAACATTAACTATTACTAATTTTAATTTTTACTTAATTAATATACATATTTACCTACCTCTTTATTTATTTATTATTTTATTTATGTATCTTACGTAGTTGTGTGAATTAAAAGGCTCTAATGTTGTGTGGACATGAAAATGTTTTTCCTTCCCAAAAGTTTGTCCCATATTGTTTGTCATCCTTTCTGAATGATGAGCAATATAAATAAATGCACCATAAGAATTCAAGACATAAGAATTTCATTTTTTTAAAAGAACCACTTGGGATGAACTAATTGAAAAGGTTCAACCTTAAAGGCCAAATTCAAAATGAAATAAGATTTTTCTACCTAGGTCATGTAAGTGAAGGCTTAATCTAGGTGGTGTACATTTAAGCCTAGTAAAGGTCATAACTTAGGTTGCCCTAACGTACTTTGGGCTTCTATACTTAATCGTTAATCATAAGTTCCTAGACATAGGCCTAGGCATTTAAGTTGTAGGTTCCTAGACATAAGTACCTTAGAAAAAGGTATTTAATTTTAGGCTTAATCTAGGTTGCTTAAGTTGTATCCACATGGCATAGCCAAGTGGCCAAGTGGCCAATGTTTAAATGTCACGTGGCATAACCAAGTGGCCAATGTTTAAATGTCGCGCGGCATGACCTAGGTGGCCAATATTTAGATGCCACATGGTTTAACTTGGGTGGCCACTATTTAAATGTGGCATTTGCCTAGTCAAAATGGTGTTTGACTAACCAAAAAGTTTCATTTTATTTTGTAGAACAATGAACATTCAATTTTTCATATTGAGGGTCACTAGGAGGCATGTCCGTAATGCTACTGAAAGGATTCAATTCTACAAATTTATAAACTCACATTCTGGACAAATGCAACGATTTCAAGTATGGGTGAACAATGCCAAATAAGTAATTACTGATAGTGCGAGACTTGTAAAAGGTCTCGAAGAAAATGGCACTACAAGCAGGATTAAACATATTTTTGTGAGGCACGTCATCTACTAACAAAGTATTTTTAAAAGTCAATTTCTTTACGCAAGTGCAAAGGAACTCTTTCAAACTAGGCCTTAAAACAATCGAACGAAATCTAGTTTGACCCTCACCAATCACCACAAGAACACCATTTAAGTTGAAAACCAAATGATAGTCATTCACTTCCACCACAAGCCGAATTTGCTCACAACAACCAGAACTCATTCCAGTTTTTTTATGTTGAATTTTTTCAAAAAACCAGAAAATGGTGTAAATTCTTGTCCACCATCCTTTGTAAAACCTAAAGTTGCAATTTCTTGGTGCCTATCACTTGCAACATCAGAAGTCATTGCAATTTCTTGCAAAACAAAATCCATAAGTGGATTAAATTAAAGCAAGTCAACCTCATCCAAGGCAACCATACAAACTGCTTTGGTTAATTGCACTTGATTCTTGGCACATGGTGACACACATATAGAAGCCATTACTTATAATTTCAAAAAAATCAAACATATTTTAAAACAAACATTCCCAAGATTTTAAAAACACAATTGGGAAAAACAAGACTGAACATGAACAAATTCATGGATTCAAAACCAAAAAGGAATTTTGAACTCCTTAACCAATTAGTAAAGGAGTGGCAAGAAAGTCAAACTTATATGACATCATCCCCTAAATATATTACAAAATTCAATACTTAACACAATTCCAAGTAAAGAATTGTATGGCCGCACACCCTCCATAAAATGTTTTCACCACATCATTAAATTAAATATTTTGAAGCATATTATCAAATTTAGCTTCAATTCAACTATAAACAATTGTTTGACACCATGTTACAAGAAGAAGAGTTATAGTGATCGCCACAAGAATCTAAAAGCCATTAAAATTTAGTATCTACTCTAGTGATAGCACGTGTCATACCAAAAGGTTTGTGCTCCACAAATGTAAACACAGACTTGCTTGTGGAATGAAAAGCATCCAAATAGGGAAGGACTTAACCCATTACGTATGTTGAAGAAACTTCTACCTTACGATTCCATTTTTCAACTAACATGACATTCTCTATTGGGCTTTTCATCACCCTTACATGATTATGGTCTACAAGGATGGTGTTTCCAACGTGCTTACCCATGATTTTATCAAAGAAATATGTGAGGCACTTATGGAAAACCATTATCATGGGCTTGTAAAAAAAATTGGTTATTCTTCTAACAAAATTCACAACCAAAAATCCATGAAGCATTGACATTAAAATCTACATATTTCATCATTTCACTCAAGAAGAGTTGAATCTTGTAAGGCTTACACTTAGTCCAAATATACACTACAAACTTTTGAAAACACCTCTACATGAAAATATAGTTTGGGAATAACATAAGGATCTGCTAACAAATTTCTATACCACTTAGTAAGAGTTAAAATGCAAGGTTTAAAGGATTTTCCTTGTCTTGCAAAAACTCCATTTAAGCCGAAGATAACATGAAGGGGACTCACTTTCGAGGGCTTTAGAAAATCATGACAGTAATATTCCAGTTCGACATCTGAAGGTGTCGTGTCTTCATCCCGAGGTTGACGGGAATGGACATCAATTGATACCATTGAAACATCACCTATAAATAACAAAGGTAGATGAAGTTGTAATTTCATGTACACTTCCATGCAAAAATCCATAAATGAAAATAATCCAGAGAAGAAAAAACTCACTATCGAATATAATATTGCTCCCTCCAAATTCTTGATTAAAAAATTCAAGGATTCGGCCACAAGGTAAAAATTTGTAACCCACATAACACCACAATTAGTAAATGTTAGGGTTTGTGAATAAACCCATGCTCATTGGTGAATAAATTCAGTTTCTGTCTGTAGAAATTGATGGAATCCATAAAGGAAAGACTGGGCTTGTGACTCACATCTTGGAAAACTCATTTCCTCTCTGCAAGGTACAGTTGGAAACTGATCTAAACAGTATTTTTGTTTGGGATGGGGTTTGTCATGGAAGGTGCAATGGCGTGCACTGGACGAAATGAATGCTGGTGTTTGTGATGGAATGACATACCTAGATATTAAAGAGACCATGCCTGAAAAGTACCAGTATGTAAAAGCCTTGCTGATCTACACAATGTTGCCAACTCTCTCTCTCCCTTAATGTCTGTATGTTCATTTATTGTTCGAAACTGAGTGAGTTCTTTGGTGTCCAAGTGAACTCAACTTTTTTTGTGCTGAAGATCTTATCAGGGATTGATGTCCTTGATTTTTGTCTTTAATGCACAATCATCCTGCATTCATGCAACAAGACTTGCCAGCCAAGATGTTCTTGAGCTCTTCTTAAATGTCTGCAAACTGATCTCAATGTTGCTCAGATCTATCTATTTTCTCAGCAGCAGATACCATTACAACAGTAGGAAGGGTGTGGAATGAACCAGTAATGTCATCTACTTTGGTTTTAGGGTTTTAGGGTTCAGGGTCAGGACCGAGTTGATATATCTGGCTCGTGATGGTTGGTTTTTATAGGGCTTGTAAGCAAGACAAACTGCAATATCGGTACCCTAGAGGAGAATCTTATTTGGATGTTATTCAAAGGTATGTTGTTGTAAGTTGGTGGACATAAACAAAAAGGATCAATGTGGGATGAGGATGAAATTCTACTAATACTTGCTAAACCCTAAACCCTAAACCAGTTTGTTGGTTAGCAGACAGACAAGTATGGCTATTACTAAGTGGAAGTATCTGTGACACAGAAAGACTCATATCTCCAGTTAGTTATTACATTTGCCTGTAATATTACAAGTCTTGTTATGATGCCATCAAATCTCGAGCACTATCCTTTATATGCTTCCAAAAATTGCTGCCACCAGGGTTACACAATTTGTCTCAATTTTGTTTCCATTACTCAGAAATTTTGAGCTGGTTCAAACTGGTTGCTGAAAGTGGAGATATGGGGGTGGTGTTCATTGCAAGTTAGAGCCTGCTATTATTGAGCTGGAAAGGCGGCGCTCACCAGTGCTAGTTATAGCTCATCAAGTAAGCACTTACCCAACTCTAAACCCTAAACCCCCTGTATCTGCAATCACATCAGATACAAAAAACCTTGGAAACATTTGCCAAATGTTTTGCACAGAATTAAGAGATTAGAAACTTCCAACAACTCACTTTCTCATGTGAGGATACCTCATGTTGACTGATTAGCCACCCTAAGTCCTCTATGGATCCTTTTGAACCGATTTTTAAATCAGAATATCAACATGGGCGTTTAAGCAAGTT
>Ga0209208_10006128_pt1 | contig 16591 bp, 10 predicted proteins | sample S1TSphfallax_3_FD_187694 | JGI IMG/M metagenome (GOLD analysis project Ga0209208, IMG submission 187694) | Host-associated microbial communities from peat moss isolated from Minnesota, USA - S1T2_Fd - Sphagnum fallax MG (SPAdes) (version 2) | ecosystem: Host-associated > Plants > Peat moss >...
AAAACAAGTGTGAGTAGAAGATAATATTATATTGATAAAAGATGTACAAAAATGGGTGCATGAAAAATTACTAAAGAACCTAATGAAAAAAAAACGTTGATTCTCTATAACATATCAAAGGATCGAAATTCAAAATTGGGTAGTCCAAAAAATAAAAGGGCTATAAAACCTAATTAACTATATAGAGTGAAACCCTAACCCATATCAGTATCTACAATCTCGTGTTTAGCTCAGTATGCAGTTGCTGCATTTGCAGCCTTTGTTGCATGACGAGCAGTGTACAAATGGCGGCATTGCATCTCAACCTGAACTATAGTTGCAACAAACTCTTCCTATGTTTGGCCTTGAACCGTATAAACACCCAAAAACCACCAAGTTAAACCTTAACACACCTTGGATGAAATGCAATAAAAAACAATAAACATTGTTTATTATTGCTTCTTACCTTCCATGAATCATTCTAGATTCATGAAAATCCAAAACATCTGCCAACTGTTTTGTCCAACTTGTTTTATTGGACTCTCGCTATACCGTAGCGTAGTAAAAAAAACAAAAAAAGAAGGCGACATCAGCGTTGCTGCTATCGCCTTCTTTTTTGTTTTTTTTGCAACACAAAGAAGAAGAAGAAGAAGGCGATGGCGTTGTTGCCATTGCCTTCTTCATGGAGCTGCAGCGCAGCTCCACAACAGGAAGAAGAAGGTGATGACGTTGTTGTTGTCGCCTTCTTCGTGGAGCTGCAGTGTAGCTCCACAACAGGAAGAAGAAGGCGACGACAGACGACAACAGAAATAAGAAAAAAAAAAGTTAGATGCTTACCTGGGTCCTGCGTCGGCTTCAACCGCTTCGCTGTTCCAAGCTCCTGCTCCAAGCTCCCCTCCGAGCTCCCTTACTCCGAGCTCGCTCCCGCTCGACGTCTCTGGAGCTCTGACGATGGAGTGAGGGGGGGAGGGGTTGGTAGGTGGTAGGTAGGAGGGGGGAAAATTTTGGGGTAAAGAAGAGGTGGAAAAAAAAATTTATGCGGGCAGGGACGATGGGATTTTCATTCATCCGGAAAACGGCCTCAACAGGCTCATCCGCAACTGGTGCATTGGTGGCTGCTGGTTCACTCCAGCCAACTTAGCCAAATTTGGCTAGAGGTCAAAGACAAAAGTAGAATTTTATACTCTCTACACACAAGAACCTATGTTCTATGCGTTAAGTATGGTGAGTTCCAATTGTTCATTCCTTGAAATATGGCGACTTTGTGCAATTTATATATTTAAAAAATCCTTTGGACTCTCGTCAGAGCCCCCTTTCTTCTTTCACAAAATGGTAGAATTTTGCCACAAAAGAGTTCACCCTATCTTTTTTTTCTCTGAACGCCTTCAACCAATCACTATTGCTGTTATGTGTATTGTAACTATGAGTGTTATTGATCCTCGTGCATTTGATCTTGAGTCTCAATATTCCATACCCGTATTTAATAAAATTTCACGACTTCACGGACAATAGTTAGGAGAGGATGAAACATCAAATGAGGGTGCAACTCAAGCCCAATAGGGCATGACTTTATGGATAACTAATAAATTACCTTCAAATCCACCAGCCAATAATTAGTTTCTATGCAAGAATATTTCTGAAATAGATTTTGGTGGTCCCCGTGGGCATGTGGAATATAAATAGGTATAGGATCAATGGTTCTTGTTTACACAAATATTTGTTCACCTATCTATGTTTTATGTATAATTATTATGTCACAATCATTTTTCTACCATGGATTCTATAAACACCCACAAATTGTGTCAAAACTTTAGAAAATTAATTCTTTTCAATTCTTTTCACAAGTTTATTTTATGAAATTTTTAACTCTTATAAAAATATGCTTTCATCAAGTAAAGATGATTCCAAAGATCTCAAATATTCATTTATATATCAAAAAAAAAAACTAAATAAGAAAATTCATAAAGTCCTGCACATCACATGGCTCTTTTCATGTGTAAAGACTTTTTTTTGTGAGTCACCATTCTTGAGTCATGTAAATTAATTTGCATAAAAAATAGTTTTATGAGTCATCATCTTTGAATCATACATTTTAATTTGTGCAAAAGGTTTTTTTTGTGAGTCACCATCCTTAAGTTATGCACATTAATGTGCAAAATCTTTTACAATGAATTATTATGTTACATTCATGTGCTTTAATTGAACCCATAACTAATTGGTGATGATTCATCAAATCATTATTAAACCCCACCATTTAACAAGTTACCAATGTTAATCCCTAAGTAATCACATAAATAACAAGCTATTGACTCCAAGTTATAGGCACATATGATGTTGTGCAAGGGTCAAATGTTGGAATCCACCCATTAATAATATATATTTTTCACCAAAGGAAATGTTTGATTTAATTTTCACTTGATACCATGGGCACATATTTCACCAACTATTAACAAATTACATCCAAATCCACCAACTAGAAATTCCTTTTCTAAATGTTGGCAAAAAGTTTACGAATTAATTTTTACTAGACCCCACGGTGTGGTACCATGTTTCGCAAGGGTTCAAGATTCAAATCCATCAACTAGAAAATATTTTTTGAATTCGACAGCCAAATTTCCTGATTTAAATTGCACCCAATCCCATGGGCATGCACATTAACTTACTCTACAAGACTTGGATATTACTTTTAAAACACCAATAGGAACTACACAAAATTAGGCTACTTTAAGATTAATCCAATTGTAGGGTAATTGTCTAAGATGGGTTGTTACCTAGTGTAAAGCATTGGGAAGCACAAAAAAAGATTCTTTTTTAATTCATGTCATACCTAGCAAGTGCCTACTAAGTATCACAAGAATTAAAAGAAAAAAATTACTTGAGGTTATTTGAAAATTCACTCACAAAAGTGGGGACTTCATTTTTCAAAATATCTTATGTTTTTTACACTCTATAACATGACCTACAAAAATATTAAGATTTTTGCCCATTGCTTTATAAACATGAAATCCACAAATAAAGAAAAAGACATGGAATAACCACAAAACCTTGGAAGGTTTCAAGCTTGTTATGGTCACATGCCAACCAAGGTTAGCCACCAACTAAACAAGGTAACAAGATTTACATGTGGCTATCCAAATGATCATGCACACTCCAGTTTCTACATACTTAGTTTTCAAGTTACAAGAAATCTGTAATGTTTCAAATGTGCCTTTCACATGGGAACATATAATTGAATATCCATGAACAACAAAACTTGAAGTGCCTTCTTCCTTATGACATATATACACAACCACCAAGATGTTTTTTTTTCTTTCAACCCACCATCCAAGCAAGTAACCTTGACAAATTAAATAAAAGGAAAAACACCCACCTAGTTTAGGGGAAAGGCAAAAACAAAAAGAGAGGACCAATGTCCAACCAAGAAACAACACCCATCAACACAAAAACAAAAATGGAAACCATAAGGAACAACCTAAATCTTAAACCTTTCACTAGTTGCATATAGCAAATTTGACAAGGGGGTTGGCACAAAACTTGAAAAAACATCTAACTTCAAAAAGGTCTCCATAGTTATAATAGCTTGCATCAATATAAAAATAGTTTGTATTTTTTAAAAAGCCATTGACACCCTTTGTTCATAAAATGAATGTAATATTGAAAAAGGAAGGCTTCTTAAACCCTTAGTTGACCATGCCATTTTGACACATTTATGAAGAAAGTTGTTTGTTACCTTGTTGGTGTAACACTATGAAAAATAAAAGTGTTTTACAATTGGCTTTGCAACTCAATTTTGAGTTTAAAAGACACTTGCAATTCATTGTATTTATATGGCATGAGTGTTAATGAACAAGTTGCATGAATTGCAAAGTTGCATTTCATGATATATATATGGTGGAATTCATTGTAACTTTGTCAAAACAACTCATTTTCAACTATTATGCAACTCCATTATAACCACACCCATGATGTCATGCTAATGTCATTTATTGTTATCCATTTATTAAAATTTAACATGTGGCATTATGAAAAAAATTGGATATAATTTTTTTTCAAAATATTGATTTTCAACGTTCATTATGATTGTTAATGATGGTCTAAGATTGTGACATGTGGCACAATAAACTTTTTGCCACATGGCATATTAATTATATTTTCAAAAAAATCTATTTTTAGTAGCTAGGTAAGTTGTATATAACCATAGGTAAATAGGTTGGTAGGTTTTAAAACCTACATACACATGTGTTTACCTAGGACCTACCTACCTACCTACCTACATAGGTAAGTACAAAAATAGCACATGCTTACTTACATAGGTAGTTAAATAAGTAGGAAAACACAAGACTAAATGAATTAAATAATAGCCATGAAATTTATTTTATGTTTTGCTTTTAGGTTATGTTTTTTTGAGTTCATCCCAAAGTGGCACTTGTATTTTAATGTGAGAATATAAAAGAACAAGCCTTTTTATGTAGTTTGTAACATGGGATTCGAAGACAAAAAATATGGGTTAAATCTTTTAGTTGTTATTTAGTTGCAAATTATAACAACTATAACAACTATAACAATTAGTTGCAACTATAACATTTAAGGCAAGCTAGATCTAAAGGGAGGGTTCCATTGTTTCTAATATCCAAAAGTAAACTTGACCCCTTCCTATTGGCGCCTCTAGGGTGTCAAAAACAAAACAAATTGAAAAAGTTACGGTGCCCCAAGTAGAGGGGGTCAAAAACTCAAAAAACAAACCACCAAATGTTACAAAGGTCAATTTTCAAACACCTAAAATTTAAACATGGTTGATTACATATGTATGTACAATGTGTATAAATTATTATATAGAAGACCCATCTTTAACTCACTTGCAACTATAATACAACTAACTGATTTTCTGACATGACAATTTATTTATTAATCCAACATATTTCTAGGGGGATAGTTGCACACTAATTATAATACCCAAAAAATAGTTGCACACTAATTATAATACCCAAAAAATAGTTGCACAATAGTTGCATATGAGTTTTAGTTTCCAAGGTATTTTGATGGATGTGATTTCTCATAGTGTAAGCATTTCAAATGGCATCCTGGGTAGCAATATATCCCCTCAGGATGATGCCAAAGAAGATGGATTTCCATTGAATCTATAGGTTGGTAATAAATGCAATGGGCCATGTTGCAAGTTGTAGGATGGAGGAAGCCCAATTTTATGTTCAACTTGGAGGCGAAGATATTTGAAACCATATAAAAATAATGGTGATATGATTATGTGAATGGACATCCAAACATTTGGACCCAAGCTTATAGGATTTTAAGCAAGCACAATGAGAATAAAAAAACATGTTACATATGATGATGGAAAAAAATGTTCATGCAAACTTTTAAAAATGTTCTTTTGAACACATTGATTTGCCCTTTTTTCAAAATTGTTTGAATGGAAGGATGTAGGCCTACATTATTAGAGGAAGAAGGGCACGTGCAAGCCTTTAGTCTAAAATGGAAGTAAACCTGAATTGTTGGCTTTTATAACTTCTAAAAAGAATAGGGAATAATTGTGCAAAAAATTGGAGGAATATTGATTTAAGCAATAAGCCCACACTCCCCAAATAGGTTGCCAACATAATGACTTTTATGAAAATAAGACTTATCCCCTTTCAAAGATAATGAGAAAGGATAACCAACAAACTAGGGGAACTTTTAAACATTCTAACAAGCTTGGACCCATAAACCTTGATGACGGTTGAACCAAAAGAAGCCAACTATCATTGAAAGTCGAAGAATAAAAGGTAAGGACAACGAAAACAAGATGGCATTTGAAAAAAAATCAAGATATGATCCTACAATTTGCTTTGACATCCCCTAGCTTTATGAATGTTTTCACATGGTGCACATTGTCATCCAAAGCATCTTAGAAAAAGGAAATAGGGAGCCAAATAGAATGTCCAAAACCCTAATGCTATTTGAAAGGGTATAAATTTTGATAGGAGGGGGAAAATCAAGAGGTAAGTCAAAAGGGGACCAAGTTGCACACTTTATGGGGTTTGAGTACTAGGCCCACCAAAATTAATTAAGAGGCAAAATGGTCTTAAAGGCCCAAGTGACAATAGAAACAAGGTTAATGATACGGATGTCATTGCCACAAAAAAGAACAAATAAGAAAAGAAAAGGTTCATTGATTTGTGCTAGACACAAAAATGAACAAAGGCAAAAAAAAAACCTATCTCATGAATCTTTTGACATTTGTAAATGGAGGAATGGATAATGGTTAGGCATGTTAAAAAGGAGTGATGACAAAAATAAAGTGAGAATCATATGGCATAAAAGGAATAGATGAAAAGAAAAAAATTGGGACAATTGACTACATATTACATGACACTCCTAAAATACAACCATGCAAGAAGTTATGTTGAAAGTGTTCACAACATTTATTTGCAACATTGTCCATTCAAGGTGAATGTCAAAGGCCATTTGCATACCATGCACTACTACTTGACACTCTCCTTTAATTGCAATACATAATTGTTGAAATGATAAGTGAACCAAAAACCATCACAAAATTAAAGGCAAAAGGCCCTTTTCACCAATTGATCTAAAACCTTGCCTATCATGATTGGTTAATGCTTTCAAAATGCTTGGCCAATGTTAATAAGATCATGGCACCAAAGGCCCATACTATGTTCCCAAGGAAACAAATTGTAACAAACATATGAACATAGCAAGAAAGTTGTTGGTTGAGTTTTTAAGGTTGAACAAATCTCAAAGGTGCTCCAATACTATGCATTAGGACTTATCCATTGAAAGATGAAACATATACATGAATGTTGACCGAAAAGAGTGCAGGAGGAATTCTAAGTCCATATTTGACTAGAAATCCATCAAGGAGTTCAAACATTGCAAGGATAAATTTGGTGGGGAGGGGAGAGCTTGTAATGCATTGATGGCTTTTAAAAAGGTTCGGGCCATGGCAACAATAGCAAGGGCTTTAGTGACATAAGGCATATTCTCCAACATGTTTCAAAGCTAAACTATGCCAAAAATGATGGGGTGGAGTGGAAAAATATGGGGGGGAGGGGGGTGGGCATTTAAAGGATGGCCACTTTAGAGGGGGGTTGGTCCAAACCTAACATTACAAAAAAAGCCTATTTGCATAATGAATGTTCAATTTGAAGTTCTTCCCAATTACTTCATAAAAACTATTGGAAACACATATCCAAGGTTTTTCCAAATTACATACTAGATAACCAATTAAAAGCTATTGGTTATCTATAATAGGTTTGACATGCTAATTGATTCCCTGTAACCATCAAATTTGAACCAATTATCAAACATAACTTCATTATTCATGGGATTGAGATGGCTAGTGTAATCTATTAATGTTTCTAGCAAAAGTTGTGTGCATGCATCAATTTGTTCATCCATGAAGAGGCATGATTATAAAAGATTTGATGAGGACAATTAAAAATTGGATGGATATGATGAGAGTTTTGGGAATGTCGTCCACTCATCATGGGCCTTACACATTCTACTTCTTGAGACAATTGTTATCATAAGGCTGAACATACTTAGAACCATTTTCTGTTAAGCCATTCTGATAACAGATTCAACCCCAAAAACAGTATTCTTACTCCACCACATTTTGATTATTGCCACCTTGTAGCTCTATAAATCAAACATTGACCAAATGCAAAGTTGTGTGAGTTGTGAATGAAAAGATGACATGTTTTTTAATGAGACTATGTGTTCTTTTTCAATTCTTTGAAAGTTCTTTACATATGAAATGTTTCTAATGGTCCTAACATTAATAACCTACATATTTCTAACCAAGCCAAGTTACAACTATCAAATGAAAAGTGCTTGGTCATGCAACAGAAAATAAGGCTCCATTTTTAATGGCTTTTTCTTAGGCTACTATGATCACATTTACAAAGACTTGTCAGCACAATAGCCTAATGGAAAGAGACCAGTAGGAGCTAGAGGCACATTCCACATAACATACAAGGGGCCTCTTGTAGGCATAAGGCGCCTTCTCTTTTCGAGGAGACAATATTAATATATTTAAAGTGCCCTCCAAATACACTTGGAAACTTCTCCAATGCTTCATAAATATAATAATCCATGCTTCCTGCTTTTTCTTCTTCAACAACCACCACCTCATGGCATAACGGCTTTGCACCTTATGGCAAGGTTGAAGTAACACCTGCCAAACATTCCTCAAGATGTGGGACCAAACGAGCTCTACTTTGTTCCCAAGTCTCTCCCTAAGAGGCAGAGCCCACACACAGTAGTGAAGCTAGTAACTTATGATAACACACATATACAACGTCTCTCACAAGGGAAAACGTGTCATATGACCAGAAGTTGTTGATGCAAAACAGACCGTGCGTGCCGCTGAAATCACAGGAAACTGAGAAGCCATGAAAATCCCCCCTAACGCATTGCTAAACATTAGAAAAACAACCTTGACAAATTTAGTAGTGCCCCCCTCCATTTTGGGATGGAAGAGTGTCTTTACTGCAAATTAAAGGATATGGACGCAAAATATGACGACAACAACAAAAGCTGCTAAGAATTTCTTGATAAGAACTTTCAAAGCAATAGAGTTTTGCTTGGCACCAATGCAAACTGAAATTCTGAAAGTCTTCTTCCTTCACTCAGCGACACGTTGTTCCAAACTTCTCGTCTCTTTGGTTATCGGCCCTTTCAATGCCTCCGACTAACGCTGAAAAGAACACATCCACACAATCGACTTGGCCACATGACGCTCAACAACGCCGCCTAGTAACTTCCGTGCTGCCAAAACAAATAAAGACTGAAAACAAAGAGAGCAGTCGCCGCACAAAGCAGAGCACACGGTATGACAAAAAAGAAACAGCCACAAGCAGAAGCAGAAAAAGAACAAATGCTTGTCGCTTTCTAAAACAGGTAAAACCCTAAAAACCCTAAACCCTGTTTCAATTCACATTTCTTGGCTTCATTCGTGTTTGGGAGAACTCATCCATTAATGCTTATCGCGCTCATGTTCAGGTTTGTCACGCGTAAAATGGCTGGAGTTGCAGGAAAGCTTGGACGGGAATCCTTCACTTCAAACGATATGTCACTCAGCCTTGATTTGAAAATCCTTGCAAGGAGAAAATTCTTTGCAAAGTCTTAGGAATGAATGCTTGTCGTGCGCATTGGCGCGAGTTGCCAGGAATTTGGCAGCTAATTTAAAGAAAAAGAAATCGCTCACTCAGCCACGATTCGTAGCTTGTTTCGTTCGGTTATGAGCGCAGGAGGAAATTCGAAATCGCTGGTCATGTGGAGGTTAGAACGGCGAGGAGTAGCACGGGATGCTGCGGCTCCAGAACTGACGATCATAACACCACACACGCTTTGTGAATCCACGCGTTTCGCTTCATGATATCCTTTCCAACGCAAACATAGCCAACCGGACGTTCGGGATTTTTTTTATTTTTTTTAATTTTTTGGTTTTTTTTTCTCTCTCTTTTGGTTTTCATCCAAGAATTTCCGCATCAGGAATCATCGTGGGAAGCGGCAGCACGGGAGGGATGAGAATGGGGGAACATACACGCGTGGTTGGCTGCGTGTGGAGCTCATGTTGACAACAGTAAGTGGGGTGCCCGCGAAGCTCCCCGAGCGAGAGCATCTATTCGATCCACGGAACCTTGATTCAGGTTTCTGACGAAATCTCGGAATGGGGTATGATGTGCAGTTGATGGAGTTTTGATCGCGTCTGGATTTGGGCGTGTTGGGTGGTCTGCTAGCATGCTTAGTTTTTTTCATTTAGTTTTTGGTTTTGGGGTTTCGTACCTCATTTGCAAGAGGCGCGGATGAGGTACTTCACCTCGGGGTGAAGTGTTTTTGAATGGACTTTGTGTAACGTACGTTAAATAGGTTGTGCGCGCGCGAGAGAGAGAGAGAGAGAGCCTTATTTGACCTCTGAAGGCTTTTTTGGTGGGAGCTAAAGGTTTTTATTAGTGCGGATTTGTGTCTTTTGCTGGAACCCGTGTCTTATATGATAACAAAGGCCGCTCCTTTCAAGCTACAAAGCGAGAATCGATGGGAAACTGCTGTGGAGGATCTTCGGGAGCGAATTCTAGAAAGGAGCGGAGACCGAATCCTTTTGCGCAGGATGGATATCACGTGTCTGGGAACCAGATACTGGTGAACCAGCCGAAGGCCTCTATCGTAGACAAGTATACGTTAGGAGCGGAGCTTGGTCGAGGGGAGTTTGGCATCACCTATTCGTGCGTAGACAAGGATACTCAAGAGGTTTACGCTTGCAAGTCCATCTCCAAACGCAAGTTGAGGACTGCTGTGGATGTGGAGGATGTCCGACGCGAGGTCGCCATCATGGGGCACTTGCCTCAGCATCCCAATATTGTCTCTCTAAAAGGTGCGTATGAAGATGATGAAGCTGTCCATCTGGTCATGGAACTGTGTGAAGGTGGTGAGCTTTTCGACCGAATCATCGCTCGGGGTCATTACACTGAGCGAGCTGCAGCTGGAGTGACTCGCACAATTGTGGAGGTTGTACAGCTTTGTCACATTCAGGGGGTGATGCATCGGGACCTGAAACCTGAGAACTTTTTGTTCGCCAACAAGACTGAAGACTCGCTTCTCAAGGCCATCGACTTTGGACTTTCTGTGTTTTTCAAGCCAGGAGAGAGATTTTCTGAGATTGTTGGCAGCCCGTATTACATGGCACCAGAGGTCTTGAAGCGGAACTATGGACCTGAGATTGATGTGTGGAGTGCAGGTGTCATACTTTACATATTGCTTTGTGGTGTTCCTCCATTCTGGGCTGAAACAGAACAAGGAGTTGCACAAGCTATTCTTAGAGGAAATCTGGATTTTAGGAGGGAACCTTGGCCCAAGGTTTCTGACTCTGCAAAATCCCTAGTACGGCACATGCTGGAACCTGATCCAAAAGAGCGATACAATGCTCAGCAGGTTTTGGACCATCCATGGCTCCAGAATGCAAAGAAGAATTCTAATGTTCCCCTTGATGCAGTGAGGTCAAGATTGAAGCAGTTTGCTGCCATGAATAAGCTCAAGAAGAAGGCCTTGCAGATCATTGCAGAACACCTGGAAGGAGATGAAATAGAGGGGTTGAGGGACATGTTTCAGATGATGGACACAGACAATAGTGGTGCCATCACATTTGAGAAGTTGAAAGCTGGTTTGATACAGATTGGTTCTCATCTGACTGAGGCAGAAGTACAACTGCTGATGGATGCAGCAGATGTTGATAGCAATGGTTCCTTGGACTATGGAGAGTTTGTTGCAGCAACAATTCATCTTCAAAGGCTTGACAATGATGATCACTTACATAAGGCTTTTACCCACTTTGATGCAAATAATAGTGGATATATTGAGATGCAGGAGCTCAGAGCAGCTATAGGTGACAATTTGGTGGCTGATGAGATGAGTGTGATCAATGGCATTCTAGAAGAAGTGGACACTGACAGGGATGGCCGCATAAGCTTTGAGGAGTTTGCTGCTATGATGCGAAGAGGTACAGATTGGAGGAAAGCTTCCAGACAATATTCTAGGGATCGATTCAACAGTCTCAGCATGAAATTGTTCAGAGATGGATCAATGCAACCATCCAATTACTCAAGGAGATAATGAGCCTAGACTTGTAACATTGGCGAGAGTTGCCTCCAAGAGTTTTTCTGTCAGTGTCTGCTGGTTGCAGCTTTTTGACCAGAGTCTCATGTCAGAAGAAACAAGAAATACAGAGATTTGTAGTTGGTAAGATAGAGAGGCTGTAGCTCAGATACAGCACATATGGAGATGTTTGGGTTGACTTGTTGTGGTGCCATTACAAGGATCAGGTTCTGCTCCACCACTTGGGTTCTTTGTCAGCAGTTTAGGTCAACATTACTTTTCTGATTTGTTCTGCGGTTTGAGTCCACAGGAAGTAATTTGAGGAGGTGGTCACAGATATGTGACATTCAACAATTAGCACACACCATGCTGGAGTCTGAATTGGTTGTGTATGTAGGAGGCTGTGGTTGGTGCAAAAAACCCTTGTCAATTCAATAGGCAACTTTTTTGGTATTTTGTTGGCTGTCAACTACAAATGCCATGAATTCAGGAAGTTTCACTTGTTCTTATAGCCAACGCCTCTTTGGTGTACATTGATCACTTTGTGTGGCGGTTTGCACTTTTGAGCGGCCTTCCAAGCCCAAGGGTTCCAACCAACGGAGCCTTGTGGATCTGGTTGGCTCTAAGAGGCTGGAACAGGCCTATCCATTGATTATAGGCCTAGGCCTAGTATGGTATGTCTCTCCCTGTGTCTCTGTTTTATCACTTTTGTGGCTTGTATGTAAAATTTAGGAGTCTCAGAGGACATGGAAGATGGGCTTCTCTTCTAGAATTGTTGTCTCGAACTCTTCACAGGCTTGAAGATTGCAGCCTACAGATGGATTTTTCAGTTGTGTATCAAATGTTGACTCTCAATCAATATAGTTTCATTCCCTGGAACTGGCAGTTTGTTCCATGGTGGCTTGTGAGAAAATGTCCACCACAGATAAGGGCTTTGCTTATGCCTGCTCATGTTCCTGACTGTGCCTGCATAGCTTTGGGAGTGCATGAGCAGAGACAACATAACTTTCAGCATAGCTCTGGTCCATATTGTTTACCTCCAAATCTGGGTTTGGGAGCATGATGTGCTTTGTAGCTTGAAGCTAAGAAAGCTCCTCCAAGTGAAAGCTTATCAGATAGGTGGAGTCTAACTAAGAGAATTTATGGTATTGTTCACAAGATACTGACATGATGACTGAATCTTCCCCTTGGCTCTAGAAACCAGACAAACTCAGAGTGTAGATTTTTGTACAATTATTTGCACAAAAATTCAGAACAGACTATATGTAATTGTATTGCACTCACTGTTAGGCCCACTGTTAGGAGCTGATGAAGTCATTGGGGAGTAGTGATAGCTAGTTACTGCCATTCATGATGAGGTGAGGGTCTGATACTATGTGTGTGACAGTCGTGACTCCACTCATTCTTGGTATGTTCAATCTGGTTTTGCAGGAACTGACACAACCATTACCATCAAAGGGTTATTGTCAAGTTTTCTCTGCATTCTCAGAGATACAATATGGTGTTGCCTGCTGGTGCTTGGCCGATGTATCTGTTCTTCAGTTTGAAAGTTTGATTTAAATGATTGTCCTTCATGCACATCACACTGATATCACTAGTGCATGTGGTATTGTGTTGTGTGCATATGCGGATTTCTTACATGTCCTCTCACAAGCTCTTTTTGAAGTTCTGGTATCTCTCCGCATTATGGGCTTGTGCTTGCCTATGTACTTTCCATGCAGCCTTCCTTCATGACATTGTGGTTGGAGGAAGGCACAAGAAGTCAATGGTTGGACTCAGCCTGGTTTCAGTTGCACTGCTGAGGCACTATAAAATGCCAATGCCTGAAGTTTGAAATTTTTGGCAGTGTTTATTGCAGAGACCAATAAGCAAATGATAAGCAAGAGAAAATGGAAGGCAACAATAAACAGTTTTGGTAACAAGATTGATTTTAGGCTTTATGTCACCAGAATAACTGATCCAAAGGTATATGACCATCTAGCACTTGTATATCCATTTGGTAACAAAGACTTAGCTGAGGTGCAAGAGAAACAAGATGGGTGAACTTTTGGAGGATAAAGTGGGTATAGAAAAAAAAAAGGCTCTTGGCCAAGGATCAAGAATCCTTTGGAATGCCATAGTACCTTGGCAACTTTGACACATCTGTTTAATAATTAAATATTTGAAATTCTCATTTTGAATAATAAAATGTTCCTGAAGATTCAATATTTTCATTCACAAAATATTGCTCTTGGAAAATTGGAAATTGAAACATTTCAGAAAATAATAGAATTAGTGGATGAAAGCTGCCAATGTACTATGCTAATCACTTTGAAGATTCCAAATGCAGGAATACTGAGCAGATAATGGCTAGTTTCAGTGTTACTTCAAAAATTTGAAACTCAACTATTGGGTCTTGGAGATGCAAAGAGGGTTCACCACTTGTGTTTGTTTGGTTGGGATGGTAAAAATGTAAGCAAATAGATGACCCTAAACCCTAAAGCAGGGTCATCATCATGCTTCCAGGACTTTGGAGGACCCTGAAACAGGGATTTCTGAAAGTTGCTTGGAGAACTTTGGAAGGTACAAAAACAGCAAAATTGATTGATGTTCAACAACAAAACTGGATAAGTAACTGTGTGGATTCACCAGACCACTGGAAAGTGAATTAGGGCAGTTGGGATACTTAGAAATTGAGAAAAGTGAGCCGAATTCTGTGGCTGGCAATGTCTGGAGTATGGATCATTGCATGTTCTGGACAAATGGGGCCCCTCTATTTGATTGCATTGGTGAGTATGGAAATTTTTAACAGTGCAAAATGTCTTTTAGGCCACTAGGGTTTATTTGGTCATATTTAGATGATTTTATGAGAATTTTGATATCTAGATTGAATAAAGAACACTTGGAGTGTTAAAGACAGATGTGTAATATCTTGGGGCGGGCAGTAGTGACAGCAGGAGACACCTCTTTTAAGCTGTGTTCTTCCAGGTCTTTCACGCCAATCTCCTTTTCATACTTTCTTTGTTCTGGATGGGTTTATGTCCTAGAATTAGTGATTCTCCTCTTTGGACTCCCCATTGTGTGTTCTGTGCTTTTGGGTGTGGTCTTTTGTTTGGACTTTGATCCTTTCTTATTTCTTCTCTTGCCGGGTGTTTATTTATTTATTTATATATAATAATTTATTAGGTGCATGGGTCATACTGAGATCTAATTAGCTATGGGAGCTTTGGAAAGTTAGATTTTCAGTGGGATTCGTTCCCCCCCTTACTTGTTGGAGCATGTAAGGAAGGTGAACAGGCAACAACATATTGTGGGTGGCATGATAGAATAGGATCGTGGTTGGGAACTTTCTCTCAAAGAGGGTCATTTTGGAGGTACAAGTATGTCAAGAAGCATTGGCTTCCAGGATGCCCGGTATGTAACAAGTCCAGAGCAAAATTTTCAGGGCAGGGTAGGTATATTGGAAAATTTCTTACATTGTAAAAAGACCTGGCAGCCTGCATTCTTTTTCCGTTGTCATGTGATATCCATTGTCTGGTGGACCATAGTGACACCTCTTAATGGAAAAGGATATCTCTTATTTATCCAAGAGAGGGTTGGGGCCCTCAAATCTTCCTTTGACCGGGCTACTGCCTTTGTTGAACTTTAGGAGGCAATGGTTTCACATAAAGCACTGGGCAGATTTTTGTTGTGTAGTTGGAGGGCACCTTACTGCAGAGAACTTTTCCTCTGTGATGAACGGGCAGTTTGGAAAACATATTCCTTCTCCTGCCTTCCTGCTTGTGTTTTGTTTTTGTTTTTCTGTGATACCCACTGGATATCACACAAAACACATAAATAATAAAAATCTGCTTGTTGCTTTACACTCGGTAACACCCTTGACCATGGGCTTTTGCCTACTCTAAGGTTTTTAAAGAATTGTGGTTGTACATTAGAATCACTATTTTAATTTTGAGAACCGTGATTATATATCAGAACTGAACTGTTTCTTTTATTTTTTAGAACTATGGTTACAAATCTTTACAAACCACCTGCAGATTACTAGGTGCCATTTGTAATAGCTGCCCAACTATGGTATAAATGCAATAGGTAGTATGGATATGACATTTTAGTCATTGCAAGTTGCAACCTAATGACATATGGCTCATTGCACAATGGCTCTTCCCTACAGGATAGGTTCAAACCAGTGTTGGGTAGTTCTTTGAATTTTTTAAAGAACTGTCGGTTTTAGTTCTTTAAATATTCCAGAATTAAAGAAACTGCTGATTCCGGTTCTTTGAAAAAAATTCAGAATTAAAGAAGCACTGCTTCCTGTTATTTCAAGAGCCTTAAAGAAGTGATGGTTCTCATGAAAGACCTGGGAAACAAGTGGCGGTTCTCTAGCTGGTTATTTGACTTTTCATATTTTTGAGAACCAAGGGGGGTGAGTGAGTATACACCCAGTTTATAGTTGGTGGGTATCTGTCCCTCATTCTAAGAACTGTCCAACACTGGTTCAAACCAATTTTGACCAATTCTGGATTCTTGGTTTGATACCTGGCTAGGGTAGACTGGCCTATCATCAATCGCCTGCCTATGACTGAACATGTATTTATATCTTCATCATATGTCCTTCATTTTGAGTGATTTAAAATGTTATGAGAGCACTACCTCAAGCTCTAGAAATCACCTTTGAAGTGCAAAGGAAAGGAGTAATGAAACATAAACAAGAAGAAAATAAGCTTTCTAACTTACAAAATGCTTTTTTTTAATTCCTTCTCTTTGGACCCCTCCTACTTGGAAACCTCATAACGTTTTTATTTCTTATTCATTTTAAATGATTTAAAAGGCTATAGAAGCACCACCTGAAGTTCTACAAATCATCTTCGAACTCTAATAGCAACAGAGCAACATACAATGAATTTTTGGGGTGTTCAAGAACTGGCTTCGGTAGTCTTCAGTGATTTTTTTTTTTTGAGTTCTTGACCCCCTTTACTTTGGGGGGCAGTAACTTTGTCATTTCTTATCTGTTTTTGACAATTAGTGT
>Ga0209208_10006129_pt1 | contig 16586 bp, 16 predicted proteins | sample S1TSphfallax_3_FD_187694 | JGI IMG/M metagenome (GOLD analysis project Ga0209208, IMG submission 187694) | Host-associated microbial communities from peat moss isolated from Minnesota, USA - S1T2_Fd - Sphagnum fallax MG (SPAdes) (version 2) | ecosystem: Host-associated > Plants > Peat moss >...
GTGCTACTCTATCTGCTTCGACTTCATGACATCAATATGTTACTACGAACCTCGATCTGCGATGTCGAGATTGTAAGGTCAAGAAATTCAAGCACAAATTCTTTCAGGCGTTACTGATTCTGTTCTTCAAACTTGAATAGATCTTCAACACATTGCATTCTCAGTCCCTCCGATATCTCCGTTGTTTGAGCTTTGCTTCCATGCTTGTAAATTTTTCTCAGCTTGATCTTCTGACAGACGAGGAAGGAGGCGGTGAAGGGATGTAGACATGGACGATGAACAAACCAGAAAGGAAAGGGTGCTTTTGCGGCAGTTCCTTTGCGTCACAGCTTCCTCTGCCAGTTACTCTTCTGCCCGCCGTCAACATTCGCCGTCATAAGCACCTGGTCCCGGATGAAGGCTGCGCTGCTAGGCATCCGTCCCGCTGGCATGCCGTCTATGCGAATCCCAGCGCTTCGTGAGCACCCAGGATATGGCGGAATGCGAATGGGAAAAGGTCCGGTCAACCGAAAAGCTGAGAGCTTGAGAGTCTGTCCTCACAAGGAGACATACACCGCATGGCAACTCCCCATTTGTCTTCCCTACTAGTTTGGTGGCAACCCGTTGCTTCATTCTTCCTGCCTTTGCTTAATTTGAGTGCTGAAAGATAATTGCTGTGAAGTCTTGTGGATATCAGAGGAACAATATTCACGGACATGAGGATGAGGAAGACAGAAAGGAAACAAACGAACAACAAAGCGTATTTTCTTGTTGAGGTGGTGACGGACTGTGAGGCTTATAACATGAGCACCAACCGCTGGAAGTGAATAGATGGATTCGACACAAAAACCATGCTCATCATCATCTTCCTTTCTATAGCAGCGTCTCCCTTGTTTCTAGCATCAACATTCCCCTCAAACTGGACACACAACATTCCACAGTAATCGCTCTCCACGCCAGGATTTCTGTGTAGCTTGATGTTGTTCTCAATCCTGTATGTCGTGTGCATCATTCTCTCTTAAGAAGCACATTTTCTTCAGACATAGCAGCAGTTATATGAATGAGGATCGGCTCCATAAAAGGTCACGAAATTAGAGATATATCTTCCACCCACAAGCATGTATAGAATCACCCTTTCATGATCCAAGAGCTTCAATTACCTTTTCTCTCATGCTCTCATTGAACACATCTGCACATTTGTAGATCTTTGCCCCAAATTGACCTACTTTCCGTGTTTGCTTTGCTTGCCCCAAGGTTGCGAGCGTCTTTCTCTTCGCATGAACCCTTTTGTTGTATGGTCTCTGCGGGGTTCATTCTATTCTCTTCTTTCCAGTATGCACTCGGTCTGTCAATGCCATTCCTGATCACCACAGAGGTTTTGTTCTCTCTTCTTTCTTCTTGTGTTGTGTGGCACTCACCCACCACCTCTGAATTGTTCAGAATCCAGATTGAGGCAGCTCAAAGATCATGAGCTCTTGAAATTTAAGGATCGACCTCCATGCTTGGCATTGCAGGAACACAGCCTGATTTTACAAAAGGCATGAATGTGCATACCTGAGGATTCCTTGATGATCTGGTCTTGCGCAAGACAAGTAATTCTTTGTTTCAGCTTCTCTCCTTCTCTATACAGCTTGTCTCAACACTCACACCTATAATCAATAGTTGAAATTATGATTTATTTTTTCCATCCTATTGTATCTGATTTTCACCATAAAAATGAAATCCAGGAAAAAACATCATTTTGAGTTTAGACATTTTTTATTGGAAAAGAATGCAAACTGTTATCCTAACATTGTCAGAACAAGCTCCATCATTTAATTTGCAGAGCAAAACACACAAATCCTGGTTGATCTTTATGCTAATCAGTGTGTGGTTTCTTTGATCCGCAGTGCTATAATGATGTGAAAGATGTGATTGATTCACACTCAAGAAATTGTAGCAACTGTTTCCCCATCTTATTGCAGGACTTCACTAAAAGTTTTTGCACCTAGCTCCATCTTAGCTCCAATTTGGTTTTCCAGTCCTCAACACTTTTGGAATTTGCACATATGGGATTAAGGGCATCATCTTACAATTTTTCTCATGTGGGGTACTCAAGCTTAATCTTAGCAGTACCTCTTCTCAGGATTTTTAGATGTGAAGAATCATTGCTAGCACACAAGATCCTTCCTCCCGTGCTCATGTTAAAGTATGTGACAACTGGGGGTGGGGGGTGGGGGGGGTGTGACAGAATATGAGATGCTAACCAAAATAGGCAAAGGTGCCTCCTCAGAAGTGATGAAAGGACAATGCATCAGGACAAAAAAATATGTTGCCATCAAATGTATGAGGCACAACTTCAACAACATCAACGAGGTCAACCATTACTTCATGATACATCAATAATGACCAAAATGGAAAGACTTTCTTTCAAATGCAGTTATCACAATGATGAATCAATGGGAAGGAAATTTGTTTCAGAAGACCAAGCTTGAAATTGATTCTTTGACATTGCAGGTGAATAGCCTGCAGGAGATCCAAACAATGAGAAGGCTTTTGCCACATCCCAATGTCATCAAACTTCTTGAAATCTTATAGTAAGGTTCTTGACCTCTCATTACACTTATTGAGCAATTACTCATGTATCATTGAATCTCACAATTGCAAGTATGACAATCCCTATCATATGATGTCCCACGTTAGTGACACAGGCTTGAGGTCTCTCTAAATTGGAAAATATATCACTGTTATTGAACACAAGTCAATGGAGACTGTAAAACCCATTGAGAGGATGTTAAGCTGTCCTTTGAAGGGAAGCTAAAATAGATTAGTGCATGTGTAATGAGGATGGGTGGGTTCAATCCAGTGATCAGCCAACAGGCAGATTAGCCCTGGTATTTGAGTTGATGGACATGAATATCTATGAGTTCATTCAAAGGCAATACAACCATGTGGCTGAAGAGTCTATCAAGAACTACATGTATCAGTTGATGAAAGGTTTTTCACATCTGACATGCACTAATGTGCACATTTTGTAGCAGCCTAACCTGCATATATCTAGGACTGTTCATCAAGAAGTGAAAAGGCATGATGCCTAGAATTAATAGTTGAGGTTACTCCATATTTTGCTGCCAGAATACAATTGTTAAGTACATGAGTGGCCATTGAACACCAAGTGAATTCTTTCAGTTTGTATGTGTATTGGGGACCCAGCAATGGACCACATGCATCAACATGGCATCTTTCATCGTGACATAAAACCTGAAAACATTCTCGTGAACAAGGACAGTCTGAAGGTTCTATACTTGTCCAAATACTTCTTAGTTCTCAAGGTGAAAATTGCTCCTGTCCAACCAGTTCTACAAATGAGGAATAGCTTCACTTTTTTGCTTGCTGTGCCCTTTCCCTGGAAATATGTAGGATGAATTAGGTTGGGTAAATGGCAGTATAGTCACTCCTATCTTCTTATGTCAAAATTCTCTCCTCTTGTCCATAATGTGGGTCACATATGGAATGTGGCATTTTCTCCATTCCAAGACAATATTGAACCAAGTAGGAAAACTGAATCAGGTTGCATAATAGCAAAGTGCAGGGTTGTGGCTAGTTATTCTTTTCTGGAGGGGAATTGATCCCCAGTAAGTCACAGTACTTTGTTTTGTGCAGTTTTGTGAGGAAATTCTACTTCCAGTACTCTCATTGAGTTATTGTTTTGGATTTTGGTTAAGTTGTTTACCCATTGTCTGTTATGTGGAATGCTGTGGCAGTAACAAATGATCTGTAATATAGTACACTTAACACAATGGACAATTTGTTGTGCCCTCAACTGACAGTCATCAATTTGATGATGAATGGTGACGAATACGGTATGCTAGTTGGCAGACTTTGGGAGTTGCCAAAGTGTACGTTCAAAGCAGCCTTACACCGAGTATATTGCCACACGGTGGTAGTTACTTGTGCCCCCAAGATACCTTCTCAAGTTGAATCAAAACTTTCTTCTGTTATACCAATGATCACCAACTTTGTGCATTTTTACTTTAGACTTTGGACAGCTATTCATGTAAATTCAGCAACCCCATGTATGGAAATGTATAACTTGTAATAACTTGGAGGACTTTCTGGAATGAAAGAAGAATCTCTGGAAAGAACTTCTTGTCACTTGTTTGAAAGATGGATTGGTTGATGTTCTGGGGGAAGGTATCGGGCACCAGAATGTTTGCTGACAGATGGCTATTACAACTACAAGATGGACATGTGGGGTGTGGGTTGTGTATTCTTTGAGATTGTCAATCGTGCCCCACTGTTCCCAGGTTTGTTGCCTCCCTTTAGACTTGCTCTCAATAATACTATATTACTAGGTATATTAGCCTGTAATCAAACATTTTTCAGAATGGATACTTATCACTTGAGTGGTAGAAAGAAATCACAAGAAATACTCCATCACAGTCTACCAGTGAAATGCAAACAAGTATCTCTCGCCCTCATAGCCTATTAGTTCTTTTTTGAAAGTGAACATCTAGTATTAGTAAGCAAGGCAAGATGATGGTTACAATTCCTTGAACACCTTATATTTCTTGATCAAAGGTCCAACTGGTGAGTATTGGGGGATCATCACCTGAGTATCTGCTTATATGCTACCAACTTAACAATCTTATCTAGGTGCTGCTGCTGGTGGAATGCTTAATTGTGACAGGCAGCAATAAATTGGACCAGATTAAAAAGATTCACAATATTTTAGGAACTCCTTCAATCCAGTTGCTAGAGAAGATGACAAGGTCAGTCTTCTTCATAGTTTCCAATAAATCACTTTTGTCTGTTACCCTCATATGAAAATGTAAATTCTTGATTGTTCAATGAAGCTTCAGTGAGTACATTCAAGTTAATTGTTCACAAATATTTCTGATGGTGCATGCTTGTGGAACCTGGGCAACAAGAAAGTTTGATTTAAGTAGAGGTAGAAGGGAATGGCAGGAAGTCCCAATTGAAAGCAGATTTTAAATTTCCACATCAAAGTGGCACAGGAATTGCATGCCTCCTCCCACATGCTTCACCGGCATGTATAGAGTTGCTCACCAAGTTGCTTATGTACAACCCAAATGAAAGGTATTTGTTCAAATCCAGATCACTCTTCATATTCCTTCGAAATTGGTGCAAGTACTGCAAGATGCTGAAATTGCTAATTCAATCATCGCTTCAGTGCAACAATGGGTGTATTCCACAATTTTTGTGTGGAGAAGACTTCCATCAAAATTAAACTAGTAGTACTATAAACATCACCAATATATTGTACTTCTGCAGGTTATCAGCTACACAAGCACTTAATCATGCATACTTCAAAGAGCTCAGAGAAGGGGATGAACACTAACATCAAGCTTTCATTATGAACAGCAATGGGAAAACTGAAAAGTAGTTGCCATTAGCACACCCTCTCACCAAGGTATGATTTTCTCACAATTTCAAAGAAGTAGATTGACTGTACAAGACCAAAATATTCCTAAAATGAAACTTACCACACCTGTAATATAATAGTGATATTCAGAAAGATGAGAGAATCAATGAAAAGGGCCATTGAGCAATCAGAACACAGCTAAAATCTTTGGGCAAACTGGAGCTACTGGGGATGAAATGAGAAGTCAGGATGAAGACAGTACACCTGAAAAAGCCAGGAGACCAAACTAGTTTTCTCACCTAAATTTGTCATCAAGGGAGTTTTACCCCCCTTTTTAGATTTGCCTTACCGACACCTTGATTGCTGCTCACATTCTTCATTGTGTCAAGCCTGGTCACAAGAAGGTCCTACAAATCTTCTGAACAAATTTTCAAAAAATGGTACCCAATTTTGCTCACTTTATGGTTACACTCAAATTGGGGAGGAAAGAGAAATTACAGGGTCAAACTAGGGCCCAAAGACAAGGTGACTTTATGGATAGCGCTAATGTCTTTCAGCAGCCTGTTGTGAATAACAGCACCTCAAGGTTCCAGGTTTGTCAAGAAGATGAAACAACTACTCAAACTTACAAAGTGATGTAAACCTTCCAAATTCTACTACAATTTAGTACTTTCAAGTTTGTATCATCCACAAAGCCATCATCTTGGAAGAAGCACTATCTTTCAACAAGGTTATACAACAAAAGCATAGGTAAGAACTCAATTGTTCCCACTTGAAACACCAGTTTGAATCACAATACCAAGGATTGTGATCAAATTTGTTGCACATTTCATGGACAGTGCAACAGACAAATAGATTTCTAAAAGAAAAGCTTTATTCTGGTTTTGGTGCAAAGCCAGTTAAAAGGCCTCTCTTCTTGCAAGAAGTCTCACTTGAGGTACTCCTAGTGTACTTTAGGTGGTGGTTTCAATTTTCAGACTAGATCCACATTATTGCACTCTGATATTCTAAGTTTGAACCCATCCTCATACTGTCACAGAAAACCACTCACACAGAATGCCATTACCAATTCATGACCATCCAATACCAATACCAAGAAACAAGAGAATACTTGTGTGGGCCCAAAGGTGCTTTCACCTTAATAAGACAATAAATGGATGGCAAAAGAAAAGAGTGATCCCATGTGTTGAACAGCTTTTAAATTTTGCAAAAATTACAATTGACTACTGTTTTTCTGACACCATATGCCAACAACAAAAGGAGAACCATATGTTTAGATATCCATGACCAAATGTCAAATCCCCACTGTTTTTTATGAATGCCATCGCCAACATAGGCACACGCACTTCTTTAAGAGGTTTGTGATGCTCCTGTGGTGCCAAGTTATCGGACAAGAGGATCAATTTCACCCAGATAGATTTGCTTATCACTTCCACATGATCCTATAATAGGCTCTTTTGGATGGAATGCAGCTTCATTCACTGAGCCTGTATGACCTGGAAGCTGCAGTCACATTAACAAAGTACAATCTGTCAGAATTGAATGTTGAAATGGCCAGTATCTGCATGGTCAGTGTGAAAGCAGAACAAGAAGCTCAATAGCCAACCTGGAACCCACCCCACACCCGAGTTAACAGCTACAGTAAGATGTCTTCTATTATCCAGGCCACCTACAAATTATCCAACTAATCAGCTCCAGAACACCTACAAGGAATAGACCAAAGCTGGCACCCTACATTAATTCCCCTAAAACTGGGCGGTCATCCACAACTGGATGCCTCACAGCTTATGACTGTACAGCCCACATGGTCATCTCAAGTGCTCATATACCTCAACCCCTGGAGACCAATTCTGAAAGGTAATCATATTACTTGTATATCATAATTGATACACCCACAGAAGACTAGTGTAAGTTCTAATACTTTCTTACACATGAGGGTCATCATACCTGACTAGTATACCATTATTAGTCATCCACACTACACTAGTGTAAGATCCAACATTCACTTATAAGTGAGGGCCATACTGTGCACTTGTTTTACTGTTCAATGCAGGGAAGCAAAGAAAGCTTAAATAGATGTTGCTCATCTTTGACAAAGGAAAGATTTACCAATATCTCTCATGAGAATCAAGAAATCTCCATTCTCATGATCAAGAAAGCCAGATCAAGGTTAAAAGTTCAAACTTCTCCTTTACATCGAAGAAAGACTTCCCCGAAAGGACTTACAAAACTGGGAAGAAAGGACAAAACAGGAGTGAGAAAACAAAAAATACTCACTTGCAGTATGAACAACAGTGAGTATGTCACTTGTTCAGTGACCATCAACAGTAACATGTATGATAGTGACTTCTCTATCACAACTTCCCCACTGATTTATCAGCTCCCTACAGTGGGTACAGACCAGTGTAAACACTAACCTGCATACTGAGTTTCTGTTGCAAGTCCAGAAGTAACAGGACTCAGCCATGACAGTGGCTAGCAACAAACAACAACACAAGGAGAAACACATAAAGAAACAAAGAGGCAGAAAAAAAAAGTCACAGAAAAGGAAAACGGAACATAGAGAAACAGACTGCAGAGGAAAAAATAGACCAAGTGGGCTTACAGAAGCTCCCCACTTATGAGACTCTTTACAAAATGATTCACAATGTAAATTCACCAGTTGGACTATTCAATTTGCTTGAAAGTTCACCTTGTATAGAATCCGTCGAGAAGTGGTATCCCAAATATAGACCATTCGGTCTGCACTGCCAGATGTCACCTTGCTGCCATCTGGTGACCAATTACACCTGAGTAGATTCTTCTCAAAATTGTGCTGGTGTCCTGTTAAGATCTTCACGCACCGATTCTGAAAACAATCACACAGATTCTTAAGAACTCTCTTCCAACCATTTCTCAGCATTAAAAATTGACAGGGAAAGTGAGAATTTAACCACTAGAATTACAGTTTTGAGAGTGATGCATGATCTCCTTGCTATCCAAACCTGGGCCAAGATCTGGACCACCTAAAATTGTTGATTCCATCTTAAGAGGCATACCTGGGGTGCATATGGACGCATGTCCCAAACCCGGAGAGTGCAGTCCATTGAGTTCGTGAGAAGATAGGACCCATCAGGACTGAGTTGCATGCTGGTAATTGTCTCAGTGTGGCCCTGTAATTTCATTGCCACCTCATGCTTGCGGAGATCCCACACCTTGATATCATTATCAATGCCTCCTGTGAAAATTTTGTCCGCACCATCCGAAAATCCAACTGCTGTTATCTGTGTCAAACACATAAGCAGGCAATACAAAGGTGTAATTACAGTTAAGAAAGATGGAAAAGGCCAAAAGATCTCTCAACACAAATGAAAGCACAGATAGGCAACAGCATAAAGCCCAATCATGATCATAGGGAAGGAGTGACTGTGCTTGCACTAGATTTATGACCACAATCTTAAGAGGTAGAAAATCTGGTTCACAGGAGCATGAGAGACAGCATTAAAGATGGAGAACTACTTTGTGACACTTGCAGGCATAAAAAAACTACCTGGTACTTGTCAGGGAAAGTTTGAAGGCATCCACGATGGCGCATATCCCAAAGTTTAGCAGTTCCATCATCTGAACCACTCACAATAAGAGGTGGACCCCTCCGTGCAGGGCAGCAGCTGTTTACAAAGGATGAATGTTCCACCATTTTCTTTATCTGCAATGCATCAGAAAGATATTTTCATGCACAGTACTAATTATGGTGTTTATTTACAACTGTGAGTGACTTAAGAGACATTTACTGTGTCTGAAAAAAATTAGAAGTTGATTGGAAACTGCCAAAGTGTGATGTGAAATCCTCACAAATTTAGCAATGACATCACCCCCAAAAGAGAGACAGCATCCTCCTCTTACATAGCAAAAAACAGGCTAAACTGCATCAAACCACCAGAAGACTTGAGAAGGAGAAATATGAACCTGCTTGCCAGTGATTGCATCCCATGCACGCACAGTTTTATCAGGGCTAGCAGACACAATATGTGTCCCATCACCACTCCAGGAAAGGTCCACCACAGCATTACGATGACCCTTCAATACCATGTAATTTTCACAATCCCCTTGCACATTCCACAGAACTGCCACCAACCAAAAAAAAGTAACATTCAGTACAGGAGAGGGTCAAGAGATAATTTCAAACTCCCACATCATCAAAGAGGTCACTCTTTCAAACCTTCAAAACTTTGTATAGGGTCCCAGCATCAAGCACCTGATTCAAAGAGGAAATCACAGTACATCATAACAATGCACACTTGATTGTCTGTTTCAAAACTGAGAAACATAGAGTTTCTGTAACCCGTGAAGAAGCCCACTTGCAGAACATCCAGCACAATGATCTATCAACATTGCCTTGATAGGGAGTCCTCAACTACAACAGTATCTCACAAGTTCAAAGGAGATGCATAAAGACTTACAGATGTCTTTATCATGGGATCCTGATGCAATTGCTGTCCCTTGTGGATTGAACTTCATTGTATAAACTGCACTCTGGCAAACCACCAAGATTGCAAGGTCAGATTCTACTCCTGAGCCATCAATCTTCCCAAAATTGTCCATCACACAATTCATGACATAAATTTGACAAGGTGATATATGATCCTTTTCTTGACTTCCATTAACACACATTTTTGTATATTTCCATTGCCATTGCACTGACCAAATAGCTCTCAAAACTGTCTGGTTGTTTGAGCAAAAAGATTGTTCATCCTCTTTGGTACGAGGGGGCTAGTCAACTTATTCATGGAAGACACTGAAATCAAAACAGAGCACAAAAAGACATGCTGTACTCTGAAACAACAACCCATCTCCTAGGTCAAGAGCAAAGGCATACCCCATGGCCAGTGAGTAGCATGATAGGCGCATCAAGGCTGGATGTTCTTCTTACTGCCTGCAAATACAGAATCCAAGATAAAATCAACCAAAGAAAGACCAAGGCGCCCAAGCTGGTCCATTGACAAACCTGAAACCCTCGAGTTCGTGATACAATTTCTGCGTCACATTAACGTGTCTCCAAGTGACCATCCACCTTGCAACCTACTCCCAAATATAAGGTACTGAAATTCTTGGCAGAAATGTAGCAAGCTAAAATCACGCCTCCTGATGGATCCAAAAGAGGGCTCAACAACTTCTCGTCCTAACGAGGTGCAGAAGAAACAGGCTGCAAAAGAACTGACCTCGCCATTGACTGTGAGCACGTTGTTAGGTTGCAGTGGAATTCCATTAACCGCGGGTACCAATGCTCCATCAGTCCGCTGCCGCTTCATCGCGGTCAGTGCCATGTCGTCCTCCCCTGCTCTCTTCGCTGCCATTACTGCTACTTCTCTCGCCAAAGCCGAAGCAAACTTCTAAGAAAAATAACACAAGAAGCCTCTGTCTTTCCTTAAGCTTGTAGACCGCGATCGACTTTGCGCTGGAAACCTAACCCTAGAAACCATAGACGTCAAAAGCCAAACAAGAAACTCAGCTTTCCTTGCTAAGGATATGGAGGTCTCCCCAAGAAGCTGGAGTAAAAGAGCTTCCTGACGCTTGTTTCGCAAGCGAGAGTTGTATTCATTCACTCCTGGGCCCTCAAGAGTTCGAGAGGACGAGGAGAGAAAGGAGCAAAAGCGCAATGAATCATGATTCGACAAAACATTAGAAGAAAGTTTCACTCTGATGTTGCTTGTCGGAAGCCCTAACCCTAACCAACCTTGCAACACTTTCCCATCATCCACAGTTCTATGTATTCCGACGCATCTACTCTCTGACGCAGCACCAACTCCTGGTCTCTTCGATGTTGGGGCAAGGCCTGCATTTAACGACTTATCTTCCGGCAATGCGTCCAGCAAAATGACATGATGACTGTCCAAATGAGGATCGTATAAAATCGAGGAAGGTCGAGTTGCACCGAGCGCGGACATGACACAGGAATTGTAATGACAAAGGCAAAGTGAGTGAATCCCAAATCTTAGAAGGAAAATCTACCTTCTGTTTACTAGTTCAAGGATCGTCACGTTGCATACAGCCGACGTAGTCGCTGTGAGGAGATATCTCCACGATGCATGCTGTTTGTGGATTCAATTCTTTACAAGGTGATTCTGGTGCCACCCATTGATACCACCCAAAGCATATGGATGTTGGGTACTTTAGGGGAGGCATCTGAGGAGTTGTGCATCGATGGGATCTTCTGGGTCCTCAGGGGAAGAACAAGGAGTGGACAACCAGGTGGCAGTTTGCAGCCGTTGGAAGTTTTCATCTTTGAATGGAAGACGAGCCCTTTCAGTCTGAAGAGACGATCTGTCGGTTGTCAGGCTTCAGGTTCTGAAATTCCAAGTGAAGTTTGGAGAACAACACTCTCTGAAGGACTGAGTTGATGAAATGACTGACAATTCTTTATCCGAGTTATCAGGAGTATCCAAAGCATCATCGGCACTGTTCTCAAGTGCATTTACTGCCGAATGAAGCCAGTTGCGAAGATTTTAAGTGAAAGAGATTTACACTGCGCCATTGCAATTGATGGAGCAAGTTCTGTCAGAATCACCACACCATGTACTCGTCAATCCAGCCAATGTCGTCCAGAAGCAATAAGGTGAATTAGGTGTGGAACTCATATGCATGGGGTGTTCAAGGCCTGAGGGTAGCATCAGGGGAGACAGGGACGGTGGTGAGAGGATCCAGACCGAGGTTGGAGCATCAGAATAACCAGAAAGTACAAAGCAGAAGCCTGTAGCAGGATGCTAAATTCAATTGCTGCCTCAGCTACAAAGATGCAGAGAAGCCAGGGAACTAACATCCGCACAATAGAGAATACCAAGACACCCCATGAGCAGTTACATTCTGTGTGTAACTCTGCACACAATTGCTAATTGTTTCTTTCACAGTTGTGAGGAAATCATCTTCTTGTTACATCTCAGAGAGCTCAGCAACCTCCAGTGGTCAACATCCATTGCAGTAAAATTCACTGCAATGACTTGCCTACTTCTGATTTCTGGCCATCATCTTGTCAGCCATGGTCATGCCCTGATAGGTTTGGAAGTGAATGGTATTTCCCAACTGGTTTCTTACATCAGTCTGTCTGAATTACAAAGCCTTGAATGTCAGCTTTGTCTTCTGGGGTGCTAATTGAGAGAGAGATTTGATTCTGGTATCAGAGAGCTAGTCTGTACCTGTAAGCTCACAATAACTATCATAGTCGTTGGGCCGAGTCCTGTACCTGAAACAAACCCATCCTATGTCTTTTGTGAGGTTTTCAAGATGGTCCAGAGGTGGACAGATCTGTGCAACAAAGTGCGTCTCCAGCTATCCAAGATACCCAAGATCCTGTGCTCTAGGCAACTGAATTGAGTAACTCAAGCACCCAGGAGCATCGGATTGAGTCTTTAGAAGTTGTTGAAGCATCATTGCTCATGCCACCCCTTCAGAACGACCTGGTACTGAACATTATTTGGTCTTGCCTATGTGAACCCTTGTATCATGCTTAGCTCTGCAGTTTACATCACATCAATTCTATCTGGTGTCATAGTGTCACCAACTCTTTGGAGTGATCTGCACTAAGGATGGTATGCCCTAGAAAGTTCAGGCTATAATGCACATTTTGAGCAAAAGGGCTACCCCAAGCTGAACCTTGACATCCTAGCTTCACTTCAAGGCAAATGATTTCCATTTCTTGCATCCAATTTTGGTCAAGTCCACCATGACCTGCATTGGTCTTGGTGCATTCACTTTAATTTCTCCTACCAATTTCTCCTACCAATCTTCTCAACCAAATGGCCTCCTTGGCCGCACTTGTCATGGCCATGTATTCTGCCTCTGTAGAGCTTAGTGCAGTGCAGGGTTGTTTCCTGCTTCCCCAAGTGATTGGACTTGACCCTTGTAGAAAGAAATATCATGACACTAATTTCCAGTCATGGACATCTCCTACCCAGTCAACATCTGAAAAGCATATCAGCTCATTTAATTGTAGCAAATCTTATAGTCCACAGTTCCCTTTATGTATCTAAACAAGTGTTTTACAACATCTAAGTGGGGTGTTTGAGGCTAGCTTGAGAACCTGCTAGGTTGATTGCAAAGGAAATGTTGATGCAACTTAGCATCTTGGTTGTGCATATCACCTCTGTATTAATGATGCCTTTAGGTTGAAAGATGTATTCTAGCCCCAATGAATGACTCAACAAACTTGACATTTTTAGCCTCCCCTTGATCTCACTTTTGATCCACTGAATTCTCTCTCAGTGCTTTTGTATGAGGTACATAAGCAATGTACAGAATTAACAGGGCAATTTTCTCCTTTTCCCAAAAGTCATCCTTTCTTTGAACCTTGACTTTTCAGGTATTTGTCAACTTCAATATACATCTGCCTGTTTCAACTTGGATAATGCCTTGCAAAAACTGTAGACCTTGTTCTCTTTGCCTGGTTCTTCAAATATTTTTGGCTACAACACAAACACTTCTTTGTTGAGTTCCTCATTCAAAAAAGTCATTTTGACATTTAGATGGTACATTTTGCAATCATTGTGACCAGCCATTGTTGTTGCAGCACACAAGGTATTATACATGATGATTGGGGCAAATTTGAGTCTATAAAATCTCCCTTTCCACACTATTGAAATTCACAAGCAACCAAGCGCACTTTTGTGGTGGTTTCATCTGCATGGGTCTTCAACTTGAAGATCCATTTGGTCATGATGCCTTCTTTTTCTACCAAGAGCCAAATTGTCAAAACCCAAGTTTGGTTCTTCTCAGTGGAGTGCATCTGTTGCTTCATTGCATCAACCCATTTAGGCAGTTGAGTTACTTCAACTACTGATGCAAGTTTTGTAGTATCTTCAGAAAATCAAAAAATTGTTGAAGTGTTGAATCAGCTTTACAAGTTGCCTTGTGCATGTGATTTCCATTTTCAATATAGGTGGAATTGTGTTTGACAAGCTCGATCCAACTAAGTCATTTCCTACATCATTGGATGGTAGAGTATTACTATTTTTGAATTCTTCATTTTGTGTACTTGGATTGCCAAGCATATTGCTAGTCTATTGCTAGTCAACTATTATTTGTGACTTAATTAGCTATTATCTATGGATGGTCAATTATTGTTTTATTGCTTGGAAGATGGACGAACACAATTATATTATTGTATTTTGGGAATCAATCTACAATCAAGGTAAGTTTCATGCAATTTTCACCAAACACTCCTAGGGATGTCACTTCCATTTTATTACAAATGACGTGCAATTGACTATATATATATATATATAATTCCAATTTAAATAAGGTGTCAATAATTCATTTTGAAAATATATCTAAAATGTGCTAGAGAATATGTCAATATTTCATAGCATATTAAAAATTATCCTTTTGCTTCAAGTGCTTTTTAAAATATACAAGGAATGACCTCCTTAAACAAACATTATTTCATTCAATATTCTCAATCTTTAGGTGAAAACATCTATATCGTTTAATGGATGTGTTAACATTTAAAAGTGAACAATTTTTGGAATTAGTCAACTATTGAATCCTAAAAGCATTGTTAATATGAACAAAACATTTGCATGCAATAATCTTAAGGTGTTTCAAATCAAGGACCATGCCATGAAACTTTTAATAAGGAATGGTTTTGCAACTTGATGTCATTGAAAGATAACTTGATAATTATGTAATTATCTAAGGGGTTAAATAAGTAACTTATTACGTGGTGGGGTTTCATAATTTAATAATAATTTATGGGTGATTTATAGTGAATCATTATTAATTATTCATGATTTTATTAATGTGCATGATTCAAGCATGATGATTCATTAAAAAGTAATGGCACACATTAATATGCATGTTGAATCACATGATGAATTATGTGAAATGTAAGTCTCTAGGAAATTTTTATTTCATTTGTTTTTGTTTAGTATATAAATGAATGTTTGGGGTTTATTGTGACACTTTCACTTGATTAGAATGTAGCTTGTTGAATAAAGTTGAGGAATTCATAAAACAAACTAAAAAATAAAATTGAAAGATTGCTAAAAATATATTCAAAATTTTATGCATAGTTTGTGAAAATGTAAAATCCATAATAAGAAGGATAATAATTACATAATAAACATGCATAGAAGGTAGATATGCGAATAAATGTTTGTGAAACTAGGAACATAAATCTCTATAGTTATGTAATAAAAATACATAATTTCAATCCTTTACCCATTTGTCTTCCACGATTACATTATTCATCATGGTTGACAATATATTATTGAGGTAAATAGTTGTGTTGACAAGTTCTGCCCAAAGTTTGGTAAGAAAAAAAACATCAAATGCCAAACTTCGTTTCTTTTCAAATGAAATTTTATATTTATGTTTACCCAACCCAATTTTGGTGTGGGGTGTTAATTTGGGTGAACTATTGTCAAACACCCTACTTTTAAAAAAAAATAGAAAATGTACCCAAAAATTGTTCAAGTTTCCTTTATATAAGTTCAAGATTTTAATTAATTTATTGAACTATCTTTAAACTTTTGCACAAAATGTTTTTAAATGATTTAGAGTCACACTTCTCATGTGAAAAAAAAAACCCCATCCAAACCCACTTTAATTAGTGGGGAATGTTAGTATGGATTCAGCTCCAAATAAAGTTTTAATTGAAAAAGGAGCACAAAGGTCAATGTAAATTAAACCAAATGCTTGAATCATGTGATGAGGGCTTTTCTTGGGAGCTTTTCAATGATTTTGCTTTCCCAGGCATAAATTTGGCACATAGACTTAATAAGTATGAACTTTGATAGGCTTGAAACAATTTTATTACATTAAATGTAAACTTTAAGTGTCCAAACCTTCATAGTTGGTCCAAATATTTGCAAATTAGAATATGGCATATGAAAAAACATTACATTACTATATTTCTCTCTTTCAACTTTTTCACTTGCCAATGAATGATATTCTTCTAAAAACACTAATTTGTGTTGGTTAAATATGAACTTTTTGTAGGATGCACCTTCTTATTCAAGTGATGAGGAGTGGTTGAAGGACAATCACATGATGTCAAAATGCTTAATATTGGTGTACCACTACATACCCTTAACAATGTTGCAAACAACAATGAGGTGGAATAAAACATTCAAATGGGAAATTTTTTTTATGATGTTTGACAAACATGTGATGCAACAATCCATGAATCCATACAACAAATATGGGATGAACACAAGCAAGATTTTTTCAACATTGTTGGTGACATGGAGCTTGACACCAACATTCAAGGGTC
>Ga0209208_10006130_pt1 | contig 16584 bp, 6 predicted proteins | sample S1TSphfallax_3_FD_187694 | JGI IMG/M metagenome (GOLD analysis project Ga0209208, IMG submission 187694) | Host-associated microbial communities from peat moss isolated from Minnesota, USA - S1T2_Fd - Sphagnum fallax MG (SPAdes) (version 2) | ecosystem: Host-associated > Plants > Peat moss >...
TTTTTCTATATATTTTTGCATTTTTTTGTTCATATTTTCCCTCTCTCTCTCTCTCTCTCTCTCTCTCTCTATTATTATTATTAATTTTCTGTTTTTTGGTGGTGGGCATTGGGTGGGGTCTAGGAGAGTTTTGTTTACCATTGGGAGGAAAAATTTGTATTAATTTTTTTTCATAACAAAGAATTGCTTGGATAACAACATGTAAGACTCCAGTTAGTAATTTGAAGCTTCTTTGTGGATTGATAATCACACTTTCAAAGAAAGAAAAATATTTCCCCATTTTACTAGGGATTTATTTTTATCTTTTGGGCTTTGGCACATTTTTTAAAAATAAATAAAATTTGCAATGGCCTTTTCCTAGCTTGTAGTGTCAGGCCCCCTTTCTTCAACCACATATTTTTCAAAAGTACATATTTTTAAAATTTTAATTTATTGTGGTCTATTATGTTGGGCATTTGTTGTAATCGTTATTTGTTCAAGACTAACCAAAAATGGTTATAACTAACCAACAACATGGAAAAGTATTTCAATTTTCATATATATTTTCCCCAAAAATAATATTTATCAAAGGCAAATTATGCAAGTTGTCAAGCTTTAAATTGTCAATGTCCAATTAATGTTATTTAAAGTTATGACATTGTTAATTCTCATTCACACCTACAACAACAATTTCAAATAATACAACAACATTTAGAATATAAGTTCCTTTGTTGTCAAAAATTCTAAAAATTTCTAATTTTTGAAAAAATCATTATGGACATTTTATGAACTTAGCATCATTTTTTTTTGTTTTTAAATTTGTGCTTGAATTTTCATACACCTAGCAAGAATGAAAAGTGCCTTGTGAAAGGCCAAAGGAAATTGGGATGTTTTATCTTTTAAATATTTACCAAGAATCAACAATGTGAAGGGGCCAATAGCCATCTTCAGAATGAACAATCTCGATTTCATGCCACCTTAAGGTGATTGCGCTAAACCATTGGATTCCATGTGGGATGATCCTTTGTTCATGCCTCAATTTGTGTTGTAAGTGGATGTCATTGTTAATAGCAACAAGACCTTTCATTTGGAGATTATTGATAGAATACACAAAAGATTTTAACGTTAGTAGCTTTGATAGGATCAAATTCACTTTGTAAAGTGAGTTAATGTGATATTAGTGGAATAAATGTAAGGAATTAGGATGATCAAGTAATTTGCATCTAATTGGCATAAAGGTGAAATGTGTTTTTGTTTCAAATTTGAAGGTACATGTTTAAATTATAATTGTTGTTGTTTGATGATCTACAATGGAATTTTTTTTTATGTTTTCATGTTTGTATGTAAATTTGTGACTTTGTGAAATGTATGAGATTTGGAGTGCTCAAAGTTGTGATGGCCAATAAGACATTACATGTATATTGAACTCGACTTTGATTTGGAGTTTTTCTCTTGTGTGAAATCCTAGAGTTTTCGAAGAAGTAAAGTGGTAAGTAAGGCTACCCCCCCCACCCCCTTCTGGTTGTGATCTGCAAGTTTGGACCTCATGGAAAGCAGCCTCAGCCGATTGTAAGCCATTTTTTCTGGTTAAAGTTAGAGAGCAAGACTAGATGGACATGACTTTCCATAGGGAAGAGCGCTTTTGTGTTTGGTGTGTAATTAGGCATTTTGTTGGGAAGGAGGGGGTTTCTTGAATGTTACGAGTCGAACTCAAGAATGGTGGTCATGCACCATGTAAAGGGAGGTTGAAGGACTACATTGGCTTTAAGATACACAAATTTTTCAAGCTTTCAAATTTCACTTTGCAAAGGTTGGAATTGATTCTAATTTTCAAACTTCACATTTGTGAGATGAGTGGTCAAGTATCATGATTTGGTTGTTTAGATTTTGTCTTGTTACTTCTTGATTATGGCTCCTTAAAAAATCCAAACCAAAATTCAAAATTTGTCCTTTTTTTGCATTTGTATTGCTTAATCATGAACTTCAATCAATGCAAACTTGATAACACGTAAGGTGCATTTGGATTCTACACTATTTCACTCATAATGTACACCATAAAAAAAAACTTTTTGTGCCTTTGTCTTTTGCATTGATTTTGAAGGGGAAACAAAATCTTGTTTTTGATTTCATACTCATGCAAGCCATGTGTAATACTAAAACAAACAAGATAAAAAAGAAATTTGAGTGGGAGTTGAATCAAATTTATCAAGATTGGTAGATTGTGAAGTTTTGTTGGCTAGAAAGTGATTGTGGCAAGATGAGAAGATGAGAATTGGGAGATGTAAGATTTACTTTGTTGTTTAAAGGAGGGACAAACTTTTAATGCGAAATTGAACTTATTGGTGAAACATTTTGGGTGGATAAAGTGCATTGCCATGAAATTTGGAACTACTATTGATTAGTTTTATGTGTGTCCTACTAATGCATATGCAAAAAATGAAACTTTTTGCCTTTGAATAAAATATCACATAATAGTTGTTTAGTTTCAAAATGGGGGCAAGGCAATTTGGCATCTTTTACAACAAGTTGAACCATTGACAAACTAAATGAAAGTTTCAAATCACTTTCCCACTTTCTCAAAATTGAAAATTGCTTTCACAAGCATTGGTCAAATTCAATAAGGTGGACCATTGTACATTTAAAGTGTGTCAATAGGTTCCCAAGATTGCAAGTATACAAAAAACTTCAAACAAGTAGAGAACATTAAACATGAAATTAAAAAAAGTAGACCCAACATGATACAAGACCATACTCAAATATGAGTACATAACCAAATTATTAATATAGTGGATTAATAGGTTCCCAAGGCTACAACTACATAGACCCCAAAGTAAGTAAAAACACATACCATGGAAATTTGTCAAGTAGATTTCATAAAATGACTAAGTATATTTCTAATAATGTCAAGCAACATTTAATGTTTAGTACATGTAGATGCAATAGGTTTTGAATATTGTAATACTAGTTCAATACGAGAGTACATCCAACATAAATTTTTATATCTAATCAAGTCTAGGCCAAACAAATGATCAAGTTGATTTCATAAGGAGACAAGAAACTTAAAATATAAATGCAAGTACAAAAACTATGGTTAGAATATTTAAGGTACCCATAATTCTATGGCCACACATAAAAACAAAAAAATCAACTTAACAACAAGACTAAGACTAAATATAAGATGACGTGTAAACATTAACTAGCTTCTTGTACTTGAAATTCTTAGAGGTAGCATGTGGCATGTTATTCAAATGTTTTGACATTGATGCATCAACTTTTAAGATCATTTTTAATTGGCAAGATAGTAGTTGTTTTTTTCCACCATTTCAATACAACATCACAATCTACCTCATTAAGCACATCACATCTATGGGTGCAGTCGCAATTAAACAAGCCAAAAAGCATGTCAAGTGGCCATCAAAACTCAATAAAAATTGTAATCTTGTTAGATATATTTTTGTGGAGCCACTTTAATGCCATGTTAATCATGGAATGTTGTGATAAATGACTAATATGAATGTTGAAGAATTCAATATAAAAATTCAAAAATATATATTTTGGGTTTTCGTTTTATTAAAGGACCTTGAACAACAATTGCATCAAAAGTAGTTAATTTTGTAAATTACTAAGCTAAAAACTTTCTTTATAAATGAATTTTGATGAGAATTTTTTTGAGATGATATTAATTGAACATCCACATTAAAAAAAAATTCACAATTTGAAAGTTGTGAAATTTTAAATTTTTTAAAATTTTAAATCTATTGAATAGAATTTAAAATTTTCAAAAGTCCTTTATCACATGTAAATGGGGTGTAATGTACATGACATCCAAAACAAAGTTGTAGTTTATGAAAAAATAAAATAAAATAAAATAATTAACATCTTTTCATACAATTCGAAATTAAGATAAGTTTTCAAAACAAAATGAAAAATTTGGTAGAATTTGTACATTTAAAAAAAAATCTTAATTATTCATGAAAAAATATTACAAAAAATGTAATGTATTGAAAAACTTATATGTATTTTTAATAACATATTGCAAAAGATTTCATCCCAAAAATCTTTTATATGAAAAAATGAAAATGACCACAAAAAGGATTACAGTCCTTGAGTCCATCACTATTGGATCATTTGATTGTGATCACACCCCTATGTTTGTGTGCCATTGCCCCCTCTTGTAAGAAATTGTCATCAATTTGATTGACATGAATTTTCCTTACTATAATGTTTCTCAAAGAACATCTAGTGGCATTTAGTGTTATGCAAATGAAACTTTGGTGAATAACAAATGCATTTGTTGGAAACAAATTTTACAAACAATATTGTCTTTTTATACTTTACGTTTCACCAACCCAATTTGATGTTATTGAATCATAAGCTTCCTTGATATTGTTGGGCACTTTGAATTTCCCTTTTGTTTCCTTCATATAATTCTTTGCAAGATTAAATAATAGAATATGACTTCTTTTGTGTTTTAACATTTTCCACAACATTTCCAAATACATTCACAAATTAAGGAGCCATTTGATGTTTAACATTCGCTTATGTTTGCATGATTAAAGTCATGCTTAAATCCATGTCTCATAAATTTTCAATCAATTTATGCAAGAATTTTTTTAATATATCTATGTAACATTAGGATAAATTTTAAAATTTAAATTTTCATGCATATAAAATATTGGAAATAACTTTTAAAACATTATAACATTTTTTCCTTGAGGTCCTAATTGTTTTGTTACTATTTTCTCTTTTATTATAATTTGTCTTTGGATAGGAATTAGTGATTTGTTTTTATCATCATCCATGATTTGTATAAATACAATTCAAACATCGAACATGCAAATGATCTTTGTTGCCCATGATGGAAAAATAACCTTACAACCTACAACACGTTAAAAGTGAATAAAATCCCAAGACATTTTAATTAATTTCATGTATTTCTACATCATGATCTTCATGCAACCTATATTTTTAAAGATGGATGTGCATTTGCATATATGCTAATTTTACTTTTGGAATAATTCAAACCTATTGGATCATGAAAGTTATGATTGTCCCCTTAAACAAGTATCCAAGCTTCCAATCACAACCAAATCTTTCAACTCCCAAGGTAGCTTGATGTTTGCCCTATTATACATACATACAAAACCAATGAAGTCATTCCATCAAGTACCCTAAATTAGCCATTGTGCATGGACTTTACCAAAATGGATGACCAAAGGTTACATCCACCCAATCCTAATAGTCTTGGCAATTTAAACCCTATTAAATATACCAACATAATCAACACAAATCTTCGTTTCCTATCATGCACCCCAACTACCACCACAAATGCAACTGCCAAATGTCAAGTATGGGCCAATTTTTTTTGTAATTCACTCATACATTCTTAAAAACATCCATGGGCCCATCATTGTGTAAGAAGTGTAGAGACTAAAGAATTTCATGGCATGAATCCAAAGGCTATACAATGCTCACAAAGCTATTGAAGCTCATGAAAAACAACAATCACCATTTAATCCCAACCCACACACTTTTTCATATTATAAACTAACAAAAGTCATCAAACAAATTGTTGGACATCTCAACTTGGCCTCCATTTCAAGATTCCTTTTTTATCAACAATAAAATAAAATTATAGTTCAAGAAAGGGTGATATTCATGACTTAGTGGAAGACCAATTTTACTTCTTGTTTTGTTTGTTTTATTGACACATTTTGTGTAACTTCAATGGAAGTGATTTTGGAAAGTACCCCGATATTAAAAAATGACACAAATAACACCACAAATTGATTTGGCATTCTTTCTTTTCACACCCAAACTTGGCACAATCACATTGATGTGTTTTTCACATTCAAATCAACATAATTTACAACTCACGTGGATAGCCCATAATAACATAAGTGTGTGTACAAATATTTTTGCAAAGTGATTCAATCATTAAACCCAAAATAAGGTGAAAGTAAATCATTCAACTTTGTTCACCATATCTTCAATGATTCATAATTTTTGTTGTATTTATAATTGACAACATTTAAACCAACCCTAACAACTTAGAATATCAATAACACAAAACCTTCACCATTTTTGATTGTTGAAATTTATTAAGTTCAACACCATGTTGGAAAATGAAATATTAAAAAAAAACTACAAAAACAATTGTGCATGATTTTCAAAATTTTGGAAATGAAAACCCTAAAATGAATAAATATCAAAGATAAAACAATGATACAACTTGAAGAAGACTAAAAGACTTGATAAATATGAATTTGATAATGGACAAAAAACTAAATGACTTTATTATTTGAATAAGGCATGATGCAAGTTAAGCATGAAATGGATTAAGAATACAAAGGCCACAACTTGTGTTGGTGAGATTGAAAGGTGGTGTCTTTGAAACCTTTACTTATATTATCCATTGAAAGTTTTTAAAAGTTCATCAACATTATAAAAAAATTCCTATTAAACCTTCTATTAACCTTCATGGACCATGTATTCTAAAAGCTTTCATTTACCACACCTTTAAAAAAATTCTATGAACCATTATTTTTAAAAAAATTCTAGGAATTAATTATTCTTTAAAAAAATTCATTAACTAAAGTTTCTAGTAATTTCTTTCAATGTTTCTAAAACATTTTAAGCATATTCTTTGATGATCTTTGTAGAAACTTCTTTTATGTTTAATGTTTGTGATAATAATTTTATTTGTGCTCTAAATGAAAACACACATGTTTACTCTCTATTTGTCGATTTACTTGAGGGTGAATGGAAACTAAGGTGAACAAAAAATGACACAACAAGATTCCATAAAATAAAATTTTGTAGTGTATTTTTATAATGTTAATAATATGTAGTTATCAAAGAAAAAAAGTTATCTTTTCCAAAAGATTGTTAAGGTCCATCATTTAATGCATCCCAAGGTATAACTTTGACGAAAACAATTATAAGAATTCCACAAAGATTATGTTACAATTTTTTTACCATTTTGTTTAATTTTGGTCTTTCTAAAAGTCCATTAAAATACATTTCATGTTCATTTATTGGTAATTGAATTTTGGGTTTTAAATAAATGTTGTTCATTGAAAATTTTTTATTTAGTGAGTTCACATTCATAATTTTGTAAGATAGTTTCACTTCTAGTGATTTAGATTTTTAAAATCCCCCATAAGTTATTATTTAACCATTTTGATTTTTTTTTTCTCCCTTAACAACTACAATTGTGTGATAATTGAGTCCTTTTTACATAGATGCGTGATTTAATTTATCACTTGGGCACATTCACAAAATAAGGAGCCAAAAGTGCCAAGGTTAGAGTCCTTCAAAGATTGCATTATACACATGGCAATCATTATTGGTCTACTAAATAGCAAAGTTCTATTTTAAATATAATTTCTAGATTGAAAATCAATTATGATTCAAAATATGACCCATTTTACAATAAAATTTTAATTTTTTTTGCAATCATGTTTTACATTATAATAAAATTTACAACTTTGATTTTAACCATGATAAAAAAAATATGAATTACTTTAGTAGTGAAAAATGTTCAAAAATCAAAATCCAAAACATATAAAACATGTGAACTTAAAGGGATCAAACATAGTACTGGAATATCTGAACAATTTTGGCTGAATTTTTGAAATTTTATTTATTACTTGTGTCTATATATATATATATATATATATATATATGAATATGCAAGATTTTGAATGTTAGGTTTGAACTGCAAACCTTAAAGTTGAAAAACTTAAAACTGAGACAAACTAAACAGACTACATTATCCCATTAACTTAAAATGAATGCATTTATTATTAACCATTATTAGCTGAAGATACCAAAACTAAAAAACCAAGTGTTGAAGTCAATATTTAAATTTTAATTAATTATTTGGTAGTTTGTTGCCGAATTTGATTAAGGAGTGTGATAATTTTTTCCTCAAGTATATTAAAGCCCACAATAAATTTGAAAACATTTAGTGAAGGTTTGACAAACAAAAAAAGTTCATATTTTGAAGTTTGGGGAAAATCACAAAACTAAAAACTAAAAAAACACATGATAAAACATTGAAAAAACACTAAAAAATACCATCCACATTGTTTAAACATATGAAAGGACTTTTGAAATTTCATGAATTTGCATCATTTTTTTATGATTGAAACTTTGCAAATAATGGAATAGTGTGCAAAAAAAATCCAAATTATTTTGTTTTTGTGGCATAATTTAAAATAGACAACCAAGTAGTGTCTACTCATTGTGTTGGATCCTTTATTTATGATTGTACCCACCTAGGTCTTTGAACTTGAAAGGGTGCAAAAAAAATTGCCCTTGTAGATGATGTTATGGACACAATAGTTTACAAATACCATTGATATATATATAAACAAAAACTAAGGCTTTATTGTTATGGCTTTTAAAGATTTAGGTCCACTTGTGGTTTATCCTTTAGTTGATATATAAAACATCTTCTGCTAATCTACTTTCTATATTCAAACCAGTACATAGGCTTTTTAAAAAATATTTTGAAAATAATGAGAGAAATGAATTCTTTCCATGTTTTATCTTTTAAATTTTAATTGGGTGCAAAAATGGTAAAGTAGACAAAAAAGGTAAAACTAATCACTTTTATTTTATATCATGCGTATGAAAATAATAAAGTAGTATCAAAATGGTGGAAAATATAATAAAAATCCTTATTTTCCCTATGGTATATTATAAAAATCTACATCCAAAACACCAGAAGCAATTTTTAAAGTACAAAAAAAATCATCATTTATTGGTCTTTGTTAATTGGATGGTAAATTTGTGTTTGGGAAGCCTTTAACACAAAATATTCAATAAACTATTTTTATTTAGTTAGGATACAAAAATAATTATATTTTAATTTTTGCGAGGATTTTATACTTTACTTTCTAGTTTTAAAACACATTTAACACATATTTTACAAAATTTCACACTATTAAAAATATATTTAAATAATTATTATTATGTAAAAATTATTTTTACAATGATTTTTTTGAAAATTAGAACAAAATAATGAAGTTAATTATCTTATATTTAATCAATCAAATAAAAAATTTAATGTAATTTTTTTAATGATTGGTTTTGTTGTTTATTTATTTATTTTATTATGTTTACACCCAAATACTAGTTTAAAAAGATTTACACATGGATGAAATAAAAACATTCATTTTTATCATAATGACCTACTTGAAGTCACCATACACCACAAATTGAACTTCATTTTAATAGACAATTTTTCTTGTCTACATTACTATGTTTGCACCTTGGTGGTGATGGTATAAGTTTGTGAACATGGGTGATGATGGCTTATGATGTATTTATGACATAATAAGAATGGTGTGCAACTCTACCTTGTTGGAATTGTGCAATCTATTAATAAAAAATTAAGGATGTTAACAAAATCCTTATATATTTCATCAATCTTTCATGTAATGATGGACAAAAATTGGAAACTCCAAAACCACACTTTCTTGTAGATCATGTCTATTAAACAATCTAGGGTTTGATGAATGTATATTCAAAACCCAATTCCAATGAATTTTGAGTTTTTTGATTTATGTGTATCAAGATTGTGAAAATTAAGGGATTAGGTAATTTGAAAATCACGTTTGGTGAATGAGAAACAAAAATCTTTCTAACTTTTTTTTTCCAAATGAAGTTCCAAAGGTCAATTTTTTCTTGAGCTGTTGCAAGTGATATATAGAGTGGAGCACTTAAAAACCAATTTAAAACAAACAATATCATCACCTATTTCTACTTTAATTGTACATGGAATTTGAAAATTTTGTAGATGTTGTAGTTAATAGAATAGAGAGAAAGGCATCGGTTTGGTTTTTTTTGAAGGGCTTTGATGGTTGTTCTTTCTTTGTTGTTGCCTTTTTTTAACACAAATGTCCAATTCAATTGTTGGTTGTTGGATGTAATGTAGGTAGGATGCACAATGGTTGAATGTTAATGTCCTTGATCTAGGATTTACAATTGAAGATCTTGGATGGTAAAAAATTAAATTTAAGAACTGTAATCAAGTCTCTTACCATTCATTGAAGCTTTGAATAAGATGGATGATTTCAACACAATTATGAGGTTTTGTGGTTACCATAATTGAATCTTTTAGCAACTATTGAAGCTTTTGAATACAATGCATGATTTCAACACAATTATGAAGTTCTGTGACTATTGTTCTTAAAATTTTGGAAATCATTATATATCAATCAATCATGTACATACATGCATGTGTGCATGTATGGTATGTGCATTGTTATTCTTTATTTTAGTTGTTGCTTTTGAAATGTGAGAACTTGTAGTCATTGTTATAGTTTGTAGATTACATTGGAAGGACATGAAATTGACCAAAATGCATCTTTTGCAAGTAGTTTGATTCATGGTCATGGTTTGGATTGCTTATGGTAATTAACCTTGAAAAGATTACAAGATGTTATCACGTTCCAAGGTATTATCCACATTCATGAATTCAAGTCCATAGTTCAAAAGTATTTAAACATAATGGAAGATTTTGAAAAGAATGCTTTAACAAAGTTTTATCAAGAAAATTTGAAGATGAGAGGAAATGTTATATATAGAATTCAAAAGTTTGATGGAAACAACATTTTAAAGTGTTATAAGATGTTGGTTTTTTTTAAAGGTTAAATGGTTTCAAAAGTCTAGATTGTTATGAATTTATGGAGGAAGGTCAAATAGTTTCAAAAGTATTGATGATGGAATAGATAAGGTTGGCATTTGTAACAATTTTGTCATAATTGTGATTCAAAACAAGGATGAGAGTTTTTCAAAAAGCTATTTTTTTTTTTATCTATCACATTTTGCAACTTCCAAGTTTAGATTCCTTTAGGGATGGCCACTACATTTGGTTATTAAAGGATTGAACATCTGCTTTTGTATCTATTGAAACATTTCATCTATTTATTGATTTTGATATGTCAAGCAACATTGTTAATTGGACTAGACATCTCTGGTTAGTTAAAATGAAATACTCCAGATTGGATGGTGTGCTTTACATTTGATAACATTACATTATGATTCAAAAATTTAGATTTGGCATGTCCAATTGCCATGGAGTTTGTCGCAACCCCACTTTGGGCTAAGTGTGAGGATGAAACTCACACTCCCAAAAGTGGGAACTTGGAGTCCTTCGGGACTCTCAAAAACTCAGAGCTTGATTGCAGGGGTCAAGACACCTCACATTGGGGTGTTCTTTATACCGTTGAAAATGCCTTGAAGTGTAGATGTCCAAAATGGCCTCGCATGAGCCATTTGGACATCTGCAGCTTAAGTTATGAGCAAATAAGTTATGAGTAAAAGAAGGGCCGGGAGTCAAACTGGCAGTTTGACTCCCGACCACTAAAAGTCAGGAATCGACCCGATCCCAATGTCTGCAGGAGGAGTGCTACATGGCGTTGGAAAGCTCTCGAAGAGAGCTATAAGATTACTTCAAACCTCATCCCAATCAGAGGTCTGAGCAAGAAGTTATGGATGCCCAAAGTCCCGAAAGTCCAACTTGGGACAGTTTTGGGACTCCTCCTTGGGAGTCCCGGGAAAAAGTGCCATTCGGATGTAGCCCCCGCGGGGAGCTGCAGAGAATACTATATAGGGGAAGGTGGTGGCTTCCCCTGAATCCGGGCCGTGGTGAGTCAAGTGAGTCCAAGGTCGCCCGTGGCTAGTCCCAACACCAAAAGGGTGCAGAATGAGTTCTAACCAACTTGTGCTTCGTTTTGGATGCAGGACCGAATAACTAAGTAGTTTGTCCCTCTTCCTAGTTTAATCCCGAAACTTCTAGCACGCCCCTCTCACCCCCTTTAGTGCTGGAAGTTGGGAGTGGCCCCAAGTTCCAACTCCTTTCGCATCTCTACATAGTTAGACCCTCAAGTGGGTCTATCAAGGAACTTGGGAGCGCATCAGAGTTTGTGTGCTTGAAATGTTCCAATTAGTTTTGCACAAAAAAACCATTTCCAACTTCATTAGTTTCCAAAAAATGTTGTTGGAGTTGTGTAATTATCAATGTTTGTGTACTAAAAACTAATATTGTTTTTCAAAAAAATGCCAACTTAGGTACAATGAAAGAGTGGACACCTTCCAATTACCTCCTATTCCAAGTTATTTAAAAGGTCTTGTCGTGTTTGAATCCAAGTTTGTTTTCATTTTAATAAACTTTCACAAGGTTTCCTACATATGAAAATGTTACGCTTGAAAGCCATGTGATACCTTGAGCTAAAATAATCAAAATTCTTTTGGTTTTGAAGTAGGTAATTTCATATTTAAAGAATTTGAACCTTATGTGCACATGTGTAATGTAAGTTGGGAATTAATGATCTACAAATTGGTTGCAAATAAAGGACTTGAATGAAATTGGTTTGAGAGAAGTTTGACATGGAATTAATGTTCTAATCTTTGGTCAAGTAGTTCTTTTAGTAACGTTGAAACAATTTGCTAGCTTTTGTTTTCCATCATTCAACGTAGTTTTGGTGTAATGGTTTATCTTGTTTGCGGTAGTTTTTGGAAGAAATGCACACTTATGAAAATATAAGATAATTTTCAATTTTTTGTTGTTTTTAGAATTTTTTTGTGAAACATGAGATTTCTTGATGAACTTTTTGTGGTTTTTTGGTTTTGGATGTGTGCTTCATCATTTGTTATTTATGTGTTTGGTTGTATATGGAGGATGAGGACAAAATTGAAATTTGGATGTAGAGGAAGCTAAACAATTTTCCCCCTTCTTTTGTGTTTTTAGGATGTTTTGGTTTTGAGACTTGTTGAATAAATAATGCTTGTAACGAATTAGGTTCTTAGGCTTTTCTTGGATTTTTGTTGTGAAAAAAAGATTAAGACAATTTGTTGGAATTGACGACAAAATATCTAAGGCTAAAAACACATGGATTTGATGATAATCTCTTGGGGAAATCCTTAGCAAATATGTTTCAAGCTGTTTGAATAAAGGTAGTGATCATATCGGTGTCCAAGACTCTCATTGTTCAAATTGTATTATTCTTGTTATGATGTTTCATTGGAATTGGTTTATGTAGGATGGTATTTTGGTGATTGTCATTGTGGTAATTCTGGATCATTTTGAATTATAATTCGTCATAGATTGTATCCATTTCAAAATCATTTTTTTGTTCTTTTGTTTGTTTGTGTCTTGTTGTTTGACTTGCACCCTTTCAATGTTTTTATCTATTTGTATCTTACACTTTTTCAAAAAAGAAAATTTGTTTATTTGTATCTTATTGTGAACTTTTCTAATGAATCATACTTTTGTTGGCATTTTTCTTAGCAAATCAAGAATGTAAAAGAATATTAATGAAGCAAAATGACATTTAGTGAAATTTACAAAATTTTATTTTTTGAAAAAACAAGATTGAATACAAAAAAGTTATTATGTTCACATAGAATAATTTAACCATGGTCAATAGTAGTGTGAAACAATGCAAAATCCAAATTTGTTTATGATTTCTTTAGTTAATGGGATGGACAAACATTTGGTCTTCAAAGATGAAGTTTTCTTCCAAGAGGAATTTTCTTTTCATGTAAAAGCAAACATTCCAAATTTATGACCAACCATTTTTTAAGTAATCTTTGAACCAACAAAACCTTTTTTGTTATAAATTTATGTGTAGTGCTCAACCAACAAATTATGGAAAAAATATAGGATTTACACAACCAAATTGTTCATTTGATCTATTGTTTTATAATTTTTTTTGCCATTAAAGGTTGCACATTATGCATGTGCAAGCAAATTGACAATAAATGTGTTGCCCTTTTGCCAAAGATTTCCATAAAGTTCCTTAACAACCCATTTAATTTTCAAAAAATAAAATAAAATTTGAGCTTTGTTTCTATCTTTATTCTTTTTTATATGATAGAATTCATTACAATATTGCATAATGTGATTTAAAAGAATTCTACCTATGCTTGCTTAACCAACATGTTAGTTTTGTGCATTTTTGGTAATAAAAGTATTATGAGTTCATGTAGCATGAAATTCTCCAACAGTTTTTGGGCTTGAACTTTTGAAATCCATTATTGTCCTTTGGTCCAAATCATGTATTTCCTTTTTTTTATTTGTCACGACAATTTGCAAAGTTCTTGCTCAAAAGGTTTACATGAATTCAAATTATTCAAACTCCATGTTTGGATTGTCACAAGCCTTTGATGTGAAGTAGTTAGTGATAGTCCATATTTAGTCCTAACATCTTAATCCATATGTTGCACACATATATACGTCACAAAAATAGGTCACAAACAATCTTATCTATAATCACATGCCACTCTTATTCATAGTCAATCAGTTTGGCACAAATCCTAGCCACCCTAGGAGGGTGATGGCCCCTTCTAGGGGCCCATTATCCTGTACACCGTAATTGAAGTCATAGGTCAAAATCACTAATCATAAAGTCATCATCATGTGTCATACAAATTGCATGTCCCATATGTCATAGTGATATGTTCATATGATGAAAACATGTCAAAATCAGGCAACATCACAATCATATTTCATATCTAATGTATCATAATCCCGTCATATTTCATAATCATAGTTGTATATATCATATGTCATTGACATTCAGGTCTAGAATGTCCTTAAGCTCCTAGATATCATAAACTAAGGTAGAATTGCATCATATCCACTAGATCATAATTTAATGTGGTGTAAGAGTGGGGGAATTCAAACCATTAGGAAATTGGAAAAGTTGTGAATCAGACACCTGTTCATATTTCCAGCTTCTTGAACTTCCAGCAATAAGGAAATGCATGCAGAATGCACTTGCAAGCTTGTCCCACGTGTTCACCAAAAGCTGGTGAGGTCCAGGTTCTTTTTCAATCTTCAGGCTGCATTTCCCAGATGTTGGATTTTAGTCATTGATCAAGTGCAGCATGTAAATCCTAATTCCAGCATGCTAGAGTTTGTTAACAACTTTTGAAAAAATCGCTTTATTATTTATGGCCTTACAACATCTAATCTCACTCCATGACCCATGAATGCATTACACTCCATAAGGTCCCTAGTCAGCCTGGCAGAATGGGTCACAGTTCATAACATCCCTCCTGCCACTCGAAGTGGGAGATTTTTTTCAAAAATTCATTTACATGGGGTAAAGCACCCCATCTTGGGGCCTCACAAGTATAAGGGCACTGGTGAAGCTCCTCTATGGGCTTCTTTACCCTACTTTACCCTGGACAGAAAAGATTGACAGCAGATTGAATTTCATGAAATGCTGACAGAGAAGTTATCCTGAATTCTGAATGGGATTTTCTAACCAGATCTAATCTCAACTCCAAATCATTCAAGGTAAGGCCTTGGTGGTAAAAGGCCATACAGAAACTCCAAGGCTTGCTACGAGTCAGTGATGTGTGTACCTGTGTCCTTGGGAGCAACTGGCCTCACTCCATTGCCACTATGAAGGCAATTTGCACTTTAGAAACACTTGAAACATCCATTCTTTTGTGTCATTCCATAATAAGATCAAAGTGCAACCATGTACTGCAGAATAAAATAGAACCAACTTGAGATAAAAATGTGAGCATAGAATTTGAGTTGTGTCAAAATTAATGGCTGGTTCATTAGTGCATTTACTACTAAATGTGTCATCAAATCATCTTCATCTTGCTGGAAGTTTTTGTCATGTTGGAGTAAAAAGCATATGGTTGTCAGCAACTACAAACAAAACAAAAAGGAACAGGGCCTACGACTACTGAGGAGGATTGTTGGACAGAGCTTCAGCCTCAGCTTGGGCCATTGGGTCAGTGGGTTCATCATCAATTGCCTCAGTTTCTCCATCACGAGCCTCTGTTAACTTTTTTCTATCTTCTGCCTCTGCAGCTTCTATGGTAGCCTGGTGTTCAGCTTGCAGGCGCTGAAGGCCCTCTTCTTGTTGCTGTCGCTCAAACCATGTGTCTGCATCTGCCCACACTGCAAAAGACGTAGAGGAGAACCATATAAAATTAGACAAAATTACTCATTGGAAACAAAATCACAGAGCAGATAAAAGAGACCACTTGTAAGCATTGATCAAAATAGCTTCTCTCCTTTCTGCTTTGCCTTTTTGTCTCATTCAACATGCTGCCCTACCCCCTTAAATCTATTGGGCACTCACATGATTACTTTCACATTGCCAATAAAACTTCCTGAAGTATCAAATCCCAACTTTTTGCAGGGACATAAAGTGTGGAGCTTTATTTCTAGATAGTCCATCCTGAAGAGGACAAAGCAGGATGGACCTCCTTTGTGGCTGCAACTGCTGAGCAGTGGCTATGAAGATGGTAAGTTGCTGTTGTGCTCTTACAAACAATTCTTTTGACAAATTTGACAAGATATAGATGCTGTACCCTTGGGCTCATTTTACCTTCTCAATAGAACTCCAGCTAAAAAACAGGAGAAAATCAGCTAGCAAAATTTGATAGCAGAAGATATGAGAACCACAAAAGAAATCACGGATTGCATACCTGGTTGTGAGGCCCAGCCCTGCTCACCACCTTTGATTTTGATTGGTTGCGCATAGTTGACAGTTAGAACACGACCATAGAGCTCTGCATTGTGCATGTTATCCATGGCTGCTGCTGCATCTTCTTTATCAA
>Ga0209208_10006131_pt1 | contig 16584 bp, 10 predicted proteins | sample S1TSphfallax_3_FD_187694 | JGI IMG/M metagenome (GOLD analysis project Ga0209208, IMG submission 187694) | Host-associated microbial communities from peat moss isolated from Minnesota, USA - S1T2_Fd - Sphagnum fallax MG (SPAdes) (version 2) | ecosystem: Host-associated > Plants > Peat moss >...
TTCTCCTTCAAATACTATCTCTTATCTTCGTCCAACCTCTTCTTCTCGTGTTCCTTGTACCCATGAATCACGCTTGGCCATCCATCTTCAGCTGCCACCTTGTCTCACATAACACACAAGCAACAAACCTTCCAACTCACAACCACTAACAAACAATGAAAAGATAAACCTCGCCGCCTGCATGAAGAAAGTTGATGGTAGTTTGACACTTGAACCCTAAAATGAATATAGCGTTCACATTATAAAAACCTAAAAGACTCCCTGTCTGGTCACTCCTTGTTCGGTCACAATTCTTCATTCATTTGTTTTCATTGTGATAATTGATACCAACGCGAATGTAGCTTTCCTTTGGCCGTTAGCCATTTGCCTTGTACTCTAAAACATGTAGTTAAAGCCCTACAATATAACAAAAAGTGCTGTGGAAATATCTTGGGCCACCATTGTGATTGCCATTAGTGCCATATGTAAGGTGGGAATTGCAAACACCTCTTTTGATGTAAAGATGGGCTGGTATATTTGAGTGATGACAAATGTCTTCTACTCAGCCAAAGAAGATTAAGAGGAATTGCTGGTTGAGCTGTATTAGAAACTGGTTGTTTACCCAAACCATGGGCAAATGGCATCGTTCAGTGCCATAGACTAAAGGACTACAGCGTTTGTGGACCGAGTGTTGACAAAGTTTCTGTGTGTTCATGATTTATTGGGATTAACCACATGACTCATGCAGTTTGAAACTTAAAATTGGTCAGATAATAATGCAATTAGTGTGAGTCATGATTAAACATCTTTTGTCAAAGTCTTACCATGTGGGAACCTGGACCAAAACTTGGAATAAGGCCGTCAGCAAGGAGTTCAGAAGATTAGGAGAAATTTGAGGGTTTCCATATCTGCAGTGCTCAAACAGAGAAAATGGAAATGGGTGGTTTAGGTCCTCATAGACAGAAGATTTCTAACCCTAGAGCGATAGTAGGCAATTTGGGTAGCAGTTGCTAGTCTTTGGCTATTGATGTCATTTAGCTCTAATAAGTGCTGCCAGAGGGCTTCAATTGATTTGGATATAATAATGATGTAAATCCTTGAGCATTTTTGAAAGTTTTGACTGAAGCCGAGCTTGGGAATTAACTGATTCAACAAGCCATTTAGTTTTGTGTTTTCTTATGGATGTCTAATTGTAATGAAGTACCTTAATATGGAATTTTACTATGACATGGTTAGCATTTCTAGTTTTGGTCCAATCATTGATGTGACTATTTCAATCTTGTGAGGGCATTTGTTTTGTTTTGATACAGCCATAATTTCGAAACCTAAATGACAAACATCTTGGTGATTTTGTAAAGTAATCTTCGCGGGTATTAGGATTGTATTTAAAGACAATACATGTAATCAGCAAGTTCATGTTGGCATCAAGATGGTTCACATGATGTGGTCATGTGTGAGATTTTGGCAACCTAGTATTTCCCTTCTTAAATATAGCATAGCATCAATTGCAGTTTTATTTCGAAAACTGCACATGATATTCACTTGTAGAAGTTGCGTCTTAAAACGTCAATTTGTGAAAAATTCAATACGGCAATGCCGTTGTTGATATTTGAGTGATCTTTAATGAACAACGGATCGTACTTACATAACGAGGACTTGTTGACATAAGAAGGCAACAAGTCATATAACTTATTTCTAACTTCAAATTGGCAACAGTTACAATAAGAAATGTTGCATGAAGTTACTAGAAAAAGGACTCACGGTTCACTCGGTAGCTCAGGGTGAACATTTCTCCAAAACCAGCAGCAGTTAGAATACTATTTCTTCCATGAAGATACAAGAAAATGAACTCAGAAGTAACTCTTGGTGAACAGTTCTCCAAAATCAGCAACATTTCAAATAGGAAATGTTCCATGAAAGTACCAGAAAATGATCTAGAGTTCGCTCAATAACAATTGGTCAACATTCCGCCAAATGTGGGACCAAATGAAAACCACATCATTCCATGGTCTGATCTCCGCAGAGTCAACAAATATGTTCATCATCAAATCCACAAGAGATAACAATATTATTATTCTGTTTTCAGAATTTCCTTTGAGAAATTAGAACACAAGAGTTTACCTTTTCAATGTCTGGTGTTGAAGAGCTTTGAGCATCACCATGAATGCAATTCTGATGAAGCGATCCCTCCATGCGTCATGCTTCCAAAGCGCCGTGCTGCCATTAGTACTCAACACCCATTTGCTTGATCATTGGGCTATGTCAGGTCGCATCAGATCATCAGCGCGAGGCTACGGTTCTTGGATCAGCAAGGGAGCTAGGAGTTGCAGTCTGGAAGCAAGCTCGGGAAGATCACAGTCCAGTTTAGAATCATCTGGAGCTGGACTTGGAGCTAGTTGGGTTGCTTTGGGGTTGGCTTCTGTTCTTTCTATGTCTCCACCAGGATTATGCGAAGAATTGCAATCATCCTCAGGCGAGTCGAGGTAATCAACTGATCCAGATAAGTTTGATGTTCATGAAGATCTCTTCTCGGTGGTTCCAGTTGGGTTTTGAAAGTTTTGTGTCTCGAGATCCATGTCTTTCGGAAACCCTAATTGGACCTCATCATGCTGCTCGTAGCCTTAAGCCAGAGCAGTAAGGATGCAGCATTGAGCAACTCCTTCAAACACACACTACATTTCAGCAAGATTTAGGATTTGGGAACCAGGAATCAATTCAGGATGTGCTAAATAGACCAGGGGGAGAGGGAAGGGGGTTTTGACAGGTGTGAACTGACTAGGGTACAAACACAACGTTATCAGTATGCATATCCTGAATCTTGGTTCCTTGAGCATGTCCGTGGCATTGAGGTCTTATGCCTACCTCTTTACCCATAGTGTGATTCTTCTCTCTTCCTCCAGGAATTGTTGTGACATTTTCATGCAGCTTGCTGTTAACCTCCCTGTGAATCTAATTTTCAATTAATGCAACTGGGGCAGTGGAGCAGGTATGGGGACATTTTTAACCCCTGAACAAGGGAAAGAATAACCCTAGAGTGGAATTGCAGGTCTTGGCACATGATCCAGAAGTAGCCGAATTGAACATGACTGTCACCAGTGGTCCTGCAACATCTGGAACTCTTCCAAAATCTGCAGAAGAAGTGCGTGGTACATGTGCTTGTGTAACTCCATTGAATCTGAAGTAGAGAATGAAGCAAAAGGAACAGAGACAGATGTCCTAATGCCAAATGAAATAGCTATTTTTGAAACATCTTGCAAGAGAGCTTTGATATGTTACAGCTATTGTTGGAATGTGATGTGCATTGCTTCTTTGGACAGGTTGGGAAGGCAATTATGAATCGTTATGAGAAAGCTCCTTCTGTTGACAAGGTAGGCTCACACAGTCCATTGAATAGACCTCTTGTTGGAAAACCCTTCTATCTGAGAATCCTAGTTGTGTTAAAGCTGATGTTGTTTCTGTGAACTGCAACGAAGCCTCAATGTTCAATATCAGACCTCTTGCTTGTCCACTCACAAAAAATGTCAATTTCTACCATGAGATTATTGCAGCAAATCAATGCAGAAATCATTGCCAATTAGGATCTTTGGATCGCAACAGACAAATGATCTGAAGTGAAATTCATCCTGAACATTGTTGAACTTTCTGTTTCCATCACTGTGCTTGCTGTTAACAGGGTTCACATCTCAAACATTGCAGTGTGGCCTTGCTTCTATGCCTGTCTTAACATCTTCTACATCCTCCACATTCTACATGGAGTTGTCTAGTTTTGTGCAAGTACATGTGATTGAATCAACTTGAGTGGATGGGGTATATCTCAAACAGGCACAGCTTCTTGATGTGGATCTGAGGGAAGCTGGTAGCAACTCCAGGTACTTTAAAATGCAAAATATTTACTGCCATTCATATTGACTTCATTTTGTACACAAGTGTGTACAAGTGCAAAGTCCTTCAAGCAGGTTAAGAATGCAAATTTGAGGTGGTAATTTGATCTTGATGTCGTGCTCAATTGTCACACTGAGAGTATGGTAGCCAATATGGGATTGTTGGAAGATGTGGGTTTTTGCAGGGACTACATTGTTGAGCTGATTGTTGATGCACGTGGCAAACAACGACACTTGCTTTCAAAGTTGATTTTGACTGACAGAAAGGTGGTCAATGAGGTCTTTTAGGAATTCTGCTAAGCCTGATGTTTCCTGCCTAATTTTTATTGTCTATTTGGGCAGCATATCACACTCTTATATTTTGTCAGGCTTCTCAAGCTGTGGTTTAAATGTGTTGATGTGGTAAGCAGGTCTATGCTGTGACTGTGCAAGTACCACAAGAGTTGTGGGAAGGAAACGGAGACTGCATGCGCTCTGTCCTCCAAGCATTCCAGCCAAGGGGGCTTGTGACTGAGTGATAGTTTGGAGTGGCTTCTAAATGACCTTCAAACCTGCTCTGAACCTTCTCTCACGACCTTCTGGAGTTTTCCAGATGCAGACAATGTACACGTTTGAAGATAATTTACAAACATTGCATCAATATCAACTCTTTGCCCTTTGGGCAACTAGGATCTGAAAACAGAAAGCCACTCTTCCTTCATCTGTCCCCTGGTATCTATCTGGGGATAGCTTTGTCCCCTACTATTGGCATTGCTCCTTTGACTTCCCAGTCAATTTTTAGTCACTCAAGTTATTGAGCCAGCAAGAAAGAGCTTAAACTTCATATCTCTAATGAATAGAAAATCAAAGGAGATTGTATTATTCTTGCCTTTCAACCTTGTCTGGATATGTGACTTTCACATTTGAAACTAAACTACAGTTGGGAGCTGTTCTCCTTCCACTTAATTACTATAGCGTGGCTTCAACAGGGTGCATGGATTAGTGAAGGGGCTGATCTGTTTCCCCAGGAAAAAGGTGGTTGTTATGTGATATGTTGCTCCAGGTGGATTTGCTCCAAAATTAAGCTTATCCCATTTGCTATGGGCCTTCCCTGCTCACCTGAAAAATGCTCTACTGGTTATAGGAAAGTTTTCTGTGAAGGATGTAGACTTCGGCCATCACCTGTGCCTCTGTGACTACTAACCTAGAGGTTCTACACATCTACAAGATTGCAAAGAAAACTCCACAACATGAAAGTGGTGATTGTGTCTGTTCAAGCCAAACCCGAACATACACCACAAGAACAAGTTTAGACTCAGAATTCAGAACCTTGCTAGTGTGAGTCAGATTCACAAAGTATCAGGCCATCGCCTTCATTTTGATCCATCAGCTCCTCTCGATGCGCAGATAATTTTATAAAATCTCAAGTATGTTATATGACCTAAAATGCACTAACCCTTAATTCCCCTTAATTACGCGAAGCCTATATCATCCTAAGACTATACACTGATCCTAAATTATACCAAGCCTAAACCCTACCAACCCTACATGATCCTAATATCAGACCAAACCTAATTTACACCAAACCTGAAATACATCAAACCTGAATTAACCTACATCATCATGCCAACCCTAAAACACACCAAACCTAAAATATCTTATACGATGATACCAACCCTAAACTACTTGCTGTTTGCGCCGCTTTTTCTCTGACCTAATTTTGCCTCAGATGGCTATCACTGGACGCACATGACGACAGGCAAGACAGTAAGTAGCGTGACTTCTGTCACAAGTTATGTCTCTGGATCCTCGAATGGAATCCTAGTGTCCTTTCTTTCGTATTCGAGTTATTGTCTTTGTTTGTTAAAAAGTTGGATCTTCAACTCCTTGGAGTGTCCTTTTAAGTTGAAGCGTAGCTCCTCTTTGTAGTCCGCTTCTTTCGTATTTGGAGTATTGTCTGTGTTAGTTAAGGAGTGGCTCCTTCTTGGGGTGCCAGCTTTGTGATTGTTTTTGCTGGTGCACTTTCGCTTTTGCAAGGAAAGGGACGAGGATGCTGTTTGTGTTTCTCTTGTGATCTAGGAAAAAAACTTTTTGTCTTGCTGATCACTTTCCATGCGCTCCATGACTATGAATGTTGCAGAAAGAAAATGATGCAATGTACCGTGGTCATGGAGTGCTTGGAATATGATCTACGAGATATCATTGGTGTTTTTCGAGTTTTCTTCAGTGCTATTTCTCGATTGTTTTTTTTGGGGGGGGGGTGTCTTCGAGTGCACATCTAGTTTGATTACTTTGTAGGCACAGTTTCCATTTCCAGGAGACTGTTAAGTGTTGGTTGTCTGGTTCTCCAGAAGGGGTTCTTATCTTGCTAATCACATTCCATACGTTCCATGACTATCGACAGTGCCACGTAAATGAAGCAACATCGGTAGTCATGGAGTGCCTGGAATATGATCTGACAGATATCATTGATGCGACAAGGGTTCTCTTGACATCGGTGTTCGAAGATGTGAAGTAGTCCGTGTGATGAGGTAGGAGCTCCACTCAAATTGAATATCCCAGAGAGTTGGGGGACTGTGGTGAGACACACCCGATGCACGGTCTCCAAGGGTCGTCTTCCTTTGTCGGATTGCAATCCGGTGCTTTCGGGCTGAGGATCCACAACTTCTTTTCGATTTGAGCAAATGTTGGATGAGTTTATTGAGGGTGTATTGATAGGAAGATTTTAATGAAAGGTCCTGAGTTTCGGAACTTGAAACCTTCTATTGAAAGGATTAATAAAGGATCTTTCCAGTAGTGTTGTTAAATATATTAAGTGACTGAAGAACTTCAAGGAAGGCGCCAGCCTGAACAATAATGGAAAATTGTTCTGTGTGCGTATCCGCTCAGCTTGATATGGATAAAAAACTTCGCGAGAATTTTTTTCGCGTTGTGGTCATCAACATCGCGTGGAGAAATTTGTGTAGTTCCTTCAATGGTCCTTGCTTTGATTAGAGAAGGGAGGTCTGGAGAGCAGAGGTGAGAGATAGAATCGCTTCCCAGAATCTTTCTTGATGCTTTCTGGATGCTTTCTCTTTATGCTTAAGGTTTCCAAAAGTGGTGTTGCACAGATTTTGAGTTGAGCCGAAGGTGTTGTTGGGTCTTCATTTTGGGTGGGTTCATTTTTCATGAGATTACTTTAGAAGTTGGTTCTGAAGTAACACCATGTGGGCAGTCACCTATTTCTTGGATTCTTTGGCTAGTGCTTTAGTGCACACAGGTAGGAAGTCTAACTTTTGAGCTTCTAGTTTAGGTGGGCTTAATACGGTATGTTGCTTAGGGCACGTGGCAGAGATGTTCTATAGCATATGGTTTGTTTAAACTTTGATTCTGGTGATCATTTCAGCAGCTAATGTATAGGAGGGAATTATGCTGATTTTCATGGGAGAAAGCAGACAGAGAGAGTAGAGTAGTAGGCTTGAGTTGGATATAGCTTTTTTCGTGTGCATGTAAAATAGAATCAGATTGTGGTCCAAAAGGAAGCAGGCATGAGAGCTGTGATGGTGATGGTGCATGTATACTGTGAATAGAATAGGCGGTGACCAGTGATTGCTCAAAACCATTGCGGGTAAAGCCAACGCATCACAGCCGCTCAGGAGCCTTCATTCCAAGTTCTGGACTGCCAATCTTCCAGGCATCTGTGTATTACGTTATTTGTCAATATAATTTGTGTGATGACACCCATGATTTTGTTCTTAATATGCTCACCCATGTCTAGCTATTAGGGTTTAAGTTTCGAAGTGTACCTGGAGAGTTTACCTGTTGAAAGTCTCTGCAAATCTTTGAGCCGGTCAAGCTCTATGTGAATGTTCATGATGGTGAAGCATGAAGTAGTGCTGTTATTTGGTATCCTGTCCAGGATTCTGAGTCAAAAGTTGTTTCAAGTGAATTTCAACCAAAATGGTCAGCTGCTTCTCAATCGTATGTGTTAAGCTTCTCTCCTTGCATCTTACCTGCATGGTTGGTTTAGCCATTCTGGTGGAGCTGTTAACAACTGCTCTGCTGAAATGATAGAGCCCACGATGTGAAGATTTCTTGAATTGGCTTTGTTGCTGCCTTATCATGGCAATGGGAGAACAACTATAACCCTGCAACATGACAAATTGTGTGAAATGTGGTGAAAGGTTATGGGGCATTGGGATCATTGTTGAAAATGCACTAGATATCAATGAGTGGATTGATATCCTGTCACCTTTGTGGCAGCTCTGAATGTATGTGCCATAATAGTAGCAGCAGCAGTTGAAGACTGCAGGTGTATTCTTGATTCTTGGAAGTGTGATGATTCTGGGACATGTGAAATTTGAGCAAACTTTATCTTGATAAATGTGAATTGAAGGGGTGCAACCAACCATGTCACCTTTGTGGGGACCTTGAACGCATGTGGTGTAGTAGCACCATACTTGAAGAGATCATCAGAATCCACTAGGAGTCTCCTGTTTTTGTTGCTAGTAGCCATTTGACATTTATGCTGAATGCAGGATGTGCATAGGGGATATTTGGAGATTGTTTGATAATGGTGCTGCTTGTTTTGTCTGTTGATTTGAACAGAGTTAGGTATTATTTTGCCAACGCCAAGTTTAAGCTGCATGATGGAAAGAAACTCAGGTTGTGCTTGAATTGCACCACTGCAGAGACAAGCGGGCATTGCATTTTGACTCATCAACTCACCTCCACACGCTCCACTGTGCATCTCAAGAATGTCAGTAGATAGTGGATGACAAAATTTGCTTCCAGAGTTTTAAAAACTAGTTGTGAGAACAGCCAACTCAGTTTGAAGATTACTGTTATTCTTGCATTGATTAGTGTTGATATCAGAAGTCTGTCTTTCTCATTGATCTGGCTGCAAGCTCTCAAGGTTAAGGGTGTGTGGCTCCTATTTAGTAGCATTTTATTTGAGCTTGTCAACAAATCTCCAGATGCTTGTCATTACATTTTTTCAAGAATCTTAGTATGTGTTGAATGCATTAAGCTATGAGAAACAATCTAAATTAGAAACATTCCGTGCACCTGAAAATGCTTCAGTTGATGCTCAGTATCTTTGGATTTATGCATTGAAAAATTGCTTACATAATTATCACGAGCTTAAAGATTTTCGCATTTAAAATTGCACAGACTGCCAAAACTGTTTTTTGCATGATTTTTACAAATTCCCTATTTTTCCTACACCCCTCCCACCTGCCACTGACTGGGTCTAAGAACACATGCTGTGGAATTTTCTTTCTTCCAGTTACTCCAGATGTGCCAGGTCCGTAATGACAACTCCTTACAGCTGTTGAGGCTTTCAACCACATACAGTGATAAAAAATTTGTGGCAACAAAAGGTAAAGCCTGAAACAAGAGTTTTGTGGACATATTTGTGCAGGGGAACAACCCAGTGTTGTGTCAATTATGAAAGGAAGAATAAAACCTTCACATTACATCCGTCCATCTAGGTGTGTATCCAAAAGGATAGATGATTCTTGAGATCTGATGCGAGAGGAAACATTCATGTTCAGATGCTGATATATGTAATATTCAGAGTGTGTTTTGCTGATCTTCAGGTAAAGAAGTTCTTTCTGGCCCCCACCCCCCCAAAGTTGAAACATAAATGAGTGGCACTCACACTAGTATACATTGGTGTAAACTCACTATGATAGAATATGCTATTTCCTGCAGCAATAGGTCTTACACTCACCACAAATGTGTGAGGTAAACTTTGTGGTTTCATCCATTTCAACATAAAATGTGTAGTAATTTACGTAGACTGAGGTGAGTGTACCAAGTGTCACACTAATGCCACATCTTATACTTCTTTCTCAAAATTATGGTAATGCCACTTCTTACCCTTATGTCAAACTTGGTAATGCTGCAACTTACATCAATGTCCAACTAGGGTAAAATGTGACATCTTACAATAGTTTCAAACTACAACAATTCCACAGCTTGCAACGAATGCCAAAATAGGGTAAACACCACAATACATTTTACATCAAAATGGATGAAAGCCATAGGGTTTACCTGACACGTCTCATGAGCCAAGACACTACTGCTGAAGTAAAGACCTATTTTTGTTGTAGTGAGTAGTGAACTGGGTACAACCCAGAGTCCCAGGCCATGTCTAGTGGCAAATGATGACAGATACAAAAGGTGGACATGAGGATCTGCCATCAAAACTGCCTGTGTTTCCTGACATGATGATTTCACAGGGTAGAGTGCAGAGAAAAGCAAGAGAAAGCACATGGATCACGCTTATGCCTGAATGTAGCCAAGAATGAGAATGACTCCTTTCTCTGCAAGCAAATGATAGCAATTTTCTATCTGCTGGCTGGCATGGGCTTAGCTAGCTGAAGAACACAGCCATTAATGCCCTACAAGACTTTGATACTATCAGATTGATACCTCAACAACAACACAACACAAAGGTCATTGGAGATCACGTAGGGGCCCACATTGTCCCTGGCAGCAGCCCCTGCAAACTACAATGAACACAACAATTGAAAGTGTGTGTACGGGCGGGTGCCTAGGGTCAGTTTTCACATGGCCAAAACGAATTATTATTTCTTTTTCAAAAATTAATTCATTTTCATAAATTTGAAATTATTATTATTTTTATGATCTACAATGAGTCTATGATATTGTCATAAGAGCAGTGAAATTTATTCAGACTTTAGCCTGTGATCACTATGATGGTTTTCAACATCTCAGCTTCATAATCTTTTTATTAAACTTGGTTTCACTATTTTAAAGATTATTTAATGACTAACCCTAGGGTAAAGCACTTGGAGCAGGTGAACTCATACCCTAAATAGGCTTGTATCGGTGTTTTTCACATCAACATAGAGATAATTCTATGTTATTAGTTTCCCCAGCCCCAAACATAAACACCCAAAAATTGGAAAGCATAAGATGAAACAGAATTTAAATGCTACCACCTTGCCAATATTATGATCAACCAATCAGAAAAAATCTTTTTTTCTTTTAAAATAAAAATAAATAAATAAATAAATAAATAAATAATATTTTATTATTATTATTATTTTTCCTGAGTCTTTTGGAGACCACTGTGACCTACACAGGTCCAAACCCATTTTCACACTATGTAAAAAGGCTGTAGTACTTCATCTAAAGTACCATGTACAGGCCTTGTTAGGGGATCTGGGTGGACTTGCTCTTAACTTAATGATAACTCCCACAGCACTAGCAGCGGGCAGACATCGATTCCACCTGATGGACTCAAGCAGCCAATCCTTGTCAACTCTTTACTCAATGTCCTTGTGCAGTTGAATCAGACACTCCACCAGTTCTGGCATGTCCATGTGATGCTTGTCAGTTCTCCTGTACTCCTTGTTAATGTATATAGCCTAGCCCAGCAACTTAGTTCAAAATTGGATACTTATTATTCACTTACAGGAAGGTTTCTGGACCAAAAAGTTGAAGCCAAGTCATTACTGGTGGAGGGCCAGCATCTTCGACCGCAGTCTGCAATAAGCTCAGATTTTAGGATGGCTAAACAAAAAGTCCTTGGCTTGATGGACAACAAAAGAGTTGTCGGTTCCTAAGCAATATTCCAGGACCTCTTCGACTCCCATCTTCCAGCTACATACAACCTACTATGGCTACTCTGCATGGAGTGTATGTAGTTGTTGATTTTGAGATGAACTTTGGGTTGCGATTGTTTTTTGGTTGGGTTTCACAGAACCTTCTGTGCAGTTCTGGAAACGGCTTTTAGTTGTTGATTTTGAAATAAACTTTGGGTTCCAGATCTCTTTCTGTATTTTTGGTTTCAAAGAAACTTCCATGTAGTTCTGGAAATAGTTTTTTAGATTTACAAAGCCTCTTGTTGTATAGACTTCCCACAACCAGGGACAGATTGTCACAGAAGAAAAAAAAGGGTAGTAAACTAATTGTAACACTCCCTCCATCTTCATGACCAGCTTCATGGTGACATCATGTTTACACTTTCAACTGCACAGACACTAATGCAAATATCAATGTATATTTCGACCAAGTCGAAATGCGAGTTATAACGAAAACCCGTTCTCTATTTTTATCTATGGACTTGGTGTGGATTAGATCCCTCCAGATTTTCTCATGAGCTACCATGGTCTTTGTGGGCATCATAGACACATAGCTAAACTTGTTCAACCTAAAAGTATTGCTATATTGTCCCATCAGTTTGTTTAATGAATATCCCAACATTCTTGTCTCCAAAAACTAAAAGTCTTGACAAGTGGTTAAATTGTCAAATAGTTACAACAGATAGCCCATGAAGTCCATATGACAATTTTCAGTCGGAGTTCTCGTAGATACACCTACTCATCCCTAGCCCCAATAAATGCCCAACAACCCATATAATTCTTACAAGAGTAACTTATTCACAAGCATAATCACTCTTGAGATTATGATGCTTCTATAGACTAGTTCAATAACCTCTTGTGCTTATGATCATTTTTTCACACCTCATCCTTACTTTATGCCTACATGAACTTCCTTAATCTTCTATCATTGATGCAAGGGAGATTTCAAAAAAGTTGATAGAAAACTAAAACCATAGTCTAGAACACTTATCTCCAAAAAAATGTTCAAAGGCATATGAACTCTACCTTTTGAACACCCACACACACACCCAAAAACATTCCCCTTAAACCAGAGACATCTTTCAATACTTATCTTGCAACTGCCTCCTCCTTGCTAAACCTTCCACCACAAATCCCCCTTGGTAGTCAAGTCTCCTTACTAGCACCTCATTGATTAGCCTGAAAACAACCCAAAGCCGCAAGCTTTAACCATCACCAATGTCTAGGAAACACATCATAATAGTCTTGCCAACCTAAATCTTTCATGAAAACTCTCCACATAACTCACAACCATCTGAAAACATTCATATTTTTGCAAGTATTAAACTTCCAAAGACTTACCTATAACCAAACAAAACAAACAAACCACATAGACAATTAAAAGATGTTGATCAAATTTTCAATTCTTTTCAAATTTATCCATCAATTGTCGTTTGTTTTGGCATTTTTTCACTTTTTATCAGTAAGAACAAATCTTCCAATTAAATATTCATCCAAAAAGTTCCCCCGTTCACATGGGACCTCATTTCATGTCACAAGCTCTTGTATTGAAATGAAAAAACACATATGAAACTCAATTTTGATCTAAATGCTATCCAACAACTAGATGATTGAAGATTGTTTTCTTGATCTTGATAACTAGAAAGATGAAAAAAAAGTTAACTAAAAAATAATTGAACATTTTTAATGAAGGTTGTAAAACATTTAGATAATATGTGCAAATAGCTATGATGTTGGAAACTATCGTATCTAATAACTAAAATTTGAGTGCATTATTTTTCTTATCGATTTTATCATGGTTTCACCCACTTGTTTTATTCATGTACTCCAAAGCCTCATTTTCAAAAATCTTTTTCTATATATATGTTTCCTTTGAAGTTTTAACTAAATTGAGAATGTTGAGAGGCAAGACTTCAACATCTAGCCTTGTGCCATTTCAAGTTCATACACAACTTCTTTCTCCATGTCAATTACAACACCAATCTTCATTAAAAAGTCCAATCCCATTGGTAGATGGTAACCATTTTTGTCCATCACCATAATTGTTATAAAACATGTGATTTCTCCAAGCATATTTATGAAGAGTTTTTTATGAATCCCCATGGCATTCATCATAGTTCCTAATGTCATTTTGTAGTTTTTTGTTCGAACTACAAGGTGCATCATCCCAAATGTGTGAACCATTCTAATTAAAATGATGGACATTGACATGCCATTATCAACCACGATATCCACTTGATATTCACCAATCTCCACAAGTAGATGCAAGTTGCATCCTCATCTCATCTTGTACAAATGCATTTCTTGTTTTCCTAGTGACACAACCACTTTAACTTACATGGTCTCATTTCTCTTTTTTTGAACTAATTTGACCAATCTATTTAAATGTTCCAACTCACTTGGAATGTTCATTATGGTATCCATCGGGTTAGTGCTATTTTTTTTTTACAAAATTTGGGTAAATTTATCTTGGATCAAATTCATAATCCAATCACACCTAGAAGTTTACTTTCTCCCAAATGTGTGTTTCATGTGTTTGTTGTTCTTATTTTCATTGTGTGGTATGGTGATTGGAATCATTTATTTGGGAATTCAAGCCTTTAATTATTTCATTATGGTTCCTTCGTCATCAAGTATGATCTCCAACTAATTTATTTTGGGAACACTCCCCTTTTCATCCTTATGTTTACATCCACACCATTTTTTTTAATTTCCCAAATTGTTGTCAAAATTATATTTAATGCAACATTTTTAAGGGAAAAACATGGTTAGGTGATTCACTTTTGACATTTTGAAGAGTTTACATCTTGTACTAACTAAAATTCTTGTAATAATAATAATTATTATCAAACTCTAAATCCTATAATTATTCACTTTGTTTTTTTTTCAAAAATATTGATAATCCAAGTTATAAATATCACTAGATATGTGATTGGTTTGAAAATCCATGTGAAACCAATGTTTTTTATTTTGTGATGTTGTTTAAATGATGATATTCCATAAGTATGTTTAGCCATATTTGGTGATATTAAAAATATGAAAATAAAAATTTGGAACACCTTTTTATAGTGTAGGTCATTGTGATGATTTTTGGCAAATTTTTAATTTTTTAATTTTTGGTGATTTAAAAAATCCATGATAAAAATGGATATGGAAGAATTATCCATGTTGTAATAGATTTTAATGAGAAAATTTTATTATATTTTCATTAAAGTCTATTGCAGCATGTAAAGTATTCCCATTATAGTTTTTTGCAACATGGATAATTTTTAAATGACTATATTAATGTTGAATATGGCTTTACATTTTAAGTTTATTTACAATAAAAAAAAAGATTATGACAATCCAAATAATCCCATTGATTATGTTTTGACTTTTCATTCTGCTAAGATCCCCCCCACATTTTTTGCACATTTTGGCGATGATTTCTATTGGGATTTAAAACCAATCCTTTTGAGGGGCCCACTTTTTGTATATTTTATTTTATGAAACACTTGAAATAAAAAAGAATGTTTTGGTATGCTATGAAATGATGAAAAAAATATTCTATAAAAATAAAAATAATTTAAGATATGATTTATATGTATTTTTGTAATGAAATATAAGCACCTTGTTTATATTTAAATAAATTATCAATTATATTTTTTAATGACATAGTTGCACTCTTAAAAGTTTTTGCATGCTTGTTGGAAAAAAATGTGACATCCCCGTGCCAATCCTTTCATTACAAACAAAATGTGGATTTTCTTACACAAAAGCTTGCTATTCATGACGTGCGTGTGGGAGGTAAATTTTGTGGTTTCATTGATTACAAAGTAAAATACATGGTCTTTATTGTGGCATATATTACATGAAGTCACAACTTGACATTAAATTATAGAACATATTACAAAATATGTCAACTTTGTGTAGTATGTGTTATTACCTAATGTCAAATTGCCAACTCAAGGAATATATGTCACAATAAACATCACATATTGTACATTATAATGGATGAAACCAGTGTTGGTCGAGTACATGTTTTTTGTGGGGTTTGGGTTTGAGTTTTTTGTCAGGTTGGGGTGTGGGTCTAAGAACTGGACCTGTTGGGTCTAAATTGAGCTAGAAGACCATGGAATTGGACCCTACGGGGTCTAGATGGAACAAGACCCAGACCCATAGACAGGTCGAGGTCTTGTTCCGCTGGGTCTAGGTCACAGGGGCTAGGATCCTAGTTGATTGTAAAAACTCTTAGCTGTCAAATTGAATCTAATCGAAGGATCAGATCCACGCATAATATATTAAGTGGACTTAATGCCTTCCGCAAAAACCAACTAACCTGTTATGAGTTTATAGTTCAAACATTTCATATTCACGAATTTTATGAAGATGAAAGTGGGTTTGCCTTGTTTCACTTTGCCGCTCTCCTATTGTAACTCCATCAAAAACAAATTGCCAGAGAATTTCCTTGACATTATCCCATGCTTTTGTCGTCCATGCATTTGTTTTTCTTTTTATTAGAATGCACCTTTCTCCAAGGCCAATAGGTTCTGAAGCCCAAGATCCTTTTCTGCCTCTACTAGTGACAATGGTATATAACTACAACAAAATATGGTTTTGCCTTGAGCAATTGGGCATGGCTCATGAAACACTTGTGAGATAAGCTGTAAGATGAGTGAAATGGGTCACACCCTGTAGTTAGAATAAACATTGCGCATATTACATTTTAATAGATGAAAGCACAAAGTTTACCTCAAAAATGTGTCATGAACCAAGGCTTTTTATCAAATGAAATACCCAAAATCACACATGCCTGAGCAAAACTGTAACATAAGTGAAATGGGTGCCTTGATAAGCATCACAAATTTTATGTTGTAACATGAGAAACGCAAAGTTTACCTCACACATAAGTCATGACCCAAGGCATTATTACAGAACCAAAAAACCCCCTTCTGTCATATTTCTCCATCCAGACAGGAGTTCATTCATGACTGTCTCAAGTTGTATGAATGTGGACAGGGATTCTGATCAAGAGGTCAGTTGTGAGTTGTCCAATTCTGGGAACCCCTGAGCCATGATGAGTGCACATCATGGATAATTTTTGTGATGGGCAATCCTGAATATTGTAGCTCAACTTTGAACTATGTCCATGATGAAATAGACAAACATAA
>Ga0209208_10006132_pt1 | contig 16582 bp, 11 predicted proteins | sample S1TSphfallax_3_FD_187694 | JGI IMG/M metagenome (GOLD analysis project Ga0209208, IMG submission 187694) | Host-associated microbial communities from peat moss isolated from Minnesota, USA - S1T2_Fd - Sphagnum fallax MG (SPAdes) (version 2) | ecosystem: Host-associated > Plants > Peat moss >...
TAGTGAGTCATGCTGTTTTTTTGCTTCCTTCCTTGGGGGCCTGATGTGCACTAAGTTAAAATTAGGTGACTCACAACACCGCAAGCACATCCTGGGGGCTAGTTGTTGGATTTTATGGTACTGGTATCTCATGTGTAGTATTTTGAGTTGTGACACTTTTTTCTGGAGGGGTTCCTTGTTTGCAAGGTTAGTTGATGGGAAACCAAAGTGTGAGAAGTGGCTGCGGAAGGATGAAATGGGACCAGAGCCTGAGATGGCAGGGTGGCTGGGAAAGTTATTAGGGCAACAGGAGACCATGGAGTGGGGATACCCATTTGCTGAAGGCCACTCATTTGTGCTAACGGTTCAAGCAGGCCACCAAGGATTCCATATTAATGTGGATGGTCGACATATCAGCTCCTTTCCATACAGATTTGTTAGTTTTCTAACGCATAAAAAAAGTAGTTGAAAGGAGTAGTGTTTTCTTCTTGACAAGAGTCTTCCTCGGTTTTGGTTTGCATCTGCATTGAACATCAAATTTTCCCATCACATACTGATTTGGGAATGAGGTCTAAGAAAGCTAATACATGTAAAAATGCAGAGGTGGTGTTCCTTGTACAATCTGGACCCACCACCAAATGCTCTAGTTGGAAGATGGAGTTTTATGTTGCCTTCCCAGTTTCAACCCCTTGATTGACTAAATAGTTAGGTCATGTCACAGGGGTACGTTGTGGAGGAAGCAACAGGAGTGACTGTAGCAGGAGATGTGGAAGTGGACACAGTGATGGCCACTGAGCTCCCACACACCCATCCTAGTTTTACCCCTGAGCTTGTTCTAGAATTTTCTGAGGCATGGAAGGCACCACACTTGCCAACTGGACCAATAGACCTTTTCATTGGGATTCTCTCATCAAGCAACCATTTTGCTGCACGCATGGCCATAAGGAAGACATGGTTACAATATCAAATCATTCGATCATCAAATGTTGTTGCACGGTTTTTTGTGGCCCTGGTATAATTCTTACAACTGCTGCCCTATCCTTCCCCACAGCAAACCCAATCTTTGTTTCTGCAAAGCAATTATCATTTTATGTATACCTTTTGACTGTAGGAGGAAAGTTGTTTTTGGTGGGGGAACACAGCACAGCAGCAAGAGCATCAACCTTGAGCTGAAGAAGGAGGCAGCTTATTTTGGGGACATTGTAATTGTGCCCTTCCTTGACCATTATGACCTTGTCGTACTCAAGACTGTGGCAATCTGCGATTTTGGGGTCGCTTTTCTTAACTTCTACCTCTCTGACTTTGAGCTCAAACTTCTTAGCTGTGACTCAATAATGTGCAAATTGATCTAGCACTAAATAGATAGGTAAAAGATGAGTTACAACCTTATATTGATACTACCTTGGAGTGAGTCTTGGTATTCATGGTTAAGAAAATGGCTGTGACAGGTACGAAATGTATCAGCAAAACATGTAATGAAGTGTGATGACGATACATTTGTGAGAGTGGATCGGGTGCTTCAGGAGGTGAACCGTGTTTCCACAGGCCAAGGACTTTACATGGGCAACATGAATGAGTACCATGTTCCTCTCCGCACTGGGAAATGGGCTGTCACTTTTGAGGTACTTTGCATAACAAGTTCCTTGTTTTGTGTGATCAGATGCACTGTAACCAATTGTACAGAGTAGGGTTTGTAATTGACCTGGAGAGGTACATAGATGAATGCCTTCTTCTTTTGTTTTATGTGATATAGTCATTGGACTAAACATGTTATTCAATGCCTGACTTTTGCTATGAGCTCTCCACAGTGCAGTTCATCTGCCAAAATGGCTCATTATCACAATGCATGCATTTTACTATGGTCATAGTTCACTTGTCTTCTCTCATGTACTTCACCACAATCTGTTGGTCTCTGTACATGTAGATCAGCCTGATGAAGACCAGTTACAGGAACATATGATGGCTGGTTTAACATGGAAATAGAAGCTGATTCCATGTTTGTTGTGTTCCCAGGAATGGCCGGAGATTGTGTACCCTACTTATGCAAATGGACCTGGTTACATTGTTTCTCAAGATATTGCTCATTTCATAGCCTCATGTTACAGAAATGACACTCTACGGGTATGAAACCCTCCTCTTTGTAGAACCTTAAGGTTGTGTGTTATACAAAATAAGAATTCTATTGCAGCATGTGCAATGAAACTCTAGAGCAAAAACATGAAACAAAACTAATGTGAGCTTCTTGTGCTAGATTGATCCTGCCACTGCCACTAAAAGGCTTGCAGTGCTTTCAAATGCTTTTGGAGGCCTTCTGACAAAGTATACACCTGGGTTCATGCCTTCAATTATATAACTACATTGGGTCAGTTTTCTAATGGGTTGATTTGGGTGGTTGCAGTTATTTAAGATGGAGGATGTGAGCATGGGAATGTGGGTTGGGCAATTTGGGGTGACAAACAAAAATGTGCCACTACATTATGAGAATAGCCTGCGCTTTTGCCAATTTGGATGCGTGGAGCATTTCTTCACAGCACACTATCAGTCCCCACGAACAATGCTGTGCATGTGGGAGTCAGGGGATGGCAAATGCTGCAATAAGCGATAACATTTTCTGACACTTGAAGATTGTGTTCCAAGAGGAAGAAAACGTATAGCAGGGTGGGTGGCTAAAGCGGAAACTGGCTTTGTGACTGCAGAAATGTCACACAGCACAGCACAATTTTTATTTTTTAATTCAGAGGATATGGGAAGAATGTCCACAGGTTTTTAGACCCTGGAAAACATTCCCACCCTACATTGGAACACACCTTGTCTGTAACACTCACTACAAATCATCATAAGCCTCCCAAGACAAAGGTAAATTATCTGCAACTCCTGCAACTCCATATTGTGGAGAGAGAGTCAGACTACTGAGACAGTTTCCATTGTGCCTTGGATTAGTGATGGCTGGTTTAAAGTGGTTTTTTTCCTTCTTGGGACTCTAGTCATCGTCACAGAGTTTAGGAGTAGTTTATCTTCTGTGAAAAGATGACCAGCCTTTGAGTATACAAACCCATTCTCTTGCTAAGTTCTTTTGCAAAGTTCTATTGGTTTCACTCACATTGGCAGCTGTTACAAAAGATCTTGACTCATCTCAGCAGCTACCATGTTTTAAGTCCATGATAATTGTTTAAGTTTGCAATAATGTTCTCCAGTAACACCCCATGAAAATGAGGTCATACACATCCTTATGCACTTGGATCACACTCTCGTGCATTTGGAAAACAGCTGAAGTCCTTTGACAAAAACCTCATATGAGGTTACCCATTGAATTTCTACAAACAAATTCCCATTACATATTTGTTGCCTGGTAAATGATTCATGGCCTTTGAAAATCTTTCATTAAACTTGTTTTCAAGTTGCATCCGTGATTCAGGAAATTTGGATTGGTAAACATTGTTGCACAGTTTTTTTTATTGCAACTAATAGCCCATGTTCTCCACAGTGAGACCATTGGAAGGACACACATACTTCACTGGATTGATTCATAATGCAATCAATGCCATCATGGGTTGATGAGGCTTCAACATAGTATGAACATGTTGTGGTGGTGATGACAAGGCCTAGGGCAAGTCAAATGGACGAGCATGTTTGGGAAGCTTTCACCACTATAAGTTACACAATTAATTAGAGTTCAGTTGGAGAATGATCAAATTATCTTCAAAAGTGTATTGGTCATCCTTTTAAGGAGAAATGAAGAAACGTCTAATTTCTTAGAATGAATGCATTGAAATCAAAAGGCCTTCATTCTTGAGTCTTGTCATTACTTATAAGATACAGATCTTATCTAGAAATGCAAAGCTTTACATGAAAATCCACACAAAAGTGTTATTGAAATCTGTGCATCTCAAAACGATTCAAAACTTATACAAATTATGTGAAATATGTAACAAATTTTCCATCACACAAGTGTGAGCTTGAAATAATGAAATAATGAGCTATTGGATCTAGAGGTTCACAAACATGGATAGATGAAAAAGAAGAAAAAAATTCATACAATTGTGTAATTGTTTTACTAATACACACTTACATGCACTTTGAGAGCCAAGAGTGACTAAGAGACCTACAAAGAAGGTTTGACAATTTGACAAGCATGATTCAAAGCCACACCACACCATCTTTCAAATGCATCATGTTTTGCATCAAGTTAGGGGCATTCAAATGTGATTAAAATGTAAAATTTATGAAAAATGCAATGCACATACATGTTTAGGAAGTTATTACTAATATGAACCTTTGAAAGAACAATTGTCAAATTATCATGATAAGTAGCCATCCTCATCAAGGATTACATTGCATTATTGTGTTTGAAACCATGTGTACTCCAATGCACAAGTATTGTTCATACCATCATTTCCTTTCTAGAAAAAGTCACACAACATATTTTAGAAGCACATTAACTTATAACTATAATATAACACAATAAAAGAAAAAATATATATAATGCCTTTAAAAAATAGGCTAATAGATTTGGATGACATGACATTAAAAAGTCAACAACATTTGTTCGTTTTTATTATAGCTAATTATTGGCCATATTAATGTTAACATTTATAGAAAAATTTCAAGATCTTTTATGAAACAATGATGTGAAATCATCACATAACTTACATAACATAGATGGATCAAAAGAACCATTTACAAATGTACACATTAGAAAAAGAAAGAAATGAACATATACTATATACATGCACATTTTTTGAATGTGTGCATTCTTTTTGAATTTATACACGTGAACAACATTAACCAATCACCTAATATGGCACACCTCCAAACTTGTGAAGTGGTATTAGTGATAATTTTGATTTTTTTATGATGAAATTTATAAACTTGAAGCACATTCCTTAAATCTTTATGATCAAAATTGGGGGGGGGGGGGGGGGGGTCCTTCAAGATGTCTAAAATGAACTACTATATTTCAAAAACAACTTTTGTTCCCATCAATTGTAGGCAATAAAAAAAAAATGACATGAAATGTAATTAGAACCAAAAAATGGCTTCATGGGTTCACATCAAATCACATGGAGTCACCATGGCTTGGATTCCACAAATGGGGCACTAGTCCACTTATAGTGTACTTTGCAAGTGTTAACACCATGTGGACACTACATTCCAACAAAAAAACTTCATACAATTCTCAAGAGTAATTTTGGATTTTGCAACAATAATCCAACATCCCCATCTTCCCACAAAAGAAAAAAAAAACTTGGGTCTTGGGTGCATGTTGTCACATCTCATTGGTTACAAGAATTTGTTGTTTCCTACTTGTGTTCTTGCCATTTTTGTGGCCTAGGCTAATGGCAAGGGCATGAACTATGGGTGTATACTCGTAGAGTGGGGGTACTTATTCATGCTCCCTTTACAACTTGTATACAAGGAAATTGAACAATGAAGTGTTATTAGGAACATCTTAAGGAATACATTGGGATTTTGATGCGAAAACTTTTAGAACACATAGAAAGCAAAAAAATACAACCCTCCCCCCTCCCCAAATATAGAAGGAAAAACTAAGCCTCTTGAACTTTCTCATTGGTTGCATGAATTTTTTTCTTCAGAAGTGGTTCATCACCATTTCTAACTTGGCCATTGTAAATTGGGCATATTTCTTGTGATTAATGTTAATTATTTGTGGGTGCAAAGGGTGCATTTTTTATGAAAAAAAATTCCATGTTGAACCACATTAATTGGCCCATTGCTAATAAAATGATTCCAAATTGGGACATAATCAAAATAAAAGACTCCAAATTCAATTTTGAAATACCATACTACCATGGTATTAGTAACATTATCTATATATATATATATATATTGTAGATATTGGATCTATTTTTAAAATTTTCATAATAGTTTTTTTTATTGGTATGAGATATTTCTTTAAACTTTCATGATAGTGCATATGTTAGTTTTACTTCAATCTCATGTATTATATATTTTGAACATGAGATGCAATTCATATGAAAATGCATGATGCATTGATTTCTTTATGTAGTTTATTATTATTATTTTTATATTCAACTAATTAAAAATGAATAATTACAATGGAATTCACATTATTACACAGTAAACATTTCAAATTTCAAATATTTACATTTAGTTTTTTATAATTCAACTTTTGAGGGGAAAAAAAGTCTCACCTTTGGCTTTAATACAAGCCTCTCGCAAAGGGTAGAAAGAGCTCCTATCATGTCCATCTCCATGACTTCAAGCCAAATGTTGTTTGCCTATAAGCAACAAACCCAATGTCATACACTACTTCACCACCCAATCATGAATTCAAAAACAACCACGTAAAAGAGCTCTTATGCACATTAATCAATTTGAGAATCTTGTTAATGCATCAACAGTTAATTTTATGATGATTTCAAAGTTACATAAATTACTTCCCAAAAAAAAGCTATCACAAGTACTTACATCTTAGACAAAATTCATTCAATACATTCAAATTGACATGACAAAATGATTTCAAACCAGAGGATTGAAGGCTCTAGGGTACTATATTGACTGAGAGGCTCAAGGGTTCCAGGGGAGAATGAGATTATGGAGTAGAGATGCAACTCCCGTCAAAAAGATTCAGATAGCTATCATGTGATAGGTGGGGTAAATAACAACAGGAAAGAATCATTCAGAACCAGGTTTTGAGTCACACTTCTGCAGAATGCTTTTTCAACTTGTTGGTGTAACCATACATCGTTCCAAAGTTGAAGCTAGTGCCACCAGTCTCTTCCATGGTAGACTTGCCATTAGACCTGCAGATATAGCATCACTTCAGGCACATCTGTCAGTACAAGATACTGCTGATAGACAAATATGCAAGAAATTTGTCTTCACAAGACATCATGATGACATTTGCAACCTTCAGCTAACCAGACATGCACCTCTATGGACACTCTCCATTAGGATTTGCTTCCAAAGGCCCTTAAATAACAAAAAACAAGATGAGGAACCAAAATGACAGGGGCATTCTTTCACACACCTCTCCACAGTATGACCAAAGAAACAGGAGGGTGGGAACATTCTTTTGGTGTTCATCAAGGCTGTGCTTAGAATAGAAAGCCAGGAAGAACTTAAACTGATGCAAAAATTTGTTGAGTAGACAAAATTGAAGATACAAAGATACACCAACTACATCGTTAACATCTATGTCACCTGCCTCATCAGCAACCTCCAGATGGCAGATTCTTCAAAAGTCTCTCTTTCTACTAACTCAGGTAAATTGTATCCCTCATCTTGAGATTCCTTGTCTTTTACCTCTGGAACTGCATTCTCAATTTGAAATCGGATGACTTGAACCTAAGCAATGCCATTGGAAATCACATTTCCAGGAACCCAAATAAGTGTATTACCTGATCAAATAAGATGCAATCAATGAACCCTTTTTCTTCTGTTACAGGCACCTATCTAATAGTCACCTGTGAGCCCTGCAAACTATTGTGCAAGAGGATTAAAAACCCTGCACCTTCTGCGACTTTATGTGACACCTTTATCCAACATCAAATCATTCAAATGCCTATATAAGAAGAGCAAGCCTGTCTGTCAAAAATGTTGCAGACCTTTATCAAACCCCACAGGAGATATTAGATTGTGACTAGCAAAAAGTCCAGACTGCTCACAAGTGGGAATTGGATTTTGTGGAAAATAAAAGTGCAGGTGACAAGAACCTCTATACAGAGGTTGGTAATGAAGCCAGTGAACTATGCTCTGTACTAGCAAGGGGGGTGACTGGTGCTGGCAAACGGCCAATTGCATCAACTCGGGATTGGAGCTTGGGGGTTGGTCGAGCAGGTTGAGGTAGCAATCGTCCTTTCTCTTCAAACCATTTGGGATTGAGTAATGCTCGTAGGCCCAGTTGATTATAGTGTACTCTCATTACAGATCCCCCTGCAGCCTCTAATGCCTCCTTTGCTCTGCCTGACACCCTGCTCACCTGCAGTCATGCAGGTTTTACCAACAGTTATGTTTTGTTCATGGTGAACAAAAGTCCTACCACAAACTAAAACTGCACTTTGAAAGTCAGAGAGCCTCACCTCAATGTTAAGAGGAAGAGACAGCTTCTCAGATCCTCTTCCCAGCAATTTCACACCATCCTTCACTTTCTTCCCTAAAGCACCTGCATCCTGCCAACCACATCCTTCCTCATGTGAAACTCACATATGAGGTAAGAACTAAGATTACTACTAGATTCCAAATAAAGAGTTGGAAAACTGTTGCACTAAAGTGGATGCAACTACTTCCACTAGATTTCTTCAATCAAGGACCTCAGGCTGGAGAAAATACTGAATCATTAATGATTACAGACATCATGGGTGGCCAACCAGGAGGCGAAGTCAACCAACCATATAGAGCTGACCTTCAAGAGCTGGCTATGGCAAAGAGAAGAGACTCTTGGTCACTCCAGCTAGCACTAAAGATTTTCCATTGGGTTGGAAACATCATGACACACATACCTTTAGAGTCTTCATGGTTATGAGTTGAGAAGCATCAATCCGACCTTGTTTCACAAACTCTGCTATTGTACCTAAGTTAACCTCCTGCAGTGAAGAATGACCACTCTCTTCAGAAATGGAACATCCAGGAAAAAACTCAAAACAGAAAACTAGTTACCAGCTCAGTTCATTCTGCAGCCCCAAAAGATTCATGTCTGAGTGCATGTCTAGATGAATAAATTCCATGGTTGCATTCCTGCCCAAAAATCTGTAGTGTAGATCAGTACGTTCCATAGAAAATCCTAGACTCCTATTCAATAATTTACTGCAACAGTAATTTCCATGGCAGGTTACAAGTTCCATCAGGGCTAGAACTAAACTTGAATATGTTTGGTCATGTGAGAGACCACATTTGTGACTCATAAAAACTCATGCAATTGGCATGGCAGTCATGGGCCTAAATGCCTGCCAACAAAAGTCCTAGCAATGGAATCACAGTCAATCAGTTTGAAAATATGTGAGGAAGTCTGTTCTTCAATTGCCAAAATCCTAATACAATGAAGAAAATCAGCACTCAACTCCACAATCATTTCATTCAACCAAAGGCAGAAGAAGAGGAATATACAATGAGAACTAGTCCCTTGACGTACATTGAAGAGAATCCAATAGGAATCCTGTAGTGGCAAATAACTCTACTACTACCTGATAATCTGAACCTAAAACACACTGCTTACAACACAAGAAATCAATGCCAGGACTACACAAGAAAGAGCTGCGAACAAAGCTCACTGTGTCTACCATGTCCAATGTCCCCTTTGCATTTCAGGAGACTGGAAAATGTCAGGAAAGGCAATGAACCATCCACCCTTAATGCTAGAAGTTTAACTCTAGTGAAATCAAAGTAAGCATACCTGGAAGGAGTGTCCAAAAACATTTGTGAAACCTCGCTTGGGAATTCGCAAACGCAAGGGTGTCTGACCACCTTCAAAACCCAAGCGAGGGTTTCGACCGTTACGTGCCTTTTGCCCCTTGTGTCCACGGCCAGCAGTCTTTCCCTTGCCAGACCCAATACCTCTCCCTAGCCTAGTCTTCTGATGCCGTGATCCTGGATTGTCGTGCAGTGTGTTAAGTGCCAGAAATCCACCAGGAGGCACAACACGCGGCCTCACAACTTCCTTAGACTTCTTCCTTGACACCTCTGCCACTGTATCAGTCCCTAGAGCTCCTACTGCTCCTTCAGATGCAGAGGTACTGTATGCAGCTCGCCAAAACATCATAGAGGATCGTGGCTGGGGCCTCCTGCATTCTGAACATATCCTTTGAGCAAACCACTGGTGAGTAACTGGATGCAGTACATCTGCTATAGCCACTGGAAAACATATCTATCTGAAAAGATGGTATCAGACAAGCCTTCCTTCCAAGGATTTCCAATTTGACTAGTCATCACCTCACATATACAAGCTCAAAAGAGAAAAACTTGAGATATATTGGAGAAGACATAGTGCCACAGAAAAAATTCATACATTGTGTGGAATGAAAGACAAGGCTTAGTGACATCTTTACACCATCATATAACAAAAAACACTGTGTTTGCTTTGAAGCAGGAAGACGCTCATGAATTTTGAATCAGATCCAATTTCCTGTTAACTGTTGGCATGAAGTTTGCTTTGTTGGGGGGACTGATAAAGAGAAGGGTTTGTGCTTTTGATCAAAAGTTCATAGAGAGCAATCCCAGAGCCTTCATGCATATGCTTCACAATAGTGAGGAGGCATGGATCTTCTACCTCTTTATAAACATTCCCTCAAAAAGGAATCCCACAGTTGAAACACTTCAATAATCTCACAGGTGGCAGTGGTATGGTGAAGATCAGAATGATGCCACAGCAATCACAGAACCAAAACTCAAATTGGCATGAGCTGATGACTACAATGAGCAATGGCAAGAAATGAATCCTTACCACTAATACCTACAATTGTCTCTTTATCTCCATCCCTACACTGATGGAAACAAGTGACTAACCTGTTCCTCCTTTGTCATCAACAGGGCTGCCTCGATGGATTGGCTCTGCCTTCTCTTCAGACCCCACCAATGCTGCTGCGTCATCAGTAGAAGTTCCTGGGGTGCCAGATTCACCACTCATTTCTATGGAGGCCACAGAAGAAAAACTGGCAGCATTGATATGTGAGAAGGGCTCAAAGGAGGGAGCTGATTGAGGAAGGGGACATGCTGCTGCTGTCCATCGCCACTGCAGTAAGGGGCACATTCTCATGTATGAATATCCTCTTCCTTGTGCTTCAAAGCAAGACTAGAGACCAGTGGACATAAATCTTTCTTCTCAAACAAAAATAGCAAGCTCCAAAATGCATACTAACTTTCCTTCCTGCACTAGATCTCCAAGATGGTTCCAGAAAGTGAGCGTGAATTTCTGCAGACAGAAGCACTAGATGGCGAACGAAATCTCTCGAAAAGAAACTTCTCCCTAGACCTTTTTCACCAAGATGAAAGATTTGTGAAAGGAAATAGTAAGGGGAAGGCATCATTTGGCATTCAGTTCTCGATCCAGGGAAACGGCAAGACAAGATTGGGGACAAGAAAATATTCGCAACTACATTTTGGGATCACAGCTTTCCCAGGGTGTCCAGGATGAGGAGTACCTTCGGTAACGCGAAGACGGAGAGAAGACAATCAGATGCTTTCGCAGAGTTGGAAGGAGAAGAATGCCCGCGCACAAGGGAAGCAAGCGGATCCCGAAGACAACGGCTATGGCTACTAGAAACAGGCTCCTTCTGGAACGCACGTAAAAGAGCTCGCGCGCAATGCATGCTGCACGATCCGATGCCAGTTCTCATCTTCATTACCCACCTTCTTGACCCGCCTCCCAGCTCTCTCCCCTACTGCAACCTTGTTTTGCGTGCAACAAGACTGTGTAACAACAAGACAACTGGTACTCCGCCTGGCGCACTCTTCTTACCCCTCTCCTGACCGCAACAGACGAGAAGAGAAGGAAATCACGAAACCCTAAATCCTACCCACCGCGACAAGACGAGAGCGAGAGACGAGGTCGGCGAATGCATGAATGAATGAAGCAAGCACGAATGGTGTTTGTTCTCTCATCCACCGTTTGCTCGATCACGGGATCTGCAGATCGATCAAGGTTTTGCTGGTAGAAATGAGAGCTTCCCAATGTGTCAGTCACCAGAGTTTCTCTTGTACTTATCGAGTGAAAGTTCGTGAAGATTTTTTAAGAGTTTTTGCTAATTTCAGAAACTCTCTGATGTCAAGACTGAGCACTTGAAGAGAGCGAAGGGTGGTGCAACACGGCCTTGAGCACGTTTATATCTTTTGCAAACTTTGAATGATGGTTTCAATGCAGGTATGAATGAACCTGATGAGATTACAGCCTGCTTCTTCCATTTGAAAAGCCTTCTCATCTTGCTAACTACTGAGACCACTAACAACAAATATGGTTTAGCGCTGCTTCATTGTGGACAGGTTGAATTGTGGTGAACTGGTTCAAGCCACATTTCTTTGAGGCAAAACATGAATGCCATTGCTTGGGAGACTGCAATCCACATGGTGTAAGTCATGCGTGCTTCTTTGGACATACATGTAAATTATGTATATGAATATGCACATCTTTGGCCACTGAGTAGTGCTCCAAACAACAAGCTCACAATCTGCACCTTTCACTCATCCTTTTTGTTGAGGAAAGGGCAGGTCAAAGCAGGGTTTATATATTCCTGTACTTGAGGAACTTGGGCTACTGCTGTTGATGCCATGCCCTTGAACAACATAACCCCCTCTGGACATGGCTTTTCCCTACATATATATAAGCAGTTAGCTTTGCTTAGAAATCTGAGACCAGTTTTCCTTAGATTTCTCAGCAACTGCCCTAGCTGCCTTTAACTCACCATCAGAGTACTTATGCTCTTTGACTCCCACTGGACCAGGCTTCAAGACTTTGACCACTTTCTCCACTTGAAGCATCTGTTGTATCCTACACAAAACAAGCAGCTTGCCACATAATGGCTCTGCCCTTTAAATGACATTCGTAAGGATGATAATTCATACTAAGTTGGACACACATGGTAGTTAGCATGGTGAAGCCCAAGTGGATCCCTTCACTTATGCCAGAAATGTTGCTATAGTGGACTCCACATGACCCTGGTGTGTAGGGATACCAAACTTTGGCCTGTTTCTGGATGCATCACAATGTCTCTACCCTGAAGGACAGAGCCAACAAACCCAAAAGAACAAATAAAACGTCAACAATCAGTTCCTAAAGCAATTTGAGATTTGATCACCAAGTGACATATCGATTGCGTGGAGTTCTGGAATTTGCACACAATTGAGCAAAACAACAATGCAATATCGTGCCATGATTCTATGGCCTGTTTTGTAAAGGAAAGGGAAAGGAGCACCTGAGGCGAGAAATGACCAGCTGCATCAGCCCTTGCATCATTCACAGCTCTTTCTTGCATATTAGTCCTGGGGTTGATTTCTTGTGTTGTAAGCAGTGTGTTTTATGTTTGAATTGTCAGGCAGTACTAGAATTGGTTTGACACTCAAGGATTGGTATTGTATTCTCTTCAATGTACAAGGGACTAGTCCTGATTATATCTTCCCTCTTCTTCTAACTTTGGTTTAATGAAATGATTCTGGAGTCAAGCGCTGATTTTTTTTTCTGTGTCAGGATTTTGGCAAGTGAAGCACAGACTTCCTCACATATGTCTTGACTGTGATTCTATTGTTAAGGAGTTAGGACCTTTGGTAGCAGGCATTTGGGCCCATGATTGCCATGCTAATTGCATAAGTTTATGGTGAGTCACAAATGTGAGCAAAATATCATCAAGTTTAGTTCTAGCCCTGACAGAACCCATAACCTGCCATGAAAATTACTGGTGCAATGAATCACAGAATATGAGTCTTGGATTTTCTTTCAATCAAACTGATCTACACTGCGATCTACACTGCAGATTTTCAGGCAGGAATGCAAGTGTGGAATTTATTCATCTAGACATGCAAATCAGGCTTGAAACTTTTGGGACTGCAGAGTGGACTGAGCTGGTAACTAGTTTGCTGTTTTGAGTTTTTCCCTGGATGTTCTATTTCTGAAGAGAGTGGTCATTCTTCACTCCAGGAGGTTAACTCAGGTACAATTGCTGAGCTTGTGAAACAAGGTTGGATTCATGCTTCTCAACTCATAACCGTGAAGACTCTAAGGGGATGTGTGTCATGATGTTTCCAACCCAATGGAGAATATTTAATGCTAGCTGGAGCCACCAAGAGCCTCTTCCCTTTTCCATAGCCAGCTCTTGGAGGTGAGCTCTATATGATTGGTCGACTTCGCCTCCTGGTTGGACACCCAGTTGGGAAATTACCTGTCTTTATCTTCATCGGTGGGAACAAACCTTACCAGATCAAAGATGCAATCATAAGGAAGACGATCTAAATTCAATCTTAAACTTGATGTTTAAAGTAGTTAAAGTGTATCTCAAAAGTGGCATCATTCTTGCTGGAAACCTACTAGTGAAGGCGCAGGGCCTGGCAGGTTCCTTGGTGTAAAGACCTGTAGTATGTTGTAAAATACCTTTAGTGAAGTCTTAAAAATAGGGACAAATAGGTAGGAAATTACAAAACTGGTAGCTGTGGCCATCCCTACACATTGCAAAAATGTAATTTGTGACAAGGAGTCCCCCATACATGGGAGTTGCTGAATTTGTAATTCTAGGTTACTTCAGACTCATCAAGACGTATCTTCACAAGTAAAAAGAAGATATACACAATATAGTACATGCTACCAAGGGCACAAGAAAACCCAACGCTGAAAAGCACAGAAGAGATTGAGGGGTTCGGACAATGGCAATAATCATCTGCATGTTTCATTGACCTTCACTAGCCATATGTATGGTAGTCAACACCTACTATAACATCTGCAATGACTTCATCAACAATGGATGGAGGCTAACCAATGTATTGATTTTCCTTATGAATGTGTGCTAGAGAACAACTATGATAATATATCCCTGGTGACTTGATCAGCTCCAAGCAATGGGTAGAGGTCAGTCAAAAGTTAACCAATGTATTGAGTTCTCATCACAAGAATAGTAGTAATATGAAGACTCAGCAATGTTGGCTAGCGTAACAAGCCATAAAAGAGAAGGAGATGACCTAGGAAAACAAGAGGAAACAAGGATGAGGAAACAAGAGAAACCAAAAAAGAACTGAACAAGGAAAGAGGAAAATGAGAGAGAAACAACACAAAGATCACAAGGAACACAAAAAAGACTTCAAATCATTACCTTCAAAGGAACCAATCTTGTTGAGAACTGGAGCAACATCAAGATTCTAATATACACACACCAGCTTATCCTACATTTTTCCATGTAGGTAGTAATCAGACAATATATCAATGAAATTGCAGAGAGAAATCTCCACAACAACAATGTATTTGAAGGTAAAATGACAATGAGTGAAGTCATATCCTTAAGAGAGTTGCCCAAAAATTTAATGCCCATCATCTTCATCACGAAATAGTAATGATGAGCTACCACAATTACCCACTGACTCATCAGCTCACAATGGTGGGCTGTAGATGAGTAGACAATCATCAACCCAAATTGTCAAGCAAATTGTAAGTCAATTTATGCACCCTGAGCTTTTGTCACATTTCCGCAACGAGAAGACACTGTCACTGAAAATATTGGCTAGCAATCCACAGACATAGCTAATAAAATAAAAGTAAAAAGTATCCTGATTCAAGCTTAAACCCTCTTGTGAAGGTCAGCTTCATTGCATTCCAGCTTGCCTATAAAAGCAAGCAAGCATCCAAATAAAAGACAGAGAGAGGCATACATAGATAAAGGATAGTTGTTGGGGCCTTCAACCTCATATATGCTTTTAACTCATGACTACTGATTACTTGGATGCAGAACATCAGCTATTGAACCCACTAGAACACATCTCTGTGAAATTGCAACAAAACCTCCACAAAAAAATTAACTTGAAGATAACATGACAATGAGTACAGTCAAGAACTTATAGAAGTAATAGAAGAAAACAGGAGTCAAGCCTTTCAAGGTGCTGAGACTGTGACATCAAATAGTGTCACATGAAGATGAATGAAATAATGAACTCTGCAAGCGTATAGATTCAGTTAGAAAGTGGACTGAAACCAGTTTCAAAACTCAGTTCATAGGCAAGAGCCATGGTCCTGTTTCCAACCCAGAAGCTTAGCTCTAGCACTATTTGTCAAATTCAATCTAGTTGTCACAAAGTTCAGGCTGAAGGTGAGGCCAGCTCATGATTCATGAACTCAGGATTTTCTTTTCCTCGTTCTTGATTTTCTCAAACAATTTCTTGCGCTGAGTTTGGTGCTTTAGATACAGTTGCTTCATTTTATTTGCACGATCGTAGTGTTCCTTGAGCTGGGGCACAGGAGTGAGAAAATGCAAGCTTTTAGAAGGTGGGTGGTTTGAAAAGATGCCACAGAAACCTGTCCCCTCCTCCTGCAAGTGACAAAGCATTGCACAATTTTGAGTGCCCATGCAGACAAGTAGGCATTGCACATCACAAAACAGATATCTACTAGTACAGGACCAACCCACTGATCATTTCTCAGCAAGCAGCACATGGACAATCCTTGACCCAGAAAGCTTGTTGAGGTAGCAATTTGAGAAAGAAATTTGACCTAAACAGACAAGACTAAACTGTGCCATATTGATGAGGAACTAACCTTGAAAGCACTATGGGAAGCAATTCCAAACACTTTTGATGGATTTGGCAAAGTTGCACCTGATATTATCCAAGGTCTGCATATCAGCAAAACAGCACATTAAAGTCAAAAAGCACCACAACATGGTTCTGAAATGTCAACAGGTTTCCATGTGCCTCTAACTCGAAAATGTTACAAAATGCCACGATGATCCATAATATATAGATTGATCTCTCCACATTGATTGAAAAAAATTCCACAAAATATGACAGGGGACTGATGATGGTTGATGGAGACCTGCATCCTCGACAAAGCAGCTAAATGTACATTCAGCAAATTTCATAGCTGCACAGTAACTATGATGGAGGGTCAGTTTTGGGCCTTATTTGTACATCTTTCAAGACAAAATTTGCTAATGGATATTTC
>Ga0209208_10006133_pt1 | contig 16578 bp, 9 predicted proteins | sample S1TSphfallax_3_FD_187694 | JGI IMG/M metagenome (GOLD analysis project Ga0209208, IMG submission 187694) | Host-associated microbial communities from peat moss isolated from Minnesota, USA - S1T2_Fd - Sphagnum fallax MG (SPAdes) (version 2) | ecosystem: Host-associated > Plants > Peat moss >...
TTTTTTTTGGTTGTTTTTGGTGTAAATGGACGCCATTGGGAAATCACAACATAGGAGGAGTTTGCACTCCTTCTTTTTTTCTTTTTTTTGTCATGTTGCCTTTGGGTACCAACGGTGCCATTGCCAAGTCTTAGTAAAGGGGGCACTTGAATTTTATTTATTTATTATTATTTATTTTTTGTTGGGCACAAGTGGGCACCATCACCAAGCTTCGACAAAGGAGGAACTTTAGCTCCCCTTTTTTTTTCTTTTCCTTTAATGTTTTTTTTTTCCCTTCATTGGTGTTCCCTATTTGTTTTTTGGTGTTGATAGGAAAGTTTTATTTTATTTTTTTTGTGGTTTTTATAACTTTGGTAAATGAAAACCTAAAAAAAAAAGGGACTGTTGGAGAAGAGGAACAAACTTCAACTAAATTAGCAGATGGCATGGGAAGTGTCATGAGTGAAGGAGGTTTGGAGGCATGGAAGATGCAAAAGCACATGCAAATGAAGGTTATTTCTACAAGAGCAGATTTAGTTTATTGTATTTGTTTTTTTGGTTTCAAATGTGCTTGCCCCTCCTCTAATTGCCATAGAATGTGTTGCCATAGAAGGTATCACCATAGATGTGGTTGCCTTTCCTCCAATTGCCATAGATGTGGTTTCCCTTCCTCAAGTTGCCATAAAGGGTGTTCATTGGGCAAGGGATGGGCCCAAATTTGTTTGCAAGGTTGATGGGTGTGATGCATCATATACATTCAAGTACACCTTAATATGGCATTTGTGGGCATGCCATAATGTGACCATGGAGTTGGGCAAGCCCGAATGCCCATCTGTTTGGGAATAGGGCCCAAAGGTTCAAGATCACATGGCAATGAATGCACATGTCTTGAACAACCCTATGGTTCGGTTCCATTACAATGAGCAAAAGGTAATTGCTAAGGCTAGGAGGCATGCTGCCTTGGAGTGGAATACTCTAAGGTGATTTGCACTACACACTTGAGGTCCCTAAGATGACATTTGTTAAATTAACCTCTAGCCACATCCTTTAGTTTCTTGGCATGACTGCATGGAGTGTGGGGGCCATGCCTTTCAACGTGTAGGCTAAACTAAAGTGTGATGCAAATCTTGCATTTGTGATTTGAATGATTCAAGTCAAGTATGCAAAAGCATTAAAAGGCGTTTGGATGGAACATGATTGGAAGTCTGCATCAAATAAACCAATGTGGTGTAAGGAGATTCACCTCCTTATGGAATACCATGATTCAGAAATGATTCATGGTCAATAAGTTTCCAATAATGTCATTTTTTTTTTTGAATTCCATGTTTTAAAATTCATATGCAATATTTATTATATTGTGAAATTTATTTTAAGGTTTAAGGCACCACCAAGGAGGTGTTTATGGTTGATGTCGTGGACACAACATTAACCAATCGCGGGGTTTTTTAGACAATGGTATGCCCATGATGGAGAAGTTGCATTAGTGCGGTATAAGAGGGCCATTGGGATCCCATACCCCTTTGATAATGATACAAATAGCCCATATCTTATCCTAGTTTTGATTAAGGTGTTGTTTTGGTTTTCAAGATTTAAGGTAACAATTTATTTTTGAGAAACCACAAAATTTATCAATATGACATTTCCCATTTTAGGCTAAGGTTGTTTTGGACTTGGGCATTTTTTGCACATTTTCGTAACACATATCACCCATGTTATTTTATTTAAAACATTTTACTTTCATTTTGCAACATCTTTTGTTAATAGTTGGAAATACATTCTCACATATTCTTCTATGTATGCTTGATAAATTTATCAAAACGATGATTATAGTTTTACACTCAAACCAAAGAATCTTTTTTTTACCCCAAAAAATTAGAAGTTAAAACCTAAAAAGTAAAACAATACTTTCATGAAGGTAATATGTAAATTCCATTGATTGAATTATTTTGGTCTAGGCTATTAGAAAGGTATTGCTTGTGCCCATAATTACTCAATGCACATGCAATACCCTTACTAAAATATATTATAAATCCTTTGGGCTCCATAACATATTTCAAGAATCCTAAAAGGGTATTGCATTGCCCTAACAAAATTTATAAGGAATGTAATACCCTCATGAGGGTATTTTGTAAACACAATGGATTGAATTATTTTGGTCCAGGCTATCGGAGGGGTATTACTTATGCCTAAAATTATTCAATGCACATGCAATACCCCTATTAAGGTATATTATAAAACCTTTGGGCTCCATGTCATATTTAAATAGTCCTATAAAGGTGTTGCATAGCCCCAACAAACCTTTAAAAAAAACGTAATACCTACATAAAAATATTTTATAAACAATATGAATTAAATTATTTTAGTTTAGGCTACTAAAGGGGTATTGCTTGTGCCCAAAATTATTCAATGGGTGTGTAATACCTCTATCATGGTATATAAAAAATATTTTGGGCTCCATCACATATTTATTGCAACCTAGAAGGGTATTGTTTAAACTTACAAGGAAAGTAATACTTTATTTAGTGTAATTCGCAAACAACATGGGCTAAATTATTTTGGTTCAAGTTGTTACAGGGGTATTGCTCATGCCAAAAAGTATTCAATTCACATGCACTACCCTTCTTCAAATATCCCATCAAACCTTTGGGCTCCATAACATATCTTTTGGAATTTGGAAGGGTATTACATAGCCCTAACAAAACCTACAAGGAAAGCAATACCCACATCATTTTGTGATAATATCATAAACCATGAAACAAAAGAATTCTTTTTAAGATATTTATTCCATGTTCATTATATCACACCAAACATATTGATTCGATTAAATGAAGGTATTGCAAACTTCTTCACATTGATGGTAGAATGTGATTTGAACAAAGTTATGTTGTTTAAATGCAATACCTACATCACCATGGGATATTTACATTCACCATGAAACTTGAAGCGATATTATGTAGCCTTACCAAAGCCTATAAGGAATATAATACTTGAACCATATTGTGAAAATATCTTAAACCGTGATACAAATAAAGGTATTGTCATGTTGGTCACATTGATGGTAAAAAGTAATGAAACTATCATTAAAATGAGGGTATTGCAGTTACATTTCAAAATTTTGTTAAAGTAAACCTTATACCATCAATGTGGCAAATATTACAATACCTACTACCTTATGGAAAACTTATTTCCTCTGCCTAATGATTTATTAGAGCATTCCCATGCTCTTCTAAAACACATTCTAGTTTTCCACTGCAAAGAGAATTTGGGCTTGTTTACAATATGCGGGTGTTCAAAAGGAATATTTGAAGTTGTTTATAATACTATCACCAAATCAAGCATATGTTTACAACATTACTATTGGATTTCATCATCATTTGGTTAAAGAAAACTCCACCTTGAATATCTTGTCAATTTGATGGGTAAAGAATTTATAGTAGATTGGAGAGTAGGCAATTTCTTTCGTCATGTTTGCTTGCTAGTCATAAAAAGCAAGATTGTTGTGTGTATGTTGTGTAACTAATGTGGGACACTACTTAATGTGGACGAGCAGAAGGTTACATTTAATACAAATTATAAATTTTAATTGCTAGTACTTTGTTACAAAATTCCAAAGCTTCAAATTAAAAGTAACAACTTACATAATTTATATATTGGTTTCATGGTGCATTATTTTCACTTTAAATTTTGAAATTTTGCAATTGTACTTGAAAAATTTGACACACAACTCACAACCACCTTTGATGTAAAGGATCCATGAAAATTAAAACAAAATTGTGATCAGGAAAATATTTTGAGTTTAATTTTTTGTAAGATGATAACATCTTAATTTATTATCATCATAAATGCAAGGATTTAAATAGTGGATCCTAAGTAAAATCATGCTACATCCATTACAAGATGATTACATACCATAGCCCAACTAATGAGCTCAATTGTTATTTTTAAAACATTTGGAGCACAAATTTTAAACAACCACAATTGGAAGAAATTTCAAGGTTCCAAAAGCTTCATTTGAAAAATGCATCTCTAAATTATACCCCACCTTCTTCCTCCATTAAAAGCTTAATTAAAATATTTACCAAATTAAAATAATTATGCAAATAATATATCTCTATAAATGCAAATATATATAACTTCACACATTAATACAATGTATATCATCATTTAGTAAATTGTAAATTAAAAATTTACATAGAATTAATTTACAAGAACTAAACTTACATAATATTAGTAACTTATATTTCAAACTTCAATTACAATGTTTCAATTTACATAGAAATAATATTCAATTACATGCATTAATAAATATACAACGTCAATTACTTATTTTTAGGATTTTTAAAATTCTCATTAAAAATAAAATTTACAAAAAAAATTGGATTATACATAACCATGGGTTTATATATACAACTTAAACTTAATTCTCATCATATTTTAAAATAAATACGAAGACATTTATATGGATTAAAATGAATCAAAAATATAATTCCATAATATCATTAATTATATATAATGTACCATTCAATATGTTATAAATAACAATATATTTAGACCAATATTTAAGCCAATATTATACATCATAAAAAATAAAATTTACATAAGGACTTGTGTTGTATCTTTATAAAATATAAAATATTACCAACCTACTATCAATGTGACCAATTTTGCATTATGTTCATTATATATATGTTAAATCATATTGTAATGTGAATAAATAATTCTGAAAACATGAATTTCATGATATATTGGTGGGGAATCAAATATTTAAAAAATATTTTTATGTTTCATGGTGAATGCAAATATACCATGGTGATGCAGGTATTACATTTAAACTCCATAACTTTGTTCAAATGACTTTCTACCATCAATGTGAAGAACTTTGCAATACCTTCATTTATTTGAATCAATATGTAGGGCATGTTATATTGACCATCAAATAAGTATTTTTTTTAAAATCCTTTTGTTTCATAGTTTAAGATATTATCACAATATGATGCAAATATTGTTGGGTTTTGGTATGGTTATGCATTACCCCTTCATGTGTCAAAGGATATGTTATGGAGCCTATGTATTTTTGGGATACCTTGAGAGTGGGTATTGTCTTGTGGCTCAATAAGGGTATTATAGTGTAACCCAATGAAGGTATTACAATTTAGCCCAATGGGGGTATTGCATTCCTTTTAGGTTTTGGTAGGGTTATGTAATAGCCCTCAAATTGTCAAAAAATATGATATGGGGCCCAAACTATTTTAAGGGTATGTAGAATGGGGTATTATAGATTCATTGAATATTTTACTTTATGAACCCTAGTACAACATGCATTAAATGTGTCTAAATTGAACTAGAGCTCCATATCGCTTTGATTATCCATTTGGTTTGCAATACCCCCATGGAAAACTTTTTCTAAGTAGTACTTGCAATACCCTTATATAGAAGGTGTTAAATACTTTGATTGTCCCCTTATTTATTTTGTTTGTATGAACAAGAGCAACAACTAAGGGCAATGCAAATGACACGCCCATTCCAGGGCCTTACTGTGTGTAATGACCTTGTTAGTTGTAACTTAGCATGTGAAGAAAAATTGACAAGCCCTTACAAAAATGTAAGATGACTTTTAGTGTCAAGAGGGAAGTTTACAAATTTAAGGTGTCCTCCAACTACATTGGGAAATTTTTGAAAGGTGATTACAAGTGGGAGGGATCCTACACCTACAAATAGGCAAAATTTCCCTCCCATTCATTCTTAATGAGTAGATTTATTTTATTTTATTAGTTGTTTATTATTATTATTATTATTTTAGGAAGGGTATTCACAAAAATAAGCTCCCTTCCAAACATGTTAGGAAATTCCTTTAAGCAACTAAAGAGTATAACTTTAACATATACTGTTTAAAACATGCATTACTAGCAAATTACAACTAGTGTTGTGTGGTTCCCACTTTTCCCTTTAAAATTTTGAAATTAACCTTGGGTTCTGGTTCAAGGATTTAGAAAATTTGATAGAACCTCTGACCAGTTTTGGAGTTGGTTTTTCATATTTTGATACTCTCAATTCTTGATTCTTTCAAAAAAATTGAAGGACCTAGTTTTACATTCCTATGCATAGCCCAAAATTGAAACTTTTCTAGTTACTAGCATTGCACAACTAATAAAAAGTGACCATTTATATCAATTACATGAGTGTGGCATGTACCATTGACCCAAATATGATTTAGACTAAATAATTACTTCAAGTGCGATTTTCAACATGTCAACTTCATATTTACACATCTGTCCTCAAAAAACTACCTTAGGAAAACTCAATGGAGCATCTGATTTAAATCAGAAGGCAATCTGGATTTCATGGTGGTATTGTGAACAATTTCCAGTTCATTCAATCCTTCACTTGTTCACATTTCCAATTGTGACTTCGTTGTAGCGAAATTCCATGAAAATCATTATAAAATGAGTGAAATGAGCCCATATTTCCTTGTAGTGTGCCAAAACTAGATGAACTAGATAGATAGGTCAGTGAGTGAACACTTAAGAACTCAAAGGAAGTCAAATCCTCACAATGTTGTTCCTCTAGTTCTAAAGCTCAAAGAACATTTGTAGCCCCCTTCACCTACCACTTCCAATGTCGAAAAGATGGCTCAATTTTAGTAAAGGAATGGGATAGATCTAGGGTGTTTGGCATAAAGGGGTTCAATGTTCAGTGGTGGATGGATTAAAACAAATTAGGATTTTGAGCTTCAAATTTTTGATCATTGCATGTTTGCTTTTGGAATACAAGAAAGTTTTGTAATGCTGCTAGTTGGGGCACCCATCACATTCTAAATCACTCAAAACAGACTAGAAATGAAATGAGAGAAATATGGGGTTAGATCTAGAGAGGGGTTTAGAGTTTTTTGTTTCCAAGAAAATTGAAGCAAACTATCTCTCATCCTCTTCCCTGTGTTTTCTCCTTTGCTTCTGGTGCTCAAAGAACATTTGTAACCCTCTAGTTTGCACATCCAATGACACAAAAAAATTGCTCTATTTGGTTCAGAAATGAGGAAAATATTGGAAAGTGTACAAGTACATGTTCAATGACAAGTGATTCTAGCTCCAGGTTCTTTGATTTCAAAATTTTTAAAAATCGATACCTATGGTTATCGACAAAATCCAATACCCACCCAACACTGGTAAATACTAAATACCTTCACCAAAAAGCTCGCACTAGGCTAAAGTTGTTGCCAAGTGCCAAAGTAGACCTTAGTGGTACTCCGAACTAACCCACGTTTTCCATTGTCATACAATTCCACACACTTTTGTTGCTTGCAAACCACTGGAACACACGTGAATGTCGTTTTGCAGTTGTGAGCTGCAAGCCCTTGACACTTTTGGTAAGAAAGTTCAAACTTCATCTTTGGATTATTATTATTATTATTATTATTGTTATTGAATCATTGAAGAAAAAAGCCTGGCAAAAAGCATGAAAAAAAAAGAAAATAATAATGTCCCTTTTGGATAGACTCACTTAGTTGCGGAGTACTACCACCATCAGAGCCTAAAATAAGTAGATTAAACAAATCACAACCTAATTGACATGTTTTGTGAGTACCTACTTCAATTCACATTAAAAAAACACATGATATTGACTCATTGGTATTTTAAAACCTAAGGCCTAAATGCTTGATAAGCCAAAAATGTTTTTTTTTTTCTAGAATTTTAAATTAATGAAGCAAGCAAGCACAAAGTTATTACTATTCTCTTTTAAATGGTGCCTTGTGAAGTGTGGTCATAGGCTCCAAATGGCATGCTAAGACTATGAATTGTACATCAATTTTGGTGGGAAGGGGATAAAGGGGGGGAGGGTGTGTGTGGATTGACCTTCAAGAGGGTTCAGAGGGGGATGGAAAAAAAATGATTGATATTTTCTTAGTGTATTTAGATCACTTGTCTGACCTAATATCTTGCTCACACAAAGGTTGCCTTTCACCCTCCTCTGCCCTAACATCTTGTTCAGACAAAAGTTACCTTGTGTAGGGTACTTTATTCATTTTTGTATGAATTAGGTGGGGTGTGTCCCAATTATTTATTTATTTATTTATTTATTGGGGCAATTAGCCATTTTGATTAGTCCATCACAAAATAACTGAAACTTTTGAAGCTACCCAAAAAAAATTAATTATTGAAAGATGGAGTGTCTCCTCTTTGACCCACTTATATAGGTGAAAAGAGGACAACTTTGGGCAACACATATGGAATAAAAGCAATATGCTATAAGATCCCTCCCACTCATCATAAGGCAAAAGATCCCCTTTCCTTTCTTAAGGAGTGGGCATAATAAGAACCCTCCCCTTCCTATGCCTTGTGATTTACTTATATTTATTAGTTACAATGAAAACCTTTGCCTCATTCTTTACTATAGGTAAAGTCAATGAGTGAGTGGGGCACATTCCCAAAATGTGGAGCTGGACTTGGCTCTTGGCTTGTCCTTGGGCCTAATGGCCTTAGGTGGCCCTCAAATAATGGAAGGCCTTCCACCACCACTTGGGCCCTTTTTCCATATAGGTACATAGCAAATATCGTTGAAAGTACCATCACTCTTTTTGGGTGGTGGTGTCCAATAAGTGCTACATGTTACAGCATCTCCAGGGGTGCTCAATATGTGGTCCTAAAGAAGTAAAATTGGATGAACAAAAGTGAAAACATGCCTGTTTGGCTCATGAACCTGGTTTTGGCTCAGCATAACCGCACAGTTTGCAGTGGATACTAAAAGGCGCATCACTGCTGTGCACATGTAAAAAAAAAGAGTGTAATAAATTGGATCTGACTGGTTCTCAGTGTTTCTGATTGGTCCATCGTAATGATTGGTCGAGGTGATTTTCCGTTAGTAGATGTGACGATAGTGCTAATATGATGAAGATGCATTGATTGGTTGAAATTCTCCGTGCATTTTCACATGTGATATATAAAAGGCAAAAATAGTATGGTCAATGAGATCACACTATGATCAATATGACGAAAGGAGCATTGATTGATTGATTACTTGATTGAAAATCTAATTTTTTTCAATTATAATTTCTTTTCACTGATAAAAAGTATTATTAAATTAAATCAATTTTTGCTCCATTGGTTCGAAATTTTGTAAAATGACCCACATGCAAACCATGTTGTCAAGGACTTTCCAATGATACCAAAAGCATAGTGAGGGGCCTTATGGTTTGAGAGTGTTAATGTGTGACCACAAAACAAAACAAAACAAACAACTATCTTAATACAAATATATAGATGTGTGGATGATAACACTGAGCTCTCATACAACTTTTCTCATTTTTCGGTGTAATGGTTGAAATAATGCAACCCCCTTTTATTATTATTTTAATATGTGGATGATAGATAACAAGCCATAAAACAGAGAATCATATATTGTGAATTTATTTCACTCCTAGATCATTTCTATTGGAAGCAAAGGGTCCATCACAGCTTAGTCAAGATGGTGTATAATTGACAAGTTGTGTATGTGGGGCCAACATATGATTGTTGATAAATAAGTGGAAAGCAAAATCCAATACTATACCTATGCAGGTTTGTCAAAAAAAAAGTTAAAAAATAGAAAAATATGAGGATAAAAAAGAAAAAATGTTTAAAAATTATATTAATTAAAAGAAATAGTTCAAAATTTCAAGAAAAGAGACATTGTTGTACAATGCATTTTTGAAAATGTCCAAGTTTCACACCTCACGTCATCAATGCTTTATAAAAAAAAAGGAAATAACTTCAATGGGGAAACCCTACCTTTCAATACAAAAACTGTTTTTTTAATTCCAAAAAAGAAAAAAATCAATTTCAATGTATGAATTTGTGATGAAAAGTTTTGTTAATTCCTAAAAGTAAAACGCGATTTCAATGTATTAAATTTTGGTGGGACAAACCCTAAGTTCCAACAATAATTAATTATTCATTTCAACATGAACAACTGTGCTATGGGTATGGTACATTGCACCCAAAAGGTTTTAATCCCGTACTTGGGAGTGATTGTTGTCATGGTCTCAGAATACACAAGTTGCATTAGAATCAAAATTTTAAAAATCAAATCAATTGGCCAAGAGACATGTAACAGATTGGTCGTTGTTGCTTTGAACTTAGGAGTTCCTTTCTTGCGATGACTTTCATATTAAGAATTTGGATTCTTTTAGGAAACAAGGTTTCGACTTATGTCCCTTTTTATTCATAAAATAGATTGTGGATTCCTTGACAAGAGCCACACCTTTGTTGAAGAAAATCCTAGCAAGAAAAATGAAGGAGGATATGCCAATCAATAAGTTTGTATCAAGGAATGGGCCCTCCGGGATATTGTATATCTGGCACACTTTACCCTCTTTGGGCCAGTCTCTAGAATTAAGAGAATTGGTATCCCATTGTCCAGCTTCACAATAGGCTGCTTTGGCTGGGCACACTGATTCTGTAAGGGCAAGTAGTTGAGCCTATTTAGTTTATATAAAAGCCCTTGGATGTGCCACATTGGAGATCATTGTTCATGGCTTGGACAAGGGCATAACTGGAAATGCTTCTTGAATTTTCAGTTATGAAATCATGCTTACCCTTGGGTATTTTTTTATCCAAAATATCAAAAGGCAACAAGATACATGATATAATTGGGGAGTTCTTGTTCAATGGTGTGCTGTTGCATTAGCAAGAAACTCGTCACAATCAGTTATGTCAAAGAAAGCCTCTTGTATGAGGATTGATTTAAAAGTTAAATCGTAAACATCAGTGCTGACGAAAATGGTCCACCTCCTCCCTAGTACTCTTAGGTATATTATTAAAAACAAGGTACCCCTATGTTCATTGTTCTCTCTTGACCCTCTCTGATGTGCCATTTTTCTCTCAAGCTTATTTACGAACAAAATTGAGCTTTGAAAATGGAGAAAAATCTTGAGCCCCTCAAGTTTTGCTATCTTTCCATTAGATTAAAAGTCCAAGATATGGTTGCAATTCTCTCTTGTCACTTGGCACTCAATTAAAGGTTAAGGTAGTTTGTTCCCATAATGTGCCGCATCATTGCCAAAAGAAGGAGCCATGAATTCAATGGCCATTCGACAAAAGGCCAATGCACCAATTGGAGAAAACCCAACTCATCCCCATTGGCGTCTAGGTGGGTTAAGGTAGGTTGTTCCCATAATGTGCTGCATCAATGCCAAAAGAAAAAACTTAGAATTTTGTTTAGCCACTTTTTTTGGTCCTTCTTCTTCTCCCCCATTTTCTTCTTATTTTTCTCTATTTTTTTCACTCTTCCTTCTTTCTTTCTTTCTTCTTCTTCCTTTTTTTTTTTCCCCCTCTTTTGGAACAAGTTCTTTGAACAACCCACTGCTCTTTTTTTATTATTTTGCCATGGATCTCATTGGTGTGTTTTTGGTATTTGCAGAGTGCTAGGAACCATAGTTGCCTTTCTCTTGCCATTGCCACTCTTCCTCCAAGTTTCAATAATTTTTCATGTAAGTCTCATTCTTGGGCATTTTTTGAAAAAAATTGTTCATGTAGCCTTCAACTACAAACAACAACAGGAAGCTTGTAGCTCATTCTCATTGTCCCTTTTCTTTTTCAAAGAAGAAAAAAGAAAACAAGAAAAAGAAAAAAGAGGAAGGATTAGCATTAAAAAAAAAGCAAAAAATTGAAAAAAAAAACAAGGAAGAAGAAGTTATTATTAGTGTTTTTTTGTCTTCATGATTTTTTTATTTCCTTGTTGCAAAATATTAAGTTTTTTGGTGGCATGCATTTTGAAAGCTAAAAAGGTCAAATGTGTTAATTTTGGTGGAATTTGTTTGGAAAACTAAAATGTAAGTTATTGTTTTATGTAAAACATTCATGTTTTGATTAATTTTTTATCATTCCATTGTTCAAGTAACCTATTCCATTTTGAATATTATTTGCACGAAAATGCAATAATAATAGTTAAGTTTTTAAAGGAGTAGGTAGGAATGTGTCTATTAACATTTATTGTCAAAGAATGATCATTCCACCATAGTAAAGCAGGTGGCAAAGTTATTTGGGATTGATGAAATGAGCTTAGGGTTCAAGTTTGCAAATGAATTCAAGTGAATCAATCTTTTATTACAACAAAATGGGAAAGTTCTCTATTCTTGCTTTTAATTTTTGAAATAGAACTTTCATGTTATGGAGATGGGTGGTGTTTATTCATTTCATTACCATGTTATAGAGATGGTACAATGTTTGGTGTTGTCCTTTTTTCATTGATTAAATGCACTTTTCTTCACATCTTTTGATTGAACATGAATTTTTACATAGTCATTTTCTTCTTCACACATGATATGTTCTTGTTGTATTTTGATTTCTTTCACAATGATGGCGTGAACTTGTGAATGTGAAGTAGAGTGTAATGTTTGCCCTTTCTTGCATATTATTTGTAGGCCTTCTTTTAGTCACAAGACTTTGGCTTGTAGTGTGTTCATTTAGTTTTTCATTGGATTCAACTTGAGGTTGTGATAAAAATGGGTTTTCAAGTTTTCTTATACTTTCACAAACAAGTTAGGAGGGGAGTTCAAAACAAGGTCCTATACACCAATTGTAAATGTTAATATTTTTTTATGAAATGTGAAAAATTGCATGTAGGTTCTTTTGCATGAATATGGAACCTTGCTAATGTGCATAAATTTAGTAAGGATTCTAAACGATCCTTCATAATCAATGTTGTGATGTAAACATAATTTTTGAAGAATGTAATGTCTATTGTGGTTGTATTTACATAATGCAACAAAATAACTTGAATATGAAAAATCAATGTTACCAAGGCTTTGATTTAGACTTTCATATTTAGACAAAATTATACCTCAAACACTTAGCCATAAAGACATGTAGACGTTCAAACAAATAGACAAAATTGGCAAACATATAAAGAAACCTTCAAACTTCAAACAATTAGACATTCAAGCAAATAGACAAAAATGACAAACAAACATACAAACCTTCAAACTGAAATACTTGGACACTTAAACCTTCAAATTTAAACACAAAATCACACAAACATTTGTACAACAAACCTTCAAACTAAAACTCAACAAACTTATTGCTTAGATGCAATGATAGACTTTAAACAAACTTTCAAACTTGGATAGACAATTACACATTCAAACCATCAAAGTCACATTCAAATCTTAGACAAACTCAAATTTAAAAACACAATGACAAACCTTGACCAACAGATCTTGAATGAAAAAATCAAACATATTGGTAGACTTGCAAACAAGCTACATTATATGGTAACAAATCCCTCAAACTTCCTCAGCAAAAAATTACCCAACTTTAACCAAAAATTGTCATCATCAAAATGGGACTTTAAACCACTACCAATGGAGTTTCAGTCAAACCTCATTTAGATTTTTGCTCTTTCTAATCATCAAAACAAGTGTCATACAAGGTGTTTAAAATGTAAAAAGTTTGGGAATATATCCAGACAACAATTTGCAAGTGCTCATTGATGTAATTCTTCAATTTTGACTTCATGAAAAAAAGAATGGAGAATGTTTGTTCATCTACCACTAACCCTAACACTAGCATTGTTGCAATCTTTCCCAATTTGAAAAATTCGAGGGAATTAATGCCTCAAGATGCACGAAGCCTTCAATGTCCTCTAAAACCATGTCAAAGGATTGACATGAAATAAAACTTCCATTATTGTGGCAACATTGGATTTTGTGTTAATCTTGAATATGTTGGATTGCATATCCAAAACACTCATGGATAATATGGATGGGTAGATCTTGGCTACTTCTAAGGATGTATTTGCATTTGAAATTCTATTAAGTTCCAAGCAACTTGCTTTAAAACAAACAACACCAATCTTGGACCATGTAGTAATGAATTGAAACCCACAATTGGTTATCAACCACATGATAATGTAAGATACTTTGAACTTGCAACAACTTCTTTCATTTTCTTAATCACTTCCTTGTGTGAACATTCAACCATTACCCAACCAACAAAATAACTATAGTGATTTTTTTGGTTCATGGGAACATTCAAAATAGAAAACAATGGCTTAACAACCTCAAAGTTTAACATAGGTCCAAACTATTACATATTTGTAAAATTATGACAAATTGCTACCTTTTTTCTCCTCTCTCCCATTTCAAACCACCTTGAATCACCTATTCAACAATGGTCATGTGATTTTGTCGAAAATAATTATGACTCCATTTTTTGCATGATTGCATATTTTGTTGACATATAATTCTCTTTGTTTCTTGCCTAAATGTGGCATGTTTCAAATTGCTTAGTCTTTCTTGCATGTTTTGCAAGAATGTCATATTTTGGCCCCAAAATCATGTCCTTCCCCTTCATAGTTGAATAAACAATGCATTTGATGTAATGGATTTTTCCACTTTTTAGCATTTTAGCCTAAGGAATTATGTAGCCCAAATTTCTTTGTAATTGTAAAAGGCACCATAGTTTTTTTTGCCTTCTTTGGCAAGGGTTTGTTAATCTCCTTTAGGAAAACATGGATATCAAATAGGTTGGGCGTAGGAAGAACAAAAGTCAATAATCCAACTAGGTGCACCAATTGCATTGTTAGGTTGTTACAATTTGAATCCAAATTTGACCCCATTTTGTTTCAACTTGAACTTGATTCAAAATATAATATTGACCAATGTGGGATGACAAAAGGAGGCAAATCATTAGAATTTTGACTTGATTTGAAAAAAAGGCAACATAATATTTATTGTTTTATGCTTCCCAATTGGCACCATCACAAATTACAATGTTCATTCAAATTTTGTTGCTCGCACAACAAAGTGCAAACCCTAGACATCTAATGCACAATTAAAACTTGAAAGCTCCATAATAACAAATTATTAAACACACAATACAACAACATGTTCCAAAATAGTTGAATGCAATGTGCACAAGTGACAACAGGCAAATGAAAACCCACAAAAAAAGGTGAAGATGACTACAAAATCTATACTTAGCTTGTTGCATTTGAACTTGGTGATCAAATCAATTTAGTGATGACAAGTGTGCACCTACCACTACAAGCCACCATAATGCTTCATACTAACGATTTTTTCATTGTTGCGGCCTCAACTTCTAGCACTCATTGTTGGAAGTGGCAATAGTTGGAAATGATGTTCACAATAATGGCAAATAATGGCTTGAAAATATCATGTTCCATCGGCAAAACTTCCATTGTTCGTAAAGGCAATGGGTGATCAACCTTGATCCAATAGTGTAATGTGGCAACAACGTTTACATCTTGGTTGAATATGTCATGCAATTTAGTTTAGGGTTTACCATGGAGTTCAACAATTGGTGCAATGCCACCAACAATATATGTTGATTTTTAGAAAATTTAAAATTTGTTTCCTTTGATAGATTTTTTGCATCATTTTTTCCGTTTGCTTTTCAGTGATTTTTCACCAATAAAAAAAAGATGATGTGTAAGTATTACAAAACAAAACCATTTTTTTAGGCAATACTTACACGTGAGTCACAAAAATAGGTGTTAATTTTGGGAACCTTAAACCATTCTAAACATGCATGGTCGTTTACGATTGATGTGGGCATTGCATTTTCAATTGGGTTGTCATTCAATTACCTTCAACCAAGATTAATTGGTTTCCATTATAACTCTCCATGTGTGGGTATTGCAATTTTGTATTGAGTCACCACCCAATTACTTTCAACTAGAACCAAGGTGGCTTTCGTAGGTCTTCATGTGCGAGTATTGCATCATACAAAACCATTTTAAGAATGCAATACATGCATATTAAGGTAGACCTTAAAAATGGAAAACAAAAGAATTTTATAACAACTAATTATGTTTTGAATTTTAAAACTATTCAAATAAAAAAATAGCTTTAAAGTTTAAAATTAATTAACCTAAGAAAATAAATACATAAAACTTTAAATAATCATAATGGTAGCTGCCATAAATCTTAATAGCTATACAAACATCTCTAAATGCAAAACAAAAAGAAGGTGGGAAAGTAGGTAGGTAAATAGGTAATTGGGTAGGTAGAGGGATTAGTACAAAAGTTTTGCCATAAAGAAAAGGTTCATTAGAAAATAAAAATGTTTTGTCAAAAAGTAAAGCTTTAGCTAAGAAGAGATAAATGTTTTGTTGAGAGATAAAATGTTTAGTTAAGATGTATAAAAGTTTGTTAAGATGTAAAAGTTTAATCATGAAAGAAAAAAGTTTTGATGAGAGATAAGAAAAATAATCAATAAAATATAAAGATTGTGTTGAAAGGTAGAAGTTTAATTAAGAAAAGATAAAAGTTTTGTTAAAAGATAAAGATTTAACTAAGAAAAAAGACAAATTTTTGTCAAGCGATTAAGGTTTAGATAAGAAGAGGTAAAAGTTTTGTCAAGAAAGAAATAAGAAATAAAGATTGACAAGGAAAGATAGAGGGTAGGTAGGTAGGTAGGTAGAGGGTTGATTGTTAGTTGACAAGGCATGATAAGTCATTAGGGCCGGCTCATGGGAGAGGCAATGCATGAGATGGAGCCCTCTTCTTAAAAAGCAAGAAACCTAAACCCTAAACCCTACTTACTAGAGGCCACACAGAAGTGTTTTTTTTTTTTTTTTTTTTTTTGGAAAATTTTTGGGGAAAAA
>Ga0209208_10006134_pt1 | contig 16575 bp, 14 predicted proteins | sample S1TSphfallax_3_FD_187694 | JGI IMG/M metagenome (GOLD analysis project Ga0209208, IMG submission 187694) | Host-associated microbial communities from peat moss isolated from Minnesota, USA - S1T2_Fd - Sphagnum fallax MG (SPAdes) (version 2) | ecosystem: Host-associated > Plants > Peat moss >...
TAAACATATAATATTAATATTAATAAATATCATTTGTAATAATTTGAAGAAGTATAATAAGATGGTTTGGATAAACTTGTAATATGGGCATAATATATTTAATAAATATTTTAAATAAAATTTTAATATACTCAAAATATACACCAATTAATGTAACCATTATATTTAAGTTATTTATGTTAATAATATTACTTGAATACACATGGAATATGGTTGTTCATATACATTTATAAATATTAGTACACCCAATTATATTCCTTAAAATTCACAAAATACACCTTTGTATATTCATAGGGTTGCAACTAAATTGGTGACATTTGCAACTAATGGGATATAAATTGTTCTACTTGGATGAAAACCAAACTAAACGTTGTTCACATGGAAGGATGAACATCAAAATAGTTGCAAACTAATTGCAATGTAGTTGCAAAAATGTCCAAATGTAGTTACAAATAACTAATAGTCGCATGTAGTCGTAAATAAAGTGGTTACGTTTTGGCCAATTTCTACTAGTGTTGAAGCATAAAGTACACTCTCTGTACCATAAACCACAAAGACATGGAATGTAGCTACAGGAAACCCAACAGCCACAAAGGCAAATATGTATTGTATTAATTGTCATTACACAAACCACAATGTGGAAAGTTGCAAAAACAAGAAGGAAGAACCTACTATAGTTACTATTGAGATACCTCTTAGGTTGGTAAACCTCTTGGACTACTAAAGTATCCTTGTCATATTTGTGGAATAGTGGGTCATAAACTAATGAACTACCCAAGATTCGGTGAAATGCAAAATATGTTCAAGGATAAAGGAGGTCAATCCACAAAATTTAAACCAACATCCAAGGTTAAAAGGGTTACTACCTCAGTCAACATGGTGGATGTCAATGTTACCATTCATAGTAAAACAAGTGAATAATAAGTGTTTAAAGGCCAAGAGCTAAGGAAGAACAAATTTACAATAGATTGGGAAACCGAAGAAAAGTTGAAGAGTTCTATAGTGGAAACCATACAACAAATGTAGTCAATCAATCCACCGCCAGATTTACCTATTCTTTCAATTGGAAAATGGATTTACTAGTTGGGTGAGAATGCCAAGTCCAATAGAACTTGTAGATTTAACAAAATTTTATGAAGTACCTTATACTTCTCCAAGTAGAACCATTTATGATAAAAAGAACTTTTAGGATATTAGTAAGCAAATGTTGGAAACCAGTTATACCCTGAACCTTGGACAATTGATAAAACTAGCACCAAATTTGAAGAAATACTTGTGGTAGAAAATGAAAACTAATAAACCACATGTGAACATTAGGGCAATGAGTGATAAAATAACCACGTTTGTAGTACCTGACATTAGAATAACAACAATGGCTATAAATAATCACATGGTTGTAATTCAAGTATAGATCAGTATAATTACAATTGATGATGTCCTTTTGGATGGGGGATCTGGGGTAAATATTATCATAAAACAATTAAGAACTAGGTTAAGGGTTTAAGGTTAAACCCTAAACCCTAACCCTAAGCTAAAACCTACTCCTTATAATTTGATGATGGTAGATCAAACTACAACTAAACTAGTAAGATCAAGGATTTAAAGATCTACGGTTCACAACATACCATACATAATTACATTCACAATCCTACAAAACACCATTGTTGACCCGCTCCCAAGCTCCTTGATAGACTCAAATGTGAATCTGAGGTGAAAACAATGGAAGAGTAAAAAGTTGGGGACATACTCCCTGGCTCAAAGCACTTTGGGGGTAGAAGGGCGTGTTGGAGCTCTGAGATGGGACTAGGAAGAATGACAAGCACTTAATCATTCACATGGACCTGCACAAAACCAAACAACTTTGTTAGTGCATAGTTGGAGCACTTTTGGTGCTAGGACGAACCATGGGAAAATTCAGACTCATAAGATTCACCACGGCCTAGACTTGGGGGAAGCCACCACCTTCCCCTTTATAATATACTCTATGCCTCTCCATGAAACCCACATCCAAATGGCATTTTGTTTTGGGACTCCCAAATGGGAGTCCCGAAATTCCCAAAGTTGGGATTCCTATGACTTTGGGGCCCCATACCTTTGTGTGCAGACCTCTGATTGAGATGATGTATGAAGCAAAGTTGTAGCCCTTGTTGAAAGCTTGAACGCAAGAAAATTGGGTCGATTCTTGACTTTTAATGGTCGGGAGTCAAATTGGCAATTTGACTCTCGACAATTTGACTCCCAACCCTTCTTTTGGCCATAACTTGTGTTTCAAGTGTCTAAATTAGTTATGCAAGCTCATTTTAGATATATTAGTTTCAATAACATTCCAATGATATAAAAATTTCCTCAATCCATTGGGTTTTGACCCCTGTAATCGCTCTTTGAACATTCGGGAGTCCATCAGGACTCCAACTCCCAAGGTGGAAGCTCCCTTGGGAGTGTGAGGGTTCATTCCCTCACATTTTCTTTCATTCCTAGGCTTCTTCTCTTGGACCACAACCTTGCAAGCAAGGTTGTGACAGTTGTAGATTCTAGTTATTCCATGTTCCTTGAAGACCTTGGCTCATAGATGTTGAAATAACACATGATTGGGGAAATAAAATGATCATAATATAGGGAACAATATAGTCCAAACCATAGTTGTGACTAAACACCTAGGCACTTACTTGAAAAGACCAAAGGTTTTACTATGCTTTGATTATCATAATAGCACTACAAATGAGGAAGAAGATATAATGTTTGTTAATGAATATCGTCTATTTTCTATTGGTACAATTAATATGCCATTATAAATTTTAGAAATTGTGATTGTTAATATAATACAAACTAAAAGAACTAGTTTTACATATGTTAAAGCATAACCTTTTTGTAATTTCAAAAGTAATGCAAAAATCACTTTTAATAAAAAACATGAAGTCAACGTAAAAGATAAGGATTATCCTGAAACTTATTATCACCACACCCCACATCAAGTGCAAGTTGATGAGACACCAATGAAGGTTTGAGTACATGAATAATAAATTGCCAACTAGATGTTAATAGAAGAATAACAATTGTTGTTGATAAATTTGGGAACAACATAGAATCTTCAGACTATCAAAGTGAATGTTTGGTTGATTGAAGAAAGCATGATTTCTTTGAAGAAGCTATTACTGTAGTATAAGGACATGTTTGCGTGGGCTTACAAAGTCCTGAAAGGTATACCTCCATGATGGGCACAACATTATATTGAGTTGGATACATCAATTCCACCATCACATGAAGCCAAGTACAAAATGAATCCAAACTACATTGTAACCATTAAGCATGATATAGACAATTTGTTAATAACACGATTTACCCTACCTGTAAAAGAAGCCACCTAGTTATCACCATTTGTGGTAATACCCAAAAAGAATGGAAAATTCAAAATTTGTGTAGATTTTAGAAAATTGAATGTAGCTACCAAGAAAGATCCCTACCCTTTGCCATTCATAGATGAAGTTCAGAATATAATTGTAGATCATGATGCTTATTCCTTTTTAGATGGATATTTTGAAAACCACTAGATATCTATAGCACCAAAGGACAAATACAAAATAACTTTTATAACAGATTGGGGAGTTTTTACATGGGTAGGAGTGTCTTTTGGACTAAAGAATGGACCTCCCACTTATTAGAAGGTAGTGAACAAAACCTTTAGAGCTTATCTAGACAAATTCATGAAATTTTTTCTGGATAATTTCACTATCTACAATGATATGGACATTCATTTACAAAAACTCAAACTATGCTTTCAAAAGTGCAAGGAATTTGGGATTAGTATGAACCTAGATAAGTGTGTCTTTATGGTATTTTCAGGGATCATACTAAGGTTTATTGTTTCCAAAAAGGGTAAATTACCAAATCTTAAGAAAATCCAAGCCATAGTCCAAATGCGTGTATCCACGAAGGAAATGGCTCAATTCTATTGATGTTTCATCAAGAATTTTACATTCATAATGGCCCCAATTACCAAACTCATGAAGAAAATAGAATAAATTTTGTGGACTTTAGAATGTTAGGCAACATGGGAGCTAATTAAACATAAGTATTTAAAAGCACTTACTTTGATATATCTTAATTGGGATGTTGAATTTCATGTGCATACAAATGCATTTCTATTAGTTATAAGTGCCATGTTAACTCAAAATCTAATAGGAAAACATGACTAGCCTATTGTTTATGTTTTTAGATTACTAAATAGTGATGATAAGTATTATAGTACCATAGAACGTGAAGCATTAGCAATGGTATTTGCATTGCATAAATTCAAACATTATTTTTTGGGTAACAAGTTTGTTTTTAATTTATATCATATGGATTTGGTCTATTTAGTAAACAAACCATATGTTTCATGATGTATTGCTAGATGGTTACTACTGTTTTTGGAATATCAGTTTATTGTAGTATTCAAACCAGATCGTACACATATAGTAGTCGATGCACTATTCAAACTTTTGGATATTATAAAGTTGATTGGGATACCTAATCAAATTACATATGCTACATTGTTCATGTTATAACTAGTATGGTTGGAGGAAGTCAAAAATTATCTATAGATGGGATAGATGCCTAGGATATTGACCAATACATAGAAACAACGATTAACAAAAAGAACAAAACCCTTTACTTTACATAATGGTATCATGTATCGCATGGGTCAAGATAACAGATTTAAATGTTGTGTAACCACAGGTGAAGCATAGACGATACTACGGGAGCTTCATGAAGGATTTGGTGGAGGCCATTTTGTAGCAAACATCACTACAAAGAAGATTATTCATGCGGGATGTTGGTGGCCCAAGTTATTTAATAATGCATTTAAATTTTATAGATCTTGTGATGCATGCAAAATAGTTGGTTTAACAATGCAAAATTTGGCTAAATTGGTTACAACTTTACTAGAGGAACCATTTATAAAATGGGGATTGGACTTTGTTGGACCAATCAAACATGTAGGATGGTTTATAAGTAATGAATACATTCTTGTAGCCACATATTATGTTACCAAATGGGTGGAGGCTAAGGTAGTCAAAACCAACATTCTTGTTATCACAACAAAGTTTCTTTATGAATGTATTTAAACTAGGTTTGGGTGTCAAGTAACCCTAGTAACAAACTAGGAGTTAATTTCATCAATGATGTTATTAAATATCTTAGTGATCATTTCTTATTGAAACATTTGAGTTTTACTACCCATTATCCAAAGGGAAATGGACATGCAAAATCAACTAACAAGTTCATTATTAATTTCATTACTAAATTAATGAGAACAAGGCAAATTGCAATGAGTATTTACCCACTATGTTTTTCTCGTACATAATAATTTATAAAGTAGTTATAGGGTACACTCCATACTAGCTAATCTATGGATTGCATCCTCTCATGCCCACATAATATGTTTTACTAACATTTGGTGGGGACCATAGAGATGTAAATCTTGTTAGAATATTAACTAATATATTAACAGAGTTGGAGAAACCATAGATTAACAAACTACATGCCGAAGAGACTATTGGGAGTCAACAATGGAATTGTGTTCTGTGGAGCCAACAGAAATACACATAAAAGTAGTTCAAGTTTGGAGATAATGTACTTTGATTTCCAAAAGGACAAAAAACACATCTTGGGAAATTTACCAATAAGTGGTTTGGTCCATACATAGTATAGTTCTACCTACCAAATAATATTGTGCTTTTAGTGACCTTACATAAGTTTGACCCAAACCTTATAGTTGTAAATGTGAACACCTTGAAACCTTACCAATTTTTGGATGAAAAATCATTGACTATAGATTGATTTAAATTAGTGTATTGGGAAGACAAAGAGATATTGAGATGCATGATAAGGAAAAAAAACATCTAGATGAATCTATGTTCATGGTATAGATGGTACCAATTGATTGACATTCTTGTGAAGGTCGAATTGGATGAAAAAAATCAATGATAGGTGGCAATGCAAGATTTACCGTTTCAAATCCCAAAACCTTAATGGGTATAATGACACATCAAGGGCCGCAAAAGGTAGTGGTGTAGAATTGACATGATGTTGATTGTGAATAATTTTTTTAAAAAACTTTTCTAATCTTCACGCATTACAATAGATTAAAATGAGTGAAAAAAATTTAGTAAACAAGTTCTTAAAAATAATTTGAGAGAAAGAGGAAGAATGTAGAAATTTATTTCGTTAAATAGAACAAGAAACACATAAAATGTTTGTTGCAAACTTGCAAACGTAGAAGGCGGGCCATATTGCACATTTTGGAGCTACAAATTTAACATTGCTTCAAGTTCAATCTCTAGAATCTTTTCCAAACTATAATCTTGGGAGAAGGATCGAAATCACATTACAAACTATGGCATGCACACAAAGAGTGACGTTGAGAGGTGGTTGCGTTTTCTGAGAGAACATAGAATTTCAAAACCATAGGTGGAAGTAGACACGGTGGTGTTAATGGATTCAGAGGGTGAGGATGAGACAACCTCCACTTTCTTCAAGCATTGAAACAAGTGATAACTACAACACCACAAATAGCTACAAAATTTGCACCATTGATTGTTCCAGGTTCCTCAAAACCTAGTTCGTCTAAGTCTAAAAGGAAGAAGTAGAAAAGTAGTACAATGGTGCATCAAGCTAGGTTTGTGTTTTCACCAAAACTATAAAGGTTGATTTTCACACCAGTAAAGCAGGTGTGTATTCAAAAGTTGGAGATAATCACAACCTAGGTAAATATGGGAGAAGATGAAAAACAATGGGTGTCCAAAGTAGGACTGGTAGGATTGTTGGAACTACAGTGGAAAGCACCACACCATGATCAACATGTGGAGTTTCTCAACATTTATCAAATTAAGGGATAAACTATATATGTAAAGATGGGGGAGAAAATTATTGCAATTGATAAACATTTGATTGTAGATGTTTTCAAGATTTCCAACAAAGGTTGGAAAGAATAGATGTAGGCAAACAAACAAACTACATAAGCCACGTTTTAATATATTGCCTTGCTAAGAACATATGCAAAGACAAAACAATAGAAAGTGTTAGTAAGATGAAACCACTTTATGATATTTGTCTCCCTGCACTCATTCAAGTCATTTACCAAAGGGATAACGTATGGTATTTTAGTAATAGAAATGTTATATCAATCATGACAACTCTACAAAGAAAGGCAGTAGATTGGGCATACACTTTGTTTAAACAACTTTAGAGATAATTGATGAGATGGACAACCTCCTAGATTAAGATCATGATGGGAACAATCAAGGTTGATCCAAAGAAAGATGTTTGTCATTCAACATTAGTTATTGAAATTTTGATGTTCCATTTCTTCCTTGACACAACTCAATAGATACCACTAGAAAATGTACCCACTTGAATACATTATGTTTCTACATTAGGGGTCAATACCTTGGAAATGAAGAAGTGATTGCAGCAAGTTAAATGACCTCTTGTTTCGTCCAACATATCACCAAGATAGATGCGGGCTAGGGAGTAGAGAACTGCAAAAGATTCGAAGAAGAAGAGAGACCTTTAATGATCAAAAGGTGAATAAATGTCAGGACCATTTCCTAACCCAGAAGTCATGGTATCCCACACCATACCAAGACCACAACAACCTCAAGAGGAGGCACAACGACTTGCACCAATTACAAAGATTTCAAACCCAAAACATGTGGCCAAATAGGAACCACAATTGGAGGATCATGTTGTTCAATAATTTCCATCACCTATAAATTTAGACATACCACAAGAGTACTAAAGGGAGAGATCTATATCTTCAAAAAGAAATCCAACTAGGTGGTTTCCATCACGTTCATCATCTCCCCAACATAATCAATAGGAGGTTCAACTATAAACCACATAATTAATTGCAAATAAAAAAGGTAGACCATCATTTTTAGCAAGGGTGTATGAGTTAAGGGATAAATTTGGCACATATAAGAATGCAAGGCCATTTGTAGAAATATCTAGGGGCACAACTCCAAATTTTCAAAACCCACACATAAGAGGATCATTACGTTAGGAGGTAAAAAAGGACCTATGGATTGCAGGATTGTTCCAACATGTGGCAAACTATAATAGGAAGATGGGGTAGACCACAATTGAATTGTTAGGATTCAAATTGATGTGTGAAAGGAATGGAGCGAAAAAACAAGTGTTAGAGAGTAAAACTTCAACAACACAACATGAAATGCAAGATTTACAACATCACATCCATGCAATTGAAGTTGAGATCAAGAAGACACTTCAAACCAAGGAGAAAAAATTGAACTAGTTGTAATGGAATTTATTATCGTAAAACAAAGGAAGGCAACTCTAAAGCAATAGATGTAGTTGTATGAAATAATCAAGGGAGAAAAGGGTTTGTTAAAAGCAAATTAGGATAAAAGATGCCAAATATTAGGCCTTGAAAAAAAAACAAACGATCTAAAGATTAAATTACAACTTTGTAATGAAACAAGGAGAGTTTCCAATGATAGGTGGGTCAAAATGAAATCAAAGGAATTATAAACGTTATTTTACATTAGTCATGCATATCCTTTTCCCCAAGATAATTTTTTTCATATGAATGATTTTTTGAATGATTGTTTTTGCAACTTGTTATGAAAAATGATTATAATTGCCTCAATAAGTCAAAAATTTATTTAAAACCATTTTCAAATAAATATGAATTTGTAAAAATATACATATTCCTTGTAGATTTTATGTTTCATCTTGAAAAGTGATGATAATTTGAAATCATACCAATAAATCTCACTTTTAAAAGTTGAATTTAATGTAATATAATTTATTTATTTTGAATACATCATGTACATTATACCCCATTTATATGTGGTAAAACATTCTAGAAGTTTTGAAATTTTGAATTTTCAAATGTATATACTTTGAATTTTCAAAGTTTTAGAATTCCACATTTTTCAAATTGTGAATGTTTTTTTAGTGTGTCTAATATGTTATTATCATTTCATATTTTTTTATCATCAATTTATTTCTATTAAATGAGTCTTTTGAAAATCCTTTGTAAAAATGTCCCTTTTTAATGACAGATTTTTTCACATCCCAAATTCATCAACTTAACAAAAACTTAAAATTGGATCAAATGGATTTTGAAATTGAGTTTCTTGACATTCATGTGTGTTAAAAAGGAATAATGTGCCATGATTATCATGGTTTCAAATTTCAATAAATAAATAAATTTCTAGTTTTTTATGATAGAATTTAACATTTGATGACCTTTGTGATTCCTTTGACTATGTTTTGACCTAGGTGTAGGTACATGAGATGGAAATTATGAAATTCAACAAAGAGCTTTAGAGTATTGTGCATTAGCAAGATGAAGATGTGCGAGAGGACAAAACCCATGTTGTGTGTAATAGATTGATCCAACAGCTACAACAAGATGTAACAAGGCTAAACAAAGTTCTGAACTCAATCAAACCATGGAGCCATATTTGTCCAAGCACATATTGAAAGAATATGATAATTTGTTAATGTACAACACAATTTTGAGAATTAAGCAAAAGTCCTTGTAGTTGTAGGCATTTAATGTTGACACATGGTGGAACTTAATTCAAGATATGTTTCACACAAATTTGTAGACCTTGTTTGATGAACACAAAGTAGATGAAGCTAGCTCCAAAATAAGGCTTAAAATATACTTGGGGAAGCATATCCAGAGTTCAAATATGACTCACCTTCTACAACTCCTAAAGACAATTTCAATACTTTAGAATTGAATCAGTATGAAACAAGTCAAGTGGAGAAGCTCAAGAAGTTCAATCAAGTTCACCTATAGACTTGAGGGGGGGAAATACTACAAAGGAGGCTATGGATGAATAAATTGTAGCACCAATTGAAGAGTAGGTATCAATAGAAGTTTCAACATAGTAAAAAACACAATATGTATTTTTTCACATGTAGTCACTAAACTATGCTATAGTTTCTAACCACCCATTTTGTTACAATAATTACAACAATAGCAACTTCATATGAGGAGAGAAATAATGGCCACACATAGACCATTACAAAAGATGGCAACAAGAGCAATTACAACAAACTTTACAAATTGAAGAAATTCATGTAACATAGGAACAAAAGTCTATAGAACCATAGGGTACAACTACATAGTAAACATGAATAAAAGAAAGTTTATTATGTAAATGATGGGTTATTTTAGGACAAATGTCTTGAACATGATTTCGAGGATGAAATCCAAAGTACAGGGGGGAAAATGTTAAAGGCAAGATTATACTGTAGTAATTAGACCAAATAAGCATAAGTAGGCATTGTGATGTCTATTCTGAGACAAGTTGGACATAATAGGTTTAATAAGTATAAGGTAGGTGAGATTAGGACTACTGAGGAGGAGTTCAAACGATGTTTTAGGTAAGAAAGTTGAGGATTAAAGAGGCTCTGGATATGTTTTTTGGAAGTTCTTTCATGATTAATTTTTTTTATTGTCCAATGCTAGGAGTACAAAGAAGATATAAATAAGAATAGTAGTTATGGAGATAAAACATTGTTGAGGATGTACACATAATTGTTAAACTATGATCTTTGATCTTTTGTTTTTTGTATTTTTTCCATGATTTGATTATTTCTTTCCTTCATATTTGTATGAGAAGTAAATTGTGGCAGAATTATGACAGATTAATAACTATGCAGATACTTGGGTTGTGAGGAATGTGGTTGTTGAAACATTTTAGCTTATGTATGGATTTTTAATACATATTTTGTATAACTAAACTTGAATATGTATAAGAACAAAAAATTGCAATTGAAATAATATTAGAATATTAGGATTTACCAATGTTTAAATCAAGATCCAAAGTTTGGGGGAGGATCATGAGATCATGAAAATCATTGGTTAAAAAGGTTAGCATATGTCCCCCCATTGTTATAAGAAATAAGGAATGTGAACATTTGGTGGGCTACTCAATTTAGGGGAGAATTTCGGGTTTCAATTTTGAGAGTTACATAATTAGAACACTCTTTCAAAGATTGTTGACCTTTGGAATGTGAAAGAATGTGGTTTTAGACCTTGGGAGGAGGCAAGAAAGATGTTTGGTTTTAAAGAGGTTGAAAAAATGATACGAAATAAAATTATTTCAAGCCCTCCACAATGTTAGGTTGAAAAGCTTAAGTGTCCTACTACCCAAACATGAAAAGGAAAGTGGATGGGTATTTTCCCAAATGAGGAAGACCCCAACCCTTGTGTGGTCTTTGCAACTACACAAGACTTCCAACCATAATGCTCAAACATGGTGGAAGAACCAGGAATCCTCGAAGGCATGATCTTGTACAAAGTGGCTCCACATGTTAAAATCCTTCAACATCAACCCTTTAGTTATAGCAACCCAGCTTGTGGGATCATTAAGCGAGTCAGAGTACTAAATCTTTCAAAGTGTTCAACTAGGAAAAGACATTTTCTTATGTTTTGGGGGAAGGTGTTAGAACTAACATATGATCCTGCAAGGTGGATTTGGGAGGATGATAGGAGCTTGTTAGATTTCTCTACTGCTGAAGGGAGGAAGATGTTGGCTCAATCCAGAATACAACTAAACAAGAATGTAGCAAAAGGGTGGCCCATGGTGATCCCAAGTTCATTTAAGATGAAGTGTGCAGATGTATGGCTGGAGGCCACATTAAAAAAGGAGGCATGATTAATGTGAGTGATGTGGCATCGAGTAATAGTCATGAATGTGTGGCATGCCAGGATCAACCAAGAGGTAGCAACAACTTGTCAATCTTGCAACCAAGATACCCCCAGACTGTGGTTCATAGGTTTTGGGACTATCCTAAGGCCAAAGCTGCTTGGGAATGGGCCTTCACCATCATTCACAGTCTTTCAGACCCACCGCAAGGAGAAGGAAAAAAAGGCCTTTGATGTGAGGCAATGCCTATTCACTTAGAAGCTGCCTAAGGTGTATAGGCAGTTCTCTTGCATTTGGACAATAGTTAGAGGCCTAGTACTTTGGGCCATCTGGTTGGACATGAATGACAAAATTTTCAACAATGTTAAGTGGAGTGATGTTAAACTTGGGTGTGCAATTTGGGAAGGCTTGATAGATTATAGTAGATTTCATTGGAATAGAGTTAGATTAGAGATTGACAAAGCTCCTTTTTAGGCCAGATTTGAGCTATTGACCCAGTTTGATCAGCTTTGGTGCTCACACTTTCCTATTTGCGCTCGCAATGACCTCAAGGTTAGATGGTGTTACCAAGTGCCTAGGAAGTGTAAAATCAGGTTGTAGGCTGACTGGGTTGAGGCGTTGACCCAGTTCTGGTTTGTGTGCCTTGGTTCTCCTTGTTCTGCAATGGATTTTTTTTTCTGTTTGTGCCAAAAAGACAAGAAGAGAAAAAAAGGGCCTTATGTGTGTGTTGAGTATGTTGAGGCTTTGGGTTCTTGTTGCTGCCATGATTGGGCGGTGTGTGTGAAGGCTTTTAAGGGTGTTTGAGGGCAGAGTTTAAGGTATGCCGAGGACAAAATTAGAAGGTGTGCAAGGGAAGAATTAGATGATGTTTGAGAGAAAAACTGAGGGTGGCAAATAGAAGTGAATGAAACATGAAAACAAATGACATGAGAGAGAGAAAAAAAAAAACTTCAAAACCGTTAGATATGAATTACTAATGTAGTTCAGAAGTAGTTTCTAGTTTATTCATGTGAAAGCTTTGTAATAAATAAATTTTGGTGGAATGACTTTCTGGCTTATTTACAGAGGTAGTTTTAGGTGCTTTAAATTTTGGAACCTAACCTGGAGTTTACTCTGAAGCTCTCTAAATTCACCCACTAACTGGAACCGGCGAAACATTAAAACAGAAAGCAAGACCCGGATGCAAAATCGCCCAACACTTGTGGCACTTGAAACTGAACTGGGTCCAATTTCTTTTCAGAAGAAGAAAGTACCTAGAACCGAAACCTTACCTTGCCTATGAGAAGTTGCAGCACTGGAACCAGAAGTTTTTCATAAAAAGTAAAACAACCACCCAACACTCTTAATGACCTACTTAGGCTGAAGCTTTATGCCCTAGGGGGAGCATTCTGGGGCTTTTACTTCATCATTAGGGCTCCTCATCCTGAGGAGTCATTTGGAGGCAGACTGCACTGCCTAGGGCACATTCTCTACAACATAAATAGCTCAAGATCAAGCTAGTGCGAATTGACCTGAACTCCTGGAAGTTTTTGTGTCATAGCATATACAGGCAGCTGAAACTTGGCTTGCAATGATTGGGATGCTAGCAAGCTTGTAATTCCACAACCTGTCTTCATTGGTTTCCAATGAGTTTCAAGAAATGCTTTCTGATTCGAGCTTTGCAATTTCAGACAGAAAGCAAGCCCACACCTTACCACCCGCCCCCTCCCCCTTCTCTTCCCCTCCCACCCAAATCACTCAACACTACTTTACTCATTGTGTTGAACTGTAGACATTTGGATATAAAATTTTCTTTGCCACCCTCCCTCGATTGTACCCACAATGCTATCTAACCACCAAGAGTAGTACATTATTTGTAGGCCCGGGGACAATCTGCTAAAAAAAGAAGTCCAAATGGGTCCACACCACACTACAGTGAATCTATTCGAATCATCCAAGCCCCCCATCCAAGCCAAGCCCCTCCCCCATACTGCTTCAAATCCGAGAGGGATGGGGGAGATGGGACTGCTGATGGAAGTTCCCTTACTAGAATACAAAAGAGAATACAAATTAACTAACATTCTTAAAGAAGAGGTGGTCTCCGAGTTAGGCGGAACTTAAAATTTAAAAATTAATGAAGGTGGAAAGAAAAAAAGAAAAGGAAAAAAAGGGGATGTTCCTTCACAAGCCTGCTTGTTGGGGACGACTTGGTGATGGTGTGTGTGTACGTGGGGTTCCATGTGAACAGTTCCTCATCTATCATAATTGGCTGTCCAATCCTCCAATCCTTATCCTCCAATGACTCATCAAAAGAGGGTGATTCCAAAAGAATTGGTAAGCAATAGTAATAATCCCAAAGGGGGGCGGGGGGAAGAGAGAAAAAAAGGAAGGGAAAGTAAAAGTGAGCAAGGCGGCAAATGTAGGGCAAGACGGTTGGCTTCTTATGAACAACGAAGAATTAGAAGAACATAGGAAAATAGGTAACTTACCCAGAGAGCACAGACACCCATGACAAATCATCCTCACAGAAATAGATGTATTTACATACTGAGCACTTGTTGGTTCTAGTTCTGGTTAGTAAGAATCAAACCAAAAAGCTGGATGTGATTTTCAGCACCTGAACTGGAACTAGATTTTGTTTTTCAGAAGAATTAGAATGGAATCAGTTCTCATTTCTATTTATGCGTGGAATCAAAATCTAAACCAAAATACATGTTTTTGAACCGGTGGTTAATTGGAGATTAACTGCTGGTTCCAGTCTGGGTTACTAAAGGTGCATTCACACTTGGTGTTAGGGGCTCTAGTCTTGAGTCCCCTAACACCATGCTAGTCATTTAGGACTTACACCTACTTATCATGAACATTTTATGTTAAGTTAACATTCACTTAACATTGGCTGCCACTTAGGATGCCACCTAAATTTTCATTTAACACTTGACTTAACATCAACTGTGAATACACCATAAGAACAGGACCCAGATTCTTGGTTTAGTTTATGTGTTGAACTTCAATTGTGAGAGTTCTAATTTATTTAGTAGAACCCGAGGTTCTTCAATGAAAGCAAAGAACTGCCTACCATTTGTCATTTGATATAGTGTTTGGTCGGTTCGTAGTTTTTGCAAGAACCATTGGGTCTGGGTTTATAGGATTTAATTTTTTTTTTGAAGACCCACCAGTTTTGGGTTTAGGGAATATATTCAAAAATTAAAACTTGTGGGTTCCAGGGTCAAGTCAATTTTTCTTGATGAAGGTTTCACTTGTGACATCTTCAACTTTTATAAGAACCTCTAGTTTCAAGTTTAAATGGGGGCTGGTTTTGGCTTATTCTTGGGCACAGTTCCAAGGTTGATTTCTAAACAATTTTCATTTTTTTTTGGGATTTTTGTGTGCTCATCAAAAGAATGCCATGCTGTTCCCATCAATTCCTTTAATTTTTCAAAGTGTTCCTCAACATGTTCCCAATAACAACAATAAGGAACAATATAGAGAATAGTTACCCAACAATGGTCTCCACCCACACATGCCTATTTGGGCATTTATTCAACATGGAGAACAACCTAAGGAACATCATAAAATATTTGTGTAAAAATCACTTTAGTGCTACAATTGAGGATGCCCTTATATATTAAACCTTAAGGTTAGGACCTAGGACTTAGAGTTTAGACACAAGATCATAAAACCTAGAAATCTAAAATCTTATCTAAACTTAGGATCCTAATCCCTACCTAACCTTAAAAACCTGGACCTTGCAAAAAAAACTTTTAAGACTCATCAACCTCGGTTCTTGGCTGGGTCTGGGTCCATGTAGACCTGTTGGGTTTGGTTTTAAGGCCAAGTCGAGGTCCATGTAGAATGGTCGAATCCATTTGCTAGCCACTTCCAAGTTCATGTAAACCTATTGGAGTTGGTTCTTTTGACCCAAACCTGAACCTGGCTGAAACCCTAGAACCAGCCAACATCGGTTTGATCCTAATCACACTGGCCACAACTTTCACCAATTAAGTACTCTTTGTCTGCTAAATATGGCTTTTGGTGTACATGGTGAGCTTTGTTGGCCTTGCCTACCAAGGCAAGGATATTGCGTTGAGATTCATTATAGAGTAAAGTAGCTTAATGGATTTTGGCCCCCTCGGTAGTAGGTCAATTTATACAAGGATTTTTGAAAGATGATATTTTGGCTTGTGTTGAAACTTGAGATTAGTTATAGAGTTATGATATCTTGAAGGATTTTGGTTTCCTTTAGAGGATTTTTTTTTCAAGATTATATTTTTGCATGGTGAAAAACTCAAATTTCCATAATTCTTCTTTTGCCTTAAGACACTTTTTAATGTAAATGGCAAGGCCAGAGTGTGACACACCCTTTGTTATTATTGTTTCACGCCAATTGATTTTTGGAAAAAAATAAGGTTTCTAAATATTTTTTCTACATGATGAACCAACTTTGGCTGAAAAAAAAGACTAAATTCTCTGTAACCCATTGGTGAAAGTACCCAAAGAAAAGGCCACAAATCTCATTCCTCCTTAAGTGGTTTAGGTGAGGAAACATCAAAGAATCCCCAATGTAGACTTTTCAGCGAATACAACTTGTACTATTATGTAAAGCACCTGCACAAATTTTCTAGTGTGCCAGGAGGGCACCTTATCCAGCAGAATTTCCACTCCCTAAAGGGTGAGGTGTTTTGAAAAGTGAAATCACTGCTCCGACAAGCTTTTTTCCCCCCTTCACAATACCACAGGATATCCGCCGGGTATCTTGATAATTTATTTAAAAAACACATATTCTGGGAGTGCCTTGCCTTTAACAGTCCTCTTAGAGGGTGCAATCGCCTTGGAGTGGGGGGCGTTCCCATAACAAGCACACCTTGGCTCTGCTTTGGGTGGACCCTTACTTCAGAGCCTAAGGGCTGCTTATTTCAGGAAC
>Ga0209208_10006135_pt1 | contig 16574 bp, 8 predicted proteins | sample S1TSphfallax_3_FD_187694 | JGI IMG/M metagenome (GOLD analysis project Ga0209208, IMG submission 187694) | Host-associated microbial communities from peat moss isolated from Minnesota, USA - S1T2_Fd - Sphagnum fallax MG (SPAdes) (version 2) | ecosystem: Host-associated > Plants > Peat moss >...
TAAAAATAGCAACAACAACAACAAAAACACCAAAAAACAAACAAACAATAGAACAAAAACAATAAAACGAAAATAATAAAAAACAAAGTTCCAACTATGAAAAGAAAATAAATAAATAACAATATGCAATGTAATTTACCTATGCTGCTTGAGTTGGTGTCGAAGCTCCAAGCTTTGACTTGAACATGTCAAGGGCAAGGGGGAAACACCATATTAACTAAGCAAAACAAAGCAACAACGTGAAAAGAATAGCAAGGGTAACACGAAAAAAACAACATGCACTACGCTAGCAAGTAACTAAGAAAAACAACACGAAAAAAATGACTATGGGAAAGGTGCTACAACACAAGAAAAATAGTTGCAACTGTAGCGTGAGAGGGGCAATGTGTGATGAGCAGCATGGTAGCTACAACGGGCAAGGAACAATGCGGGAGCTGCAATGTGCAAAAAGCAATGTGCAAGCTGCAACGCAAGAGGAACAACATGAAAGGAGCAACATCAAAAGAATGTTTTATAATAAATTTCAACAATTTACATTCAACCTTTGCATTACTTCCTAAGGTCATGTAGATTGAACTATATACTAACCATAGTGAGAATCCTTAGAATGACACAAAACTAATGACTAATCCATGTTTTTTGCAAATTTGTTTATTGAATTGTAATGACAACATAAAACTTGCCATAAAAACTCCTATCCTACTAGTGAATCAATCAAGTTAAGAAAGAATGTAAGTATCAATCTTCTCTTGTATTTTGCTTTTAGGATCATGTTTTTCCCACTTTCAACAACTTTAAAACAAATTGCAAAGACTCCCCCCACCCGCCCCCCACACAAAGATAGATTACATTCTATGACCCAACAATCTATTTTGAACAACAAATCTTTGTTTGTCATCAAATACCATGAATTGTTTTTACCCATTGCATAATTGGACACAATCCCATATAACATTCACAACAAACTTAAGTTTTAAGATGAACAACAAAATACCCCCACAAACTAAATAGACTTTTGTTTTATTTTGAATTTTTGTGCCTAACACTTTTCAAACATAGGCTACTCATTACAACCATTACAAAGAAAAATTGTACACACTTATGCAAGTATTATAAAACAACACACACTACAAACTCAAAGCTTCCCAATGTTTTTAAAATGTAAACAGTTGCCCAAACCCCGATTTGAAACACTAAATCACATTAGGCTTATAATCATGTCTTGATTTAACACAATTCATGGATAGACATTGCTTCATTGAACATTCACATTACTTTTCTTTTCACCAACTTAATATGACTCAGAAAATTTTCCTAGAATTGTCATCCTTTGCCTACCTTCCTTTTTATTCATTTGAAACCTACAAAAGATTACATTGTGCATCAAATACAACCATCATTTATTTGTTTCTACACAAAATTTGAATAATAAAAATAAAACAACAAATTGACAGTGACCTTGGTCACAAAAAGTTTGTGTCCTTGTAACATTGTGTTTATTCTTGTGTGTGGTCCACACCATGCCCTTCCTCATTTGTATCCAAAAATCCAACTTCAAAAATATCAAATTCACCACACACAAAATCAGAAAATCATGAGAGCTCCCATCTTTCTTGCTCTCCATCAATTTGTAACCATTGACACATCCTTTGCATCTTGAACATTTAATTGGACCTATCCTTCACTACTCAAAAATGATGAAATCAACTTTCAATGGTTTATGAAAAGTTGAACTTGATGTAGGGTAAACTGGCCCATCATTGATCACCTGCCTATGACTGAACACTTTGACAGATCTTTCTCAATTCTTCTCCATTTTGAATGATTTGAAATGTTACATGAGTGCTTTCTCAAGCTCTACAAATCATCTTTGAAATGCAAAGCCAAGGGACCAGCCAAAAAAGAGCTTTAAAAGCTTAAAAGAAAGTACGTTTTTTCAAATTGCAAAATGCATTTCTTTTCTTTTCTTTTTCTTTTGACCCCTCCTACTTTCAAACCTCATAATCTTCCTATTTCTTATTTATTTTAAGCCATTTAAAGTGCTATAAGAAAATCACCTGAAGTTCTACAAATAATCTTGGAACTCTAATAGCAATAAAACAATATAAAAAGAATTTCTTGAATGTTTAGTAATTGGCCTTTGTAAGGTTCGATTCATTTTTTTAGTTATTGACCCCCTCTACTTTGGGGGCTGTAACTTTTTCAATTCTATCTTTTTTGTTTTTTTGACAATTTTTAATGTGCTAGATGTGCCAATAAGAAGGTTTCAAGTTTTGTTTGGACACTAAAAACAATGAAGCCCTCCCCTTGGATCTGGCCTGCCCTGATGAGCACTTAAATGTTCAATCATGGACCGATTTACCCTATGTCAAGTATTCACTCAGCAAACCCTGAGACTAAACCCCCAAACAAAAAAGTGAATGACAAATTATCCATCTCACCTGTTTCTGAGTCACAACATAAGTAACACAAATGAAACAAAAATTCAATGTTTGCACTCTTGATTAATTGATTGAAACAATTTATTAAAAATTCAATAAGTTATATAGACTCTATAACTTGCACTTTATTGCTAGTTTTCACATGAGATATGGAGCACAATGCACGCATTTGATAATGTCCAAAGATGCCCAATGTTGCAGCTATCTCTAAGGTTGATTGATTGGAATGGGTTAATTAATCACAAGGATAGCTAGGTAGTTTCTGCATATACCAGATTGATCATGGTATGGGTTTTTATTTTTCATACTTGGTAGCTACTCATGTTGGGTGCTTTTGAAAAGCTTCCATACCAGTTTGGTGTTGATATTAGCTCCGAGGTTGATTTTTGCCTAGCATATGACATGTATAAACATTGGCATTGCTATAAAAACAAGTGAATACCTAACTTATGTCAAGTCCCACAACAAACTAATGTGGGTATAAGGCTGGTATTGCCTCATGCCATACTCGATCGATATATTATTCAATACCAATAACTTGGGTGGGGAGGGGAGGGGACGGGAGGGGACGGGAGGAGGGAGCTTCCAAGTTGAGCAAGGGTCCCAATTTTGGGCAAGCTCCGACTTGTGGGGTTTAAGCCTACCCCAGCCAAAAACAAACATTGCAAAGATTATTTAATGATTGTGTGACATGAGAGGGGTTAAAAGGTTTATGCATAAAATCCTTCCTTTCTGAATAAGGATGGTGCCATCCGACTACAAAAACTTTGGACCATCTGCTGGCCTTTGCATTTTGGCTTTACACAAATGTGGGCCAGGAAGCTCAGCTCTTTGTTATGTTTAACAATTTATCAACCTGGAGACTTTGTTTTTGTCAATTGAGAGGTTTTTGCAGTTCATTTGTACTTTAAAAGAAAAACATTTCCCGACCTCCTGTACCTTTTTGTAGTGGTCTCTCATCCCAGACAGAGAGCCCCTTGAGTTGTTGGCTCTGATGAAGGAAGACAACCCCCACTCATCTATTGATTTCATAACAAGCAATTTTCATAACAAGCAAAGTCTACGGTTTGTAGCCCCACCGATTCATGAATTCTAGGGTAAAGGAGTACCATGGTGGGTGCATTCCCCAGATGAGGGGCCTAGGATCACACGGTAACCAAGTCTGGCCCGGCCTGGCCCCACGTTTGGGGAATGTCCCCTCGCCCGCCCCCGCCCTTGGTTGTGTACCCATCACAACCAGTTGCTGTGTCATATTACAAACACGACGATTATTCCCCCACCCCATTGTGCATTTTGTGCTTTCGGGTGTTGTCTTTTGTTTGGACTTTACATCCTTTCTTTTGTTTTCTCTCGTGTTTGTTTCCTTGCCGGGTGTTTTTCCTTTAATTTATTCTATTACAGATATTTTCCTAAGTGGGAGAGGCTGCTATCTGTTGGCTCCTCCTTGCCTTTTGGCTGCTAATGTCAATTTTAATCAATAAACAACTGAGATATATGTGCCTAAATAGGAATGATATTGGTTACAAATAAATGTGGGCAAAAAAATTGGCTAAATTGGCTGCTAATGTCAATTTTAATCCATAAACAACTGAGATATATGTGCCTAAATATGAATTATATTGGCACAAATAATTATAAGCAAAAAAATTGGTTACATTGTGGAACAGGCCTTGGCAGAACCCATTACAACCAAATGGAATTGTGGCTCGCTCTATCAGGCTCAGTGTGTTCTGGGGTGAAATGGGTCTATTCCATAGTTGTGTAAGCATGAGGCAAGAAGAAGGTTATCATGAACCTAATCATATGTAGAGATCACAAGGCATAAGAGGGGGAGATACATTAGGTTTACTTCTTAAGAGTGGGAGGATCTTTATGTATGTACATCTTATCCCAATTATAGGTGTAAAATCCCTCACACTCTTAAGGAGCAGGTCTAACATCCCTCCTCTTTGCTAGGAGGAACATTAACACATATAAGGTGCCCTCCAAATTGACTAGGGAATTTCACTAAGTGAGATCAGACTACCACCTGTTACACTCAGTGTTTTTCTTCCCAGTTTTGTGATGTAGCCAAGCTGATTTAGCCAAATATGATTATTAATGAAATGTGAAAAAATATATAAATATATTTTGGCTACTTAGTTGAGCCATATATAGAAATCTTATGCTTTATAAAAAAATTGTTTCAAATTTTGGCTCCTTGTTTTCAAAAACTAATTGCACTTGCAAAAAAAAACTAAGTTTTTTCCTAGCAATGCAAAATTTTGCACCAGGAAAAAAGGGTTGATGGCATTTAAGTTACCTACCAACTCATGCATCAAGTTGGAACTTGGACAATGGAACTCATTCAATAATTACTTATGGGTCTTCAATTGTTGTTATGCTTATTTTCATGTCATGTGAGAAGTTCAAATTTATGGGTCAGTCCACCAAATCCATCCCAACTTCAAATTATTGTGCACATTGAGTTGGAAGAACGTCTCAAGGGGCAAATGATGAAACAAAAGTTTGAGATGTCATTTGAAAATGCCATTATGCAACTACATTGGCAGATATTTGTTTGAATATTATCACATTACGTTGTGTTAATCTAACAATACTACATACATTTCAAATGCAATAATTAATGCTAACAACTATAATCATATTCTAGAGCATGGTTCTTACATGTATGTAAACATTTTTCTAAATTTTATTTTTAATGCATGTTAAAACATAATAAGGTGACAATGGTAAATATATTCTACCAAGATTATTCTGACACACAACTTGTCAAGAAGTATCATTGAATCCTTATATGGACTTTCACCCATAATATTTCAAACATGGGTTGTGTGTTATCCATTCATTATGGCATTTGACTTAATGTTAAGTTGTCACTAAGCCTTCATGCACACTTTTCTTTGTTCAAACCCCTTCATTGTATTTTTTTTGTAGTCACTTTTTTGAGATAAATGAATTATGCAATGTGGGAGGTTTACCCATTCTAAAAGTGAGGAAGGTTTTAATGCGGCAAACAATTGTTTATCAATTCCAAAAAAGACCATTTTTAATTTTTTTTTGAAGGACACAAATGAAAAAAACTCACTATGAAAAATAAATTTTAAATAGAAAGAGGATTGTTATGTATTTGTTGTAGAATGTTATTTTCTATAATTTGTTGTTTATTGTTCAAACTTAGTCCAATATCAATAGGGTTTGAGTGTTTTTCGTGTGTTTGAGGGGTTTATCCCCATGATGTGACATGGGAGTCTTATTTTTAATGTTTCAAAGAAAAATCATTTGCATTGTGTATGAATATGTTTTGTGCACGTTTTCATTTGTGTGGTTTTGTTAATTTCAATAGTGTTGGGCACCAATCTTGTAGCACATGACAAAGTTTTTGGATGGGACAAAGTAAAAAATTCACTCATTCTAAAAGAGAGGAGATTGGAATAAATAAACAAAGTAACCACTTGTTCCATATTCCATAGGTGGTTGGAGGGGAGGAAAACTTGTCCCATGGCAATTGAAGATCCCAAAAAACAACGTCCACCTATTTCAAGAGAAACAAAAGCTGATGAAAATTATACATATATACTCATTTGAAAAGAGAGAAAAAACAATAAAATGCTCAATTCTTGCAAGGGAAAAGAGGTTGGAAAAGAAATAAATAAATATGCATTTGGGGATCTTACTTCCCATTTGGACTATATCACTTTTGCTTATAGTATATGGAATCTTATTACCTACTTAAACATTGTATGCTTGAATATGATTTGGAATTTGCTCCACCTTTTCAATCTTGTTTATACATAGATTTACCATAAACCACCATCAAAAGGTGCCTACCTCTTTGTTTACCACATCATGTGGCTTGATTTTGAACATTAAAAATTGCTGTCTAGATATCTATTTCTATGGCTTTTGGAAAAGTGAACACCTTTACATGCAATTGTCTACTATTCAAGGAATTAAAACTTGGCACCACAAACAATAACATTGAGAGTATATTGAGAAGTTCTAAGCTGGAATGCACACGACAGGAAAGAAAGGAGGAAACTTCATTCCATCCACCTACAAAGAACTTATGGGGGGACAATGAATGTGGGGGAAAAGAACCCGAACAAGGAATGAAACTGAATTTCAAAAAGCATAACCTTTCCCCGCAAACATGGTTGAGAATTTCATACCTCCCTTCACAGGTAATTTTGACACCAGTTTACAGAAAGGAAGTATAAAATTCAATGATTCATTTGGTGGAAAATTCTTGTTATTTCATGAAATTTCTTTTGAGAAAAACTTGGAATTTATTTTTATTTTTTTAATTTAACAAGTGGACCCTTATGTTAAATATCCTTTAAGGTCACCCATTCCAATGCCTTTTTGGTCAAAATGGGTATAACTTCAAAGTCCTTAGCCAAAAAATCGTTTAAAAAATTCTAATTAATTTTTGCTGCATTCATTTGAAAATTGTGAAATGACAAACATGTACAACACTTTGTTGAAGGCTCTTCAGTGGTATTGAAAGTGGAGTCAGGGCACCATGATTTGGGATTGTTACAACTTGGTCACATCCAAACAAACAAACAAATATATATACATACAAACAAACACGTATCTTAATAAATATATGTGTTTTTTCAGCAAAAATTGGCCACTTTAGCAATATAAAAAAAAATTGGCTCTCAATTGCTTGATTTTGTAATGTATGCCTTGCAATGAGAAGAAGGTGTATTTCATGATTCATTAAAGCTACATTGCCTCCATGAAGGTAAAGGATAGGAGACATCCAAAGTTTAGTCCTTAAATTTGCACTACATGCTAAGAATATAAGGCCATTGTCTTCATGTTTGACATTGCTCTGACACCATGCTTAAAACATCTCCATTGTTCACTTGCTTTGTTATATGGTACCTTAAATATAATGGCTAGTTTGATATGCAAAGTTCATGGATTGCAATTTGGGCTTATTTAAAATCCCATCCACATAGCTTTAGTTGCCCCTCTTGACCACTATTGTCATTTTTTATGCCTTCTTGTGTGCAACCATCATGCTCTTGTAATCATTCTTGTGTTTTTTTTTGTTTCAATCACACCCATGTCTAATGCAAACTTATGAGCTTTAGCACACCCATCTTGATTGTTAGTGTTTTAATTCATGTCATTTGCATCAAATTTTATATTTTGTTTTGTCTTGTTTGTTCATTGTTTGTGAAACTACAAGTGTGTGGTACAATGGAGCATTGGCGAGGTGAGCTTATAGTTTGATTAAAAGTTGAATTCAAGGATGATGATGACAAAGACGATGCTTTTGTTCAAATGTTATTATTACAATCTACGTTGAACTTGATGCATGTGTCCATGACTATAGTGGGTCTCAACCATGTTGTAGAATAAGCATTGAAAGGGACAATAAGGTTGGAGAGGAAAGATTTTGGTGTGACTATTTGCGTAATCACTTGTTTATGACGACAAGTTATTTTTAAAGTAATATTATCCATGATTTTTTTCTTTTCACAAACAACATGACACTTGTATATAAATGGGCCTACATTGCACAACAACAATTGCATGGTGGCTTATGCCCATGTTATAAATGTTTGTGATGAGTATTATTAGCTTGGAGAAAGCACTTCCATGTCATCATTGAAAAAAATTGCATGTGCAATTCATGACATCTTCGAAGATTGATACTTTAGACAGTTAACACAAGTTGGTTTTCATCATCAATTTGAAATTAATGTTGCCATGAGATTTCCTAGCAAGTTTGCTTGTTTAAATTGTATGCATTAGATTATATTGTACCATAATTAGGTCAATTCATTATCAAAAATAATAACAACTCCATAATCCATGAACCCATTATTGACAAGAATCTATGAATTTGGTTTTTTTTTCGGATTACCGAGTGGTAACAATGATTTGAACATTTTGGACAAAAGTTAACTTGTTGCTAACTTATTGTTTACTGCAAACTATGAGTTTAAGTTTAGGGTGAATGGTGTTGAGTACCCTCATTATTACTTGATGGTTGACAACATTTATTCTAGATGGAACATTTTTGTCACAACCATTCATGAACCTCAATGATAAAAGAAATGTCATTTTGCAAAACAACAATAAATTTACACAAAGGATGTTGAATGATGTTTTGGAGTGTTACAATCCATTGAAAAATCATTCAAAATCCTTCTAAGCTTTGGGGTAGATGGGCAGTGGCAAATATCATATTGTATGTGTGCATAATTTTGCACAACATGATAATAAAATATGAGCTTTATTTAAACTTAGAGCTTTATTTTGATTAACAAACCATTCACATGAGGTGCAATTGATAGCTGAACAACATGTAAAAGGAACAAATTAGATAGAAGATCTGAATACCCATTTTAACTTGAGTAATGATATTATAGAACATTTGTGTGGTATGAAAGGCAACAACATTGCTACCATTTAATCACATTGAAGAAAAACATGAGCTTCACTCCTTTGCATTTGCATTTGTATTCAAATGATTTAGAAAATATTTGCCATGTGCTTGTATTTAGTTAATTGTCCTTAAGTAGGTCATCAAAAACATCACAATGGTGTTCTTCAATTGTTTATATTGGAGATGGAGAAACCATCTTCAATTCTATAGTTGATGATGTTTCATGTGAATGGTCATCATTGAACCTCATTTGAAGTTTTTGTAATTTTTTGACCTTATGAAACTTGAAGTATTCACAAACTTTTTAAAAGGTTAGCTATGAATTAAAAAATGTGAAAAAAGTCATCAAGTTTTTGCCTTCAAGAATCATAGCTCTCTTCAACATGGTGGCAACCATATATGTTATGGTTATTACCTCAACACAAAAGGCACATTCAATTTTGTTAGTTCATTTAATTCCTTTGCTACTTTTGAACTAGGTGGCCAAATTGTTAGAATAGTAAACAAACTTGTTGGGGAACTTTCATTGATAATTTTCACCTCTTTGGTGTTAATTGTTTTTTTATGATGGTGTGGAATGTAGGCATTTTGTTGGAGTGGATTAATTTGTGTATGTTGTTTGGCATTTCACCTAATCAAAAACTTTGTGCAACAACAATGTCAAACAATGTAAAAAGAAAAAATGGGTGTTGTGGATGCTTGGATTTGTAAAATTTGATAATTTTTTGTATTGTCTTCAATAGTTGTTCCAAAATTTGGATAATGTTATGATTGCCAGTGAATTTAACAATATCATGTTCGATAATGGCCCATGTCAATTTTAATGACCTCATAAGTCTAAATTCAACAATCTAATCCCAAAAGGTTTTTTTGACCATCTCAATGATTGGATCTTGTGAAACCTAATAAAAAAACCACATAGTTATTCATCACCATTAAGAACAATTTTTTCCCCTTTCTTCACTATTTTTGTTGTACTTGACTCCATATTTACAACAATTAATGACACCATAAACCCTTCCACAAATTCCATGTTGGTGTTTGATGTCCACAAATTCACTTGATAGGCCCATGCCCACTTTCAATATTGTGTGAAGAATTGATGAGGTGAAAAAAGAAACTATGCCAAGCCTTGCAAGCTTTTTAAAGTTTCAAACTATGGGTGGGGTTGCAAAAACAACATCAATGACAATATGCACATCTAGTTGCCATTTGCAAATAGTTTACTAGCAATTGTGAAAATGTTCTTAGGTGTTTCCTTTTCACTTAAACCAAATCTCTAACATATGAATAAGCATATGCATAAACCTTTATATCAATTATTTACTAGAGAAGAGGCCCTTGTTGGTTAATTTTTCTAAGCAAGTTGTCACTAGGCAAGCCTAATAGAGTGAACTTGTTAGCAAGAAGCTTGATAGAATTGGACACCAAAAATTGTCAACAAAAGTAATGGGGGGATGTGTCAAGGGAATGACATGTATGGTTAGGTCCCCTTGATACCCAATTTGGCTTAGATAATTTTGTTGTACAAATGTTAGAATGAGCTCCCTTGCTATTTGTGTAAGGCAAAATCAACAAGTTTGTCATTTAAACCTAACATTCTTAACCTAACGGGCATGTAACTCAAGATCTTGCAAGTAGTGGTGTATTTTCGCTACTTGGTGACAAAAAAATGGATTTTTTTTTTAAAACTATAAATTTGAACCAAAAAATGTTAATTTAAAATTGGAAAAATTGCAAAACTTTGGAAACCACGATATTGAAAAAAAACCATTGCTTGTTATTAAAATGCCTCTTTAAGAAAAAGAAAAATATTAAAGAAAATTTCATACCAAAAACGCCAAGTTCAACTTATTCTAGAATCCAAACCAATGTTGTGCGAGTATGTTGTTTTTAATATATCTTTATATATATTATTTATTTATTTATTTACCATCACGCAAGGGTATATCAATTGAGTTGTCTAGAAAAAAAATTGTTGTAATTGTCTTTTTCAAAAAAGTTTAAGTAGATTGTGATGTGTAATAATAATAATAATAATAATAATAATGAAAAGATTTTTGAACTTGATTGGACATTTTGCCACCAATTTGTTAGTAGTGTTTACAAATCTTATTTTCAAGAAGGTCGTGTTTGAAAACCAATTGTCAATAAAAGGGGATATATTTGCATTCTTGGAGATTACAAATTACCATAAGTCCACCAAGTCCAATAAGATGTGTTATGTAAAGAAGAAAAGAGGATTCGAAATAGATGTGGAATGGGGGGCCTTGTTGTATGCATTTTGGACTTGCAATAATGAGTTATTTCCATATTTTCTTTTTGTAAAATGTGTGTTCATGTGTTCCATTATCTAAAGTCATCACTAATGGTCAAGTGTTGGTTGCGGGATGTATTACACAAGGGTTTGTGGCAAAGCTAGAGTCAAGTGCAAATGGGGCTCTAAATTTAATGATTTGGCAATGCACTTCGCTTGGAAAAGTTGGGGTATACTTGTACCTAATCTTGACTTTTTTTTTGTGTTATCCCAATATGTGTTCAACAAAGAATTATTAAGAAGTTTATCTAGTCAATTTGAAAAAAAGGAATCTCCTTTGTGTTTTTTGATTGTTAGATATGTTTGAATTTTCTTGCTACTTTTCAAAATTGGCACCAAAACTTAAGTCACAAATTTTGTTATAATAACTTGCCCAAAACATTTAGTGCAAATTATCATACATTCAATTACATCCCGAATCAAGGGGCTAATGAACTTTGTGTGAAGTAATAGCAAGTAGTCACTTCCATGAATGATGGAGGTTATGGTCCAATGTTTTGTGGGTGACAATCACAAGGTAATGACAATGCATATTCTAATTGTGTTTGTTTTGGATTTTGTGGTATTGGCATACATGTTGCCTTGGAAGTGCTATTTTGTAATTTTCCTTCCAATCCAATGGATGTGTTTACTTACAACCTTCTTATGAGTAAAATCATGATTTAAAAGTTATCATTGGGTGCAAAAAAATAATACTTAAAGAAAATTTGTGTTAGTTGTAGTTGCACATACTTTTGTTAACAATCCAATATTACGATACTAGAGTTTGTAGGGGGGGTAGGAGCTTGTTCACACTATGAATGTATTTTGGATTTGGTGGCTATTAGAAAATTCCTTCATGGTAAAAGAATTAGAAAAAATCTTATATGATGTAACCATCCAATTTGTGACTATATGCAACTAGTTATCATTTACAATTATGTTTTGTTATTTTTACAACTAGTCACCATCCTTTTCAAACTATTACTTTTCTTGTGACCATGGTGTACTAGTTAGTGACTACTAGATTTGTATCCATCCATGTTGATTAAATTTTGGGCCTTTCATCCAAGAAAAAACCTCTTTCAATTTTTTGAGAAAAATAAAAAAATAAAAACCCAAGGGTTTCCATTATGCTAAAAAAATGTCTAACCCATAACTAAAGGTTTGGCTTAAAAGCTGGAATTGGCCAACACTTGTCCAAACCATTGCAAAACCAAGGTGTTAAGAAGGTTACCCATCCACTAAGAAATGTTGCAAATAATGGGAATGTAACAAAAAAATAAAATTAAAACATTGCACATCCCCATCAATTTAGTAAATAATGAAAACACAATATGAAATGATCAATAATTTGGTTTGCTCATCAACAAGACTATTAACTTTACTTAAATAATGTCTTAAATTTTTCATTTCTACGGCACAATTTGGGATGAAATCACTTTGAGTTCACTCTCATTAACTATTGTTGTCTTCAATTATGATTCAATCAAATAAGACTTCAAGCTCATACCACATTATATGCTCTAATCATACCTTCCCAATGACATAGTATAACAAATAGTCACAACATCAATCCCACATAAAATAAACAAATTAACCTTCTATTTATTCCACAAATTATTCACAATTGTTCATAATTTGAAAAAAGATTTTACTTGAGCTAAAGACAATACCCCACTAATCATGGTTACAGTAACAATCATGAAGAAATATGCATTTGCAAAAAACAATGAACTAAGTTTCTCTCATGATTCTCATCATCACAAATTTCATTCCTTCACATTACACAAATTCAAAACACACACTTCAACATATCAAACACAAATATATGGAATCGTATAGACAAGCTTTCAAACTCCCTATGACCTTTCATCATTTCTCTACACCTTTAAACTTTGATATGCTACCATACATTTCAACAAATAGTCCTAAATTATTTGCACGATAGAGAAATCAATTGAGAACCTCAAAAATCATTTTTAAGAACATTCTCCTTTGGATAAGACATAGCAACATTTCTACACATTAACATTGTCAACTTCAAAAAAAAATCTTTTAAGAGAGAGATTAGTTGCATCAAAACCCATTTAAAAAAGTCAGGTGTACTCCACAATAGTCACCAAAAGAATCAATTGCAAATGACATTCTATATCATTAAAAATCAATAAAGTCACCAAATCCAAACATTTAATAAATTTGGCAACCGAACAAAAGAACACATAAGCTTATCCCAAGTATCACACTTCATCATAATAATTATGCATTGGTGCACATAATTGCACGACCCTTTTGTTGAATGATGAACACAAAAAGGTGGCAAATGTCTTCGATGCAAATCAAATACATAATACACACAAAATAGACAAGCAACCACCTCAACTTTGAGTCCATGTTACAAGGGGTTCGTAGTTCACATTGGCTCACTATTATTCAATAGCTGGGTTAACTCCCTACAAATGCATGGACCTAATTTACTGATTTTTTGTTCACACTAACCCCAACTACATTTAAATTTGTCTTTGTCACTTTTTAGTTATTTTTATGTGTGGCAAATAATCACAGTAAGGATCCAAGTTCACCATGGGTGCCATACTCAAGCCACAAATTATATAGTATGCTCCCAAAAACTCTTCCTATTTTCCTTGCAACAAAAATGGTGTTTGGCTCTTCATGTTCACAATATTTGCATTAGTTTTGTGTTTGAATACATAATAGTACTTGAAGATGCCTTTAGCATTTCCCCAATATCTCCATGGTTAGATATTGGTCAATATCATCCAAACATTTAAGGATTTGGGATTTCACAATTGCATTGAACAAGAGGGTTTCTGAATTTCACAATGTGTGAAGTAAAAAATGTTTTAGGCATGTTATTATTTGAAACACTTCATTTCCAAAACATTAATTATTGCTATATTTTTAGATGTAAAATAGGTGATTGGACAACCTTATGAAATAGAAGTGTTCTTTTCCCTCATCTTTTCATTAAAAAATCCTTTTTAATGTATTTTTACATTCAACTAAATTGGTAATTTTGCAAAGTAGGCAACATACCCAGTAGTAAACCCCATTTGAACCTTAATCAATATTTAGCATATTTGGACGTTTGTTTTTTTTGGGCAAAATTTCACCAAATGACAATTTGTTTTCAAATTGACAAAAAATCATTGTTCTTTGACTTTTTGTATCACAAAATGTTGACCAAAAAAATCTAATTAATTTGTAAAAAATTCTAGAATTTATAGATTCTATGTTCAATTCCAGCAAGTAACAAAAAAATTGATGGATGCTAGATTTTCTTATTTTTATGATTTTTATTACCAAATGTGGCTATAAATCCTCTTATGGATGATCTCCACTTGAGCAACATCACAATATTGAAAAAGGCACATTGATCCAAAGTGCATTGTTGAATAAATAAGTGATAGACCATTTAAATCTTACCACCTAGGCCAATCATTATGGTCGACAATTTGAAATCAATAATTTCCTTTTGTCGATCTCATTGCAGGGCGCTACTAACATTGACATATTTATTAGCTCAAAGTAGTTTTAATTTGATTGTAATAATTTATCGAAAATATATTAGAAAGGTCATTCACTATTGGCATTGGGCATGCATGTTCTTACCTAGTTTGAAATTTTTGTTAAACCTTTACACTTTTATCCAATTGATGTAATTTTGGAAATTTGAATTTACCCTTACTTACTTCGTATATTAAATTTGATATATCCACCCAACACTGCAGAAAACCATTGATTTAGGAAAGATTCATGTGAAACTAACTATTAGATTATTGGTTTGGTGTAGTTAATTTCAACTTTCTAGAACAAAACACTTGGGAAATGAGGTTTTCATGTACTTATTCCCTGGAGTATAGCCTAGAAAAGATTCGGGCCTATTATGAGGGTTAATTTTGAATCAATTTTCTTTTATCACATATCACACCAGTAGATTGTACAATTTAAAACTCCCACAACACACGCACATGATACAAACCACTTGAAGAATACATGATGTGAAACTTATATACTTTTGGGTTAGGATTACCCATGTGCTTAAAACTTGATCTTTATGTGGGCAACACCCATTGGGGAGTTCACTACACATGTTTAAAACATCATTTTATAGGGATTCTTCACCAAAAACATGTACATGTTTGTTCTTGTGAACATTTTCATAATAAAACAAACACATAAGTTTATTGCGACATAGTTTCATTACACAAAAAGCTTATTCCAAGTGTTAACAAAAAGTAACAACCTGAAATGATGAAAAGAAAAATACGAGTTTGAAACTCCACCCACAACCCCTTAGGATTGGATGGATTATTATCCCCAATCATCACATCTACTAAATATTCTCATTTGTTAATTTCAAGTTATTAATATTATGCCAAATGTTATCTTTTTGAAAATATTGTTCTTCCTATCAACAAGTCATTTAATTATTTAAAAAAATTCCTTAAAATTTAATAAGTGCACATAATTCACTTTCAATTGTGTCCAACCCAAAATAATTAACTAAATTATTCTCATAAATAAACACATGTCCACGTACACAAGTCCACGTTTATGCCTCTAGTCCAAGATTCTCAATATAAAGCCTATAAGTTAAAATAATTATTTTCATACTCACCCATTCTTTTACCCTTAGGTCACATTATTATTTATTTACAACTTTAACCCCTAGTAACCCATCTTGGTGTCAAAGCATCACAAATGAAAACATTAACAACCAGGCGCAAAAATTACCCAGATCTAGTGATACTGGGCTCCACTGATTTTCTGGAGAATCTGTCCTTTAATATTTCAGCAATCCGGGAAGGTTATAAATATATGAACTAAGGTCAAACAAGAAGCCTTATGTTGCATCGAACTAGAAGTCCGAGTATCATTTGCCAATTTTGAAAAATCCAATGAAGATTCTAAGGCCTTGAAATAGTCATAAATTGAGCTTCCACAAAGTATTAATCCAGACACTCTAGTTGGGGGAGGATGGAGCTCAATCACAAAGAAAGGAAACATGGAGGATCATAATAACTTGTTAAATGAACTTCTTTGGGAATCTAGAAACAAATATGTCTACAATTCATATTATAGTCATCTTATGAAGTATATGATATGATATGATATGATATGAAGATAATATAATATGAATTGAATTGTAAAAAAAAAATCTAATAACTTACCTGGATGACCTGATTATCCAAATAGATTATCAATCTTTAAATATTAGTAAAAATGTTTTAAAATTTCTTTAAAAAACCCTATAACCAGTGTATAAGCAACAGGTAACTTGTGATTATTAATCACTTATTTGATAACCTACCCATATGCATAATAAATGGGTACTACCCAAAGTTTTCTAATAACCTATTTGACACCCATTTAATTTTTTTTTGATATTGATAACCTATGT
>Ga0209208_10006136_pt1 | contig 16573 bp, 7 predicted proteins | sample S1TSphfallax_3_FD_187694 | JGI IMG/M metagenome (GOLD analysis project Ga0209208, IMG submission 187694) | Host-associated microbial communities from peat moss isolated from Minnesota, USA - S1T2_Fd - Sphagnum fallax MG (SPAdes) (version 2) | ecosystem: Host-associated > Plants > Peat moss >...
TACTTTCATCCTGCTTTCCTTGCAGAGGGAAAATGGGGAAAAAACAAGGGAAAATTGTAAGTAAAACCAGCCAGAGAGACAGAAACTCTCTGTTGCTCCCTGACAATCTGTTTGGTTCTTGACCCCTTTCTCTTGTAGCTAGTGGCTGGAATCATAGTGACTTTGAAGAGTGAAAGTTTTCTTTCATTGCACCGACCTAAGTAACGGAGATTTTTATTAGGGAGAGATATTTGGAACCTATGAATGGTTTTGCTCGGCCCTATTATGTTAAAGCCTTGGAAGAATTCTCTTTCCTTTCTTTCAAATTGGGTCCAAGTTACTCCTTACCTAACATCACGAAGGAAAAAAAAAATTCATACATTAGAGTTTATCCATAAAAGTCAACCCATGTTTGGGGGTGCATTTGGACCTCCATTTGCTTTCTCATCCCCAATTTTTTAAGCAATGTTGAGGATGTTGTTGCGGCATCTGGGTGTGTTCTTGTGAGTCTCTCTGGCAACACACCTACACGAACCCCCCAATTACAACTCTCTCTCAAACAACCTGAGCAGCAGCAGATGACAGATCCACACACACATACATACAACAACACAGAACAACCAAATCCTGGGTTGTTTAGAGTCAAGAGTACTTGACCTACAACTCTCTCTCTATTTGCCTTTTCACATGATATTTAAATTCATTGCACCACAACAGCAAACAACAACTACTTCTTCTTGAATGTGGTTGTGTGGGCCCATGAGAAAGTCTTCTAAGTACTCTTGATGCACAAGTCTACTTACTTATACAAAGGACCAAAATTTTGTTCACCACAACTTTGTCAAAGTTGTTGGGTACCCACCACCTATCCCCTCCCCCCTACAAACAAAACAAAACAATGGGTGCGTCACACACTCTCTAGCCTTGCCATTTTACATTAAAAAAAGTATCTTAAGGCAAAAGAAGACTTATTATTATGAAAACTCAAATATTTCACCATGCAAAAATATAATCTTTCCAAAAATCCTCGTAAAAAAAAACATCCAAAATATCGTTCAAGATATTATTATAACTCTGTAACTAATCTCAAGTTTCAATTTCAACACAAGCCAAAAATATATTTTTATCTTTCAAAAATGCTCATATAAAAAAAAAATAGACCTAATATATTTATTACCTAGGGGCCAAAATCCCTTGAGCTACTACTAACTATATATACTCTATAATGAATCTAAACACAATATTGTTGTTGCCTTTGTAGGCAAGAAGGCCCACAAAACAATAAACTAGAAAGAGATCAGACATTATTTTTGTTCTTCAAGCTTTTTCTTCAAGTACCACTTTTTTCTTGTTGACAAAGTTTTGATGTAAAAATCATACAGAAATCCTCCATTGACTCTCAAACTTTGCAATAAGTTATCCTCACCAATTATTGAACAAATTGGAAATATCCTTTTTTTTTAATTAATGAACCTTTTTTCTTTCCTTCCCTATAATTGTTGCTAGTGATTTTTATTTTTTTGTGATGTTCCTCAAGTGACATTATTCATGAGTACGTTTAGCTAAATTTGGCTATATTCAAAATATGAAAGTAAAAATTCTTAAGCATCTTTTCATATTGTAGGAAAATTGTGATGATTTTTGACAAAAAAAATTTCAAAATTTGGGAATTTAAAGCAAAAGATTCCTTTTTTCAAAATATTTTTGCAAAATGGCAAAAAGTTGCCTAAAAAGAAAATTGATCCCCTGTAAGCTCTACATAATAGGGGCAACTTCAACACACATCTATCGAATAATTAATTAATTGTGAAGATTTCATGTTGAAACATAAAATATTCTTGAATATTTCAAAAGATTTGATAGTTTCCTTCACAAAAATTTGTCACTTAAAGAAAGAAAAAAAAAAAACATTTCTACAAATAACATAATTAGTGTCAAAGTTGCCAAGGTACTACGGAATGTGTTGCATACGTTACATTTGACACCCAATAGTTGTCAAAAAGTCATATGTACCAAGTAAGATAAACATCGTGTACTTGAAAGAAATACACGAAAGGTAACGGCATACAAAAGGATTGGTTGGAAATCACTAAAGGTTCGGTAGGATATGTAATTATATAGTTATTTATATTCCAAGTACATGTTTTAAAAAGTCATACCTAACCAACATAGAACATAGATATTGGGCCCTAAACCAAAAATAATAAGAAAAGAAAGGAGGACACTTAGTATGCCCCCTTGCCATTTAGCCTTTAAAAAATTGGCTATTGACCATAGAGGGCAACATGTACACATACATTTGTCTTGTATACATGAATGTCTTTCCTATTGGTTAGGAAAGGACCTTCCTAACTTTAGGTTTTCAATGATGGGTGGGTGCCATGTTTTGGAATGCAATTGAGTTTGAATGATGTTATAATACAAGGAGCTTGAGTATATAGCCCAAGTGGTTTAGATTCATGTCCACCTTTGCAAGTCATGGTGGAGTCCAAAAGCATTAGGCCATGCTACACAATACATGTTACAATGAACACAAAATATCTCAAAGGGTATCATGTCCACTAATTACAAAATGCCACGTGGGGGCACTTGAAGGTTAAACTTTGCAAGGGGCTTGTGTAAGTTGCAAAGTGAGTTTTGGAATGGAAACAATAGTCTTTAAATGTGAAGCATTGCTCACACATAATAGAGTTATCTAAAAAGCGAGCCAAATAAAGGATGAAACTATTCACAAGGTCCAATTGGGGTTTAAAAAATAAATTAAGCATTACATTCATACATTAATCTTTATCAAACCCCACAATTAGGACCAAACTAGTTTTTTGCAAACCCTAAACTTTGCTCAAACCAATTTGGTCCTCATTGCAATGCCCAAGGCAAATCTTGATGCATGCAACCTTCTTCCATTTGCTAGTACACCCCTCAACAATCACATTAAATCATATGGGTTGTAATTTGATGACTTTGTTTTAAATTTGCCTCAATTAACATATAACTTCATAAAAGAGGATAAATTGATGATGAAGGTGAAATTGGAGTCCAAACTAAAGACAACTTTGTGGAGAACTTAAATATAGTTGGTGAATTATTTGTTTTCCCACATTGAAAGTGATAATGAATTATTTCATTAAATTAATTTTTTCTGCTACAATAGATCCTTTTGAATTAGATATAAATTTGTATTGCAACAATAAATCATTTGTAAGATTTGTCACTCAATTTGATGTGAATGGGTTCATAAGACTTTCATGTTTCTTGGGTTATCATTGGAGATTGACTACAAAAGTGTCACCCTCATGTTACCTAATCAAACTACTATATAATGCAAGAATCTAAACACATAAATCACATGCAAAAACATGAGAAGCAAATTATATCTACATGCATGTCTGATTTGTGTGATTTTATTAGTTTAAGTAGTGTTGGCCACCAATAATATAGTGCACAACACATGATTACACAAGTTCCCTAATTTGATTTGAATGTTCACATGTAAGTAACTCAATTTAAAGATGTGTCTTTTATGTTATAGTAACATTTTACCCATGTGTTTCCCCTACAAAATTCCTTGTCATAAATTGTAAAACAACATTATCCTCAATCATTTCAAACAATTATTCTTATGAATTGTCTCACAATGTATTTGTATCTATCAAACTTTTTAAAATTTTATTCAAATTATAAATTTGACCTCAGTTAAAATTAGGCACATGTTCAAGCATTTGGGGAATTAACTTGGGCTCAAGCAACTTTCAAAAAATGATGAAATATACCAAATGTCCTTAGTGAAATTATTTTTGAATCCTAAAAGGTGTGGAGTTTGGTGGATTCAATTTCATGAATCAAAACCAAAAGTTTGAAAAGTTTGACATGTACACCATGACATATTCACATTCATCAAAAGTCACCACTCAAATATGCTAAAAAATAGTTCCAATAAGAAAAACAAGGTTTATCAGTTTGTGTTTATCGCAACATTGTACCATGCTTGGCATCAAAAATTGATCTCTATTTCAATCAAAGTTATCATTGTATGTTTATAATGGTTTAAAAGTGTCTATTGAATTATTTTTTATGGAGACATATATGAATAATGTTCACATAATATGAAACAATAGATCCAAAATTAAACATTATGTCCATGCAATATAATAGACTAATCAAAAAAGAATTTTTTTCTAGTATTTCATCCTTTTGATGCATATATGTTTGTTCAATGCATATTGCAAAAAAATATGTTCTATAATTGTTAAATGAGTTATTAGTATTATTAATTCAACTTAACATGTGCATTCAAACTTGAAATTGTTTAAAACATTAAGTATGACAATAATATTATTCAATTCAAAATCAAATTTTCAATGACCCATATTCATGTTTTTAAAAACCTAATAAAAATGGTCATCATGGATATCAATAAATTCCTTTAAACTAAAAAAAAAAATCAAATTGGAATGTAAGGTTTTCATTCCTTGGTTTTTCTAATTTTGATATCAAAAACTTATCATTAAGAAAAAAACACCAAACTAATGAAATGGAATGGAATCAATAGAAAATTTTATATTGGTGTTAAATTGTTTGAAATTAAATAACCAAGTCATTGTCCAAACCAAACTCTCAATGAAGCAATAAGGGCAATAAGCCCACATGGATGAAAATTCATGCAATCATGAACTCAAGTGGCAAACTTTCTTTTATTTAAATTTTTAAAAACATTGATTAATTTCATCTTGAAGATGAAATTGAACATAATTTTATGCACCCCTAGGTTTATCAAGTGGTATCCACGGTAAACAATATTGTCAATTTTGGATTTTGGAACAAGATGGAAACTCAAAGGCACTTTCCTAATTTCTTACAACAAAAAAATGTGGAACCTTTGAAATAAAATTAAGACAAATTCTTATGTTAAATTCATGGTCATCTCAAATTGCACAAACAAAGAAGAGAAGGAGACTAATGTAGTTTGGAATCATATTGGTGCACAAATGAACCATATGAAAACTTGGATTCACACAACTTAATAGGGCTCAAACTTTGGAATGGTTAATGCACTTTTCTCCCCATTTTATAGACTTCAACTTTTTACAAAGGTTACATAAAAATAAAAAAATAAAAACTTGGATTCCCAAATTGGAATTTTTGAATCTAATGAATTATGCAATCTCACAACTTTCTCATTTCAATTCAAATTCAAAATCTATTAAAAAAAAAGTTCTACAAAGTAAATTTCCAATGATGTATCAAGCTCCTCAATTGAAGTTGATTTGACATGTTTGTGAAATTATTAAATGATTGAAAATCATTTTGACAATTTGATTCTCAACCTTTCAAATGATAATAACTTTGTTACAAATTATTTTTTGGGGAATATGACCGTGCTATAATATGTCATTGTAATAACATACATCAATATAACATCTTTATATATATTTATATATTTTATTTTATTTTATTTTTCACTTTGGTAGTAAAAATTAAAAATTCATGAAATTCTTACAATTGAGGTGAGAAAACAAACGGACCATGTAATTTGCACTACTTAGGCACATTGCACCACGAAGTTTTTAAGTTGGTAGTCAATAATTATGTCAAACAAATTTTTTAGAACTTTCAACATTGTGAGTAATTCATTTTGAGAAAAAATCAACATTTTGAAAAAATATTTATTTAGTACCAAAATGGTAAAGGTACTCAAAAAATAATTTTCAAAAAAATTCCAACAAGCTAGAAAGAGCTCAATTTTGACAAAGTTTGATCTTCCAACTATTGATCAAAAATTGAATTACTTCACTCCCAAAGTGGAAATCCATTTAGGAACATTAGGACATAATCCTTTGCACTTTTTCAGACTTTTGTTTCAATCAAAGGGTGCATTGGCCTCATTCCCAACCCATTTCCTTTGTCATCATGCCCACCTTTGGTTGCAAGCCCAAGGTTAGGTTCACAACACTATGCATGCATCATAAATAAAATTGATTAATTTGAATTCTAAATTCACTATTTTAAAATTCATCATATTCATTGGCATTTTATGAAATGGATACCAAAAAAATGAACAAACCATGGATTGGTGGTTTGAGGTTTTTTATTCCATACTCTATTGTGTTCATGATTTTTTTATATAATATATACATATATAACCTTTAATCCTAACGCATAACAAAATGGTGTTGAGGTTTGATTTGTTTGTACCATAAATGGCATGGATGATCATGTGACCAACATTTGAATTTTAAACATAGAAATGGAATATACATATATCCAATGCTAGGAAGGTAACTTTTTTTTCAATTGAAAAACTATACAAGTAAAAATATAAGATCCTATATTTTTGGATAAAATTGGCCTTACAATACAATCATTTTAATTATTGAAATGATATATAATGAATATAAGGTATGCATTAATCCCAAATAGTAGAATATATATATATAGCATACATATTTACATGGGATTTAGATATTAACTATAAGTTAGTGTGTTTAACTAATACTATGTGACTTAAATAGGGTCATTTAATTTTAACACACAATGTCTTGCTCGGATTGAATGTAAATTTTACCCAAGGTTTAAAACACTTTTGAAAATTTTATGTACTCAAATTAATTGTTGGTCATTATTTTGTTGTCATTTTATTAACAAAGGTTTCAATTTGCAATCTTTACTTTCAAACATTTGTGATTTGTTCTAGTGTGGGTAATTGATTGATCATTAAATATTCAAGTATCCACAAATAAACCAATATTAAATTTGAAGGAATTTTGATATAACATTTATTTATTCTCAACATAATATTTGGGGGATGTGTTTTTAAAGTAAATTATTTGATTAAGAGACATTGTGATTGGCAATGGATTATTGAATTCATATATTTCTATATATATATCTCAATATGTAACCTAATATTTGATTAATTAATTACCAAGAATTTTGAAGGGGAGATCAATTTTAGTTATTCTACAAAGGAAAGTCTATCTTTGATCATGGGTTGAGGATTGGGAAGATCCCATTGAATTCAATGAGGATGGTGATTCAAACAAATTAATTTCAGATTCTTACAACTACATAAAAGTCAAGATAAGTTATATGCTTGGATTATAAATTAAAATAATATTATAACCAATAATTTATGTGTTAGATGCAACAAATCCCATAGTTTTTGTTGAAGGTTGGATTGTTACATCAATGTAAAACACTAACAAACATGTTATCCAACTTGTTCCAAAATATTTGTTGTGATGTATAGGATGAAATTTGTCCAATTCCAATCAATTATAAAATAGTTTGTTGCACACCAGGTCATGGTTCTAGTCATTATCAAATATATATTTAAAATTGGGAAATTTCTTAAGAAGTTCAAGACAACAAATGCATGCATCATTGGGTTTGCTTAACTTATGATACTATAATCCAATTACTTTAAATACATAGCAAGAAGTTATTTTTTTTTCATTAGATTTTTTTTCGTTCAAAGTTGAAGTTTAAGTCGCACAAATATTAAAGAATTGAGTGTCCAAATTCCAACATTTCATTGCATAAAATATGAATTTTTTTTGTAACAAGATTTCCAAGGTAGCATTTACAAAATGATAAAACCTCTTAGATAAATGTATTGGTGACAACATTTTTATGATATAGTGTACAAATATAATGTTTATGACATCCTTATCACATTTTGTACAACCTTGAATGGTGACATTAGTCTATTGTTGTTTGGTTGAAATTTACACAACCAATTGGCAAATCAAACTTTGGATTTACACTCCAATCTTTAAATCACATATGATTGCATGGACATTTTTAGCTAATATATACAATGCATATTTAAAAACTTATGTTTGTAGTAAAAAACCTAGCATTATATTATTTTGTTTAAACTTAAACGTAATCACCTTCTTAACATGCTCACATCTAGGAATTTGATTGTTTTGATTTTAAAATAGGGCATTATGTAACATGGAATTGAAAAAACGAAATTCAACATATTACTCGTTAACATACCCATGAAATCAATGATTTAAAATCTTAATAGTGGTCATGGGAATGAAATCCAAAAATAACTTCAACTAATGTTGATTTGCTTTACTCTAACATCAAATTTCAATATCTAGCATAGAACAAAATTTTCAACTTTATAATTTTTGAAACATGTACATATTGGATCAATCAATAAAGTCATGATTAATATACGTTGTTGATTTTTATATCTTATGCCATAAATGAAATTATAGGTGGATCCAAATATGACAAATATTTTGGTAATTTTCATCCATATGCAGATTTAATCATAAAATTTTAAACAAATTGCATTAATAAATATAAAGCTTAATTATTGTTATTCATATTTCTTGAATGTCCAAATGTGGGAACTTTCATATCAAGCACATCAATGCCCACATAACACATAAAATCATAATTTGTTTTTAAAAATATAAGGTTAACATCTTTATGTTTCATCTTGACCATAATGAACCAATAGGTCATGCTGCCACTTCATTGTTCATTTGAAGCATGTTATGGCTCACAACTCAATTTTTGACAAACCCTCGTGTAATTCAAGTTGGGTTTTTACAAGGTGACCTATCATGTAAAGAATAGGTCAAGAAGGTAGGTTGGAAAACAAATGACTACAAAATAATTATATGCATATTAATGGTTAGCATGGAAGAAAGGGGCTACGGGATAGGTAGTAAAAACAATAATTAAGCTAATGATTGTTATCAATTAGAAAAACAAATTAAGTGAAAATTTCATGTCTACCACCATATTATATCCAATGTGTTTTCTATACATTAAATGTTATTTTTATAAGCATTAACAATGCATATGTCATATGGAAACTTCTATTCCATTAAAAAATACACAAACAAGTTTTTAATGTTTAAATTTTAACTTTCTTCTTCATCAAAATGACATGGATAATTGTTAGGGTTGAAATGATAGATTAGGATCATGGTAAGCCTTACATGAAATACATCATTCATGTTGTGCCTCTTAATAATTGATGCCATGTAATCAAAGGCAAATCTTCACCTAATATCAATGTGGTCATAGTTTGCTTACTAAAACCACCAACAAATCTTGAGCACGAACTTCATTGGCTCCTAATGACCACTTTCACAAACTTGACCTTTGCCAAAATCAACGTGAATCATGATGAATTAAAAGTCTTTATAATGCTTAAAAATAAAATATGAATGTATGTGCATTTAGGTTTAAGGAATACGATGATGAAAAAGAAAAAAATAGCAATGAAAAACAAAGAAGACGATGCTTGTGTTGATCATCATGTGGTGGTTAAAATTATGAGTCTCAAAGATGCTCTCAATGCACTTGTGGTTTTGAAACAATTCTTGGAGCAAGGCTACATGAAGCCATGTCATTTATCAAAAGTCATGTTCATGCATTTGAAAGGAACTTGAAATTTGGCATTTAAGAAAATATCATCAAACCATGTTAGATTCATTTTTCAAGTGTGTTTATGTGAATGATACAACATCCAAATCCTCTAGTAAATCAATGGTTGCCAAGACATACTTGTAGTTTTTATATTATCACTAAACATTCTTTACATGGTTTGACAATTTGTGATTAAGATCATGTAATATAGTTCAAGTTAGGATCACTCTAATATTTTTGTATTGAATATTATTACTATCCTATTGCAATTTTGCTAATCATTTATTTTTTCAAATTAAGGTAACTTGATCATTCATGCATGAAGGATTGTGTTTTGCAAGAGTATTAAATTGGAAAAAATATTTAATTATGAATGCTTATAACTTGTTGTGGGACTTGTACTTTAAAAGAATTATATTTCTCAAGTGTGGTGGTCATCTTAGTTTTACATATGTACTTCGTCTGCAACCAAGGATGTTTAGGTGTCAATTTGCAAGAGTGGCTTAAAAACATTCAAGTGGACAATGGTTTAACATTCTAGAATGCCCCAAGGTTAACTATAAATTGAAGCCCATAATTAGGAAATGAATAACCTTAGTGACGTCCACATAACGTGTACCTTATATAGTCATGAATTGGGGGAAATGTACATAACATGCAAAAACCAACAAATTGGTCGCTATCCCAATTGATCATTAAAATTTTCACTTCAATTTGTTTATACACTACTATGAATCATTTGGAACACATAAAGGGGTAGGTCAATCTCACAACCCCCCCCCTCCCCAAAAGGGTATTTGTAATATATGGACATTCAAAAAACTTATGTCCAAATCTTTAACATCCTAATGGGTTGTGTATATTCTACCAAGGAAATAACAACAACCAAAAGATGCACGTGAGTGTTAATTCTCAATGTTGTGATTTATACACCAAAGTAATTTGACAATATAGAGATATCATGCGTTGAAATATCAATGTGCAATTTTAGAAAAACTAGTGCATGCATAGAATACTATCAAAATAGAATGTAAAATTATTCACATATACCTATTTCATCTTCTAGAATTATGATTTATTTCTTCTATTCAAAAAATTTTCAATTAACAATTTCATATTCAATTTAACGTTGTCTTATGTAATATTTTGCACCCAAAAAGTCATAGAATGCTAAAATGGACAACATTTTTGACACACTCTAAAAAATTGATGCCCATTTTCAAATCCTTGAAACATATTCATTGTAAGGATTAAGGAAATCAAAGAAGTTACAATACTCCAATTTATGACCAAAGATGTTTTCAAATATTTTAAAGAGATTCATAATAGGGCTTAACAAAATGAAACAAACTATATCAATCCTTGATTGATTACCTTTATAAATTATAAATTTATTTTGAGTATTTATATTTGTCAAAATTTGTAAACTTGTTATAAATTATCGATCTTGAATTTTTTTTAATTGTTAGGGTGTTAATATTATATATGTGATACTTGTTTCCCTACTCCCAACCCTTAACACTAAGCTAGGTCCAAGTGTAAGTGAGAAATGACTTGAATTTAGTAATTTAGATACACCATTTTTACTTTGCTTTAAAAAATATTCAATAATTAATTTCAAATATAGCCAAAAAGTCTTCTAATTGTATGCAATCTATCAATTTTATTTTGGGAAGAGAACAAATGAATGTCATTGAGAACTTATCATTAGTTCCACCGTGGTTTTTTTCCTTGTTGTTTGGATAATAAATTTGAGGGCTCTAAAATCCAAACCATGCAAAGATGGCATCCAATCTTTGATGTGCACGAGGGTTTTGCTAGTTCTTTAAAGATAAAAGAAAGGTGCCATCACCACTTGCAACATTTTTTTGGGGGCCATTACCGATTCTCATGTGCTAATAATTGTAAATAATATTGTCAAATTTCAAGTGTTAGACACACATGCCACAAGGCGCATGCTCATTCTAACTTTTTGTGGGATATAATGATTGTGCATAGAAAGAAGCTATTTAAAAATATTGGTCAAGTTGTTTGTCTCATTATTAATGCCAATGGTTATATAAAGTCTCACCATTCTTGCCAATTGTAATTACTTGGTCTTAAAGTGGAAGTCACCATCACTGCCTTGTATTTTGATTAACATCCGATGGAATATTTAGGAAATTTTGTCCATAACCAAAATGTTAATCACCCGTAACAAAAAATGGTGGAAGAATTCATAGGAAGATGTAGCCAAACTTGGTTATAAATTAAATAAGAAGTACAAACCTTTAATAATCAATCCTTCAATATTTTTCTTTTTCCCCTTCAAATCATTTCATTTTAGAAATTTTAATTTAGTTTCTTGGTGAAATTTTGTAGCAAAAAAAATGTTGATTGTTTTAGGGGATTTGATGAAATGGTCAAATTCATATGTTATGGTTGTTATTTTTTCAACATAGTTTTTTGTTGTTTTGTACATGTGTGCTTGTTTATCTATGTTTATCTTCTTGTGTACTACTTCTTCACCATTTGGGGATGCATTGGTGATGGTTTGATAAAAATTAACAAACTATGTTTTCATTTGATTTTGGGTAGTTTTGAGGGCAAAATTTTGACATGTTAATAGATTTGGGTCTTTTAAAGGGGAGGGTGCAATTTGTAACAACTTAAAAGATTGGTCAATTGATGAATGTGATGACTAGTGGGAAATTTGATTAAATGACCAATGTGTTTAGTTAAAATTTGGTGAATTAAGTTCCAATTAAAATAAGTGTTGGATTCAAGTTTAAATCATTTTCCCACATAGGAACCTTATAGTAAAACTCATTAAGGGAGGCAAGAATGCATTGTTCATTAATAATAACTTCAACTGTAAAAAGTTTCAAGTCTAGGAAATGAACAATTCTCCTTTATTGAAATGCCAACATGTTGAACCTAAAGCAATAATGGAAATTCCAACCCATGCTAGTAAAAAAATGAGGCCAATATAACAATTTAAAAAACTTGGATATTCAATTTATCATGTGAAAATATTATTTCTATTGATAGTGGAGTGTTACACAACATGAAATCAAGAATATGTTCAATAGTAAACAAGAAAGATAAAATGTTACCCTATAGTTGGATATATTTTCCAAACACATTGGGAGAAAAAATGGCAAGCATGATAATCATATATTGCAATTGAAATTACACAATTGCATTATGTAGAAGATATTAAACACATGCGAAAAAAGGCATGTTTTAATGGTCACAATAAAATGTGGGTGGTGGCAAAAGGGGTTAGTGGGTTAACATGAAAGCACATGCTTGAAAAAGGCGACAATTTGGCATTATATTGCATCTCTCAATCCAACATGGCCTTCTAATGCTTGAATATGAAGGTTTCCAACTATTATGTATTTTTCGGAGGTTCTTTAGATGGCCAAAAAAATAGGTAGACAATGCAAGTTGGATCATGATCGAATTTGCGTATCAACAAGTGTAATTCAAGATTAGATACATGATTAAACTAATCTTTAAGTATCTTATTTTTACATAAGGTAAAAACCTTTGACAATTAAAGCTACATGTTTAGATTCAAGCATATGTGGTGGAGAATGCAAGTCTTGTACCCACCTTGTTTTTTCTTGACCAACTAGTGATTGAATGTGTAAGATCAAATAACCTCACCATGTTATTATGCGAGTGTCAAAGATGGATGGGGTTTGTCACTATAGATATTTTGTCCAAACACAACAATATAATCATAATTTATCTGTTTTCATGTTAATAAAAATTGCAACTAAATTAATTATAAACTGAAAGTTACTAGTCTAAAATGATTAATTATATTCATTTGGACTAACAAAAAACAAAGTATTTTTTTATTATTAACAAAATTTGTATATTTTGTCTAATCGAACATAATGTTGTGCATGTGGTGGATGCAATGCCCATATGATTTTTTTGAACTTGATTATTATGACTAAAATGAACTATTCCAATTATGACATTAATTGCCACATTTCATATGTGACTACAATGCTATTTAAATTTGATGCTACTTATTTATGTGCATTAAAATGTTAAAAAAATGTAATTATTTTTTGCATTGAGTCACCAAAAATATTAAGAATGACATGGTTCTCATTTTTTTAAGATTCTCATATGTAACTTATAAATGAAATTTAGAACATGAAAATTTGTAAAATGATTATGTACACTATGAAATTACGAAACTACATTATATACTAAAAGACATTGCAATGACGTTTTGGAATATGTTCTTCAATCCAATTTGATTTCTTTACATTTTGAAAATTAAAAAAAAAAATTATGTAAATTAAATAATGTGAAATTTAATTATGATTTTACAAGTGTAATTCATTTTATTATTATATTTAAGAACATAGTTTTCAATATAATTATTATGCTTGAATTTTTGGTCCAAAGAAAATTATTAATATTACTGTAATATCTTTTTTATGTCTAAGATTTAAAGATATTACAATATTTCATGTAATTATGAGACTAAAATGTGAATTAAGGTAAAAGATGAAATTAAAAGCATATGCAATCAATTTCATTGAAATTACATAATTATGGAATAATCCTATAATCATGTTCTTTTCATATTTTCCTATTAAGCGTACTCATGAAGATCCCAAAAAAGATTTAACAATAGATGGTGATAGTTTATGGGGGACAATAGATTTTGTTTTTTTCAAAATATGTGTTACAACTAGTGACCTAGCTACATCTTAAGTCTAGATATGGCAATTTTAATTTATTTTGAAAATGGTGATTTTGTTCCCCAAGATGTTAAAACTATCTTGAATTTCTTTTTCCAAGTTGCGATAATTTGCCAAAAACAAATTGGCTATAATGCAAAGGATTTGAAATATGTGTGTTTATATATTTTTCAATAACATTACTCCTCATCATGTGATGTGGTAATTGGATGGTTAATGTTTGGATAATGGTCAAAGAGGTGAAAGTTCATTTTTCATTTTGGAGATTTTCTAGTTGTGGTTTACATGATTATAGACCATCATGGTGACATGGCAAATAATAATTAAAAATATATGCATCCATGAATCAAAGGTCCAATGATTTTTTGATTTTTTGTCCACAATGGCAAAAAGAAAAAGAAAATTGCATGGTTGTTGGATTTGCAATTTAGATGATAATTTTTTAGTGATTCATCTCACAAGACTATTTTTAAAAAAAGGCCATTCCAAGTCATGGGTCCAATGCACTATGACAAGCTTTCAACATTTTGACAAGGGTGATTTATGCACAACAAGTAAACCACAAAAGTGGTTTAAAATGATTTGTTAGCAATTTATAATCTAACATTCAAATGCAAACATGAAAATAACTCAAAAACTCCCTTTATTATATGAGGCAAAACCATCCATCATCAATTCACCTCATAAGAAAGTAAATTTCATAAGAATGAAAAGTAATTGCATCATAAAAATGTGTAAGAAAATTTCTTGAGAATAGAAAGTGTGAATGTGTTAAAAACTAACTCAATTCCAAAAAAGAAAAAACACTTGTAAATTACATGTTTTCACAAAGTCTATGGTATAATTTAAGATGCCAATTTTGATTTATTTGATTTAAAAATTGTTTTAATCTACTTGCACTAGCTTTTATTAAAATAAATCATCTATTTGTAGCTACTTTCATTCATAACAACCTACTTAATTTACTAATTAAACATGTTTTCATTGAATGCTCTTATATACAATAAAGAACCATACTAATCATAATCTTTTAATTATATGAAATTAAGTGTTAGCACTTTTATGACACATTTTGTTGATGTCTCACTCTTGTAAATCAACCAATGCCTTGACATTAATATTATTAATTAGGTTTCTCATCGAAGGTATTGGCATCATCTACTCAAAATATTGGCTACAAATTAACATTTGTAGGTTGTCAAAACATGCTATTATCATTTATATTATGATGAGATTTAAAAAAAAATTGTGAACTAGTTTGAGTATGGTTGCCCTAGATATGTAGTCTTGTCTTTTCAAGGTGAGCATGAAGATAAAATACTATGTTGCTACCATCGAATGTGGACCTAATGATTCATCTTTGGGTTAACATCAAATATGTTGAAATTTGTACCATCATGGGTATGGAAATGCTAAAGCTAAGATAACATTCTTAATAGTCACATTTACAAAAATCTTTCAGTTTAAGTTGTTTCTAAATCCTATAGTTGTTAGCATCCACTTGCCAACATCATTTTGTTGTATGAGAAGTTATAATTATTTCTTGGTGAATGGAAAATAGTTTGACCCCAAAATGAAAATGTTTATAAATTGATAACTATATTTAAAAAGATTTGCCACATTCTTGGTCCATTGAGCATATGATTTTATTATAGTTTTGAAACATGTTAACTCTTGTAGATTAACACATATATTTTTCATTAATTTTGTCATGAAATTGGAACAAACTTTATAAAATTTGTATTAAATGTGGTAATTGATGCTTTTATGCGAATCGTGATAAAGAGGTCAACTAATTTGCGATTTATATCAAATCTCTTGTTTCATCATATGGTGACTTGTTAATTTGTAATTGATAGTTGTAGGAGTTTAGTGATTTTCATCATTTTTGTGCAAGTTGCCTTTTTTATTGAAGTTCTATTCTTTTTCATATTCATTTTTTTCATTAAATTATAAACATGTTGTGACCAACCTTTTCTTTGTGAAATTTCACCAAAAAGAAAAAATAATCATTTGAAAATAAGTTGGTTTTGGAGGGTTTAAAACCAAAGTAAAAATCACCAAATTTATTAATATGATTCTAGTGTGTAGCCAAAATTATAGAAAGACAATTAAATATTTATATTTTATATTTGGTTAACAATTTGATTTGGCTAAATTTTCCTTGTTCTTTTTCAGCATTTGGGTATGTTTGTTTGTTGCATGTTAAGGTGTTTGATGTTTTGAGATTCAATGGGGTGGTGTTGCTAAGCTGGTTTTGATGATGGAGCGGTCTCCAAGCTACATTTGTTATTGCTCTTGGATATGGTGAGGGAAGATCATGGAGTTAAGTGATGGTGGGAAAGATTTTGATGGTGCAGATGTTGGAGGTTTTGGATTCTATAAGTTGGAGGTCTTTGTGTGATGATGCAAACAATGGATGTAATAATCTAAGTTCTTAGTCTTTTTAGTGAGAGTGATTGTGCATTTTTTAGTCT
>Ga0209208_10006137_pt1 | contig 16573 bp, 13 predicted proteins | sample S1TSphfallax_3_FD_187694 | JGI IMG/M metagenome (GOLD analysis project Ga0209208, IMG submission 187694) | Host-associated microbial communities from peat moss isolated from Minnesota, USA - S1T2_Fd - Sphagnum fallax MG (SPAdes) (version 2) | ecosystem: Host-associated > Plants > Peat moss >...
ACAGATTCGATTTATAAAATGACTTGTTACCCTAAAACTGTAGGGACCATCCATCCCTTGTGCGAATTGAGATGCCTTCTTTTCATCCACACAAGGGAGCAATCAATGATTTCATGAAATCCTCATCCAATCATTGAAAGGCTTTAGGGTATCATTGCATCAATAAGTAGTCGAAGTGGCACTATATTTGGGTTCAAAGAATTTGAGAACCGTGGTTGTATTTGAGAACCGAGTGTTTTGGGCTTTTGATAACCATTGTTGTGTGTCAGAACAGGGCATTTGATTTCATTTTTGAGAACCATGGTTATCAACCCTAACAAGGACTGCCTTGGTACCCAGCATGGGTTTGGTGCGGCTTCTAAAATGGGTCTAGGGTTTAGGGTTTAGGATGGGTGTAAAGATGGGTATAAAGAATGTCTACCCTAAAACCCTACTTATTGTCGGTATGCCATGTCAACAAACTTTCTCAAAACTGTGAAAACCACAACTATAGTGAAGTTTCAAGCATTTCTATCCACAAAAAGACTCAACAAAACACACACACACACACACACACAAAAGTCCTCACTCATCATGTGTGACACATGACTTATAAGAGCCAAACATACTTTATATTTTATTTTCATTTACAAGATGGGTGTAAATTATTCAATTGGACGGTAATTGGAAAATCCCCAATCCACATCCCTATGGTTTAACTATGATATTTGGGGTAATGATGGAATTATCAATGAGATAATAATTATTAAAAAAACACCACTATTAGATAGAAAGAGCACTCACCCTAGTTAAAATGTGTGCCACTCCCTCACCCAAAACCCTAAACCCAACCCACCCACTCACCAATTAGACCCCACCCATGGCTCTAGGGTTTAGGGTTTAGGGTTTCGATGCCATGCTTGCTCCATTAATATATCTTTTTTCACTTTTGTCTCCTTCTATGGCTGAAGAGAAGACATAATAGAGCAACTAAGCGGGCAACAATACCGTATAAGAAAAGAACGAGTATGCATTTGCCCCAATCGTTTACACTATAACCCTCATTCGCAAGAACGCCACAACGTGTAATTAACCACACCCCTTTGTACCTGTGTAACCCACCACCCACATGCAACCAAAACATTGTATAACTGGGTTTAGGGTTTAGGGTTGTAGTATAACTTGGTTGCAAGGGCGGAAATCTCTCCTGCATGACAAATTACAAAACGCAAGCTGGTTTTAGGGTTTAGGGAAAAACCCTGATTTCAGGGGGCTGGAGGAGGGGGGTTGAAATCCAGTGGGAAAGAGCAGGGATGATGATGGAACTCACATTTTCGCATTGGCAATAACATAGGCTTCGAGTGCATATCGAGCATAGCTCAAATACGAGAGTTGTAACAAAAACCCAGTGTGCTTTGAAGTCACAATTAGGGTTGCTAATATAGGCAAAAACACCGACCACTGCACCAACACCAATTTTCTCAATTTTCTGATTTTTCATGTCAATATTGTACCTAACGTCAAAAAATTGCAAGAATTCCAATGAGAAACAAAAATGCACACACAAACACAAAAAAAGTATTTCACCCATATGTCTTGGGATCCTTTCCTTTCTAGTAGAGAAAGAAGAGAGAGAAAACTTACCAATTGAGCGGGTACTGGTTCAAAGAGAATTGCAATGATGTAGGAGATCCCAGTCACGCAGTAAACCAGCACAAGTGTTACAATATAGTTGTCAAGGAACGTGGAACGGGGAGTGCTGAGAAAGTAGAACATTGAAAGATATATGAGAGGCTTAAGGCCAACATTGAAGAGGTCCACCACATCCTTAGCAAGAAAGAATGCAGTCCGGTTGATTCCTGATGCACTCTCTCGCCAGAACTGGAGCTTGTCTACTGAGAAGGTCCTCAATGCAGCTATCATGCTTAACAACGCTGTCATAACACCATGACCCATTGTCAAATTTAAAGAGCAAGTCTATTACACCTCCCATTTTGAGACAAAAAGATGAGAAGATTCATTAATTAAGAAGAGCTCAAGGTTCTCAGAGATTATTTTGTTTCTTGAGATGTTTTGCAAATCTTTTATATGATTAAACTCTTTTTCTTTCCCCTCACCTATTGCAGTGATCGTGAAGATGTAGCCTTGAGAACCCAAGTTGGCGTCTTTCATATTTGAGAGAAAGCCCAAGCATGCGCCTGCAATCAGCAGGATAATATAATCTTGGACATGGACTCTCACCTCCCTGAACCGCTGCTTTGCCACTCTGATCCAATGTCAAAAACCCACAGCCGTTTTGTATTTTCCCCCATGCAAAAACTCAATCAGAAAAAATCTGAAAATCTGTACCCAAATTATCAGAAAATTTACTACCCCACCAATCAGAAAAATCAGTAACCCAAACATGAGAAGAAAGTGTACATGCCAAAGGGAGAATTTTCAAATTAGATTCTAACATGTTTAATCCCTTGAGCCCTTTGCAACATGAAATCAGGAGAAGAAGGTTTAAATAAATAAATAGCTTTACCTGATGAAAACAATCTGGAACTGGAGAAGAAATCCTGGCGTTTCACGACCAGCTTTATCCTCCACCTTGGAAAATGTACTTGTGATGCCATCCCAAATTACAACAAAGTGATGGCATAAATCTGCCCACACTTCCTGTGCAAAGCTTGTTGCAAGTTTGGAAGACTCCAACAGTATGTGATTTTTAGCATTATTGTTTTTCATCTCTTGGTGGTCATCATCATCTTCACATGTTGCAGAACTAATATCCATAGCTCTCATCACCAGCAACTCGGAAGGGACATTGTATCCCTTGTGCATCATCCAGAGGACTGGTAAAGCTTTGGGATCAAAAGTGGATGCATTTTGTGGTTGGTCAACAATGCCTTCCAATGCATCCATGTAATGATCTGGGGGGTTAATCCGATCGGGTACCAATAAACCAAGGCCTGCAAAATATGCCTCCACTTCATTCACTGGTCCCAAGTAAACTGTATATCCGCCCTTGGCCAAAAACATAACATCATCAAACATTCTAAAGAGTCCATAACTGCAACAAAACACAACACAGAATCATGCAAGTGGGTCAAAATTTTCATCATCACAACACAGAATGCCAGAAGTGGGTAAATTTCATCACCATGTTAAATAAAAGTTCAGAGTCATCAAATTGTATACAAAAGATCTGAAGAAATTTTCCTCAAGCTCAAAACATTACCTGGGTTGATGAACAACAAGCACAACATTGACGCCCACCAAAGCCTCACGCCGCAAGGCTTGCAGGACAAGACGTGAGGAGGTACTATCTAGGCCTGATGTGGGTTCATCCAGAATCAGAAGAGACGGCTCCATCACCATCTCCAATCCCACATTCACTCTCTTTCGCTGTCCTCCTGAGATCCCTCGATTCTCCACTGTACCCACTACTGAATCCCGTATGTACCCAAGTCCTAATGCTTGAATGATCCTCTCCACCACCAACACCCTTTCGTACTTTTGCATCTTCACTGGTAGTCTGAAAATCACAAATCACAAATTCAAGTTGCTGCAGATCGAGCAACAGTCTCTTGTAGTGGACCCGAAATCCCAAACCCTAAACCCTAAACTCCATTTCAGCTACAGGATTTTCACAAAACTAGAGAGTGCAAGAGACAAACACACACACACAGAGGCAGAAGTGGACCTGTAATTGGCACTGAACCAAAGGTTTTCTTCCACAGTCAAGCTACCATGGACAACATCATCTTGAGGTACAAATCCGATGATGCGCTTGTAGCAATGAATGGATCCAGGATGTCCATTGATGAGCACCTGTCCCGTGGTATGACTAAAAGATGCAGACTTGCCAGCTAAGGCATTCAAGAACATGGTCTTCCCGGCACCGCTTGGACCCATGACTGCCGTGATGCATCCAGGAGCCAATTTCCCTGTCACATTGCTCAAGATCTTCTTCCCACTCCCCTTAAGTACTAAGGAAAGGTCGATGAAGCTTAAGCTGATTTTGAACCGTTTCTTTTCAACAACCACCATAGCATCATCATCATAGTACTGCTGCTGCTCGCTAGATGCTGCTGCTGTTGTTTTTGGTGGTAGCAATGATGGTTCCAAATCTTTAACACTTGGAGATTGTCCCTTCAGTCCAAATGCCCTCTCTTTCTCTATCTGCCCATATGCATATGCAAACATCTGGCTATGTGATCCTTTGCGTGGAATTGGGAGCAGCTGATGAGGAGGAGGATGATGGTGCTGGTGATGATGTGGGCAGTTTGTTGTCAATGGTGTGCTTGTCTCTCCGGGAGAGGGAGATATTGTTGTTGGCTGTAGTGGTGACGGTCCATGGGAATCTGATGCATCACCTCGCTCTCCTGAAGAATGTTGTTTGCTTAATGAAGAAGCTCGTCGAGGGAGAAGGATGATGGGATTATGAGTTGATGAACTGGATGAAAAAGGAGAAGAAGACAAAACTCCTCCACGACAATGTATCTCGAGCTTTGTTGTTCCTGTGGGTGCAGTAGGATGCTCCTGAATGGTTTCAGTGAGAATGACACCAGAATGACGTGCCAGTTGTGGAGAACTGAAGCTCAAGTCAGATAGACAAGCAGGAGAGTGATTCTGCAAACATGAAAGCAAGACAATGCACATGAGGATTTGCACTGGTTTGACTTTTGAATCTCTGATCCAGGATGCCCAAATTGACCTTTCCTTGGCAAAATGCTCACAAGGCAACAATGAAATTCTTAGAGCTTGATTTCTGGAAACACAAAGTGTGCTGAGGAAGGAGGAGGAACAACTCTCTTTCCTTTGGCAAACTGTAAGAGGACCTGATCAAGTAAGTGTTTCTAACTCTTCAACGAACCTCTGAATCTTCCTCGGTCATTTGTTGTTGTGTGTTTGGAGAATCCAATTTCCTAGAAATGCTTCGGCTGACCTTTCGGCTCAGTCTCGATGCTTGCAATTTGGCACTTCCTCTTGCTTTTCTCCATCGTTCAAGCATTGACACTCGCTCTTTTGCTTGTTTTGCTGCCACTTCGCGTGCTGCTGACTTCTGCCTCTTTCTTATATCCATCAGCCAATCTGAGCATGTGTATACCACTAGCAGCAGCACACTCAGGATTGCCTAGACCCCAAGTCCCCAATGCACCATCCCCCCAATGTTTCCAGCCATTTTAGGTGCCACTGATACACACACAAGCTCCCCATGGAACAATGAGAGATGGGTTTAGGGTTTTGGGTTTAGAGAGATGGGAAACATGGAGAGCCCATTTGGGTGCTTATGAACATACAAGGATAAGGCCGCCAACACCCTGAAGATTCTGACTTTTGAGATTTTGGCTCTTGCAAGAAGTAAGTTGTGAACAGCCTGTGCACAGCAAAAAAACCAGCATTTTTTTTCTCTCATCAAGTCTGTCATATGAACACTGATGATGATGACACCCTAAAAAACACATTCCAATTCTCCCATTACACAAATCCAAGAGTCATTGAAAGTGGTGCAGGGACGAATAACCCCTACTTTCTTCAACTGTGGAACCCAACCGACAGAAGTGTCTGCAAACACAGCCATGCAACCACCAACGATCAGAGACCAGAGATCAGAAAGCAGCTAGCTACTAAGATGTCACATGTATTGAAATGATGATCAGCTGGGACTTAGCACCTTTTTTAGTCATTTGTGCAAACTGTGATAATTGCATTGAAACAAAATCATCTCTAAAAATGAACAGAAATGCTAAGCACCAGATTTTACAACTTAAGGGGGGAAAAAAAAAAAGCTTAAAATTTTTTATAGTTGAGGAAGAAAAAAAGAGGGTAAAATTTTATGATTGAAGAAGGGAAAAAAAGAACCTTACTCTGTGCTGCAATTCCTGGCTTCAACTGGTGTTGGGCAGTATTGACCAGCTGGACAAAAGATGTTAATTGTAGAGCTCACATCTGCCCATTTATCAGCTCCTCCACATGAGTCATTGGCTTGTGTAATTTGATAGCCGTATCTACATAAACCCATAAAACCCTAAGTTATAAACCCACCAAGCCTCCAAGGTCACAACATCCCATCATCCTTAGACACACACGTTCATGACAAAACCATTGCAAGAACTTGAGTCATGGTGAAGAAGAAGAAGATTAGAGTAGTGGTCTCACTTTGTGTCTCAACCTTCAACAGAGGTGCCATTGAAAGTGGAAAAATGCATCACTTAAGATGTGGCAATTATGGTCCATAGGAAAGAGGGTGATGGTTTGCAAAAACAACTTACGGATCACAGTCTCCAGTACTGTTGTTCAATGTTGCTAAAGGACAGTAAGCACCAAGTGGACATGCTTTTGAATCCAAGAAACCCACACAGAAGAACACCACAATATCACAATTTCTCACAATGTCAGCAACATTGGTTGGCACCAGAGGGACAGAGACAGAGACAGAGGGAAAGTGGGGGGGGAGGGTTGGGGGGTTGGGATTTAGGCATCAGAGACACAGGACACAGAGATGGGGATTTATTATTCTTACGAATCATGCAAGCAAGAGCTTGTGGACAAAAGAATCCAGCACAACATGGTTGTGGATCATTGTTGTTCCTGAGAGGAATGACATCATCATGGCTCCTTTGTGAATTGTTTGCTGCTTGAATAACAATTGCACGAGGAGCAGCCCAACCTGGTTCACATACTAGTGACCAATTGCTGGAATTGCAATTCACATTGGGAGGAGTAGTGTCAACTGTTGCCAGATTCGTGAAGTAGAGCTTCATCTCTTCTGTTCCACACAACAAGTTGGAAGCACTCCCACCTGCACCACCACCACCGCACACACCCAAACAAGAAAAAATTCATCCTCGAGCATGAGCACCACCATGACAATGACAACAATTCTCATGCTGCCTCAGAACTGTTGATTGATTGCTCGATGACAAGAAGCTTACCAAGTGCATTGTCACAATCTGACAAGTAGGCGGAATTCTGCTTGAAGCCAAAGATTTCATCTCTCTCACTTTCCCTAGAGCAAGAAACAGCATGACCCAATATGTACATACATGATGTTAGTGAGGAAGAACCTTGCAGAGAAGAAAGAGCATGACGCAAGATGTGCAAACATCATGTCAGTGAGGAAGAAGAAACTTGCAGAGAAGAAAGAGCATGATCCAAGATGCAGAAAACATCATGTCAGTGAGGAAGAAGAAGCTTGCAAAGAAGAAGATGCATAGGGCCAGAGAGAGAAGGAAGAAGAAGTTTGGGTGGGGCATCTTCTCCTCACTCCTCACTCCCTCTATCTTACCGCTTTGTGATGCAGAAGCTGAACTGTTGTAACAGCACTGCGGTGAGGTTCATCGTCAATGCATTCAGTTCGTCGTAGAGCTGATCCTCCAGGTCTCCTCCTCCTCCTCCTCCTCCGCCTCCTGTTGTTGTTGGTGCTGCTGCTACTGCATCTCCTGAGCAACAAAAGAAGAGGACCCACAAGAGGAGCAGGACGCGAGCTACCACCAGCAACAGACAACGATGACGACGAACCCATGATGATCCTCCTAAACTCATCAGCTCAGAATTCCCATGAGCTGCAGAACTCCCATGAACGAATTCATGAATGTCGAGACAACTGCACCCAGGCCGCTGCTGCTCCTCCTCCTCCTTCCTCATGTCGAATCATATTCTTCTTCTGATCCCGAAGCTCCTCCTCCTCCTCAAAGCTTCGTTCCCACATTCAGTTGCTGCTGCTGCTGGATGTCCATAGCAGCTAGCTACTGTAGCAACAAAGTTGACAGCAGTAGTGCACACAGACAGACAGTATGTAGTAGCCACCACAAGAGAGACAATGCACTTTTGCCAGCTACCAACAGCAACAGCAGCAGCAGCAGCAACAGAAGCGAATAGTGATGGTGGGCCTGCTGCTGCTGCCACAACTGACACACGACAGGAGTGAACAGTGCAATTGCATGTGCACGCAAAAAAAGCTGTTGAAACACGAAGCTCTTCTTTTCGATATCGTTTTCAGGACACAACACACACTCTCTCTCTGCCTGGTCCCACAACTCTCTCTCTCTCTCTCTCTCTGTGGACCCACCCACAAGAGTAATGCATGATTCCAAAGAGCACCATCTCTCTCCCTCTCTCTGGACCCACCCACAACAGTAACCCATGAGTTCAGAGAGCACCATCTCTCTCTCTCTCTCTCCCGCTGGGCCCCACCCAAAACAGTAATCCACGAGTCCAGAGAGAGAGAGATGAGACCAAGCAAGCAAGTTGTTTGTTTGTTGTTGGGGCTTTAGTGTACAGCTCTGACACTGAAGCTACTGCTGTTGCTGCTGCTGCTGCCGATGATTCTTTGACAACTTCTTCATCAGTTCTATAGCTACATCGGCCACAGAGTTGGGGGGAGTCGTCGGGAGAGGGGGATCTTTCAACCTGGATTCCGGCAAGTCTGGTTCTTTTTCATTTGGGTATGCAATTCATCATCATCAATCATATCTCATTTGATTTTTTTTGGTTCATTTCTTCTTATTGTTCTTCTTGTCCTTCTTGTTCTTCTTCGGCAAAGTTCCAGATTTCTCTTCGATCAATCCCAAATTGTTATTTCTGGATCTAAAGTCCGTCTCTCTAGTACTAGGAGCGAATTTGTCTTGTGTTTCATGAGGTTTGTTGCTAGGTTTTAGGGTTTAACGTAAGTTGGAAGTTTTAGGGTTTAGTGCTTAAGGTTAGTTGATGGGTTTAAGGGTTTAGGGTTGAAGGTTAGTTAGTAGGTTTTAGGGTTTACAGTTTATGGGTAGTTGATAAGCTGAAGGGTTTATGTTTATGGTTTAAAGTTAGTTGGTAGATTTTAAGGTTTAAGGTTGCTTGGTAGATTTCATGGTTTAAAGTTAGTTGGTAGATTTTAAGGTTTAAGGTTGCTTGGTAGATTTAATGGTTTAAAGTTAGTTGATAAGGTCTAGGGTTTTAGGTTACCAGGTACCACCTTCAAATGTTTTTAATAGTTAGCTAAAAGTGTTTAGGTTAGTTAAAAGGGTTTAGGGTTGAAGGTTTTGGATCTCAAATTTAAATTATTATTAGGTGTTATGAACTATGTATTTTTTGGCTTTGTTTGAAACATTAAAGGAACATAAGTGAACAAGCATAGAGCTTGGAGACAAGAGTTTATTGGATAAAGTTTTGATTATTGATTAAAATTGACTAGCTTATTATAAGCATGCCAAGGGAAAAAAAAGAAAAGATTAGAGATAACATAAGAAAGATTAATGTGTAGTTGACATTTAATGTCTTTTTTTTTTTTGTTTTCTCTTGTATAGGATGAATTGTTGAAGGGTGAAAGAAAATTAGGTGGGAAGGCTTTTAGTAATCACCTATTTATTTATTTATTTATTTATTTATTTATTTAAACTTTGAAGGTTAGGGAGATGATGTGAGAACTTGCCATCAATTATTTATTCACTTTTTCTTTTTCTTTTTTTCTTCTTTTCATTTTTAGGTTGGAGGGGTTTTTTTTTCTAATTTTTAAATTGAAATATAAGGGAGGCAAGGTGGGGGCATTTCCATTAATCATATATTCACTTGTTTGTTTTTTGCTTTCTAGGTTGGTGCGGTGAAGAAAGCATCATAACTTGTTACCTATCATTTTTGGTAAACTTTTTAATTAATCATTTTTTTTTCTAAAAAGCAAATTTATTTGATACAAAATTTTACAACTATTGAGATGAAAAAACCAAAGGAGGTACCAATATACAATGAGTGCTTTTGAAAAAAAAACTAAATTTTAATTTTTGGATTTTCAATTTTTTTAATCTTCATCAATTTTGTTCAACATTTTAAGTCCAAAAAATTATAGATTTCATTTTTTTTCAAAAACGCCTATTGTATCATTAATTAATTTACTTTTTCATCGAGTTTATTTGCACCCACGCACCATCACTTTTTTGTAAATTGCAAAAACTTACACCAAATGAAAATATGTAACAAGAAAGCAAAACAATAGGTTGAAAAGTTTAGAAAAAATGATAAATTACAAATTGTAACATTACTTGGTAAGAAGTGCAATGTAATAAAAATACAAAAAGTAACATGAATCACATTTTAAATAAAAATTATTAATGTGACACCTTAGCAAATTTCATTAAACAAAACATTCAACATACGATTTGGGGGTGGGAACAAAGAAAGACCATATTTGAACAAAATAAATAAAACATAGAATGGGTCACAAACATGCATCAAAACAAATCATGTTCTACAACCCTCATTAATTGTAGTAAGCATTTTTTTTTAAAAGGATGTGAAACATAAAAAAATAATAAGTTTTTAAAAACCTTCACTTACAACAATGATGCATTTCAATATAAAAGTGTATTAAGCTTTCTACAAAATTATCGATGTTTTTTCTTATAAAAAACACACAAAATAATTAAAAGATGACCATTAATGTTTTTTTGTTCACCACACCATGTTAGCACACATCAAAAAAAATATCCATTTGTTGGTGCAAGCAACAAAAAACATTTATAATATATATATAATGTTAATCATAATAAAGTTTTTTCTTTTACTTAAGTTGTTGTCATGGCCATTATACAAGATTAAACATCTTAGGAAATCAAATTTGTTCAAATGGGATTAGTAATGATAACATCAACCAAGTTATGAATGTCATAAATTGATAACATGATGTCAATTCATCAATGAAAGATTGAAATGATAACATCAAAATGACGTGAATTTGTTCATGTGAAACATGAAACTTTATATCTTTCATAATGGAAAAAAAAGGCACCCCAAATAACATTATGTGATGCAATTCATTCTCACCATGAAAATAATGAAAAAAGGTGTGTTCTTATTCATTTTAAAGGTTAATTACAAATGCATTAAATCAACATGAAAATTAAAAGATGATGACGGACAACCTAATGTATAACATAGAAAAATAAATAAAAAATTAACCAAATGGAAATATTGAATGATTAAAAAAATAAAAAATCAAGCAATCGCCCTCGCGCATTGCAAAAAAAATCATGCCTAAAAATATGTTGAAAAAATAATGGGTGTAATCTATTTGAAATGAACTATTAAAGTTGATGCATTCCCCTCCCTATAAATTATGTAAAATAATTTGAATTGTAATGTCTATGATGTAACTTTTGAAAGTAATGTCCATAATTAATATATCACCTTGATCAAATAATGTAAAAAATCATAAATGATCCAAGTTATGCTTACATTTATTATGGATCATTTGATAAATGAATTTGATTATGATTACCTTCCAAATTATAAACTCACACGTTCAAATACATCAATAATTGTTATGAAAAGGGTTATATGTCAAAATTAATAGATTGAAATTAACTAACAAAGAGGGTTTGAAAAATTGACATGTTAACTTTTTAAAAATGAATCTACAATCATTATGTTTTTTAGTATAACATTTCAACTTGTTTTAATTCCCATGTTTTTCATTTTAATTCTTTCAACGAATTTAAATTTAAGACATTATAATTCAAAATTTATACTGTTATTATTGTTATTATTATTATTACATTAGTAAAAGTGTAGTTGTCAAAAACAATTCATGATCATCAATGCTAAAAAAAATTGATTAAAATGTCCTTACTTTTCGTAATCAATTCAAAATTAAATACAATTAATTGATAAAAATCAAAAACATAAATCAATGTGCTATAGTGTTGATAAAGAATGTGATAACAACATGTGATCAATTTTTAAAAAAAACACCTTTACATTATATTTTCCAAAATGTTTTATGAACAAATGAAAACATGATTATTTCAACCACACACCAAATTGATAACAGTACAACAAAAGTGTAGTTGAAATTCACTAACCTAAATCACTATGGGACCTTAAAAGTGAAATAAGTTCATTGCATTTTAATGATTTCACCCTAATCAAAGTTATTTCATTATAATATCATTATGTAAACATCGTGTTTCACTATTAGTTGACATAATTCGTTATTATAATTTATTATATTAAATAAAAATAAAATCTATTTTGTTTTAAATACCTTATTATTATACTTTATAATATATCTTATATTATTTTAAATTACTTAAATTATTATAATTTATACCTTACATTAGTATACCTTGAATTATCATATGTTATTATATTTCAATGTATCTTAACTAATTTATTATAAATTATTCAATTAATTTTAAATTATGCCTTATTTTATTTTAGGTTAATATATGTTATTTCAAGTTATATAATATTCAACAATAATTTATAATAAAATAATCACCAATACTCACAATATAAAATAGAATAATAAATAATAAATTGTATTATCATAACCATCAATAATTGTAATATAATTTAAAATAACCACCAATAGCCATTAATATAATAACCATCAATAAAATTTAAACAAATAAATTATGGTAATTTAACCACCAATAACCATTAATAGACACCAATAGAATAAACCCAATATCCATTAATAGAATAACCATTAATTTGACACTAATAGAATAATTACCAATATCTATTAATAAAATAACAATTAATAACCATCAATAGCCCCAATAAATAAATTAAAAAAAACCACCAACATAATAACCACCAATAACCATATATTATAGTTTTTTCCATTACCAAAAATAATTTAAGATGAAATCATTTACAATCTTTAAAAAATTAAAATGAAATAGTCTACAATAATTTGGAATTTTCAATAATAACATAAGGTAAAATAACTTTCAATAAGCAAAAGTAACCAACAATAGCCTCACATAATTGAAAATAACATAACATGAAATAACTTGGAGCAACCAAAAAAAAGTTTTATAATAGTTACAAGTACCTTAAAATGAAATAATTTATAAAAGAAAAAAATAGCATAAAATAAGCCAAAAAACTTATAATAGTTGAAAATAATCTAAGGTGAAATAGGTTAAAATAGCCAAAAATAATTTAGAATAACTAAAAGTAATTAATGGTGAAATAACAAAAAATAACCATAAATAATGTAAGGTGAAATAATTTAGATTAATGAAAAAATATCCCTATAATAACTGAAATTAACCTATCATTAATAATATTATTATATTAGCAAAAAAAATTATCCATTTATTAAACATTTATTTTTCAAAATAATGGTCATTGAAATGTTATTGAATAATGATATTTCAAAATAAATAAATCAAATGATTTTACATTTTCAAAAGAAAATAAATATAATTATGTACATTATTGAAATTTTTTAAAAAGTAAACTCAAATCATTTCATTTGAACAAAATCTCAATAAAATATGAATTTCTTAATGTTTACGTTTTTTTAATGTTTTTGTAATGAAATATTTGATAAATAGAATGTAATGTAACATATCATCATAACATGTGAGGTGGTTTGATGATAAGGGTGTTCGCCTCCATTTTAAAAATCAAGGGATCAAACTTCACAAGTGATGAATGTGTAATCAATAGTGATAAGTTGACCAATTTTTTTTTTCTTATTTTGTTTTTCATAACATATGCCTAGGAATGTGTGTTCAATAATGCTTTAATGACTGAATTTTGTTCATATTTTGTTCTTTATAATATATCCTTAGGTTCATTATGTGACTTATGTACTTAAGTTTAAGTTTTTTTTACCTAATTTATGTAATGACACATGTCAATAACTCACAAGCTAAAAATCATGAAATTATCAATAATATTATATATTAAATAATTAAATATAACTGATTTCAATGTTGCTTAATTAATTAACTAGGAAATGAATAGTTTGATAAAAATTTATATTTCACTTAAGAATAACCTTATTTCACTAAATATTAATGAATCAATTCATTATCCGTAGCAACTAATGTCTGTACATTAAAGGGTTGACCAATTTTTCCATGGAAAAAATATTTAAATTCACTCAAAATCTATTGAAACCTTTAGTGAATTAACACGCATTTTAATGGTTTGTAAGTGATTGACCTTTTTCTAATAAAGGTATTGATTTTATTATTTTATATTTATTTTATATAGATTTTATATATGGTTGTACCATTTAATTAATTAGTCAATTTGAATTTTTTTTTAAATTTTGAAATATATTTTATATTCAATATAATTACGTTTTCTTCTTCAAAATTATATGCAAAATGTTAGGTGTCAAATATTGTTATTGTGTTTACCAATAATCTTATGTTTTGTAATGTGCGTTGAATGAAAAATAACCATAAAAAATGTTGGCTATTTATGAACCCCAATTTCAATAATCAAAGATTTCATCATTTTTATCATGAGAACAAATAGTAGGAAGCCATGGTGGGTATGTTGAAAGCCGATTTCTTCATTTAACCACATACAAACATGTTCAACTTTTAATCAAAATTAAATTACAAAATAAATCTCAATTTACTTTCATTATTCAACTTAAATGTTTTGAAATATAAATTTAACAAATTTTTTTTGAATTTGAATCATTTTCTATTTCAACTCTTGATTTTTTTTAATCAAAATGTATAAAAAAATTTATTGTGAATTTGAATGTATTTCTTCTAATTTTGGCCTCTTCTCTTCCATCTTCATTAAATCATCATATTGATGTCAAACTTATTAATGCAACAAAAATTCAATTTTGGACCTTAATTAAATCTTAATTTATTAAGAATTCTAATAATTAAATTTGATCATAATTTTATGAACTAACTTTTAAATTTTTAAATAATTAAATTGTGATGTTCTTAGAATTTATATAGTTAAATCTAAAATTTTATGGAGTGTAAACCCTAAATTTTAATTATTTTTAAAAAGTATAAAATTTTACATGTAAACAATGCATGTACATTTTAGATTTACATTATTTAATTTTTAAAATATTAATAATGTAATATCCACAATATTTTGATGAAATATTTGCAAAATCATAAGATTTCTCAAAAATTTTAATATTTTTTTCTTCAAAATTTTTAGTCTTAAAGCGTAACCTTAATCCTAATATTAAAACTTCAACATTAAACCTCAAACTTTTAACTTTCATGTTATACCTTTTCTTTTTACCTTTTATTTGAATATTAAACCTGAAACCTAAACTTTAACCTTAATATTTAATCTGAAACCAAATCCTAGTCATAATTTTAAACATTAGATTTTAAATTTTAACTATACACCTTTATTTAACTTACAAATTTTAATCTTAAATCACAATAATCTTAAATTCATCCTTATATAATATAAAATTTATTAATATGCAACATAAAACGCTTACATTATTTGATGATAATTTATATTTGTGTCATTTTCATTTAATTACAATATTTAATTATTATGTTGGTAATAATTTATTTAATTTCATATTTTACTTATTGAATTATTTGTTAACATCCTTTCATTTAGTCTCTAAATGGATTAATTAAATATAATGTTGGTAAAAAAACCTAAAAAAGGGAGGATTTGGCTTCTATCCTAACATGGGTCCCGGTGCTAATTCAGCTAATTGTAAAAGTGCGTTGGTTGCAAATAATGGATCAAAAGAAACAGATAACAAGGTCAGGAAGTAGGATACCAAGTTGCTACTTGGAAAGGAAGGAAAAACGGCATGAAAAAGAGAGTGAAAAAAGGATTAAATGAATTTTTTATAGCATCAACAAAAGTGATAGAAAACCGAGGAAAACGAGTAAGTAAAACAAACAAACCAATCAACAAACAAGCAGTGCACTTGGATTAATGGTTGTTAAGCCAACTGGCTAATATAACCTATAGGTACATGACCACTACAGTAGGTACCTAAGAACTTTTGGAATGTTCTATGAGCTTCTAATATTCCCACATCTCTCTTTTCATAATTTGAACAGCCAATTTTCACACATGTGAAACTTTTTCCTCACAGCTAGATTTCATTAATGTTCACTCACATTTCTAGTAGCTATAAGCCAGTATTTCTTTTTTTTCAATTTCCCGGCGGAGGCTAGAGCCAGCGTAGCGAACATCCCTACGCCGATTCAGACAGATTTCGCCAGGTCTACGATAGTCTTTAAACGAACTCTTAAAACTATAGCCAGTAGACATAATTGTCGCCACACCCTCCCCAAAAAAAACAATTTCCAGTTGCTTATAGGCGATTTCAAATGAATAGCCTTTCAAATAAGATAAAATAATATGTAACACCTCAAAAAAAAATTGGCATCAAATACACAAAAAATATGAATTTTGTTTTCAAAAATTGAAGTCAAGTTTTTTATATGATTTACATCATGATCAAGTTCCCAATGAACATCAATACATTGAAAAAAATGTCCCAAAATGCTATAATAAGAGGTTTATGGGGGGATTTTACAAATTTTTGGATAATATAATATTCATAACTATCAATATATGTTTGGAATAAATATGCAATAGAATTATGTTTAGGTTTGGAATAGATTACCAAATGGACCTTTTAATTATTGCTTATAATAATCAACATTTTGAACCAAATGAATATATATGTGATGTTAAAAGTTTTCAATTCCAATTTGAAATTAAAAAATCTTATATCATTTATAAATTTAAATGATTATTCAACAATGAAAAACCAATGAAATTTTTTTTGCAAACATTTGCCCAAAAAAAACATTTTCATTGGAATGATTATTTAAATTGTATTTTCAACACATTT